>ULNY01027989.1_pt1 | contig 32403 bp, 22 predicted proteins | sample 1952071 | NCBI WGS metagenome assembly ULNY01 (sample SAMEA4835589, study PRJEB28245) | human gut metagenome | biome: gut microbiome; material: fecal sample | place: Denmark | collected 2008 | reverse complement strand
TTGCCATTTTCAAGCCAAAAATGCTACAAGGTAGCCAAAAAAGTTAACTCATTTTCTTTGGAAAAAGCGTTAAATTTTCAAACATTGACAAATCAAATTAATTTTAATAATATGAAGTATTATACTTAGTTTTGTCGTAATTGTTTTACGATTATGCTTAGTGATGACTCGACTACTTTAATATATAATTACGATGATATGGATATTTTAGAAAAAATTAAATTACTTAGAATAGAAAGGCATTGGAGCGAATACCAACTGTCGCAAGAATCAGGAATACCGCAATCAACAATTTCTTCATGGTATAAAAAACAGGTTATGCCTTCACTCAATTCGCTAAAAAGTATTTGTGACGCATTTAACATTACTCTTGGACAGTTCTTTTCAGATGACGAATACGACATTGATTTAACAGAAAACCAAAAAAACATGCTAAAAGCGTTTAACAAATTGCCTAAAAATGCACAGCAAGATTTCATTAAATTATTAAGTAACTTTTAAAAAAATAGGTTGAACTATCAACCTATTTTTATATTTATTTCATTATTTCAAGTCCGCCCATGTAAGGTCTTAAAACTTCTGGGATAACAACTGAACCATCTTCTTGTAAGTTATTTTCAAGAACTGCAATCAACGCTCTTGTGCTTGCCAAAACTGTGTTATTTAAGGTGTGAGCATAATAGTTGCCTTTTTCGCCTTTGATTTTAATTCCAAGTCTTCTTGCTTGTGCATCGCCAAGATTTGAGCAAGAACCAACTTCAAAGTATTTTTGTTGTCTTGGGCTCCATGCTTCAACATCGCAACTCTTAACTTTCAAGTCTGCCAAATCGCCACTGCAACATTCCAAAAGCCTTACAGGAACATTCATATTCCTGAATATTTCAACTGTGTAACTCCACATTTTGTTATACCAATCCATACTCTCTTCTGGCTTGCAGATAACAATCATTTCTTGTTTTTCAAATTGGTGAACTCTGTAAATTCCTCTTTCTTCAATGCCATGAGCACCAACTTCTTTTCTGAAACATGGTGAATAACTTGTCATCGTAATTGGCAAAGCATCTTCTTTTATGATTTGGTCTTTAAATTTACCAATCATACTATGTTCGCTTGTGCCAATAAGATAAAGGTCTTCCCCTTCAATTTTATACATCATGTTTTCCATTTCGGCAAAACTCATAACACCTGTTACAACTTCACTTCTAATCATGAAAGGTGGAATACAATATGTGAAACCCTTGTTGATCATGTAATCTCTGCCATAAGCAATCATGGAACTTACAAGCCTTGCAGGATTTCCCATCAAATAATAGAAACCATTGCCGCTTGTTCTTCCAGCGCTATCTTTATCAAGCCCATTAAATCTATTTAAAATATCTGAATGATAAGGGACTTCAAAACTAGGCACAACTGGCTCGCCAAACTTTTTGAGTTCAACATTTTCGCTATCGTCTTTACCAATAGGAACAGACGCGTCAATGATATTTGGAATAACCATCATACGCTTTTTAATTTCGCCTACGATATTTTTTTCATCTTCTTCAATACTAACAAGTTTTTCGTTTATTTCAACAACTCTCTTTTTCATTTGTTCTGCTTCTTCGAGTTGTTTATTTCTCATAAGCAAACCGATTTTTTGAGATGTTGCATTTCTTTCTGCTCTTAAATTATCGCCTTCTTGTTTTAAGTTGCGATTTTTTTCATATAGTTCCACAACTTCGTCAACAAGTGGAAGTTTTGCATCTTGAAACTTTTTCTTAATATTTTCTTTTACAAGTTCTTGATTGTCAATTAAAAATTTTATGTCTAACATACATTACTCCTAAAACAACACAAGTATACAACAAGAAAAATATTTTATCAAGAATAATAAAAAACTTTTTTAATTTTTTTTGATTGTGGTAAATTATAGTTATGAAAATTAACGACGCAAAATTTTTTGAATGTCCACCAGCCGAACTTGCTGAAAAACTTATTGGCAAATACCTTTGCAGAGATACAGGCAGCGAAATAATCAAAGATGAAATCGTGGAAACCGAAGCATACTTTGGAGTTAACGACAGCGCCAGCCACGCTAGATTTGGTAAGACAGAAAGAAACAAATTAATGTGGGAAGAAGGCGGCACGATTTATGTTTATCTTTGTTACGGCATTCACGAAATGTTTAACATTGTAAGTGGAAAAAAAGGCGAAGTCGGAGCGGTTTTAATTAGAGGCACTAAATCTGCAAAAGGCCCTGGATTATTAACAAAAAAATTCAAAATAAATAGGCAATTAAATGGCGAAAAAATAATAAATAATAATAAAATATGGTTAGAAAATAATTCCGAAAAAATAAATATTAAAAAAGAAAAAAGAATTGGAATTAATTTTGCAGAAAATAAAGATAAAAATGCTTTATTAAGATTTATTAAATTAAATTAACTTAAAAAATTAATTATTTTTTGATTTTTTCTATTATTTTTTATTTTTTTAAATAATTTTTCTTTATCTTTTTGAATTTCAGATTTTATTTTTAATATATTTTTATTTTCAGGCCTACTCATAATATAATATCGCAACTCATCAAGGGCGTGATCGTCCTTTTTTGTTGGAACATCGCCACTGCCCCAACTATAACCTTTTATTTCTCTAATTAGATTTTCGCAAGTCTTAAAAATAAAAATTTTACTTTCACCATTCGCATTTTTTAAATAAGATTTCACCCTGTTAATGCCTGTGAATAAATCTTTATTAACTTTCGGATTTACACAAATACCGTTTTCAAAAAAAAGTTCAGTGACCGATTTTTCGCTCGCGAGCGTTTTTTGATTTGCCGCAGAGTCTATAAGCGCTTCAATTTTTCCATTTAAACCATAATGCCAATTTAATTTTTCGCAAATACTTTTAATTTTGTTCGCATGATAAACTATATCCCTTTTTGCTTCGTAATGCTCTGCAACAACATATATATTATTATCAAAATCAACAGCATACCAATGTGCAGAAAGCGGATTGTTAAGCCCTGGGTCGATAGAAATTTTATCCTGCCATTCAAAAGGAATTTCAAACGGGTCAATAACATGAATATTTGGGTCAAACTCGCTATACACAAGACCGCCATGAGTTAAAAACTTTCCATAACATCTTGCTTGCAACTCTTCTTCGCTCAAAGTTGACATCAAACTATCAATTTCTTTTTTGTCTAAATAAGGATTTTCATTCCAATTCATTTGACAACACCAAACTTCGCTGTTGCCACTTTCATTTAAATAAATCTCGTCATATACCCAAGTTAAACCTTTAAGAGGCGTCATCGTGCCAAAAATCTCGCCCTTTTTGTCCAAAACGCGCATTTTGCACTCGGAATATATTTCATAAGGCGGTTCTTCATCAAACCAAACATAATCTAAACTAGCACCTTGAAATTTTTCGCGCCCCTGGTCGCAACTTTTAAAACCAATTTTACTAACTCCTCCAAACTCGTTTTTTATTAATATATAATCAATCACGCCATTTTCAGCAAAATCTTTGCTTCCGCTGTCCATAACAATATCTAAAATCCAATCTGGGTCTAAATAATGCAAGATTTTGCTTTGAGCAACATCTCTTTGAACTTGTTTTGAAATAGAAACCACCCAGCCGCTCGTGTTAGGTTTGTTTGGTTTAAAAGGGTGATTTCCCCTAGCAAGCCATACTGTTTCCACCGCTCCACATTCAGTCTTTCCGCTTCGATTTCCACCAAACACCCAGCGATTACGCTTTAAACATTTATGAAATTCCAACTGCTTTTTATGAATTTTTTTGCCAGAGTTATATCTTTTCAAATTGCTATGCCTTGCTCTAAACTTAAATTCGCTTTCAATTTCTTGTAAATCGGCCAATATCTGTTGTTTTGTCATACTTTCTCCATATTCAATTTTATTTGACATTTTTCTTATTCGCTTTATTAATTAAGTTGTCTATACTTTTGGTATGAAAAAGAAAATTTTATTTGTATGTTTAATAATTTTTCTCTGCTTGGTCATTCTGCCATTAAAACTTGATGCAAAAATTTATGCCGACAACTACACTGCCGGCAGCCCACAATACGCTCGCGTTAAAGGCTCAAATGTTAAATTGTATAAAACTCCCGCTGCAATAGAAGATTATTCAAATGTTTATTTCACAATTCCAGAAAGTTATTTTGTTGAACTTTTAGACTACGAAAACGAAAACTATTTCAGCGCAAGATACTTAGATTGTTATGGTTATGTGAAAATAAGCGAAGTCCAATGCGTATCTGGCGTGCCACAAAACCCGTTTGTAACAAAAGCAAGTTTCAGAGTTTTTGCTCCAAACGGTCTTGAACTGCGCTCGTCACCTTCTCAGTCTGATGGTTTAAATGTGATTGCAAACATTAACTATCTTGAAACAAACTTACAATACTATGGAAAAATAGATGGCGAAGAAGCCATCGTATATAAAGGCAACGAATGGTATTTCTGCAAATATACAAAAAACGGTCAAGAACAAAAAGGATATGTCTATTCCGTCTTTTGCGATTTGCTTACAACAATTTCAACCAACACTGAAATTTTAGAATATGTCAGCGAGCCAACTTTTGCAACAAAGGAAACAAATGCTCCCGCTGAAACAGACACTTCACTATCTTCATTGCCATCAACAACTCAAATTTTAATTATCGTTGCCGTCTGCGTTCCTTGCGTGTTAATAATTTATTTACTATTCAGGCCAACAAGAATTACTGCCAGAGCATATCAAAATGCAGAAGAAAAATCTGCAAAACGAAAAAAGCATAGTCGAAAACAAGATTACTACGAACTTGAAGAATAACTATCTAGCGATTTTATAAATTTTTTCCAAATATAATGGGCTTAAATTAAGCACATTATTTTTTGTTATGTTGCAGTTATATAATTTTTCTGTGTCAAAATACACTTCCATAATCCAACCTTCATTTTTGAAATTATTTTCAAAATATTCTGCATCATAGCCATGAACGGCTAACCAAGACTCAAAACTGTCGTGCGCGCTGTTTAATTTCCTAAAATAAGTCCTTTCACTTAAATCCATAATAGCAGCAATATCCGCACTTGACATTCTATCAAAATATTTCAAAGCCAAAATTTTTGCAAAATTTCTTTCAATTCCCTTTAATGCACTGATACAAATAACATTCAAATTGATTAACTGTTTTTTTCTTTCAGACATATTAATAATCCAATCTGCAACCGATGCGCAGTCGTTATTATACATATTTTTACTATTAACAAAAGAAGAAGCCATAGCTTTTTTCTCTATGCAAGCATCAATGGAATTACAAATCCTTTCTAAATATTTTTGAACCGTCAGCAGTGTCCTAGCCCAAATTTTTAATGTCATATTTCCCTCCAAAATTGTAATTTACAAATTAATTATAGTTTTGAGAAAAAACCAAATTCAAATACTACTGCCATAATTTTACTTATTTTTGTAAAATAATCAAAATGTTTTTTACAAAATACTACAAAAATACAAAAAAATCGACATTTAATTTTTACAAAATGCCGATTTTACATACTTTTATTCAAATTTTAGGGTTTTCTTAGTCGAAAATTTCGTCCAAATCACTCATGTCAAATGGTGGAAGTTCGTCATCTGCTGGTGGTGGAGCATCGTCAGCATAGAATTCATTTGCCCCATCATCATAGTTTTCGTCTTCAAAAGTTTGAGCAAGAACAGTTTGAGGGTCTTGTTGCGCCACCTTTTTAGGTTTATAAGATAAGTTTGCAAAACTTGTTGTTTCACCAATCCATCTAACCTTGATAGTTGCAAGTGGACCATTCCTATGTTTTGCGACAATAATTTCACAAACGCCTGGTTCTTCTGTTGGAGAATCATTATATAAATCTGGACGATAAACAAACATAACAATATCTGCGTCTTGCTCAATAGCACCACTTTCACGCAAGTCAGAAAGAATAGGTCTATGGTCTTGACGAGAATCAACAGCACGCGACAATTGTGAAAGAAGTAGAATTGGAACATTAAGTTCACGAGCAGCAATTTTAAGCATTCTTGTCATCTCACTGATTTCAAGTTGCCTGCTTTCAACCTTTTTGTTGCCTGTTGTCATCAACTGCAAATAGTCAATCATAATAAGGTCAAGGCCTTTTTCGCGCTTAATTCTTCTACATTTAGAAAGAATGTCTATTGGAGTTGTCATACTTGAATCATCAATGAAAATATTTGCCTCAGACAACTTTTTGCTTGCACTAAGCATCGCTTTCCATTCGTCAACAGAAAGTTTGCCTTTGAGCGCTTTTTCCATACTTACGCCAGCGATTGAACAAACAGATCTTTGCGCAAGTTGTATTTTTGGCATTTCAAGCGAAAAAATAGCAACATTTTTCTTTCCAGAAAGTGCAACATGGTTTGCAATATTCATTGCAAGAGATGTTTTACCAGCGCCAGGACGCGCAGCAATCAAAATTAAGTCAGAATTTTGAAGACCATTTGTAACTTTATCTAAATCTTCAAAACCAGTAGGCAACCCACGCAAGCAATTTGGATCTTTTGCGATTGCATCAAATTTATCAATAACTTGCTTCAAAGCATTGTCGATGTGTTCCAAATTCGAAACATCTTCTTGTTCGGAAATATCAAAAATTTGTTTTTCTGCAAATTTTAAAAGTTCTTCTCTATCATTTGCATTGTAACCTTTTTCGGTAATATCACGACCACAGTTAATAACTTTTCTAAAAACTGAATCTCTTTTAACAATTTCAACATAATGTTTGTAGTTTGCCGCAGAAGGCAAAACATTTGTAAGTGCTGTTAAATATTCAATTCCGCCAACTTCTTCAAGTTGACCAGATTTTTCAAGGGCATCTGTTAATGTAACAAAGTCTATAGGTCTATTTGCTCGGTATAATTCTTGCATAACTGCAAAAATTTGAGCATGGGCGCGTGCGTAAAAATCACTTTCTTTTAAAGTGTTTACAACATCAATAGGTACTTCATTATTAATCATCATAGCACCCAAAACAGATTGCTCTGCTTCGATGCTATGTGGCATAATCTTAAATTTACTTTCTTCTTTCTTTTCCATAATCCCTCACAAATTAATCTGCAAATGGGTCTTTCTTCTTAGGTTTGTTCAAATTGCGTTTGGCAATTTGCTTTTTTATCGCTGAGCATATCAATAAAATGCCTAAATAAACCGCCCCCCAACACAAAACTGTTAAAAATATCTGCAAGCCAATGTTAAGCCCAGCCCAGTAAAACAACACAGCAAAGCCAGCACCAAAAGGAATTGACAACGCAAGCGTTATCATTCGCCATTTTAAATCTTTTTTCAATTGATGTTTTTCATTTCTGTTTATTAACATAGCGTGATTATAACATATAAATTAAATTTGTCAAAAACTTTTAATTTGAAATTACTCTACTCTTTCCTTTTTAAAATAAATAACAATCAAATAAATTGCAACAAACACAAAACAAATTGTAAGTGCAAGAATATACCATACCATTGGATTTGCTCTTAGCGAATAAAGTTCTATCATTCTATTTTGATTTTCTTTGTTTATTCTCCAAGTATGAATTGTCCCTTCATTTGTTTTGGCAACTTGGTCAGCATCTGAATGCAATCTCGAACTCGTTGTTAAATATGAATAAGTCATTTCAAAATCTGGGAATTTTTGTATTGTCTGCTCGTCAAAATTTGCACTCAAATATGTGTTTATTTCATCACTAAAATATTCAAAAGCAGATTTTCCGTTAAATAAAGTCCTTTTTCTCGCAAAGGTGTTCAACACTTTTTCCGAACATTTCGTTACAAACAAACTTTTTTCGCTCGACCTTACAACCTGGACATCTTCACCGAAATTAGTATAAACATTGTATGTTTTTTCGTCCGCAAAACTATATTTCACAGCAAAAACATCGTTTGTCCAACCAGTGTATATTTTCAACTGATTATACATGTTCGCGCGCTCAGATTCTGTCAATTTACCTTTCGCATACCACTTTGCAATGCTAAACCTAAATTCAGATTTACTTTTTGCAATAAGTTCAGATGCTTTTGTTTCAATGGCAGATTTCATTTTTTCATAGTCTTCTTCGGTTATTGTGCCATCTTCAACAAATTCGCTCATTTTATAATCAATAGCATAATAAACATCAACAGAGCCATCATAGTTTTCTTTAACTAACATCTCTGATGACGAACAGCCACAAAACATAAAAGCGCATATAATCAATGAAACTGCGACCAAAAATTTTTTCATACTCTTATAATTTACCACAATTTTATTATATGACAAATAATTTCAATCTATTTTAAAATTTTAAATATATTTGAAACATAAAAAATCTCCCACATTGGGGAGATTTTATTAGTTATTTGAGTTGTTATCAGCATTATCGTTATTTTCTGATTTGTCTGCATTGTTTACTGTATCATTCAATGCTTGTTGTTGCTGTTTTAACAAATCATTTTGTTGTTTAAGTTGTTCTTCAACCTTTTTCAACGCTTCGTCAATATTTGTCTTTTTAGGTCTTCCGCGTTTACCTGCTGGCTTCTTTGGTTCGTCACTTGTTTCTTTTCTTGGACGACCGCGTTTGCCTGCTGGTTTATTCGCTTCTTCTTCACTTTCTTCTTTTTTAGGTCTTCCACGCTTTCCTGCTGGTTTTGGCGTTTCTTCCCCTTCTGCGACTTCCTTTCTTGGACGACCGCGTTTCTTTTCTGGTTGATTTTCGTTATTTTCGTTTTCTTCAACAACTTTTTTTGGACGGCCACGCTTTCCTGCTGGCTTTTCTTCAACTTCGCTTATTTCCTTTTTAGGACGACCGCGTTTTTTAGCAGGTTGTTCAGCATTTTCTTGACTTTCTTCAACCTCTTGTGGTTGCTCTTCTACAACCTCTGTTTCAGGTTCTTCGGCTGATTGTTCTGGCTCTGCTATTTCATCAGGAATTTCAGGTTCAGCTGGAAGAACAGCTGGGGTTTGAGCGTTTTCAGCATTTTCTGGTGCATGATATACACCGTTTACATCAATTATTCCGCCAAATTCGTCATGATAATTGCCTTCTGGGTCATAATATGTGCCATTTTTATATCTGTAATAGCCTTCTTCGTCATAGTAGCCACCATATTCATCATATTCTGGCTCTTTTTCAACTTTTCCGCCAAGAGCTTGTTGTGCTTTTTCAGCAGTTTCTTTTAACACTTGTGTGTAAAGTTTTTCTTTTGACTTAATTTCTTCTTCTCTCTTTGAGAGTTGGTCTTTAAACTCAGCATCTTTTATTCCAAGTTTATTTTTAAGTTCGGTATTTTCCTTTTCAAGTTTTTCAACTTCGGAAAGTGAATTTTCAAGTTCGGAAATAACCATTTCTCTTGAATTTACAAGTTCGTCGCGTTCATCTTTAACCTTTTTATCAACATCAGCACGAACATCTTTAAATACTTTGTTAGCGAATGTTTTGTATTCGGCAAGCATAGCGCCTTCAACATATTTTCTGCCTTCTTCAAGTTCGTCTTTTCTCTTTTTAACTTCTTCTGTTAATGAGTTGATTTCTTGGTTGTATCTTAATGTTGCGTCATCTTGGTCTTTATCTAATTGTTCAAGTTTTTTAACTTCATCAGTTTGTTGTTTTCTAATATAGTTACTTTCAATTCTGTTCGTTGTTGCTTCCATTTGTTCACGAAGCCTATCAATATTTTCACGAGCAGTTTGAGTGTTCTTTTGATAATCTTTTGTTTTGTTATCGTAAGTTCTTTTAATGCTTTCCATTTCGCCTTCAAGTTGCTCAATTTCAGTCATTAAACGATGTTTCAAATTGATAAATGTTTCGGTTTCTTTCATCGCCCTTTCAAGAACCAAAGTGCCCTTATCGCCCGCGGCTTCAAAGTTGTATTGTTCATGTTCAACAGCATTGAGCCTTGCGCGTTTCATTTCTTCTTGTTCTTGGAGTTGACGCTTTTCGATATATTCGTTCAAAACTGGAATGCCTTTCTTGATTTCTGCTCTTGTGAAAAGAACTTCATAGTCAACATATTCTGGAAGTGTTGCAACCGCTTTGTCAATAAATCTATCAAAAATATGGAATGTTTGATACAAGTCTGATAAATTTGTTGATTTTTTAATTTGAAGAGCCATAACAAATATGCTGTTCATAATCAAAATGATTGCAGGAATTGCAAGTGCAGAAACATAGAACGCAGCACCTGTTGAACCACTAAGTGCAAGTGCACCACAACTGAAAATCAAACTTATAATTGAAATTATGTATCCAAGCAATTTAATAACTTTGATATTTGTTCCAAAAGCACTTGATTTTATAGGCCTATCAATACAGTTTTCAATAGACATATAATAACTTGGGCTATGCTCTCTATAAAGCATATATTGTTGCCAGTGGTATCTTAAAGTTTTAGGAACTTTTTTCATCTTATTATTAAATTCAATAAGATTTGTTTCATCAATATATTGATTATTATATAAATAACCATTTATTTTATCGATTGCTCTAATCAATTTAAGTTCATAAACATTATGAATTATGATTGAGAATGCGACAATCAATAAAACTTCCAATGCTATAAAGCCATATAGCATATATTCTAATGTTAAAGTTTCGCCAACATTTTGGAAAAATTCAACAATAGAGTTAAAAACATTTACCCCCAGACGCATAAAAAATCCTCCTAAAATAATATATGTTGAATTTAGTATAACACAACAAATTATTTTTAACTAATATTTTTTATTTATTTTTTAATATTTTTTTGCTATTTTTTAATAATTTATTTTTATTTTTTAATTTTATTGTTTACAACTCAATTAAATGACCATTTCTCAAATTCAAAAGATACATTTTATCCACTTTACGATTAAGACATTGCTCCAACGCAAACGAATATATTCTTAATTGATTTTTATATTTTGCTTTTAATTTTTCATCATTATTAATAAATGAATATTTGTAATCAATTAATGTCACCTTATCTCCAAGCGCAAAGAAATCAATTATTCCTTGAATCAACACTTTTTCCGTGCTGCCAGAATTTAAAACTTGTATTGGCGAAGCGTTTATCATAAATTTCTTTTCTTTGTAAACCTTGCTATCTCCTACAATTTGTTTTATCTCTTTAAGTGCCTTAAAACATAAATTACTTGAAAGTTCAACAAAGTCGTTTTCTAGTTGCAGACCATTTTCGAGATAATTCTCAAAGACATCTTGACAAATACTTTTAAGCGAACTCAAATCGGTTTCAAAATTTGCCCTTTCCATAATTTCATGAAAAGCATTTCCAATTTCAACTCCACTTTGAATTCCTTGCAAGTGTTCAGTTATTTGCAATGTGTTAGGAACGATATTCAAACTTTCATACTCTTTTTCATCTTTTATAATTTCTGAAACAGATGTTTTTTGTGCAAGTGAGCTAAGTTCGTTTTTGAAATTAAATTTACTTAATTTCTCAATATTTTCAATGACATTTTCCTTTTGTATTTCAGAAAGCGGAAGTTCATTATCTAAACTTCTCTCTTCAAAATCATTTATAAAACGAAGTGTAAAATCTTTTTCTTCAAAATCTCGACATGCGTTTATTGCGTCAATTTGTGCTTTGTTTAACGAACCTAAAATATATGTCATGTAATTGTCGTCAACAAAAGTCAAATTATTTTCGCTTACTTTAACTATGTCATCAAAATCACCTTGTGCTGTCAAATACAAGTGATTTTTCGCACGCGTCATACCAACATATAGCAGCCTTAAACTTTCGGCAAGGTCGAGCGACTTTTCTTTAATTTTAATTGCTTTTTCAAAAAGCGAAATATTTTCATCTTCGTTAATTTTTAAAGCAATGCCTAAATTTTTATCAATCTTAATATCTGATGCATTTGGCATATTTTTGAAAATTGACTTTCCAAGGCCTGCCAAAAATACGATATTATATTCCAATCCTTTGCTTGCATGAATGGTTGTAATATTAATTTTGTCCAGTCCACTGCTCAAATTTTGCTCAACTTTTAAAGTTGAATTTTTATTTATCAAATTTAAAAGCAATATCAAATTGTCGTTGTACTTGCTTGTTTCAACAAAATTTAAAAAACTTTGCATCATTTGTTTTTCTTCTTCAAAATTATCAATCTCATCGGCAAAATCTAAAAATTTTGAATTTTTCACAAGCCAATTTAAAGATTTATATGCACCTTCAATTTCAATTTTAATTTTAAAGTTATCAATAAGATATTCGCACAATTTTAATTTTTCACTTATTTGGTCTTCTTTATTTTCTTCCAAATATCTTAAACATGCCGCTAAAAAGTTTTCTTCATTAGTTTTTAACTTAATTTTTGCCATTTCGTCAAAACTAAGCGCACAAAATCTATTCAAAAACGCTGAATAATCAATGTCTGAATAATAATCAGTTGCAAGCGTCAAAGCAGAAATCAGCGCCAAAACAAGTTTTGATTTTTTCAAATCTTTTTCTGCATTCAACATATATGGCACGCCATTGTCTTCAAATATACTTGCTAAACTATCTGATAAATTTCCTCTTGACCTAACTAAAATTGTTATATCGCTATATTTAATTTTTCTAAATGCCTTTAATTTATCATCATAAATTTGTCTATCCAAAAGTTTGCAAATTTCGTCAAAAATCATTACCGCTTCTTCGCTATAACTTATCTTTTTTGTTGGTGCATCAAAAACTTTATAAAGTTCAAGCGCTCTTTCTTCTAAATTGCTCTTTTTATTGCATAACAAAATATTAACAGGGGCAAACTCTGTTGGAATTTTTGCATAAGGCTGAAATTTTGAAGTGTTTGTATAATCAAGTCCAGCCGTTTTTTCTGTCATGATATTTGAAAACACAATATTGCAAAACTCCAAAATTTTTTCATTGGAGCGATAATTATTCTTCAAGTTTCTATCTTCTGCAAATTCGTTTTCTCTAAAATTTTTAACGGTATCTGTAAAAATTGACACATCAGACTGTCTAAACGCGTAAATACTTTGCTTTGGGTCACCAACAATAAAAACATTATTTTTGTTGCATAAATGTTTTAGAATTTCATTTTGTAAAGTGTTGACATCTTGAAATTCGTCAACAAAAACATATTTGTATTGCTCTTTAACCGCACTTTCAACTTGCGGTATTTGCAAAAATTTTAATGCCATTTTTTCAATGTCTGAAAAATCATAAATTGAATTATTATTTTTTAATTCGTTAAGTATTTGAATATATTTTTTATAAAATTCGATAAAAATTTGATATTTTTCTTTAATTTTTGCTAAATTTTCGCCATTTTCAGCAAACATATTAATATTTTCATCTTTTACATTCTTTACAAATTTTGAAAATATCTTTTTAATTGATTTCAAATTTTCAACAAGTTCTGGATCGTCATCTTTACCTTTTACAAAACGCGGAAAAGAAAAATCTGACAGCCTTTGCTGTTTTTGCAATATGCCCGAACTCAAAACCGAATTTAATTCCGATAAACACGCATTGCAATGTGCAGCGATTTTGTCTTGGCTTCTCAAAGCCGCTGTTTCTAAAATTGCATCAAAATTTTCAATCGCGTATGAAATATTTTGATTATAATAATCATTTAAAATTTCTTTTGGCAAGTTTAAATCATTAATCATTGACAATGAAATTTCGTCAAGCCATTTTTCATCATCTATTTCTGCACTTAAAAAATCTTGTAATTTTAAGATTCGATTAAACAATGCGGTTTCGTTTCTTTTTTTGTTAAAAGCAGAAAAAAGTTTTAAATATTTTTCTTCATCTGCCTTAAATTGATTAATCGCCAAACTAAATGCGTTTTCTTTTAAAATTTTGCTTTCGCTATCATCTGCAATTACAAAACTTGGGTTAATGTTTAACAAGTAATAGTTCGCTTTGATAAGTTTTTCATAAAATGAGTGAAAAGTTGAAATATCTGCAATGGACAATTTGTTAACTTGCTTTTGCAAAAACTCTCTATCATCACTTTCGGCAATCTTGTTTAACAGAAACTCGTTAAGTCTGCTTTTCATTTCCACCGCCGCCGCATTGGTGTATGTCAAAACAAGCAAATTGGAAATATCAACTTTATTATCGAAAATTGTGTTGAAAATTTTTCGTATCATAGTTGAAGTCTTTCCGCTTCCAGCAGATGCAGAAACAATAAGACTTCTGTCTTTTATCTCCAAAACCACATCTTGTTCATTTTTTTCTTCCATTAAAATTTCTCCACAATTTCAACTATATCTTTTTCTTTTATCGCACTCGCACTTTCTCTAAACTCCCCAAACTCACTATTAAACATACAAAGCGAATAATAAGGACAATATTCGCAAATTTTTGTTTCGTTTGGCAATGCCTTAATGTTCCCAGTTATGCTTTCTTCAATTCCGCTTTCAACAAGTTTCTTTGCATAGAGCGTAAGTTTTGGCAAATTGCCTTTTTCAAGCACGCCATTACGCGCGTAAACTTTGAAGTTGTCTGCCGTCGAAGATTTTTGCAATGATAAATTAACGACATCGCTTTTCAACTTTTCTGGCGATAATGTGTTGTCTAATTTCTTTATAACTCTTGTATCTTCTTCGAAATAGCCGTTTAATTTGTTGTCTTTATTTGTAAGCGAGTCAAAAACTGGGAAATAAAACGCTCCGTCAACTTTGTTAGAATTCTCTAAAGATAAAATATAGATTGGAAGTTGCAATTGTCTGCCTTCATAAAATTTTGAAAGACTAACTTTATCTTCACCAGTTTTGTAATCTATAATTCGCATGCTATCATTGCTTTTATCAATTCGGTCAATCCTTCCATTAATTACAAACCTATCACCATTGATTTCGCCAAGATTAACAACAAATTTCTTTTCAAACTCGCAAGGTTTATAACCACAACATTCAATTTGTTTTATCAAAATATGAGCGAAATGACTTGCTTGCTTATTCAAATATGAAAAATAAGGCCGATTTTCTTCCAACTTACAAAGCATAGCCAAACGCTCGTTGGAATTTTTAGCAAAAGCAAAACTTCTATTTAGTTGAAGCAAAAATTCTTTGTCTTGCAAATTTGCGACATCAACTTTTAAAAAGTTCTCAGCAAAAGCATGAAAAAGATTTCCAATATCTTGTGGCATAACTTGTGCTAATAATTTTGGTTGCAAATTTAAGCCATAACAAGCAAAGTGCATAAAAGGACAACTAAAAAATTGTTGAATTTTACTTATCGAAGTTGAATGTTTAGGATATAAAACATCTTTTGCGTTTGATATTTCTTCGCATGAGATTTTTCTCAAACTTTTTTCATTTTTAATTGCTTTTAAAATCTCATTTCTTTTACTATTAAGCAATGACTTAAAAATCAAATCTTGCATAAAAATTTTGTTATCAGCGTTAATGTAAAATTCGTCACTAACAGGCACAGGGCTATTTTGAACAAGCCACATATTTTTAAAACTTTTAACAAACTCTGGCACAGCATTACAACCGAGCATAGACAAATAAACTTTTTCGCTGGACAAACAAGCGTCATTAAAAAGTTTAAATTTGTTACGGCGATTTATCATTTCAACACTTGGTTCAATCTTTAAAGTTTCAAATTTGTTTATATCGGTATCCAAGATTAAACCGCTATCTTTTTTTGACAATGGGACATTATCTCCGCAGCCAACAAATATTCCAATTTTTCTTTCTTCAAAAAAGCTGACATCATTTTGTCCAACAAACACTGAATTAATTGAAAGCGGCAAGTTTGATATCATAATGCTTGAAAACATTTCCATAGCAATTTGCTGCATGTTTTCCACGCTGAGATCGCAATCTAAATTCATTTTTTTAAGTTGTTCAATAGCCTGATTAAACTTGTTTTCAAATTGAACATAAATTTTTTCATTATTTAAATCGCCATCATTTTTGAATTTGTCGGTTAGATTTTCTATTTGATTATTTAACTCAAAGATGTTTGAAATTTCAACCAATAATTCAATAAATTCAGAAAAAACTTTTATTTTTTCATGTTTTTCTTTAATTTTTTTTATTTTTTTATTAAATATTCCAATATTATTTATTTCAAGATTTAAAACATCATTAACCTTCAAACCTTTTTCAAAAATATTTTTATTTATTAACTCAATTTCTTCTTTATTAATTTGAGAGAAACTATCGCTAACCAGCGCCAAAAAATTTAGCACACTTTCGTCTTTTAAAAAGTCAAATATTTTAAAAATAAATTTGATAGGTGCAAGGTCGAGAAGTGTTTTTGTTGCATCAATATAATATGAAATATCTTCGCTTGAAAATATCTCATCTATCTGTTTTTGATAACTTTCTAAACTTGGAACAAAAATATTAAAATCGCTAAAATTATAGCCATTTTGTAAAATTTCAAATTTAATTATATTTGCGACTTGCTCAATTTCAGAAGTTATATTTGAATTATTTAAAATTGCCACGCCATAAGGAATGTTCTTTTGCGTTTGCTTAAAAGCAAACAAATTATCCGCAATATGCTTTTGAAATTCATTTTGATTTTTTTCACAAATTATAATGTTAGGCTTAATTTTTAAGTTCTCGCAAATCTGAGCAACTTTTTGCAAAACATCTTGTTCATAAATATATTCATTTTCGCCTGTCGTGCTGCAAGTTGCAATCGAAACTGACCTAGAACTTTTTACAAGTAATTCGATAATCGTTTTTACCTGCAAAGTAAAACTGTCAAACTCGGCGAAATAGAAATTGGAATTTTTTATAAGTTCGCTTTCTTCAATTTGCTGCGCAAACAATGTTATAAGATCCGCCGCATCTATTTTTTCGCGCTCGCTACATTCATAAAATGAATAAATTTTTGCTATGTCAATTAACTTTTGATTTGCTAACTCATTTGCACTTTTTAAAAATTTGTCAGCACTTATTTCACAAGATTTTAATTGCGATATGGTTAAAAAAATTTCTTTTGCAAGGTCGATTGACAAATTGGCATCTTTCAAACTTTCAAATTCTGCTTGATGTTCAATTAGAATTTTATAAACCAAAAGCATGCCTTCTAAATTGCTTTGAGTTTTAAATTGGTTACCAGAAAGTTTTAAAATCAGGCTCGCAAGTTTAGATATGGAAATAACATCAATATTAAAAGTGGAAGAAATTCCAAGTTCTTGAAATAACAATTTCTCTGCTTGCAAAGAAAACCTATCTGGCACAACAATAAAATTTCTCAAATCTAAATTTTGCGAAACTTCAACATTTTTAATAACTTCTTTTGTGGCTTGCCTAAGCGTTTGTGCCAAATACAAATTTATTTGCATGAAAATATTTTAACATAAAATAAAAAAACATCAAATGATTAAATAAATATTTAATTTTTTATTTGCTTTTTACTTAAAAATAAATACAATATTTATATGGACAAAGTCGATGTCAAAAAATTAAAACAACAAAAACTTAAACAAGTTTTGCAAAAACGCAGGGAAGATTTCAGGGTCGTTGTTGAAAACGACAATTTATGTCTTTATCGCGATGAAAGCAAATGTATAAGATGTGGCCGTTGTAAAGACGCTTGCAGCAGCGATGCTGGCGTATTTGATTCTTTTGACCGAGAAAAGTCTAAAAACATCTGCATAGGCTGCGGAAAATGTGTTAGCGCTTGCCCAACTGGCGCATTGCTTGAAAAATCAGGCTATCGCCAGGTTTTGGAAGCATTGAATGACTATGACAAAACCCTTGTTGTATCCGTTGCCCCTGCTGTTAGAGTTGCAATCGCCGAAGAATTTGGTTTTAACAGCGGAATATATGACGAAGGAAGATTGATTTCTGCTCTTAGAATGATAGGTTTTGACTATGTTTTTGATGTCACTTTTGGCGCAGACTTAACGGTGATGGAAGAAGCAACCGAACTTGTTAAACGCCTTACACTCAAAAATAAACCGCTTCCACAATTCACAAGTTGTTGCCCTGCATGGGTGAATTATGTTGAAATATATAGACCCGATTTAATTGCAAACTTATCAACAACAAAAAGTCCAATTTCAATGCAAGGCGCAATAATAAAAACTTTCTTTGCTAAAGAAAAGAATTTCAAGCCAGAAAATATTGTTCATGTAACAGTTGCTCCATGCATCGCAAAAAAATCCGAAATCAATCGAGATAACATTTCTGGTTCTGCAAAATATTGGAAAAACGAAAGCCTAAAAGATGTCGATTATGTTATCACAACTCGAGAACTTGCTCACATAATCAAAAAATTGAATATTCCTTATGGCACTTTGCCAAACGGAGAGTTCGACAAACTCTTTTCGCATGGTTCAGGCAGCGGAATTATTTTTGGAAACAGTGGCGGTGTGGCAGAAGCAACTCTCAGAGAAGCATATTATCTCTTAAACGGCGAAGAAGCCCCTGCAAATCTTTTAACACTTAAAAAACTTCGCAGCGTAGATGGCATTAAAGAAGATGTGGTAGATTTAGGCGAAACAAAAATTCGCGTTGCCGTTTGCAATGGCTTAAAAGCCGCAAAACAGCTTTTAGAAGAACTAAACAAAAAACAAAAAGAGTTTGATTTTATTGAGATTATGACATGCGAAAGCGGTTGCGTTGGAGGTCCTGGCCAACCAAAATCACAAAATCCGGACACCAACCAAAAACGCGCTGACGCATTATATCATAATGACGAAGAGTCTAAAATAAGAAGTGCACACAACAATCCAGACATTCAAAATGTATACTCAAAATTTTTGGGAATGCCACTTAGCAAAATGTCTCAAATGTTGCTCCACACGACTTATAACGACAATTCAAAAAAATTTATTTTAAAGGAGAATCAAAATGGAATTAAAAGGAAGTAAAACCGAAAAAAATTTAATGGAAGCATTTGCTGGAGAAAGTCAAGCAAGAAATAAATACACTTACTATGCTTCAAAAGCGAGAAAAGATGGATATGAAGAAATTGCAAACATCTTTGAAGAAACAGCAAACAACGAAAAAGAACATGCAAAAATGTGGTTCAAAGCGCTCCACAATGGCTCAGTTCCTACAACTGCTGAAAATTTAGTTGATGCAGCAGCAGGCGAACACGGCGAATGGACAGATATGTATGAAAGAATGGCTCGTGAAGCAGAAGAAGAAGGCTTTGCAAGGCTTGCATATCAATTCAGAGCAGTCGGGGCTATTGAAAAATTGCACGAAGAAAGATATCTAAAACTTTTGAAATCAGTTAAAGAAAACACAGTTTTCACAAATGCAAAAGTTGTTGCATGGAAATGCTTAAACTGCGGCCATGTCCACATGGGAACAAAAGCACCAGCAGTTTGCCCTGTTTGTGACCACCCTCAATCATACTTTGTTCAAGTTGAAATTTAATCAAATAAATTTTTAAAGTAAGTCAAAATTTTTATTGACTTACTTTTTTATTTATATTATAATAGCCGTGCTTTGATTAACAATTCCCTCTCATTAATTAGAGCAAGCAAATGTATTGTTAGTAGCATAAAATGCTCTAACAAAAACATTGAGCAAATTTAATTTGCAAAATTAAGTAAGTTTATGTTTAAAACAAACTATATATGCGCTGTTAGCTCAACTGGATAGAGCGTTGGTCTACGGAGTGATTGGTTGTGGATATGAGTAAATCTCAATCAAAAAAATGCAAAACTTGTTCTTTTGGGGGTTTGAGTTCCTTCAACAAAACAAATTACTCATCAAAAACTCATTATCAACACTTGCATTATACACCAGAAAGTGTTAAAATGCTAATAAAAATAAGCAATATGCGCCATTAGCTCAGCTGGATAGAGCGTTAGTCTACGGAACTAAAGGTCGAGCGTTCGAATCGCCCATGGCGCACCAAAATATCGGCAAAACTTGCCGATTTTTTTATGTCTAGGGGTTCGAGTAAAATAGCATAAAAAACATACAAAAAAACGCATTTTTTACCCTACAAATGCTCCAAAATGCGAATAAAATGCGAATTCAATACGAAATAAGGTGCGAAAACCCTTATTTTACCGTATGTTTCCGTATTGTATTGCCCTTTATATTTTTGCAAAAAAAATGCTAGGCAATGTTGCCTAGCACATTTCATCTTTATTAGAATTTAACATCTTTTCTTTTTCTTCAACAAGTTTTTTAAGCGCTGCAATTTCTTTTTCTAGTTCTTCGTTTGTGGCTTCTTTCCCAGACGTTAAAGCATTTTCAATAACACTAGCAGACATCTCTTTTGCTGAAAAGTCAAGATGTGAATAGACATCGGCTGTTGTATTGAAGTTCGCGTGTCCTAACCATTCTTGAATATTCTTCATTGGAACGCCTTTTGAAACCAATAAACTCGCACAACTGTGTCTTAAATCGTGAAACCTTATATGTTTAAGTTTGTTTTTTTTGATTATACGCTGAAATGTTTTAGTTACTCTGTCTGGTAACATCAAGTCTCCCATATCATCAACAAAAACATAATCCAAAAACTTGCTGTTATACGACTGTCCATATATTTTTTTATTGTGTTCGATTTCATCTTTGCGAGCCAAAAGCATATTTTCTATATCTTTAAACAAAGGCAAACTGTTTGAATACAAACTTAAAGAAGACGAAGATATTTTACTAGAAGCAAAAGCGGATACTGGTTATCAATTTGATGGTTAGTATAACGACAACGGCGTTTTGATTTCTACAGAGAGTGAATGTAGTTCCAAAATGGGCACAAATGGGAAAACCGTTATTGCAAAATTATTTTAAGAATAAGTAATTTATGCGGAAATTGTGTAAATTGTAAATGTGCAAAGTGGGCCATATCCCATTGTTTGCCAATAGGTTGAGCCATCTTTTTCGGTCACTAGTTTTTGGAAATACAACATATAGTCTCCAACAGCAGATGGTCCTGTAATTGTTCCATCTGGCGACACGGTCATTTCGACAAGTACTTCATCTTTGCCACCTTTACCGCCTTTGCCATCATCACTATTTGCATAAGCAAACCTATATTGACCACCATTATTTCCACGCATTTCAGTTTTTAATAGTCCACCAATGTCATTGATTTCTTCATTAAAAATTATAAAATCTTTGTATGCATTAAATGTGATTGCGTTTCCGTCATATTCCTTTTGCAGTTGTGATTTATCGCCCACAAATTTATATCTTTCTGTGATTGGAACATAGTATGAGTAAATATATATTTTATAACTTTCTCTTGTGTCTGTTGTTTTGTCTTTTCCTGTGAAAGCAAATGTTCCGTCTGCATTTTTAACAAGTCTTAATGCACAGTTTTCATTGTCTAGATATGGGGAATAAATTGTAACAGAACCGTCTTCGGCAAATTTAAACATAAGTCCGGTGTCTTTACCTTCATCTCCACTAATATTTACATCAAGCGAACGCGTAATTTTATTCCCGCTCAATCTCATTGTTCCTGTTCCAAAAAGGTTATAAGCATAGTGTGCAGAATATCTTTCAAGCCTTGTGCCATAATGTCCTGTGCCGAATTCCCAAAGTTGTGTTTGGTCGCTTCCAGTTTTAGGATAATATCTCTGCACACGGTCATTATAGTAATATTTTGTAAATACAGTGTCATAACTATTTCCAAGCAAAATTCCTTCGTATCCATCGCTTGTTGCAAGTCTTGCTGTTGCTTCAACATTTTCTAAACCTGTTGTTTCCAAAATATCTTTTGGCATTTGCATAACATAAGGTTGACCATCAACTATACCAACGATTGTGTAATAACGCAAACTTGCAAAAAGACCAATGCCACCTGTGTCAGTTGTGAACTCGGCTGCACTCATGATTTTTTTGAATTTTCTTTCGGTGATTTTACCTTCACGCCTAAATTGTTCAGTAAATGTTGTGCCATCAATTTTAAAACTAAATATGAACTCATATTCTCCAACTGTTGCTGGGCCTACAAGTTCATCACCAACAGCTCTTGTGTTATATCTATAAGTGTTACCCGGCATTGTGACATCGTCTGCAGGTTGAACTATGGTGTTTGTTCCTTTTTCCACCCACTTAAACGAAACTTTATTTTGTAATGCTTGGCAAACTGCAAACAATTCTGGGTCTGCTGAAGTACCCAAGGCAACAACATCATTTATTTCTCTCAATGATTTGCCATTGATTATGATTGCATTGCTTGCAACAAACAACGCACCACCGTCATATTCTTTGTTCAAACATTCGCCATAACCATTTTCAAGATATGTATATTCAATCACATATTCTTTCACTTCGATTTCAAAAGTTTGTTTAATATTTGTGTTTGCAACGCTTGCAAAAGTGATTGTATATGTTCCAAGAGTATTTAAGTCTAATCCACCAAGGTCAACAGTGTAGCCAGTATCTTTTGTCAATGTTATGCTAGAATTGTTAGACAACACTCCATTTACAACGACTTTATCAAGATTAAGGTCTTTTTCTGTTGCTCCTTTGTGTTTAAGCGTTTTTCCGCTTGCCTTTAATCCAGAACTTCCAACATTAACTTGCAAAGACACTAATTCTGCAGGTAATTCTTTAAATTTTGCAATAACGGTTTTCCCATTTGTGCCCATTTTGAAACTACATTCACTCTCTGTAGAAATCAAAACACCATTGTCATTATACCAACCATCAAATTGATAACCAGTATCCGCTTTTGCTTCTATTAAAATATCGTCGTCTTCTCTAAGTTCGTATTCGAACAGTTTACCTTTGTTGTAGGTTCCCCACCAAATATTGCCACCTTCGCCTTGAACTTTTGCTGTAAAATCATATCTCGGTGCATTTTTTGCCACGATAAAATATGAGAAATCGATTGTTTCAAATGTAATTTTCCCATCATTATAGGTTGTTGACATTGTTTCAACCATGTCATTAGGCATAATATGAAAGGTAGTAAAACCATATGCACTGATTGTAGGAGCTGGCATTGTGATTTTTACTTGTCCATTTGGTTTAACTTTAACATCGCCATTCTTTATGTGTATATCATAAACATATACATCACTTTTTTTGTCATAATCGCAATACTTGATTTTTTCAATTACGGCTTTTGCTTCATCGCTTTGTGAGTTAATTGGATTACAAATAAGAGTATCACCCTTATTAAACTCACCACTTGCAACAATTCCGCTTTCTGTTTCAATTTTGTCAATCTTTTTATCTTTGTTCCCACCACAAGCGGTCAAGACAAACATTGCAGAAAGGATACAGCATAAAGCCAAAACGAATGTCCAAATTGATTTTCTTTTTGTCATAATATTCTCCTTTATATTTTTAAGTTGCATAAAGTGGAGCAAAATTTAAGAGTTTCTTTGCAACTATATATATAATAACATAAAATCTTTAAATCCGTATATAAATTTTTCAAATTTTCACAACTTATATAAAAAAATTACAAAATTTTATAGGTTTTATTATCTTCGTTGCGAATTTTTGCAACAAAAATGCAAAATTTTTGCAATTTTATCGTTTTTTGCCAGATTGTTTTGTATTTTTTTATTTTGTATGCTAATATAGGTATGAGTTAAGGCAAGCCTAGGAAAATAAAGGGTTTTAGCCATTTTTTAATACGGTAAAATACGATAAAATATGGTAAAAAACACGAACCCCCGAATTACAATCCTTAATTTCTACGGAACCAAAGGTTAGGTGTTCAAATCCCCTACGGCGCACCAAAAAAATAGCGGTTTAATTACCGCTTTTTTGTTGCCATTATTCAAAATTTTGCTAAAATAAAAATATGAAAATATCTAAAAATTTTGAAGCAGAAATTGTTGACATTGGAACAAACGGCAATGGCGTGGCGAAAAAAGACGGCATTGTTTGTTTTGTGCCATACACAATTACTGGCGAAAAAGTTTTGGTTAATGTAAATAAAATTGAAAAAAATTTTTGCATTTGCACTGCCGAAAAAATTATTTCCCCTTCAAAAAACCGAATTTCACCAAATTGTCCATATTTTGGAAAATGTGGTGGTTGCCAACTACAACATATTTCTAAACAAATGCAATTAGAATATAAAACAAAACAAATAAAAACCATTTTAGAAAAAAACTTGCATCAAAATATTGATGTATTACCTTGCATCAGCGAAAACGATTACAACTATCGCAACAAAATTAATTTTTCTATATTCCAAAATCGCCTTTGTTTTTCAGACAATGATAATAACTTTTTTGCCGTTTCTAATTGTCCTTTATTTGTTTGCGATTTAACACAAATTATTAATATTTTCAATAATTATTTAGAAAAAAACAAGCCAAATTTGAAAACCTTACACATTCGACTTTTGAACAATGTTTATCAATTTACTTTTGTATCAAGCAATATTAATATTCCAAATTTTGACGAATTAATTGATAATTTAAAAAATATAAATATCAATTTTTCCCTAAACTTTTGCATAAATAAAATTAAAAATAGTTCAAACATAATGGGCGATATAAAATGTGTTTATGGTGATGAAAAACTGGATTATGAAAACTTTGGAGTTAAAAGCAAAATTTCTCCTGAGTCTTTTTTGCAAGTTAATGAAAAAGTTCAAAATAAAATTTACGAAAACATCAATAATAAAATTTCAAACTCTAATAATGTTATAAATGCTTATGGCGGAACTGGTATTTTGAGTTCAATTATTGCCAAAAAAGCAAAAAAGGTTTATTCAATAGAAATTAATAAACAGGCAAACAAAAACTGCCAAGAAATGGTTGACAAAAACAAAATAAATAATGTTGCAGCAATTTGTGGTGACTGCAAAATTGAAATTCCAAAATTATTAGAAACACAAAACATTTCTCACATTATTTTTGACCCACCAAGAAGCGGCATTGATAATTCAATTTTAGAGTGCGTAAAAAAATTAAATATTGAAAATATTATTTATCTTTCTTGCAATCCCTCAACGCTGGCAAGAGATTTAAAAATACTTTCAAACAAATATGAACTTGTAAGCGTGCAGCCTTATGATATGTTCCCTCAAACTTATCACATAGAAACGCTTGTGTTTTTGAAACTTAAAAATATGTAAAAATCGTTGTATTGACATAAAACTGTCATAGTGATATAATAAAATTAATTATGGAAAGAGATGAATTTTTAGAATCAGTCGCAAAAGAAACTTTGGAGAAAATACTTAAAGATAATCCAAGTTGTAAAAATAGCGGTATCAAAGTTTTTGTTGATTATTCAAAAGAAAACCCAGAAATCAAGTTAGTTGTTCCTGGCAGTGTAAAAATGATAACCTCTTATATGTTTGATCATTTAAAAAGAGTCAATTCGGTAGATATCCAGGAAGGTATCCAAACCATAATGTCAAATGCTTTTGATACTTGCGACAGTATTAGGGAAATTCACTTGCCAGAATCTCTTGTCCAAATTCAGTCATTGGCATTTGCTAACTGTATAAATTTAGAAAAAATAAACTTCCCTAATAATCTACTGCAAATAGATTCAGAGGCTTTCTATCAATGCGGACAACTAAAAGAAATTAAACTACCAGATAGTTTAGAGGACCTTGGACCTGGGGCTTTTGCACTCTGCAAAAGACTTGAAAGAGTTGAATTGCCAGATTCTATAATTGATTTGAAAAACAGCACGTTTCAGAATTGTTACAACTTAAAAGAAATAAAATTACCAAGCAATCTCGCAAAAATTGAATCTAGCTGTTTTCATAAGTGTCGTTCTTTGGAAAATATTGAACTTCCTGACACTGTAAAAGAAATAGGTCAATATGCATTTGAACACTGTGAAAAATTAAAGAAAATTAAACTTCCAAAAAACATTGAAAAAATCTGGATAGAAGCATTTGCAGAATGTGCGCTTGAAGAAATTGTTTTGCCATCAACAATGCAATTTCTTGATCGTAAAGCATTTGCGGATTGTGTAAATCTCAAAAAAGTCTTGTATGAATACGAAGATGGCAAATACTTTACTTTATCAAAAGAATTATATGATGAAGGATTAGATAGTGACGAGTTTCGCGGGCTTAGAAATTTCTTAAAAGTAAGAGATAAAATTGGAGCGAAATTTATTCCCGCTAAGCAAATTTTTACAAACACTCCCGAAAACATGATTGAAAATTTCTATAAACATTCTAAACTTTGGGCAGAAGTATTCAACAAATTTGCTCAATCGAATGGAACAACCATGAAAGCAATTTTGCCACAAGTAAAAGAAGATTTTTATAAAATTTGTTTTGTCTCAGGGCTTTTTCAAGATGATTATAAAGTTAGAATGCAAGCAAAAGAATTTATTGAAACTAAAATAATTGGAAAATTTGGTCAATATCCACTACATGAAAGATTTACTGGTTTAAATATTTACGCAAATGGTTTTAACCCAAATTTTGCAGAATTCTTTATAAAAAACTTCGGGCCAGATTTCTTAATTAAACAAACTTATGACGAAGATTTAAAAAATATCAATTATTTTGCACAAGCTTATAACAATTTTTCAGAAATTGAAAAAGCATATCCTAACAAAGTTGTAACAACAAACACAGACAATGACAGGCTCACAGAAGAAGATATTTATAAGGTTATATCCAATGTAACATATAATGGTATTGAAACCGAACAAGACCAAGTCCTTGCTGAATTATGCAATCTGTATGGCTATTCACAAGAAGATTTTAAACAACTTCAAGATTATATGCACGAAGGCGAAAGAATAAAAAACGAAGGGCTTGAAAACTTATTTTGCTTACCAGACGAAGTTAGTAGCAAAAATGTAATCACTTATCGTTTTCTTGAAAAAGGCGACCCACTTGGTGGCTTACTTGGCGAAATCACAAATTGTTGTCAAACCATACATAGCGCAGCATCAAGTTGCTGTAGACATGGCATGACAAACCCAAATGGCGGATTTGTTGTATTTGAACTAGAAGGCAAAATAATTGGACAAAGTTGGGTCTGGTATGACAAGCAATCAGAAAAAATTTGCCTAGACAATGTTGAAGTGCCACGCTCAGCTAAAAATAAAGCTGTTACAGAAAAATCAGATTTTAAAAATTGCTTAAAGCGTTTAAGTAAGAATTTTAAAACCGCGATGAAAGAAAAAGGAAGAAATGTTTCCTATGTTACTATGGGAGCAGGTTATAATGATATTTTAGATGTCATAAACAAAAATTTCAAAAAAGTAAATGCAACCTTGACACTTGCTAATGCAGCAATTCAACAAGGTGGCCACCAAACTAGATTACAAGGACATGCTCCTGATTTAACTTACACAGATATAAATCAAGGCGAATACATTTTGGAATAAAAAATAACAGTCAAATGACTGTTATTTTTTTCTTTGTCTTAATATTTCAAAAACTGATACAGCAGTTGCAACTGATACATTTAACGAGTTTATTTTGCCAAACATCGGAATCGTGAAAACACCATCACATTTTTGTTTTGTAAGCCTTGAAACGCCAAAGCCTTCGCTCCCCATAACAACTGCAATCGAGCCGGTTAAATTGCTTTTCCAAATGTTTTCTCCGCCAAGTTCACAAGCATAAACCCAAACGCCTTGCGTTTTTAAATAATCTATGGTGTTATTTAAGTTTGTTACTTTCACAATGTTTACATTGCTTGCAGCACCAGCACTTGTTTTCAAAACTGTGTCATTAACTGCACATGCTCTGTGTTCTGGAATTATTATTCCATGAACACCAGCGCACTCTGCCGTTCTGATTATCGCACCTAAATTGTGAGGGTCTTCAACGCCATCTAGAATTAAAATGAAAGGTGGCTCATTTTTTTCGCTTGCCAAGTTGAAAATATCCTCTAAATCGGCATATTCAAATTCAACAACTTCACCTATCATGCCTTGGTGAGCAATTTTTTCATTTTTTAAATTCGCGGTTTTGCTATCTAAAATTTTTCTATCAACAAAATTGATTTTAACATTGCTTTGCTTTGCTAAGTCAATAATTTCTTGCGATTGTTTATCTCTTAAAGATTTATCTATCATAAGTTTGTTGAATGTTTTTTCGCTTATTAATGCTTCACGAATAGCATTTTTACCATAAATTAGCATTGACTTTCTCCTTTATTGTGAACAATTTCAAACGATTTTTCTAAAATCTCGTTTAATCTGTCTTGCTTTTCAAGTAAATACAAATAACCGATAACCGCTTCAAAAGCAGTTGCTTTTTTATAGTTTTCAATTGAACTATTTTTTGCCTTATGTGATTTTGCGTTTCTTGCACGCTTTGCGATTTCTTGCTCTTGGACTGTCAAATCGTCAAACAGCGCATCATACGCTTTTGCTTGTGCCCCTGCATTGCAATATTTAACGCACTTTGAATGATAATCTCCTGCCAAAAGATTGCAGGACTTCAATATTTTGTTTCTTATAAAAAGAGTATGAACAGCGTCACCAACAAAACTCAGTGACAAAATGTTCATCTCGTTTATATTTTTTTCATTTATTTCTTTAATTTCGTTCAAAATATATCCTACTTTAAATAATCTTTCAAATTAATTGTTTGTTCAAATTCTTCTTTGCGTTTTGCCAAGATTTCGTCATCAACACGAGCAAAAAGTGGCTTTGGTGCAAGTGTTTGATGAGATTTTTCAATATCAATCTTGCCAGCCTTTGCCCATACATTTTCGTCAGTTGGTGCGCCTGCGAAGTTTAGTTGTTCTTGCCAAATTTCTGTTGCTCTGTTTGGAATGATTGGCGCAGCGCAAATGCAAAGCGATTTTGCCATACACAAACACAAATACAAAACTTTCTTTGCATTATCTATATCGCCATTTTTAATAAGTGACCAAGGTGCAGATTTTTCGATATATCCATTTCCAACGCTTGCAAAATTCATAATTTCTTTATACGCTTTGATAAATTCAGTTTTTGAAAACAAATCGGAAATCAAGTTTGGATATTCTTGAATTGCTTTAATCATTTCGATATCAAATTCGTTTAATCCGAAATTTGAAAGTTTGTCATATTCTTTATTTTCAATCGCGTTTTTAATTTCGCCGTCAAATTCGAAATCTAATTTTCCTTCAAAATTTTTATAAATCATATTCAAGCAACGATTGAAGAAATTGCCAAATTTGCCAACTAAATCTGCATTAACAACATCACAATAACCTTCCCATTTAAAATCACTATCTTTATTCTCTGGGAAAACTGTAACCAAATATGCTCTGAGAGTGTCAACATCAATATCGCTTGTTAAAAGCGCATCGCAGAAAACGCCGATTTTCTTGCTCTTTGAAAATTTTTGACCATCAAAGTTCATGAAATTAAATCCAACAACATTGTGCGCTAAGTTATATTTGCCATTTGCGATTGTCATTGCTGGGAAAAATACAGAATGGAACGAAATATTATCTTTGCCAATAAAGTTGTATATTTCGCAATCAGGGTTTTGCCATCTGTCCTTAACAAGTTCGTCCCCGCCAAGTTCTTTTGTTATTGAAATATAGCCGATTGGAGCATCAAACCAAACATAGAAAACCTTGTCTTCAAAGCCTTTAAGTGGAACATTTATTCCCCATGGAATATCTCTTGTGATAGCGCGTGGAGTTAAACCTTCTTTAATCCACCTTTTTGCTTCGCCATAAACATGTGGACGCCAAATATTTTTATGCGCTTCAATCCATTTATCAAGTTCAGGCTCAATTTTATCAAGTTTTAAAAACAAGTGCTTTGTCTTTTTAAATACAACTGGTTCGCCACAAAATTTACAGTGTGGATTGATAAGTTTATCACTATCGTAAACCGAGCCACATTTGTCGCATTGGTCGCCATAAGCTTTGTCGTATCCGCAATATGGGCAAGTGCCAATAACAAACCTATCTGCCAAAGCGATTTTGTCTTTCTCGCAATATAACATTTCAGTTTCGCGCTCTTCAATGTATCCATTTTTGTATATCTCAGTGAAAAACTCTTTTGTTATAGCATCGTGCTCAGGGGTGTGTGTTCCAGAATTCAAAGAATATGAAATACCAAGTTTTTTATAAATTTCCCTATGAATATCTCCAACCTTTTTAACAAAAACCTCTGGTGGCATATTGTATTCTTGTGCGGATATTAAATTTGCTGTTCCGTGCTCATCTGCGCCGCCAATAAAAATTGCATCGTTGCCAACAGCTTTTTGATAACGATAAAAAATATCGGCTGGCAAATGACAACCAACTATATGCCCAAAGTGTGGCAAATTATTAACATAAGGCAATGCTGCGGTGATTAAAACTTTCTTATTCATAAACATCTCTCTTTGTAAAAATTTCTAACCTAAGTATACTCAAAAATTTATAAAAAACAACAAATTATGCATACATGAAAACATATCTTGACCATAAATATACTTAAAATGGGATATGTATAAGTTATCCACATTTCCACATATAAATAATTATTCAAAATTGTAAATATTTATAAATTTTTTATGCATAATGTGAATTTATGGCACTTTTTAAGCAAGTTATCCACATTTCCACATACATTTTTAACCAAACTGCCTATTTCCTAGTGTATAGAGTTCTAATTCATCTATAAAATGTAGATAACATGAGTATAACTTTGACCAAAATTAAGATAACATTTATCATTTTAAAAGTCAAGGCATATCCGTTATGCATAAAAATAAAATAAGATGCATTAAAGGTGAAAAATTAAAAACTTATCACGCTTAAAAATACATCTTTTAATGGCGACTTATAAACACAAATTACACTTTGGTAAAATAAAAACTCGACTGGCAAAAACCTGGCTAATAAGGGTTAATGCGGAACTATTTTCGCTATCATCACAATAGATATTGATGCGTTTTGGCGACAAACTTATAATTGATGTTATCAAAAACGCTTCGTCATTTTGATTGCTTATCTCGCTGTCCTGCTCTATTTCGTTAAAATTCTCATCGCAGATTTTAAAACTATCATTTTCTTTAACAACATTAATACAGCCTGTTGAAATCTCTATGTTTTCAATCAAAAATTTTAATAAGTCTATAAATGTATCATTACAAAGCAAATAACTAGCATTTTCGTTGGCTAGTTTAATCAATTCTTGCCATTTGCTTCGTAATTGTTTTAATCTAAAATCGTAAAAACTTTCTATAAAAAAATTTGCGTTAAGTTTCAAATTATGAGTAACAATATACCTGTCGGTTTCGCGGTCAAACACAACAAGAGCCTTTTTAAGTGCGTCCAAATTTAGTTGATTATGTATTGGAAGGTGCAAGTTGCGATTGATATAATCAAGTTTAAAGTCAGTTGTGATAACATCAGCAATAGCATCGCAGATAAAAAAAGATATGCGAGGTTTCTCAATTTCTTCGCAAGCAACAACGATAAATATTTTTTGGTTTTCACTATAAGAAGTCACAACAGCGCCAAAACTGCTGGCATTGCTTTTGATTTCTTTATAAAGTCTTTTTGCAGACATGGCATTTTGTTCAGATAAAGCAATAGAAAATTCAAACATAAAATATCCTCGCAAGGTATTTTATGCAATGAAAAACTTTTTAACCGCAAAAAAATAAAACACTTTGTCAAATAAACAAAATAAAAAAACCACTCCGGCCGAGTGGTTTAAATTTTAAATTGTGAAAACTGAACTTTATGGAATGGGTTTTGATAGTAAACTAAGTTTCTTATTTATCTTTTAATTTCGTCTAAACTTTCTTATAACAAAGTGTGTCACCGAGTTTGAGTCTTTGTGTTTTGTAGCTTTTGCTACGAATTTTATTTTCGACCTAATTAAAGGTCCATCAAGTTCGCTTGAACTTGAAGTCGACATAAAGAATTACTCTTTAAAAGGAGGTGATCCAGCGCCACCTTCCGATAGCGCTACCTTGTTACGACTTCACCCCAGTCATTGGTTTTACCTTAGGCGGCTGCCTCCTTGCGGTTAGCGCACCGACTTTGGGTCCCCCCAACTCCCATGGCGTGACGGGCGGTGTGTACAAGACCCGGGAACGCATTCACCCCGACATGCTGATTCGGGATTACTAGCAAATCCGACTTCATGTGGGCGGGTTTCAGCCCACAATCCGAACTGGGACCATCTTTTTGAGGTTGGCTCAACGTTACCGTATCGCATCTCTTTGTAATGGCCATTGTAGCACGTTTGTAGCCCAAGGCGTAAGAGGCATGATGATTTGACGTCATCCCCACCTTCCTCCGTATTATCTACGGCAGTCTCGCTAGAGTTCCTAACTTAATATTGGCAACTAGCAATAAGGGTTGCGCTCGTTATCGGACTTAACCGAACATCTCACGACACGAGCTGACGACAACCATGCACCATCTGTTTTAATGTTGTATTGCTACAATTTCATCTATCTCTAGATTATGCATTAAATGTCAAGCCTTGGTAAGGTTTTTCGCGTTGCTTCGAATTAAACAACATGCTCCTCTGCTTGTGCGGGTCCCCGTCAATTCCTTTGAGTTTCAACCTTGCGGCCGTACTCCCCAGGCGGGATACTTATTGCGTTAGCTACAACACGGAAGGAGTCGATACCTCCCACGT
>ULNY01021527.1_pt1 | contig 33195 bp, 25 predicted proteins | sample 1952071 | NCBI WGS metagenome assembly ULNY01 (sample SAMEA4835589, study PRJEB28245) | human gut metagenome | biome: gut microbiome; material: fecal sample | place: Denmark | collected 2008 | reverse complement strand
ATCTCTCGTCCTAACCGATAGACGAAGGGACCATTTGTTGTTTGCGGGTGCAAAGTTACTACATTTTTTTTGTTCTCACAAATTTTTTATGTGGAATTTTTCTTCAAATGCATATTTTTTCGTATTTTTGCCATAGTTTTGGTAAAAAAGGCGAGTAAATGGTTATAAAAACGAAAGCTGTTGTGCTACATGTGGTTAAATTCGGTGACAATCAACTTGTTGTTGATTTTCTTACCGAGGCATTGGGGCGTTTGTCTTTTATGATTCGTCTGCCCAAATCGGCGAAGGCTAAGGTGAAGCGTCAGTATTTTCAACCTCTTTCTGTTTTGTCCTTAGAGTTTGATTATCGTCCTAAGGCCAGTCTGCAACGGCTCAAGGATGTTTTCATTGCTGTTCCTTTTACAGATATTCCGGTTTCGCCCTGTAAAATGTCTATGGCGATGTTCCTTTCAGAGTTCTTGTATTATACTACACGCCACGAGCAGGAGAACGTTTCCTTGTTCAGTTTTGTAGTGAGCAGTCTGCAATGGTTGGACTTGGCGCGTGAAGGGTTTGCCAACTTCCATATTGTTTTCATGATTCGTCTTACCTTGTTCTTGGGAATTGCGCCTAATGTGGAAGATGCGTCACAAGGTGGTTGCTTCGACCTGAGTGAGGGAATGTTTGTTGCCCCAGCATCTGTGCATTCGATGTTCTTGTCGAAAGATGATTCTTTGCGGATGCGCGATTTGATGAGGCTTCGCTTTCAAACAATGCACCTCTACACAATGTCACGGCAGGAGCGTAACAGATGTGTAGAGGTGATTATAAGTTATTATCGGTTGCACATGCCCGATTTTCCCGAATTGAAAACTCTCCCTATATTGAAGGAACTGTTTGTTTAAGCGAAACTGATGACGCCCTTTACTGGTTCGTCGCCCTCTTCTTTCTTAGAGGTTTCTTGCTGACCGGAGGCGATGTGGCGAATGTCTTCAAGCATCTGACGTGTACGCTTGTAGGTTGGAGTATCTTCCACTTGCATGATGACGTCCTCGTTGTCCAGGTCTTCAGGACGGAAGAGGAAGATATGTGGATGACGCTTGTACTGAGGTGTATTGCCGTCAGAACCATAGTAATGTTTTCTGCGGTCTTCTCGCTCAGCTCTTTTCTCTTCCTGTTCGGCGATTCTGCGTGTCTCTTCCTCTGTATGTTTTCTGAGATGTACGTTCATACCGTCTACATCCTCTATGCCGAATCCTGTTGCAAGAACTGTCACCTTTACTTTGTTGCCCAGCTCGGGGTCGATAGCCAATCCCCATTTCAGTTCGAAGTCGTCGCCAAAGTTGCCCATGAAGTCGTTGACGTCATTCATCTCGTCCATGGTGAGACCTGTGTTGTCTTTTCTCTCACTCGAGAAGGCAATGCTGAGAAGAATCTTCTTGGAGTTGAACACATCGTTGTCGTTGAGCAATGGAGAGTTGAGCGCATCCTCGATGGCTTTCTTTACTCTGCCTTCTCCCTCGCCATAACCTGTACTCATGATAGCCACGCCACCATCTTTCAACACTGTCTTCACATCGTTGAAGTCGAGGTTGATGAGTCCGTGTACGGTAATGATTTCGGCGATACTCTTGGCTGCAATGCTCAGTGTGTCGTCTGCTTTGCCGAAAGCATCGAGCACAGCCAGTTCTGGATAAATCTGACGCAGGCGCTCATTGTTGATAACGAGCAGAGCATCGACGTGCTTTGACATTTCCTCAACACCATCCAGAGCTTGGTCTATCTTCTTGGTTCCCTCGAAACGGAAGGGGATTGTAACGATACCTACAGTAAGAATGCCTAATTCCTTGCTTACTCTTGCTATGACTGGAGCTGCACCAGTACCGGTGCCGCCACCCATACCAGCTGTGATGAAGGTCATCTTGGTACCATCATTCAGCATGTTCTTGATGTCGTCCAATGTTTCTTCGGCTGCCTCGCGTGCTTTTTCTGGTTTGTTGCCGGCACCAAGTCCTTCCTTGCCTAATTGGAGATGTACGGGCACAGGAGAGTCGTTGAGAGCCTGATTGTCGGTGTTGCAGAGTACGAAACTCACATCATGGATGCCCTCTTTGTACATGTGATTGACTGCATTACCGCCGCCACCGCCTACACCAATTACCTTGATGATGCTGTTCTCTTTCTCTGGTTCTCCAAAATCCAGAATATGTGGAGTGTTATCTTGCATGATGAATATCTATATTAAATTTGTTGTTTGTATATATATATTAAAGAGGTGTAACTATTCTTCCTCAGAAATACTGTCTTCGACGAATTTCTTCAAGAATCGGAAGCCTCTGTGGAAGATGCTCTTCTCTTTCTTCTCTTTCTTGATTCGCTCAGCCTCTTCTTCGGCAGCTTTTCTTGCAGCCTCTTCCTCTTCTTCTATTTTCTTACGTGCCTCCTCTTCTGCTTTCTGCTTTTCGGCAGCAGTGAGAACTACGCCTGTTCCAACTGTATCGTTAGGATTTCGTGGAGTCTTATGTACATCATTGACAGTGGTGTGACCATCCTGATTGAACAGGTCGGTGTTGATTTCGTCGCCAGCACAGTTCATATTGCCTTTTGCCAACAATCCAAGAACGGTGTTCATCGTTCCGTCGTGGTTGGTGTATCTTGGATCTTTCGAGTTGACTGTCTGGTTGATGAACTTGGCAATTCTAATTTTGTCGATATGAGTGTGCATCTTGAAGGCCCTGCCAATCTCTGGCATATTGCTGCCGCCTCCGGTAAGGATGATGCCACCCAGCAGTTTGTCGGCATATTCTGCTGGAACCTGAAACCATACATTCTCCACGATTTCCTCAACACGTGCTTCCACAATCTCGATAAACTTTTTGCTTTCAACTACACGGTCTTTGTCTATCGGGTAGTTGAGTGTCGGGTCGATATTGCTGTTCTCTGTATAGGCCTTGCCATATTTGAGCTTCATCTTCTCGGCATCCTGTTCCTCGATTTGCAGGCTGGTGATGTCTTTTGTGATATTGTTGCCTCCCAGTGGGATGACAGAGAGATGACGCAAGATTCCCTTGCTGTAGACTGATACTGTAGTGGTGTCGGCACCTAAGTCGACAAGCATACAACCTGCTCTCTTCTCAGAGTCTGTCAGTATATGGTCGGCCAATGCCAGAGGTGCAAGATACATCTCGGCAATAGAGATATGGGCATTCTCGAAACATGTGTTGATGTTGTTGTAGAAAGTCCTGCGCCACAGGATATTCAGGAAGATGCCCTCGAGGTGAGAACACTGTATGCCAACAGGATCCAGCTGGTGCTGGCTGTCTATCTTGTATTCTTGGGTGATGGCGTCAAGGATTTCCTGGTCTGGATAGGTCATGTTGCGGTTGATGTCCATCAACTCGTTGATCATTTCCTGTGTGATGATGGTGTGCTCAGGCAGGTCTTTCACGATCACGTTCTTGATGCTGCGGATAGAACGGCCACCCACGCCGACATAAACCTGTCGGATATCTTGCTTCAGTATTGCCTTCAACTTTTTGATGATATTGGTCAGGCAAAGACATGTCTGGTTGATATTGTATATCACCCCTTTCCTGATGCAAGAAGACGAGTCTTCCTCCACTGTGGCAAGAACCGTGATGCTTCCATCCAGGTTCTTCTGTCCTGCTATACCTGTCATCTTTGATGAACCAAGTTCAATTGCTACGATAAATTCCTTTGGCATAGTTGTATCTATTTATCTATTTTTTATTTGCTGTGTTGTTTATTGCTGCCTCTTTTTGCAGATAATCTGGTTGTCGAACTCGATGTTGATGTACGAGTATTTGTTCCATCCTGCCTGTGAGAGTCCGTATTTGTAGAATTTCTCCAATCTGTCCATTTTCTTATTGACAAAATTGTTGATATCCTCTTCTCTCTTCCTCTTTGAGCTGCATTCAGGCAGGCGTCCTATATATACAATGTGGTTGCCTACTCTGGGTACCAGTTCTATGCTTCTGTCGGGCAGAACATTGATTTGTTCTATCTGGTTTCTCCATAACTCGTTGACCATAAGCGATTTGCTTAATAGTGAGATATAGTTCTGTGCAAACCATTTGTTGATCTGCCCTGTCGCTACAATGAGGTCGCTTGTATATTTGGTATTCGGCATCACCTGATAGTGGTCGTCAATATAGTAGTCCTCGTTGTTGGCGCTCTTTATCCGCACGATAGGCATTCGCTGTGTCAGATGGATGTCGACAAGACCGTTTTGTGTCTTGTAGCATTCTGCTGTCTTGACAAAAGGACTGGTCTTCAGTGTCTCTTCTATTTTGCGGGCACTGATGTCGGTCATCTTCTTCTTCAGAGGGTACAGTTGCTTTGCTTCTAACCTTTTCTTTATTTCTTTAGCGTTCAGAAAACCATTCGTCATCTCGTCTTGTATGTTGATGTTCACCTTTGTGCAGACTTTCTTGCTTTCATCAGGTTTGTTAAACTTGGTGATAGCGAAAGTCAGGTAAACGCCGAGCATGAGGTCGAGCAAGATGATAATAGTCTTCTTCCAATTGATGCGCATTATATTTTTTCCTTTAGAATTTTTTCTATTTCAGGGACATAGTTGTCCAAGTCGCCAGCTCCGAGTATGACGAGCACGTCGAAGTCTCTGCTTCTTACGAGGTCGAGAACATCTTTCTTATGAATCATACTCTTCTCTACGCCTGGTTTGAGGTCGTCGTAGATGAGTTTGGAGGTGACTCCTGGTATAGGTTGCTCTCTTGCAGGATAGATGTCGCAGAGGATTACTTCGTCAAGCATGCTCAGACTGTCGGCAAAGTCCTTGTAGAAATCTCTTGTACGGGTGTACAGATGAGGCTGGAAGATAGCTGTTATCTTACGGTTCTTGTACAACTCGCTTAGGCTCTTTGCACTCTGGTAAATTTCCTTGGGGTGATGAGCATAGTCGGAAAGCAGTACCAACTTGTCGGTCTTAATCTTGAAGTCGAAGCGGCGAACCACTCCCTCGTAAGTCTTCATGCCCTGTCGCAACTCTTCTGCTGTGCAGCCATTGAGCTGTGCCATAGCCATAGCTGCCACTCCATTCTCTATATTGATAGGAACGGGTTGTCCTAAGATAACACCTGGCACGTTCTCAATAGGAGAAACAAAGTCGAATGTGATTTCGCCGTTGTCGATCTTGATGTTCTCGGCATGGAAGTCTCCTTCGTCGAGGCTGTATTCATATACGCGAACGCCTTCCTGTACATGCTGTTTCATCTCCAGGTTTTTGTGGATGATGAGGGCACCGCCAGGCTGGATGAGTTCTGTATAATGGCGGAAACTCTCCAAGTAGGCTTCCTTTGTGCCATAGATGTCAAGATGGTCGGGGTCGGTAGCTGTAATGACGCTCATCCAGGGACGAAGCCAGTGGAAACTGCGGTCGAACTCATCAGCCTCAATGACTACATAGTCGCTCTTGTCGGACAGGATGTAGTTGGTTCCATAGTTCTTTGAAATGCCTCCGAGGAATGCGTTGCAGTCGATATGACTCTCGTGCATGATGTGTGCGCACATGGTGGAAGTGGATGTCTTGCCATGAGTACCGGCCACGCATAGTCCTTTGTGTGTGCGGGTGAGTGTGCCCAATACCTGAGCACGTTTCTCGATGGTGAATCCATTCTGCTGGAAGTATACAAGCTCCTGATGGGTGGCGGGGATGGCAGGTGTGTAGATGACCAGCGTGTTCTTGGCATCCTTGCATGCTGAAGGAATCTGTTCCACATTCTCCTCATAGTGGATGAGCATACCTTCCTTTTCCAGTTCGTGTGTCAACTCGGATGGAGTCTTGTCGTAACCGGCTACGGTGAGCCCTTTCTTTAAGAAATATCTGGCGATGGCGCTCATTCCGATGCCGCCTGCTCCTACGAAATATACTGCTTTTATATCTTTGATTTCCATTATTTTGTTGCTAATTTTATGACTTCGTCGGCGATGACGTCGGCAGAGTTCTTCAGTCCTAATTTCTTGATATTCTCGCTCATAGAAGCGAGTTTCTGTGCATCCTCAACTATGCCGACAGCCTTCTTGATGAGTACTGCCGGTGCGTCGGCATCTTTCACATAGATGGCTGCATCCTTGTTGACCAGTGCCATGGCGTTCTTGGTCTGATGATCTTCTGCTACATTCGGGCTTGGTACCAAGATGACAGGCTTGCCGATAAGGCAGAACTCGCTGATACTGCTGGCTCCTGCACGACTTATGACAAGGTCGGCTGCCTGATAGGCTGCCCCCATGTCGCTAATGAAATCGGTAACCTTCAGCATAGGAAGGTCTTTGTCTTTGAGCTGATTGACGATGCTCTCGTGGTAGTACTTACCTGTTTGCCAGATAAACTGTACGCCACTTTTTTCTATGATGTCCAGGTTCTGCAAGACACTTTCGTTGATGGTTCTTGCACCTAAGCTTCCGCCTACGAGCAGAATTGTCTTCTTCTCAGGGTCCAGACCGAACTGCTTGCGTGCTTCCTCTTTAGTGAGAGTAGTGCTCAGCACATTCTGTCTTACGGGATTACCTGTCATGATAATCTTGTCGGCAGGGAAGAAACGCTCCATTCCCTCATACGCCACACATATCTTCTGGGCTTTTTTGGCCAGAAGCTTGTTGGTTACTCCGGCATAAGAGTTCTGCTCTTGAATGAGGCAGGGAATACCTTTGCTGGCACACACGTTGAGAGTTGGACCGCTTGCATAGCCTCCAACTCCTACTGCTGCCATTGGCTTGAAATCCTTGATGATCTTCTTAGCCATTCTTTGGCTTTTCCAGATTCTGAAAAGTACAGCGAAGTTCTTGAGCAAGTGTTTGCGGTCGAATCCGCAAATGGGCAAGCCTTTAATCTCGTATCCTGCTGCAGGGACACGTTGCATTTCCATTCTGCCTTTAGCCCCGACAAACAATATTTTTGCATCAGGACGCTTGGCTTTAATTGCGTTGGCAATAGATACGGCAGGGAAGATGTGTCCACCAGTTCCACCGCCACTAATGATAATTCTTAGCTCGTTATTCATATTTTTTCAGTTTCTATCGCAAAGGTAAATAAAAAAATCCATTTTATGGCATTTTTTATTTAAAATGTTGTTCTTTTTTATGCTGTAGCCAATTTTGGGTCAGTCTGCCTGTCATCTGCTCCTTCTTTCTTCTTGGCTGTTCTGCTGATGCTTAGGATAATACCCACATACATGCAGTTGATGATGGATGATGTTCCACCTCGGCTGATAAGAGGAAGTGGCTGTCCGGTAACAGGAGCGAGTCCTACGGCTACTGCCATGTTGAAAAGGGCCTGTGTGACGAGAAGAATGGCAAGTCCCATGGCAAGAAATGCCGGGAAATTGTTCTCACACCGGTTGGCTATTCTTCCTGTTCTGAAGAGCAGGATGATATATAGGAATGCGACAAAGAGTCCTCCCGGCACCCCCATCTCCTCAATGATGATGGCATAGATGAAGTCGGAGAAGGCCTGCGACAGGAAGTCGCGTTCTACAGAGTTTCCCGGACCTTTGCCCATGACGTTGGATGAGGCAATGGCAATATTGGCATGAGCCACCTGAGCATCCTTGTCAAGGTCTACCTCCTCTGGCGACACAGGCTTTGTGTCGAGGAAGTGGTCGATACGGGCTTTCCATGTATCCATACGGTGGAACATCTTCTGTACGGTATTTTTCTTCTCAGGTTGCTCTGTCGCTACCTGTTCGGTAAAGGTGTTGTTTGTCTTTGCCAACTTCTCTTCGTCATGCCCCAACAGCATGACCATCGAGATGGCGAAGACGATGGTGAGCAGTACAATACCAGCAAGCTTTCCGAGCAGTTTACCAGGCACTCTTCCTATGATCATCATGAAGAAAATGGTGATACACAAGAGCATGGCTGTAGACATATTCTCGAGCATGATGGGGAAAATCATAACGGCGCTGATTGTCAGGATGTATTTGAATGCCCGCTTGTCAGCTCCGTTCTCGTTCTGCATGGCACTTAGAATCTGTGCTACTGCAAGTACGAGTGTTCCCTTGGCTATCTCGGAAGGCTGAAACTGGATGCCCACGAGGCTGATCCATCTGGATGCGCCATTGGTAGACTGTCCAGCCAACAGTACCCACAGAAGTAAGACTATAGAGATAAAAATCATGAAAGGAGTCACGATTTTGAAATACTTGCACTTGACCTTCAGCATGCAAATCATGACGAAGACACCGCCAACCAGGATAGCCATGTGCTTGATGACTGGCCCCATGAAGTTTCCGCTCTTGTACGACAGCGTACTTGAGGCTGAGTAAACCTCAATGATGCTGATCATACAGAGGAAGAAAAACACCATCCAGATGACTTTGTCTCCCTTGAATATGTTACCTATTTTGTTGCTCATTTCTCTTTTTTGTCTTCCTCTTTGTCTTTAGTCTTTCTGTCTTTTACAGTTGTCGGGCAAGTGTCTTGAACTGTTCGCCTCTGTCTTCCATGTTTTTGAACAGGTCGAAGCTTGCACAACATGGACTCAGCAGAACAGTGTCGCCTTCTTTTGCCATCTTGTGGCAAGCTGCGATACAGTCTTTCATGCTGTGAGTATCACAAACAGGAATGCCAAGACTGTCGAAGTTGTCGTGCAACTTCTTGTTGTCGGCTCCCAAATATACCAGTCCTACACACTTTTGCTTTACCAGTTCTGTGATGTGGCTGTAGTCGTTGCCCTTGTCCTTTCCTCCCAAGATCAGGATGGTAGGTGTCTTCATGCTTTCTAGTGCATACCAGCAGGCGTCTACGTTGGTAGCCTTTGAGTCGTTGATGTATTGCACGCCATTCACCTTGCATACTTTCTCCAGGCGGTGTTCCACGCCAGGAAAGTCGCCCAGGCTCTTGCGGATCGTAGCCTCGTCAATTCCTGCAATATGGCAGGCAAGTCCTGCTGCCAGGCTGTTGTAGATATTGTGTTTGCCTGTAAGGCTCAGCTCAGCTTCTGGCATGGCGAAAGGAGTAGGGTAGTCGAGTTTGTAGAGTCCGTCCTCTATGTATCCTATACATCCTTCCTCCTTGTTCTCAGCAAACGGACAGATTCTTGACTTCAGATTGTATTTCTCAATCTCTTTCTTCACGATGGGATCGTCGTTCCAATAGATGAAACTGTCTTCTTCTGTCTGATTTTGTGTGATACGCATCTTGGCGTCCACATAGTTTTGCATGCAGAAGTCGTAACGGTCCAGGTGGTCGGGTGTGATGTTGAGAAGGATGGCTATGTTGGCGCGGAACTTGTACATATTGTCAAGCTGGAAACTGCTCAGCTCGATGATGTAGTACTTGTGTGGCTCCTCTGCAACCTGGAGGGCAAGGCTGTTTCCGATGTTTCCTGCCAGACCTGCATCCATGCCTGCCGCCTTGAAGATGTGGTATATGAGTGATGTGGTTGTGGTCTTGCCATTGCTGCCAGTGATGCACACCATCTTGGCGTCAGTATATCTTGCGGCAAACTCTATCTCGCTGATGATAGGTGTGCCCTGCGCCATCAGTTTCTGAATCATGGGAGCCTCTTTAGGAATACCCGGGCTCTTGATGATTTCGTTGGCATTCAGTATTTTCTCTTCTGTATGGTGGCCTTCTTCCCATTCTATCTGGTGGTCATCAAGCAGTTTTTTGTATTTGTCCTTGATTTTTGACATGTCGGATACAAATACATCAAAACCTTCTTTCTTGGCAAGTACGGCAGCTCCTGCTCCGCTTTCGCCAGCACCTAAAATTACAATTCTACTCATATTTTTTATCTTATCTTCAATGTTATAATTGTTAAGGCAGCAAGAATGATGGTGATAATCCAGAAACGGATTGTTATCTTTGATTCGTGGATGGCACCATGTGGCTTCTTGATGAGATACTTACACTCAGGGTCGAGCTGGCTGTCCTGTGTTCTGAAGTTGTCGTGGATAGGCGTTCTTTTGAAGATGCGCTGCTTGATACCTTTACGCTTGCCTAATTTATAGTAGTATACCTGTACGATGACGCTGAGGCTTTCTACGAAGAAGATGCCACAGAGAATAGGCAACATGAGCTCTTTGTGGATGATGATGGCTCCCACGGCAATAATGCCGCCAATGGTCAGCGAGCCTGTATCTCCCATGAATACTTGTGCGGGATAGGCATTGTACCACAGAAAGCCAATCAATGCTCCAATAAAGGCGCAGAAGAATACTACGAGCTCCTCGGAGCCAGGTATGTACATGATGTTGAGGTAGGCGGCATATTGGATGTGGGAAGACACATAGGCCAGTATGCCCAATGCCACACCTATGATGGCAGAGTTGCCTGCACACATTCCGTCCATACCGTCATTCAGGTTGGCTCCGTTGGATACAGCGGTCACGACAAAGATAGTCATCAGGACGAAGAGAATCCATCCTGCTGCTGTCTTGTATTTGCCGCAGAATCCCATGATGCGTGAGTAGTCAAGGTTGTGCCCCTTGATAAATGGTATGGTGGTCTTCAGCGACTTGGTAGACTCTGCCCTGTGCTTGACGACCATCTCCTGTCCCTGACGCTCGATGGCTAAGTTCTCATTCATCTTGACATCAGGTGAGGCCCACAGCACCAAGCCAACGATAAGTCCGATGCCGAGCTGTCCCACTATCTTGTATTTTCCTTTCAGTCCTTCCTTGTCGCGCTTGAAGATCTTGATGAAGTCGTCCATACCTCCCAGGAATCCCAGCCATACGGTGGTGATGAGCATCAGTATCAGATAGATGTTGCGCAAACGTCCCAATAGCAGTACCGGTATGAGTATTGCCATGATGATGATGACACCACCCATGGATGGAACTCCTATCTTCTTGACACCAAATGGGTCGATGCTGGCATCGCGCTGAGTTTCAGTTATCTGCTTGCTTTTGAGATATTTGATGAACTTCTCGCCAAACCAAGCAGAGATAACCAACGAAAGAATGAGAGCCAGGAGGGCACGGAAAGAGATGTAACCCCACATGTGGGAGCCGGAAATGCCCCATTGCTCTAAAAATCTAAAGAGATAGTATAACATTTTCTTCTTTTATTATTTCTTGTTAATACCGAAGATGCCGCGAATCACTTCCTTGTCGTCGAAGTGGTGTTTCACGCCCTTGATTTCCTGGTAGTCCTCGTGGCCTTTACCTGCCACCAGAATCACATCGCCCTTCTTTGCCATCATGCATGCTGTGCGGATGGCCTCTTTGCGGTCTACGATGCTGATGACTTTCTTCATCTGCTGTTCGTTCAGACCAGCCAACATGTCGTTGATGATGTCCTGTGGCTCCTCGAAACGGGGATTGTCGCTGGTGATAATCACCTTGTCGCTTTGTTTGACGGCTTCTTGTGCCATGAGTGGTCGCTTGCCCTTGTCGCGGTTTCCGCCTGCACCACATACGGTGATGACTTCTCCCTTTCCGTTGAGCACCTCATGTATGGCATTGAGCACATTCTCGAGAGCATCGGGAGTATGAGCATAGTCAACGATGGCTGTGTAGCCTTCTGGTGACTGGATGGGTTCGAGACGTCCGTTCACGCTGTGCAGTGTGCTCAGTACTACAAGCACATCTTCTGGCTTTTTGCCCAGCATGATGGCTGTGCCATATACAGCCAGCAGATTGCTTACGTTGAATTTACCGATAAACTGCACGCCTACTTCTCTGCCGTCCACATCTAAGTACATGCCTCCGAAGTGGCATTCCAGGATTCTTGCCTTGAAATCGGCCATGCTCCGTGTAGAGTACGTCTTGATGGTGGCTTTTGTGTTTTGTACCATGATCATGCCGTTCTTGTCATCGGCATTGGTAATGGCAAAGGCCGACTTTGGCAGACCGTCGAAGAAGGCCTTCTTGGCATTGCGATAGTTCTCGAAAGTCTTGTGATAGTCGAGATGGTCGCGTGTGAGGTTGGTGAAGATGCCGCCTGTGAATGTCAGACCGCCGATACGCTTTTGTGCTATGGCGTGCGAAGAGCATTCCATAAAGGCATACTCGCATCCTGCTTCTACCATCTTGCCCAGCAGGTGGTTGAGTTCGATTGGGTCGGGAGTGGTGTGGTCGGCAGGAATAGCTTCGTCCTCGATATAGTTGCAGACGGTAGACAGCAAGCCGCACTTATGTCCGAACTTGCGGAACATATTATATAATAAGGTGGCGATGGTGGTCTTTCCGTTTGTTCCAGTCACACCCACCAGCTTCAGTTTCTTGGATGGATCGCCATAGAACAGGGTGGCAACTTTTCCCACTGCGTCCTCTGTAGATTCTACTTTCACGTAGGTGACGCCTTCCACCTTCTCCTCAGGCATGTCTTCGCACAGAATGGATTTGGCGCCAAGCTCGATGGCTTTGGGTATAAACTTGTGACCATCTACTTGCGTTCCCTTCATGGCAACGAACAAATGGCTATCTTTGATTTTTCGAGAGTCAATGTTCACTCCTGTAACCTCGGTCTCCACATCGCCTGCTATTTCCACAGGCTGAATGTTCTTGAGTAAATCTTGTAGTTTCATATTCTGTTTCTTTGATGTTTCTATACATTATTATATATTATAGGTCGAGTGTGAGTGCGCAGACTTGTCCTTTCTTGATTCTTGTTCCTGGTACAAGACTTTGTTTTACTACTTTTCCACGACCGTAAATTCTGGTCTTTATGCCTCGGCTTTCCATCATGAAGATAGCGTCTCTTGCTCCCATGCCCGATACATCGGGTACGGCATTCTTGCTGTATTGCTTCTCCTTGATGAGCAGTACTTTCTTCTTTCCTTCCTTCTCGGCCTTTCCCCATATAGGATTGCCTGTCGCATAACTGCCCGACCAATTGGTGGCGGTGTTTATTCCGAGATGCTTCAGCACATAGTCGGCAGCCAGTATGTTGCCCGACTTTACGTCTGGCAAGAAGACTGAGGCTGAGTCGCGGGCATCTTTCACATCGAGTTTCAGACTCTGTGCCATGATGCCTTCTGAAATTTCATGAAAGACCTTTCCACTCATCGTGCCGCCCGAAGCAGGGAGTCCCGATTTCTGAATGCAGACGATGCAGCTGTATTGAGGAGCATCGGCAGGGAAATAGCCTGCGAAACTGACGAGGTAGTTTGTTCCTCCGTTCTTGTATCCTCCCGCACCTTTAGATATCTGGGCTGTACCCGTCTTGCCTGCCACCTTGAAATTGGGTGAGCCTGCCTTACGTCCCAATCCCACACTTACCACTTGCTCCAAGATGGTCTGCAGTTCTTTGATGCTTTTTTCCTTGGCTATCTGTGGTCGCATGACTTCTACTGGGAACTCTTTGATGGTTTCTCCGTTCTTCACCACTTTGGTGACAAAGCGCGGACGAACCATCTTTCCGTTGTTGGCTACTGCGTTGTAGAATGTCAGCGTGCTGATGGGCGGAACCTGTGTCTCGTATCCTATACTCATCCATGGCAGGGCAGTCTTGCTCCAGTTGACGTATTGCCCACGGCTGTTCTTGCGAGGCATACGGATGATGGCAGGTGTAGAGCCCACCAATGGTATTCTCAGATTGTCTCTCAGTCCGAGACGGTCTATTCCCTGTACAAACTTCTCTGGATGTTTGTGGTAATGGTCGTCTATGATTCGGCTTACTCCAATATTGGAGCTGTACCACAGGGTCTCCGCAAAGGTAAGCATTCCGTAGCCTCCCTTTCTCCAGTTATGGTCTTTCATGTCTCGACCATACATGTTCCATACGCCGTTTCCTGTCTCCACTCGGCACAGGGTGTCAACCACTCCGTCGTCCAAGGCTACAAGTAGCGAGGCTGGCTTGAATACAGAGCCTGGCTCCAGCAAGTCGCTGACGGCATGGTTTCTTACTTCCCGATATTCGCCGTCATCACACTTCTCCAGGTTGACGATGGCTTTCACATCTCCCGTATGCACTTCCATGACGATGGCTACGCCCACATTTCCGTTGATTTCCTTCAACTCCTGCTCTAATGAGCGTTCTGCCAGGTCTTGCATGCTCACGTTGATGGTGGTCACGATGTCGGCTCCGTCTATAGGTGGCGTGTCGGTAATGTTCAGGTATTTGTTAAGCACTTTCTTGCGCTGCACGATTCCGTTGGTTCCTCTCAGGATGGAGTCGTATGAGAGTTCCAGTCCGAAGCGGGCAGTATCCTTGGCACCAAACAAGGCTCCGATGGTTCTGCCAGCCAGTCCTCCGAATCCACGTGTTCGGGCGTTGTATTCTTCCCAATGGAAACCGCTGCTGTTCTTTCCCAGGTTGAATACCGGCAGGGTTTTCACCTCGGTGAACGTGTTGTAGTTGATGCGGCGTGGATATAAAGACCAGTGTCGGCTTTGTTTTTTTCTTCCCTCGTCTATGTGTCGCTTGAATTCGGTGAATGTCAGTTCTGGGAAAATCTTACTCAGCCCCATACAGATGGAGTCTTCCTTGACATCCCACAGTGAGTCGTTGCCAGCTTCTTTGAGTGCCTTGAAGTCCATGAAGAGCTTATATTCAGGCAGCGAGCTGGCCATCAACTGTCCGTCGCAACTAAGGATGTTTCCTCGGGTAGGCTTCACGGTTACAGAATCTTTCTTCTGTCGCTGTGCCACCTTCATCCAGTAGTCGCGCTTGGCCGTTGCTATGTATATGGATTTTCCTACGATGCAGAGTGCAAAGACCGTCATGACGATGGCTATGGCGCTGTATCGTGGCATCACTCTCTTATTGTCAAATTTACTCATTCTCCGGTACGTTTATGATGTATGGTGGCTGGGTGGCAATGTGCAGGACGCTGTCTTTGTTGTTCTGCAGCATTTTCAGCACGTTGCTCTCTCGGCTTCTTTCTGTTATCTGGCTGCTGCTCGACAGGGCTTTGTATTTGGCGTTCTGCAGTTCCTCCTGCAGTTGGTCTATCTCTATCATGTCCTGTTGTATGCTGTATCTGTTGGATATGTATATGATGATAAAGAACACCACTAACACGATGAGCCATATCTGCCGGCGTATCACTTGTGCCGTCAGAATGTCGCCGCCCAAAATCTTTCTTAGGGTGAAGCTCGACGATAGGGGCGCCTCGTCTTCTATGGCTTGTTTGGCGATGGCTTCCTTGAACGACTCCTCGTGTTCCTCTTCCTCAGCCGGCTCCTTTGGATCGTCTGAGTCTTGCGAGTCTTGGGGCTTTTGTGAGGCTTTCGTTTCTTTTGCCTCTTTTGCCTTCTTGCCCAGCTCTTGAGGAGCGGGTGTCTCGGCAGTCTTGCTGTCGGCCTTCGCTTCCTGGTCTTCCTTTATTTCTTTTTCTTTCATCTCTTTTCTGCAATTCTAAGTTTGGCGCTTCGGCTTCTTGGGTTTCTCTCTTGCTCCTCCTGGTCGGGGATGATGACCTTGTTGTTGATGAGTCTGAAGGGAGAATCTATTCTTCCGTAGAAGTCCTGCACCACTTTTCCCTCAGAGTTTCCCGTCTTCATCACGTTTTTCACGATTCGGTCTTCCAGCGAGTGGTAAGTGATGACCGACAGTCTTCCGCCTGGTTTCAGGATTTCTGTCGCAGCCTTGAGCATTTCCTTCAGGGCGTCCATCTCGTGGTTTACCTCTATTCGCAGGGCCTGGAACAGTTTGGCCATGTCTTTTTTCTCTCGCTCGCGCTTGAAGAAAGGCTCCACTACGTGTATGAAGTCGGTCGTTGTCTCTATCTTTTGGCTGCTTCTTGCTTTGACGATAGCTGCAGCTATGCGCCGGGCGTTGCGCAGTTCGCCGTACAGGTAGAAGATGTCTGCAAGTGCCTCCTCCTCGTATTCGTTTACGATATCGGCAGCAGTCTTGCCCGCTCTTTTGTTCATTCTCATGTCGAGCGGAGAGTCGAAGCGGAAGGAGAAGCCTCTGCTCTCATCATCGAAATGATGGCTCGATACACCCAGGTCGGCAAGCAATCCGTCAATACCTTCCTCGCCATAGTAGCGCATCCAGTTCTTCAGGTATCTGAAGTTGGAGCATACGAAGGTGAAGTGCTCATTGGGGATGACGTTCTGTTCGGCGTCGGCGTCTTGGTCGAAGCTGTACAGGTGACCGTTGTCGGCTATTCGTGAGAGTATCTCCTTAGAGTGGCCTCCGCCTCCAAAAGTAACGTCCACATACACTCCTCCAGGATGTATGGACAGACCGTCTACGCTTTCTTTGAGAAGCACAGGCACGTGGTATGTATTGTTGTCGATTAATCGCATGTGTACCTATTTAAATAAGAATTCGGGTTCAAAGGTACACAAAAATCCTCATATCTGTTTACTTTTTCTTGCAAAATTTATAAAACTTAATAAAATGAGGTTGCTTTTTGTCTTGTGTCAAGAGTTGGCGAGAGTTCTTTCAGAATGCTTAAAGTGAGCTTCAGACATAAAAATGAAAGCCAAAAGCTATATAAATCGACTGTTTTTTCATCAAAAACATCGTATTTTATCATTTTTTCATTAAAAATGGCACGTATTTAAAAAAGTTGAGTTATTTTTGCACGTACTTTAGATGTTTTTACAGCAAACATGAGCGAATCTATAGAGAAAACGATTGACATAAGCAGGATTTTGAAGAGCAAGATGGGAGCAAAGGCAAAGTTTGTGCCCTCTTTTCTTGTGTCCTGGCTCAAGAAGACCATTCACGAGGATGAAGTGAACCGCTTCTTGTGGGAAAGTCGTCATCTTCAGGGTACCGAGTGGCTTACTGAGTGCGTGAAGTATCTCAAGATGAACATACAATTGGAGGGAGTGGAGAATCTGCCCGACAAGAACGATGGCAAGCTTTATACCTTCGTGTCCAATCATCCGTTGGGAGGACAGGACGGCGTGGCGCTTGGCTCCATCATTGGAACCCATTATGACGGAAAGTTCCGTTATCTTGTGAACGACCTGCTTCTTAATCTGCCAGGTCTCAAGCCCGTCAGTATAGGCATCAACAAGACGGGACGCCAGAGCCGTGACTTCCCCCGTATGGTGGAGGCTGGCTTCCAGAGCGACAATCACATGCTGATGTTTCCTGCTGGTCTCAACAGCCGCAAACAGCCAGATGGCAGTATTCGCGACTTGCCCTGGAAAAAGACATTTATCTCAAAGAGTGTGGAGTATCAGCGTGATGTGGTGCCTATCCATTTCAGCGGACAGAACTCGGAGCGCTTCTATCGCATCGCCAGATTCAGCGACAAGTATTTGCCTTTCAACTTAGCCATGCTTTTCTTGGTCGACGAGATGTACCGGAACGTGGGAAAGGACTTCCGTATCGCCTTTGGCAAGCCCATACCCTGGCAGACCTTCGACAAGAGCAAGACTCCCACAGAATGGGCGCAATATGTAAAAGACAAAGTTTACGAATTATAGAAAGTTACATCATAGATTATGGAAGAAGATATAATTCAGCCAATAGACAGGGACTTGTTGAAGAGTGAACTCACTCCCGACAAGCAGCTTCGTATGACAAACAAGAGTCATAACGAAATCTATATCGTGACAGCCAACGACTCTCCCAATGTGTTGAAGGAGATAGGCCGTCTTCGTGAAATCGCATTCCGTACAGCAGGAGGCGGCTCGGGCAAGTCGATGGATTTGGACGAGTTCGACTTTGGAGATAATTGTTATAAGCAACTCATCGTGTGGAATCCTGAGGCCGACGAGATTATTGGCGGTTATCGTTATCTCTTGGGTAAAGACTGGAAACTCGATGCTAAAGGACAGCCTATATTGGCTACGAGTCATATGTTCCATTTCTCAGACAAGTTCCTTAAGGAGTACATGCCTTATACCGTGGAGTTGGGACGTTCCTTTGTCTCATTGGAATATCAGAATGTGCGCATGAACAGCAAGAGCATCTTTGCGCTCGACAACCTGTGGGATGGTCTGGGAGCTCTTACCGTGCTCTATCCCGAGCTGAAATATTTCTTTGGCAAGATGACGATGTATCCGTCTTACATTCGCCGTGGTCGCGACATGATTCTCTATTTCCTCAAGAAGCATTTCGATGATAAGGAGAATCTTGTTATCCCGATGAAACCATTGAAAATAGAGACTCCAGAGAGTGAGCTGAAGGCGCTCTTTACCGAAGATGACTTCCGTGCAGACTATCGCATTCTCAATCGTGAGGTACGTGAGTTGGGCTACAACATTCCCCCTTTGGTGAATGCTTATATGAATCTCAGTCCTACGATGAAGCTTTTCGGCACAGCCATCAATTATGGTTTTGGTGATGTGGAGGAAACTGGTATTCTGATTGCTGTCGACGAGATCTTGGAAGAAAAGCGTGTGCGCCATATCAACAGTTTCATAGCCGAGCATCCGGAGGCGTTGAAGATAACAAGTGGTGCCAACAATATTATTTATAAGGATAAGGAAGGCGAGTAAACCTTATCCGTTTTATAAAAGACATTTAACTTCTTTATAAAAGACATTCAACTTCCGAGTGGAGTGAAAGTTGGAGAAGTAAAACAAGATACTAAAGAAGCGTTTCGTTCATTCGAGGCGCTTTTTTAGTATTCTTGTTTATGAATGTCTACGATTTTTAACTTGCTGATAAAACGAAGTTGCTTGTGATGAATAATGCAAGTACTTGTTTTTTTCTATTTATTCTGCTGAAAAGCTTTAGTATATATATTCATCGGGGCGCTTTGGTTAACTGCGAAAAAATAATTTCCCAGTTGGGAAAAAATATTTTTCCAGTTGGGCAGATTCTTTTTCCCAGTTATGTGGCGCTTTTCGGACAATTGTTGCATGAATATACAGTATAAATATGCGTTCGTGTTTTCCGTTTCTCTCCCTCACGCCCTATACGATAGGCAGGCTGATACCATTTATCTTCTGATAGATGTCGAGGGCGTAAATATCGGTCATTCCGCTGATATAGTCGATGACAGCCATGATTCGCTCCTCTATATTCTCGTTGTTGATGTCGTACTGACTGCTTACCCGTCGCAATAGTTGTTGAGAGTCGAAACGTTCGGGCGTGATAGCTGCATTGACAAACACCTCCATAAGTGTAGCCATAATCTTGTAACCTGACAGTTCGATGTCGAGTACAGGCTTGCTGTGGTAAATCTTTGCAAACGAAGTCTTCTCGCATTCTTTGTAGGCATTTCGCTGTTGCTCGGCGATATGGTCGATGAGGCTTCCCTCGAATGTTCCTGCCAAAATCTCCTTCTCATGCTCCAGAAAGGCTGTTACACATTCGTTCTCCAGTCGGCCGATGGCGCTGGCTCTCATGTAGACCACCTTTTCGTTCTCGTCGGTTACGCCTTCTTCCTTGATTCGCTCCTTAATCTTATTTTGGGTTTCCTTGTCGAAGAATCCCAACAGCAGTCTCTCCGTCTCTTCGTAAGACAGGATCTTGAGTTTGTGGGAGTCTTCGATGTCCATGATTTCGTAGCAGATGTCGTCGGCAGCCTCTACCATATATACCAACGGATGACGGGCGTATCTTAGAGGCTCACCAGGTTTTGACTTGCAAAAAATGCCCAATTCATCGGCCACTTTCTGGTACGAGTCCTTTTCCAAGGTGAAGAAACCGAACTTGCCATGACTTCCAGCCAACTGGCTGGCGAATGGATATTTTACGATAGAAGCCAGCATGGAGTAGGTCATGACGAAGCCGCCTTTGCGTCTTCCCTTGAATTGGTGGGTCAGTATGCGGAAGGCATTGGCGTTGCCTTCGAAGTGAGTGATATCTTGCCAAAACTCCGGTGAAACCAGCTCTTTTACTGCTTTTCCTGCTCCCTCGTTGAAGAAAGTCTGTATGGCTTTCTCTCCAGAATGGCCGAAAGGAGGATTGCCCAAGTCGTGTGCCAGGCAGGCTGCGCTCACGATAGTTCCTATTTCCTCAAAGAGAGTATCCTTCAGTTCTGGGCGCTTTTCTATGATACGTTTCGAGATGTCGTTGCCTAACGACATTCCTACACTCGATACTTCCAGACTGTGGGTCAGTCGGTTGTGTACAAAGATAGAACCAGGCAAGGGGAAAACCTGAGTCTTATTTTGCAGTCGTCTGAAAGCCGACGAGAAGATGAGCCTGTCGTAGTCGCGTTTGAACTCCGACCGGTCGTCGTGGCGCTCGGCATGCTTATGCTCCTGTCCGAAACGCTTGTTAGATATGAGTTTAATCCATTCCATATCGCAAAAATACAGCAATCCTGACACAATGCAAAATAAAAAAGCATTTATTTTTTATAAAATCTATCATTTTCGTCATGAAAATGCCTAAATGTGCCCGAAAAACATTATTTTTGCATCTTAAAAGAATGAACATGATGAAAGTACAAATTATCAACCGTGGGCATCAGCCGTTGCCAGCTTATGCCACACCCCAGAGCGCAGGTATGGACCTGCGTGCCAATATCGACGAATCTATCGTGCTTCACCCCATGGAACGCCGGCTCGTACCTACAGGTCTTTTCATGGCTTTGCCAGCAGGCTTCGAGGCACAGATACGTCCTCGCAGTGGGTTGGCATTGAAACATGGCATTACTGTTCTTAATACCCCAGGCACTATTGATGCCGATTATCGAGGCGAAATCATGGTTCTGCTCATCAACTTCTCGCAGACCGACTTTGTCATCAATGATGGTGAGCGTATTGCCCAAATGGTGATTGCCAAGCACGAAAATGCTGAATTCATCGAAGTAGTGACGCTCGATGAAACCGAGAGAGGTGCTGGTGGCTATGGTCATACAGGTGTAAAATAAATATAGATACATTCAATTAATCTGTTGTGAATAGAATCAATATTTTGAGACAAGTATTCTTGGGCTTCATAAGCTTTATGGCATTCCTGACAGCTATGCCCGTGCAGGCTGCCGATGGTTTGACGGGCAATGAACGCAAGCGTTACGACTACTTCTTTCAGGAGGCGGCCCGTCTTCAGGCTTTGGGTCGTTACGGCGATGCATTCGAACTTTTTGAGCATGCCCGCAAGATCAATCCACGTGCTGCTGAGGTGTATTTCTATCAGTCGATGTACTATCAGCAGATGAAGCAAGACTCCTTGGCTCAAGACTGTCTGGCGCGTGCCATCACCTTGGCTCCATCCAATCTTACCTTTCGCGAGCGGATGGCACAGTATTATGTTGCCAATCAGCAGTACGACAAGGCTATCGAAGCTTATGAAGGCATCTTCGCTCAGAATCACGACAATACCGATGCGCTCTATATGCTGTTGCGCCTTTATCAGCAGCAGAAAGAATATCCACAGATGCTGAAAACCCTCAATCGCTTGGAGACAGAAGAGGGCGAGAACGAGAAGTTCACGCTTGAGAAGATGCACATCTACGAGTTGATGAACGATTCCAAGTCAGCCTACAAGGAACTCAAGTCGCTGACTGAGGCGCATCCGCTTGATATGATTTATAAAACCATGTTGGGCAACTGGCTTATGGAACACCAGCGCCGGAAAGAGGCCTACAAGTTGTTTACCCATGTGCTCGAAGAAGAGCCAGACAACTCGTATGCCCAGATGTCGCTCTACGACTATTACAATGCCACCGACCAGAAAGAACAGGCTCACGCCATGCTCGACCGCATTCTGTTGGGCAAGAAGACCGACCTGGATACCAAGTTGATGATGATTCGCTCGTTCATACAGGATAACGAGAGCCATGGTGCCGATTCAACCCAAGTCATCGCTCTTTTCGACAGAATGCTGTCTCAGCCCAAGCCCTCGGCAGACATCGCTGAGTTCCGTGCTGCCTATATGAATATTAAGAAAATGCCGATGGATACGGTCAATGCAGCTTACCGCAAGGTGCTCGAGATAGCTCCCGACCGTAGTGAATCGCGCATCCAACTCATTCAGAATCTATGGGAAAAGAAAAACTACGACGAGGTTATCCGCCTGTCTAATGCTGCCCATGACTACAATCCGGAAGAGATGGTATTCTATTACTTTGGCGGTATGGCGCACTATATGAAGCATGAAGAAGATGCCACGCTCGAAGAGTTCCGGCGCGGAGTGGGACAGATCAACAGCAAGAGCTCTCCCGATTTGGTGTCCGACCTTTATATGATTATGGGCGACATCCTTCATGGCAAGAACCGTCAGGCAGAAGCTTTTGCCGCTTACGATTCCTGTCTGCATTGGAAACCCGACAATGTTCCAGGACTCAACAATTATGCTTACTACATCAGTCAGACGGGCAAGAACCTGCAGAAGGCAGAGTTGATGAGCTACAAGACCATCAAGGCAGAGCCCAAGAACTCCACCTATCTTGATACTTATGCGTGGATTCTCTTTATGGAGGAACGTTATGCCGAGGCCAAAACCTATATCGACCAAACCTTGGCGTATAGTGATTCTACGGCCGACAACAGTACCGTTATTGAACATGCAGGCGACATTTATGCCATGAACGGACTTACCGACCAGGCTGTGGCCTACTGGCAGCAGGCACAGAAAGGCAGCCAGGACCCTGATGCTCTGATGGTGAAAATCGAGTGCAGGAAATATATGACAGAAAGTGAGATCATTAAATATAAGCGAAAATGGAAAAAAACAAAATAATGAAACTGGCAGCATTCTGTCTGCCCTTGATGTTGCTGGCATCGTGTGGCACCAAGAAACAAATAATCTCTGATGGCGTGAGCAACAAGAACTTGCCACATCAGGAGGTGAAAAGTGTAGAGACCGAACGCATGCAGAAACTGGCTTTTGTACAGAAGGTGTCCGACAATCAGGTGTACGCCAAGAACATTACGGGCAGCATAAACTTCACCATCCGCATGGGAGAGAAGAAAATTTCGGTAGATGGTGCGCTTCGAATGCGTAAGGACGATGTGATACGTCTACAGTTGTATGCTCCCATCCTGGGCTTCGAGATTGGCCGTCTGGAGTTTACCCCCGATTATGTGCTTATCATCGACCGTTATCACAAACAGTATATCAAGGCCGACTATAATCATGTAGACTTCCTGCAGAAGCAGGGCATCAACTTCTATTCGTTGCAGGCGCTGTTCTGGAATCAGCTTCTCTTGCCTGGAGCCAAGCAGGTGAAGGAGTCTGATCTGAAGAAGTTTGATGCCGATTTGGCTGTAGAGGGAAACGAAGTGCCAGTCACCTTGAAGAATGGCAACATGACGTATGCCTGGACTTCCCAGCGTGCCACAGGTCGTATAGACAAAGCCGACGTGGAGTATGTCAGTTCGCAGCATGGCACATCGGGAGTGCATATTCGTTATGACAACTTCCGCGCCGTAGGTGTCAAGATGTTCCCAGCCTTGTTGGATATGACTCTTGTCACTAATGCTACCCGCCAGAAGAAGGAGGTCAATCTCGTTATCAAGATGAACGAGGTGAAGACCGACAGCAACTGGGAGTCGCGTTCCGAAGTTTCGAGCAAGTACAAGCAAGTATCGGCAGAAGACGTGCTGAATAAAATAATGAGTCTGTAAATGAAACGTATATTATTGATTTTTCTGGCCTTGTCGTTTGTCTTGACTCCTTATGCGCAGAAGACTGCACAAAGAAAGAAGACTGCCACAACGGCAAGAACGGTAAGAACCCAAAAGAAAACCCCAAAAAAGAAACCTGTGAAAAGACGCCAATCCAAGGCGCCCACACGGGCAGAGAAGAAAGCCGCCTATAGCAATGCTTCCATTCGAGGATTGCAGGGACAGCGTGCCAACATACAAAAGAAAATCAAGGAGCAGGAGAAAGCTCTCCGCCGCAATCAGGCCGACGTGAAGAAACGTCTGCAAGACCTCATGGTGCTTAATGGCGAAATCGACCAGCGACAGAAGAACATCGATGGTATACAGCAGGATATCCACCACATCGATGGCAATATCGGCTTGCTCAATGCTCAGCTCAAAACCCTTGAACAGCAGTTGCAGGACCGAAAGAACAAGTACATCCGTTCTATGCGCTATATGACCCGTCATCACTCCGTGCAAGACAAGCTCATGTTTATCTTCAGCGCCAAGAACCTTACGCAGATGTATCGCCGCCTGTCGTTCATACGTCAGTATTCTGCCTATCAGAAGGCACAGGGCGAGGCGGTAAAGGCCAAGCAGAAGCAGGTGACCGAGAAGCACAAGCAACTGCAGGTGGTGAAGGGACATAAGAACAATCTTTTATATAAAGGTCAGCAAGAGAAAACTGCGCTCGAAGGCAAGCAGACCGAGCAACAGCAAGTGGTGCAGGGATTGCAGAAGCAACAGAAAACCATTCAGGCTGTTATTGCTGATCAGCGCAAGAAGGATGCTGCTATCAATGCGCAGATTGACCGTCTGATAGCCATTGAGGTAGAGAAAGCGCGTGCCCGTGCGGCAGCTGAGGCTAAGCGTAAGGCTGAAGCTCAGGCGGCAGCACAGCGTAGGCGTGAGGAACTGGCTCGTCGAAAGGCACAGGCCGAAGCTGAGGCTCGTGAGAATGCCCGTCGTATAGCGGAGGCACGGCGCAAGGAGCGTGAGGCCGAGTTGGCTCGTCAGCGTGCTGCTGAAGAGAATCGTAAGGCTCAGGAGTTGGCTCGTAAGGCCCAGGAGGAAGCTCGTCTGCAAGCCGAAAACAGTGCTAAGGCCAGAGCTCAGGATAAGGCACGTGCCCGTGCAGAGAAGGCTGCCCGTGAGGCTGCTGAACAAGCCAACCGACAGGCCAGAGCTGAACAGGCTGCTCGTGAGGCTGAGGCCGACAGACGAGCTGCAGAGTTGAAGGCAAAAACTGATGAGGCACGCAACCGCAAAGAGTTGGCAAGCGCCCGCCGGGAAGCCAATGATGCTGCTACTCTCAGTACGGTAGACCGTATGCTGAGTGGAGGTTTTGAGGCCAACCGTGGTCGCCTTCCTATGCCTATCTCAGGAACTTACAAGATAGTGAGTCATTTCGGACAATACAATGTACAGGGTCTTTCCGGCGTTACCCTCGACAATAAGGGTATCAACCTTTTGGGCAAACCCGGTTGCGTGGCTCGTAGCATCTACGATGGTGAGGTAAGTGCCGTCTTTGGTTATGGAGGTATGTGGAATGTCCTTGTTCGCCATGGTGCCTATATCTCTGTATATTGTAACCTCAAGTCGGTGAGTGTTCACAAGGGCCAGAAGGTAAGTACCCGTCAGGCTTTAGGTGCCGTGGGTGCCGACAATATCCTGCAGTTCCAGTTGCGCAAGGAAACAGCCAAACTCAATCCTGAGGCATGGCTTGCCCGTTAATGTAAACTTCTCTAACTTCCGTACATGCGAAAGTTAGATTAAAATATTCTTTGAAGGAGAGGTAGTACTTACTTGCCCAAGTGAGTACTATCTCTTTTTTGTATTGCATCAATAATATGGTGGATTTCCTTGAAATCGTGCAAACGATTGCTCATGGAATAAGCATTTTTTTCCTGATAAACTAAGTGGTCTATCAAAACTTATTTCTATTTTTGCCAACGTTTGAACTAATAACTTATCAACTTAACATATTATTTTATGCAAAAATTTTCTACGATGCTTTGTACTTTGGCAATGCTTTTCGGCATGATGATGGCTCCGGGAAATGCTCTCGCTGCTGTTACTGCCGATGACTATACGCCAACGGTTACTGAAGATGAGGTCTCTGTGTTCTTGGAGACAAGTTATGACAATGCCAAGATTTGGGCCTGGAATGACAAGGTTAAACAGTTTACTACTGCTGCTTGGCCTGGAGATGCCATGACCCTGGTGGGAACTAAAGGTGGCAAGAATGTCTTTAAATGGACTTACACAGCTGGTACTGAAATTCCTACTGGTGTGATTTTTACTCATGATGGTGGGCAGAAACTGAATGGCGGTGATCAGGAATACGTTAACCACGGCTACTATGTAGAAGGTAAATATGAAAAGACAATTACCCCTGGCCCTGAAGGCAAGGTAATGGTCTTCTTCGATAATTCCACAGCCAACCTCGCAGATGTATATTGCTATATCTACGACGGTACAAAGGCGGCTCAGGAATGGCCTGGATTGAAGATGAGTCTTGACAACGAGACTGAGTACTATGGCAAGAAGGGTTATTATACAGTAGAAGTCCCTGCTGCTTTTGTCACAGGCTATTTCGTAATCAACAACGGACAGAATGGCTCTGTTCTCACAGGCGAGACGGTTTACGTAAACGGACAGGCTTCGTCTATCGAAAACACCGTTCTTCAGGAGGTGCAGAAGGCAGAGGACAATGCTTGGTACACCTTGACTGGTATGCGTATCGGCAAGCCTGCTCAGCCAGGTCTCTATATTCACAATGGTAAGAAAGTAATCATCAGAAAATAATAGCAGATTATGAAAAAGACAATCAATTATGGTCTCCTGATGTTGGTGATGCTGTTCAGCATGGCATCCAACATCTTTGCAGACAACAAATACGGTCTTAAAGACAATATTCAGGATGGTGTCATCCTTCATTGTTTCGACTGGACGTTGGCAGATATCCAGGAAGAAATTCCTAATATCGCCAAGGCAGGTTTTACTGCCGTTCAGACATCTCCTGTTCACGAAAGAGCAGGTAAAGGATCCGTCTGGTATGATGTTTATCGTCCATACGACTTTAAGATAGGTAATGGACTTGGTTCTGAAGCAGACCTGAAGGCTCTCTGTGATAAGGCTCATGAGTATGGTGTCAAGGTAATTGTGGATGTTGTTGCCAACCATACCGACCATCCTAACGTGGCTGAACGCTTGAAGGACGAGAGTCTTTATCATGAACGATTTGGTGTGGGTAACTGGCACGACCGTCATCAGGTGACATTTGGCATGATTGGTATGTGGGACCTCGATACCAACAATCCTACTGTGCAAGCCATCATCAAACAATACATCCAGGATTTGAAGGCCTGTGGCGTGGATGGTATCCGTTGGGATGCTATCAAGCACATTGGTTTGCCTTCTGAGGGTGACTCTTTTATGCAGAATGTGGTGGATCAGGAGATGTACAACTATGGTGAGATCCTTGACAGTACTGGTGGTGATGATAATGTCCTTTTCCCTGAGTATCAGACCTACATGAGCATTACTGATAATGGTTATGGTAATGGATTTGCCAATTCCTTTGCCGGTGGTTCTATCAACGAGTCAGTAGGTAATTTCAATCAGAGAAAGGCAAAGACAGAAAAGTTGGTTTATTGGGGTGAAAGCCATGATACTTATGCCAACGATGGTGGCGAATCAAAGGAAAAGAGCCAAAATGTTATCGACCGTGCGTATGCTGTTGTTGCAGGTAACAATGGAGCTACCGCTCTTTATTTCTCCCGTCCTGCTCAGAAGGCAAAGAATGATATCAAATTTGGTGATAAGGGAAGCGTTCATTTCAAAGATGCTGAAGTGGCTCAGGTAAACCACATGCACAATGTTTGTGCTGGCGAGCCAAACTATTATGTAAAAGGTAATGGCGTTTGTGCTCAGGTTCGTAAGAGTGGTGCTATTATCGTATTGGGAAGTGGTTCTGACCGTGACGTGACTGTAGCCAATGGTGCTGGCGACGGCAAGTGGCTCAAGTCTGGTACTTATAAGGATATGGTAGGCGGTGGTGCTTTCACCGTCAATGCTTCTACAATCTCTGGTCATGTTGGCGAGTCAGGTATTGCTGTCATCTATAATGCTGGTCCTATCGTGCTGACTCCTGAGGTGATTTTCAATCCTGCTGACGGTACAGCCTTCTCAGATGAGTCTCTCACTGTGACTGCTACTCCTTTGAATGCTGTTTCTGCCTGGATTCAGGTGAATGATGGTGCTAAGCAGACTTTTACTGCAGCCAAGCAGTTTACTGTAGGTGCTGATGTTGCTTATGGTAAGAATGTCACTATCACTTGGGGTGCAACCGACAAGGAAGGCAAGACAGAAACAGGTTCGGTCACTTACAAGAAGGTGAAGGCTTACGTTCCAGAATTGGGCAAGGCTGACGAAATCTCCTGTTTCTTGGAGACATCCAATGCGGCAGCAGCCGTATATGTATGGAATAACAAGGTTAGTCCTGTAATTAAGTATGCTGGTGCATGGAATGAGGCTATCAATAAAAAGTTGCCTCTTGTAGGTAAGAGTGTTTCTGGAAAGAATGTCTTCAAGTGGACTTATGATGGCACCGAGACAACTACTCCTACTCAAATCATTTTCTTGGATGGTAATGGAAATAAGATAACTGCTGACGTGGAGTTTGTCAACCACGGCTACTATGTTGACGGAACATACAGCACTACTGTGACCAAGGTACATGAAGATGAGATCGTTGATCCAGAGTATGTTTACTTCGATAATGCTTCCAACTGGGAGAATGTTTATTGCTACTTCTATAATGGCAAAACATCTTCTTCTGCATGGCCAGGTGTAAAGATGACTTACGATGCTTCTGCTTCTCATAATGGTAAGACAGGATGGTATAAGGCAACGATTCCTACAGCATACCTCAATGCTAAGTTCTTTATCAACGATGGTACTCCTGGTACTGCTATCAATGGCGCAAATGCTTCTGCTGAAAAGGTTGTAAACGAAGGTGCTGTAGTGGCACCAACTCCAAACCCAAACCCAGAGCCAGCAGAGCCAACTCCAACTCCAGAGCCAGAGCCAACTCCAACTCCAACACCAGAACCAGAGCCAGAGCCAACTCCAACACCTACCCCTGATCCACAGAATCTGGATGCTCAGTATCAGACCAATCCAAATGGTGCAGGTGTTAAGAAAACCATTACTGTAGATGGTGATATCAGCGATTGGGATGAGAGTATGATTATAGCACAGGGTGCTGCCAATGACGACCCACGTGTATATATGGATGCTGCCATGCACGAGAATCCTGTCGATCTCTATGCACTTTATGGTTGCTATGACGATAATAACCTCTATCTGATGTGGGAGATGACCAACGTTCAAGATGTGGTAGCTCCAGAAGCTGATTTTCCACTCAGTAATGGTCTGCTGTTCAAAAATTACAATATGCCATTCTTTATCGGCATCAACACCAATAATGCCTCTACAAGAATAGGCAATCATTGTAAGACTACAGCAGGTGGAACTCTATGGGATAGTGGCATTACTTGCGAAAGCCCAGTCAACAAGGTAGTGGTATTCTCAACCAATAACACCAATGGTCCATTCATTTATGGTGGAAGCAGTGCAGGACTGAATGCTTTGGAAGAGGTTGCCTATAAAGAGACAGGTGTTGTTGTGAAGTATGGTATGGGTATTCTCAGCAAAACGATAAAGGGTATTAAAGAATGTTATGGAGAGTCACAGAACCGTCTTGTAGGTGATATGACAAAGGGTACATCTACTTATGTCGATTTCAATACCTTAGGACACAAGTCTTCCCAATACGATTTCCATTACGAAATCTCGATTCCTTTAGCTAAGCTTGGTGTTACAGCTGCCGATGTGGCAAGCAAGGGATTGGGTGTGATGTTAGTAGCTACCTTTGGTACAAGTGGTATGGACTGTCTGCCTTACGACACAAGTATGAGCGACAATGCCAATCAGTCTTATTCAAGAGATCCTTCTACTACAAAAGAGAAGGAAGATGACGACAATATCACCGTTCCTTTCGCTTATATCGGTAAGACCTTGTAATGTCATATATATAAGGTATAATAAATAATAGATGAATAGAGCAGAGCTCTTAGATGGCAGCGCCATCTAAGAGCTCTTTGTATTTGGCGATAGCATCAGCTATCTCGCTTATTTTGATAAATTCATCGGCTGAATGGGAACGGGAGGATTCGCCAGGACCCAGTTTGAACGAAGGGAAGTGCATCAGAGCCTGGTCGCTAAGGGTAGGACTACCGAAAGGCTTCATCCCCATGGCTACACATTTCTTAATAAGAGGATGCTCAGGATCAATACGGGATGATTTCAAACGGAAACTGTGAGCCTTTACTTCACTCTTCAAGTGCTGGCAGATAAAGTGATAGACTTCCTCATTGTCATAAAATTCATTGGTGCGGATATCTACCAGCATCGTACACTTGTCGGGAATCACATTGTGCTGGGTTCCTGCGTTGACTACGGTAAGTGTCATCTTGGTAGGACCTAAGAAAGGACTCACCTTCTCAAACTTGTAATCACGAATCCAGCGCATGTCGTCCAATGCCTCGTAGATGGCATTCACGCCTTCGTTTCGGGCTGCATGTCCGCTTTTTCCGTGCGCTATCACGTCTAATACCATCAGTCCCTTCTCTGCCACGGCAGGCTGCATGCCCGTAGGCTCACCCACAATAGCCAGGTCGATTTTTGGCAAGAGAGGCAAGGCTCGGCTGATGCCGTCTTTGCCAGACACTTCCTCTTCGGCCGATGCTAAATAGATAAGGTTGTAGTTCTGTGTTTTCTTTGTCAGCATCCGGAATGTCTGCAGTAGTGAGCACAGACCGCCTCCACAGTCGTTGCTGCCCAGACCATAAAGCGTGTCGCCCTCTATTGTAGGAGCAAAGGGATCGCGCCTCCATGAATCGACAGGCTTCACGGTGTCTATATGGGCATTGAGTAGCAAAGTGGGCTTCTGTTCGTCGAAGTGTGGGTCAATCACCCATACATTGTTGGCTTCACGATGTGGCGTGAAACCATAGTTGCGAAGGGCTTTTTCCATGATGTCGGCGGCATCCTTCTCGTTGCGACTTGTCGAAGGGGTAGCAATCAGCTGGCTGAGCAACCCGATGGCGTCTCTTACATATTCCTCTTGTGTCATCATATCTGTCTCTCTTAGTCTTATTTGTGATGCAAAGTTAAGCTAAAACGGGATAAGGACAAAATAAAATTCCGATTTATTTTGTTTTCTTAATGTTTTCTATTATCTTTGCATCCAATAATTAAACATTATGCTTATGCAAGTCAAAAGTCATCTTTCGGTACTGATTCACGATTTGGCCAATAAATACGGCGACAAAACTGCACTTACGTTCAAGAAGTTTGGCAGCGACAAGTGGCAGTCTGTGTCATGGAATCAGTTTTCGCTGAGAGTGAAACAGGTGAGCAATGCTTTGCTGAATATCGGTGCAAAGCCGCATGACAAGATTGCTGTTTTCTCCCAGAATTGCGTGCATTATCTCTATACCGACTTTGGTGCTTATGGCATCAAGGTGTGCTCGATTCCCTTTTATGCTACCAGCAGCGAGCAGCAGATACAATATATGATTAACGACGGACAGGTGCGCTTCCTCTTTGTAGGCGAGCAGGATCAGTACGACAAGGCACATCGTGTCTTTGCTCTCTGTCCTTCGTTGGAGCGTATCATCATCTTCGACTCCAGCGTGCGCATCAGTACTCACGACCCGGCTGCCCTTTACTTCAAGGACTTCATCAAGTTGGGCGAGAATCTGCCTCGACAGACTGAGGTGGAGGCTTTGTATCAGTCGGCAAGCATGGATGATATGGCTAACATCCTTTATACCAGTGGTACTACCGGTGACAGCAAGGGAGTCATGCTGACCTATGGACAGTATGATGCTGCCCTGAGAGCCAACGACGAGGTAGTGCCTGTTTCCGAGAAAGACCGTGTCATCAATTTCCTGCCATTTACCCATATCTTTGAGCGTGGATGGGCTTACCTCTGTTTGAGCGAGGGAGCACAGTTGATTATCAACACTTATCCGCACGAGATTCAGGAGAGCATGCGCCAGGTACATCCTACCTGTATGTGCAGCGTGCCCCGCTTCTGGGAGAAGGTGTATATTGCCGTAAAGGCCAAGATGGATGAGGCTGGTTCTGTACAGAAGAAACTTTTTTATCATGCTCTTGCCGTAGGTCGCAAGCGCAATATAGAGTATATTGCCAATGGCAAGCGTCCTCCTTTGACACTCGAGTTGGAATATAAGATTATCAACAAGACCATCCTGAGCATGGTGCGTAAGCAGTTGGGCTTGGAACATCCTAATATATTCCCCACAGCAGGTGCCTATGTGAGTCCGGAAGTCGAGGAGTTTGTTCTCTCTGTCGGTATCGGCATGGTCGTAGGCTATGGCTTGACCGAGAGTCTTGCCACGGTATCGTGCGTGCATCTCGACAAGAAGTTTACCATCGGTTCTGTTGGTCGCCCTATCTCCAGCATCCAGATTAAGATAGGCGAGGACAACGAGATATTGCTCAAGGGTCCAACCATTACAAAGGGTTATTATCATCGCGACACCACCAATGCCAAGGTGTTCGATGAGGAAGGCTACTTCCGTACTGGCGATGCTGGATATATGAAGGATGGAGAGCTGTTCCTCACCGAGCGCATCAAGGACTTGTTCAAGACATCTAATGGCAAGTATATCGCTCCCCAGCAGGTGGAGTCGCTGTTGCTTGTTGACAAGTTTATCGACCAGGTGGCTGTCATTGCTGACCAGCGCAAGTTTGTGTCTGCACTCATCGTACCGGAGTTCCGACTTGTTGAGGACTGGGCACGCGAGCATCATATCGCCTTTAGCAGTCGTGAGGATCTTTGTGCCAACGAACAGGTGAAGAAGATGCTGCAGGAGCGCATCAATACCTTGCAACAACAGTTGGCCTATTACGAGCAGATCAAGCGTATCACACTCTTGCCTCATCACTTCTCTATGGAGTCGGGCGAGTTGACCAATACGTTGAAGATCCGCCGCCCTATTATCAATAAGAACTATCAGGCAGAGATTGACAAAATGTATGAGGAGTAATATGCAGCATAAGGCTATTGGCTAAAAATTCCTTTGAGACTGAAGAAAGAAGCGGTAACGGATTTGACTGCTATAACTTCAATAATTTATAATAAATTAATGATAACAGCTGACCAATTGAAGGATGTGATGGAGCGTGCTGACGCCCTGCATCGCTATCTCAATATAGACCAGAAACAGGTGGAGTTCGAGGAAGAACAACTCCGCACACAGGCTCCCGATTTCTGGGAGGATCCAAAGTATGCCCAGGAACAGATGAAGAAAGTGAAGGGTATACAGAAGTGGATAGACGGCTACAAGACCGTGCGCCAGTATGCAGACGAGCTGCAGTTGGCTTTCGACTTCTACAAAGACGAAATGGTGACCGAGGAAGAGGTAGACGCCGACTACGATAAGGCCATCAAGGCCATAGAGGACTTGGAGTTGAAGAACATGCTGCGCCAGAAGGAAGACCCGATGGACTGTGTGCTGAAGATCAACTCAGGTGCCGGTGGTACCGAGAGCCAGGACTGGGCACAGATGCTGATGCGTATGTATATGCGCTGGGCTGAGGCTCATGGCTACAAAGTGACCATTACCGATATGCAGGAAGGCGATGAGGCAGGTATCAAGAGTGTTACCATGACGATAGAAGGCAACGAGTATGCCTATGGTTATCTGAAGAGCGAGAATGGTGTGCA
>ULNY01013494.1_pt1 | contig 36184 bp, 41 predicted proteins | sample 1952071 | NCBI WGS metagenome assembly ULNY01 (sample SAMEA4835589, study PRJEB28245) | human gut metagenome | biome: gut microbiome; material: fecal sample | place: Denmark | collected 2008 | reverse complement strand
GGATGATGTCCCATTTTTTGTAATCTTCTTACCATAGTTAAAGCAAAGAAGTGTCCTATATGTAAACTATCAGCAGTTGGATCTATGCCCAAATAAAATGTTTTTGGTTCTCCACCGTTTAACATTTCTTTAATTTTTTCTTCGTTTGTCGCTTGATATACATATCCTCTCTCTTTTAATACATCAAATGACTTCTTTGAATCGTTAATCATATTATTTAATCCCCCTCTCGAATTGCATAATATAGTATCATACTTTCATTTTTTTGTCAAATGTTTTTATGATTTTTTGCCGTATTTATGCCGATTTTTTCATTTTTTTAATCTATTTAATAGAGTTTTATATCTATATTTAGACTATTATATAATTTAATGTTATTTTTTAATAATTATAGAAACAGTTTTAGATAAATTATTGAAATCTGTTATATCAGTTGCAAGTTCAAGTAATAATTCAGGCGTATATTCATCTTTTACTGCTATCTTATATCCACAATTCATTTTAAACATTTCTATGTCATTGTAGTCATTTCCTATTACAATAGTATCAGATACTTCAATTTTATATTTTTTTATATATTCATTAATTCCACTTTTTTTACTCACATTTTTTTCGTTAATAATTGTATAATCCTCTGATTTTTTTACATTTATATTTTTTGAGTTTAAATAATCTACAAAATAATTTTTATATATATCATTTTCAAATTTAACAGTAATCTGAGTAAAATGTTGATGCAACATTTCATCATAAAAATCAAGAAATTTATTATAATTTTTCACAATATGTTTTAATGGAGTTTTAGAAAAAGATATATAATTATTTGAGTCGTTAGAATTATAAATTATACTTTCTATCTGATTATAGTCAATATCTTTCAATACTTTCTTAGTTTTTGACGAAATGTTTTTTGAATAAATTATATTTCCAGTATAATCTACTATTTTTGAACCATTTTCAACAATCAATATTGAATCTTTTTTCAAAAAATCGCCAACAATATCTAAACATCTGGTATATCCTCTACCTGTACAAAAAACCAAACGATTATCACTGTTATCTATTAAATCAATAACATCTTTGTTTACTTTGCCATTTTTATAAATAACACCATCTATATCAACGAAAAATGTTTTCATTTTCTATTTACCTCAAATATTGTTTTGATGTTATTTTTAATACTTGCATAATTTTTTATAAATTCTACTGAATCATCAAAATTAATTCTATTTGTTATTAAATCATTAACAAGTAACTTTTTAGAAGACAACAACGAAATTGCATTTTCAAAGTCTTTATTTTTATTACAATAAGAATTAATTCCCTTTAACATTCCTTGTTTATAGAACAAAGTTCTTATATCTAATTCTGCCATATAATTAAAATTATAAACACCATAACATAAGATTATACAATTGTTTTTTCCAATTAAAATTGATTTATTTAGTGTATCAGATTGTTGCCCTCCAACAGCCTCAAAAACCACATCAAATTTATCTTTATATAAGTTGATTCTATCATAGTTTTCAAAATTAATGTTTAAATTTTTTATTTTTTCTTGATTTCTTGCAAATAAAATTACATTTATTTGTGGATATAATACTTTTAATACTCTATAACATAAAATTCCTAACGGTCCATCACCTATTACAGCCACATCATTAAAAACACTTTTATATTCTTTTATATAGTGTATTCCATGATATGCTACAGCTATATCATCAATAAATATGGCTTCATCAGTAGATATACTTGATGATAATTTATATACACAATTTTTTGGTAAATATATTAACTCAGAATATCCACCATCTATATTTCTTCCTACAATATCAATTTCTTCATCACACAAACTAAAACTTTCACATAATTTTAAATTATCTGGAATATTAAACGGATTAACTACTACTATATCACCTATTTTGATATTTGTTACATTATCACCAATATTTGTTACCTTACCACTTATTTCATGACCTAAAACATGAGTTAATAAATAATCTTTATTTGGTGATTGCTTTAAAAATTTATGCAAATCGCTTCCACACAATCCTAAAGTTAATGGCTCAATCTCCACTTCATCAATATTGCATTTTCTTTTAACTTTTTTATTAAAATAAAAATTATTTTTTTCAACATAATATATTTCTTTCATTATACTCACATCCTATTTTTAATCTTTCAATATTTTATTTATATTGTTTAAATTACCACCAGTTAACAATACATATTCTTTTAATTTTTCTAATCCTTTACCTGTTCTAATCTGTTTTTTTGACAATTCATAACCTTCTTTCAAATCTTTAACAAGACCTGATAAATACAATATATTGGAACAGTTAATACATATTATATCTTCATGAGCTATATTTCCTTCACCCTTTAATGCCTTTAATATATATTTTATATTTTCCTTCTTATCTTTTCCTTGTTTTATATCAGCAGAGGTATATTTAGGAAGATTTAATTCTTTCAAAGGATTAAATGTTAGTAATTTACCATTGGTAACTCCATCTATAGTACCAATTAAACGCGTTGTTCCAAAGATTCCCATTTCATCTATGAAATGTATATCATCATCTGTACTAGATACAACCATAGCGTTTTTTATTCCAAAATCTTTTAATACATTTAATGATAACTCGACATTTGGATGAGCTAAACCATATAGCACAACATCAGTTTTTATTGGACAAACCAAGGCAGCTAGACCAAAACTCAAAACATGAGGAGCATAAAAATTTCCCCCATATAATTTATCAAATTTCGGAATTATATCTTCTATACCAAAAAATGCAAAACCACATTTTTTCAAGATTGATATACTATTATTTAATGAGATGTTTTTCTTAGCTCCTACTAACTCCATAAAATCTGCTGATCCTGTTATAGAAGAAGTAGAAAAAGAACCTGGTTTAACTACATAAGCCCCCATACTTGCTGCTAAAAATGCACTGGCTGTTGATATATTTATAGTTTTTATTCCTTTTTTTCCACTTCCAACAATTGTAACAGTTTTAACATTGTCACCCAAATTGATTAATTCACGATTTAACGGATTATAATTATCTTTACTAAATGCAACTTTTAATAATGTTGAAATTTCTTCGTGAGTTGGATTTTTAGTCATTAAAGCCGTCAATAATGAACCTAGTAAAACATTTCTTACATTTGAATCTTCTATATTCAAAACATCTTCAAATGCTTTTTTTAATAAATCTAAATCATATTCAGAATTAACATTTAATCTATATAACAGTTCTTTTATTGAATCCATTATTTCCACTCCTTACATATCCTTGTCAACACTTTTGCATAACCTTTTTTTTCTTCACGCCAATCAGCACCTCCTCGAATACATTTTTCACGAAGTTCTCTTAATTCATCTATTGTATAATAAGATACTGCACTCATCATTTGAAATATTGTAGAATCTTCAGGGTTATTGTATTGATCTTTGCTATTTACAACCAAATCATATATTTTATCAGGAGTCATATCAACAGTTATAGAAGAATCTGGAATACTTTTACTCATTTTAGGATAACCATTTAATCCTTTAATAATTCTTGAATACAATGCTCCTACTGACATATCCAGTTTCATTCTATCGACAACTTTTTGAGCTATTTGAACATACAAATGTTCCTCAAGACCTAACATTACTAAAACATTATCATAATCATTTATCGTTCCTAAACTGATAAAATCTGCTACCATCAACAAAATTGCTTGTTTTACTTTAAAATCAATTCCATTGTATATTTTTTTACTCTTATATAATTCAGATAAGTCTTCCTCTGCTGCCAAAAAATCTTCATCTGTTAAACAATTTGATATTAAATAGGCAGTTTTAAGTATTTCTGGATGATCCATTTGATTTCTTAAGATTCCTTTTCTTTCATCAAAGCCTAGATTTTTAATAAAATTAGAATATTTTTCTACCCTTTCTGCCAATACTTCCAAAGATTGGTTTCGTGCATTATATGAATCCAAATCTCCTAAAACAAACTGCACATCAAAACCAGCTTGTTGCAAAAATATTGCTCTTAGAATTTGTGATAAAGTTCCCATATGTGGCGTACCACTTAATCCTATTCCAGTTGTAACTATTTGCTTTTTGCCATCTTTTATGCCTTCAACAAAATCTTCTGCTTTATAATGACATAGCCATTTTTCTTTCATAACATCCTTACTTATTGTGTTTAAATCGAAATCTATTGGCTTAAAGTCCATTGCGTTGTAATTGTATTTTTCTATTGTTTTTTTATAATATTCATCATCAAATTTAACCATATTTCCTCCTATTTTTTTAAAACCTTTTGATTAGTATTTACATTCCATTTTTCAAATAAATCTATGCCTAATAAGTCTGAAAGTTCTACCATCATATTATGATAATAATTATTAACAAAATTGTGTGCTTCATCACTCATTTTTTCTGGATTGTCATTAGGGCGAGATAATACTATTGGTGCTTGCCATGTAAGAAAATTAAGTAATTTACACATGTTATCTGATGTAAAAGGTATTTTCTCAATTAAAATTTGTTTATAAATTTTCAAAAACCATATTTGATTTGCTTTCATTGTAAAAGTATTTCTTGGTAATCTATTTCCATCATTTGAATGTAAGTTATAATTAATAGTATCATCAAAAGGAACGCCAATAAAGTCAAACACTTTGGAACACACTTCTTCGGGATGAGCTATAAAATCCTCAAAAAATAAGACTTGCACATTATCTCTTCCAAATGTATCAATATAATCTTTAATTCTTAAATAATAATTTCCACTTTCACAAAATTTTGTAGAATAATCATCTTTTAAAATAATCTCACCATTACTCAAATAAAAATTTCTTTTAATCCAGTCATCAAACAATTCTCTTGTTGATTTTCCTAAATTTTCTTTCGGTTCGGTGAAACAAGTTCCATCAACTAGATTCATTTTGAATTCTGAATACATTCTAGTTGCAGGTTGTCTAACTAAAAATATTATTTTTGTATTTTTTCCAAAATCTTTATATATTTGATCAGCTGGAACACTTCTACCTAATATCGGATTTATTTCCATAATAACTTTCTTGTCACACGATTTCGGATAATATCTATTTTGATACCATTCAAATCCCTTGTTTTCTACTAATTCTTTACTACCATAATAAATTGGCTCTTTTATACCAGATAAATATATATCTGGATGTTGTTTCATAATATCATAAAGTGTTGTTGTTCCACATTTTGCAAAACCAACACATAGTACATTAGGTTTCATCTTTACCTCCTTACTTAAAAAATAAAACACAATTATAAAAATTTAAAATAATCAATGTTATTCCAATTAATAAACTTAACTTTTCATTTGGAATTTTTTGACAAAGCTTTGCTGATAATGGTGCAGCTATTGATCCACCAATTATCAAACCAATTGTAACAATTAAATATTTTTTTATATTAGATATAAACAATATAAAACTTATTGAAGAAGATAATGTTACAAAAAATTCAGTAGCATTAACTGTTCCTATAACTTTTTTTGTAGGAATATCTGTATTTAATAAGCTGCCAGTAGTAATAGGACCCCATCCACCTCCACCAATAGCATCCAAAAATGATGCAACAAAGCCTAAAATTTTAATATAAATTTTACTTTTCATTAAGCAAACTTTGTTCTTTTTAATTGATGTATATAGAATAATAATTCCCATTATAATTAAATAAATATTAACTATAAATTCAATCAAATTTATTTTTAGTGAGGTTATATATGCCCCTAAAAATCCACCTATTATTCCAGTAATGAGTAAATTCTTAAATATTTTTTTATCTATGTTTTTATATCTAATATGCGATATCATTGATAACAAAGTTGTTGGAATTTCAGCATAATGAATTATTGGTGAAATTGCTTCACTCGGAACACCAGTAAATGTTTTTATAAATGTTCGGCAACTTACACCATAAGCCATACCTAAAGTACCATCTATCATTTCTGCAATAAATCCAACAATAATGTATATAAGTATCATCATAATTCTATAATTTTATCCTTTTTTCAATCGCGTTATATATTTTGTTGGCACATTCTTTATAATCGATATTATCAACAACAACATCAGCATTCTTCGGAATGTCAAATGGAGAATTAATCCCTGTAAAATCTTTAATTTCACCATTTCTAGCCTTTTTATACAAACCTTTCTTATCTCTTTTTTCACATTCTTCAATAGAAGTATTTACATATACTAGAAAAAACTTATCTCCAATTATTTGTTTTGCCATTATTCTATTTATTTCTAATGGACTAATAAATGATACAATATTTATTAATCCTGCATCATTCATAAGTTTTGCAACTTCTGCAATTCTTCTTATATTTTCTATTCTATCAGCATTTGAAAATTTTAGATCTTTATTTAAACCTAATCGAATATTATCACCATCTAAAATCATAGTATGATATCCATTTTTATTTAATAACTTATCAAGTTCATTTGCTATTGTACTTTTGCCTGAACACGACAGACCTGTAAACCAAATAGTTATAGGTTCTTGGCATAATGATTTTTTTCTATCCTCACTTGTTACTACTGCATCGTGATAAAATAAATTCTTGTTATTCAATATACCATTAACGATTGCACATGAACTCGTTGCATTTGTTATACGATTTATTAGTATTAGTGATCCCAAAGTCTTATTATAATCAAATAAAGTAACAGGAATTTTTTCTAATACTTCCAAATCACAATTAATTATATCATTTTTAGTTATATTTTCTATTGAAGATATATGTTCGTTAGAATCTATATCTATTTTATAATTAATTTTTCTTATGTAACATAGTGTACTTATTGTCCCTATATTTATATAATAAGCCGTGTTCATTTTCAATTTTTCTTCGTCCATCCACAGCATTGTAACATTAATGTTATTTGCATTATTCAATTTTTCTTCATTTGTTAAAACGCAACCTCTAGAAACATCTATTTCTCTATCAAGAACTATAGTAATAGCTTCACCATTTGATACTGTATTAACTTTTTTATCTAAATTATAAAGTTGTTTTACATTTGCTTTTTCTTTGCTTGGAAAACAAGTTATTGTATCACCGATATTAATCTCTCCAGAAACAACATTACCTTGAAATCCTCTAAAATTTTGATTTGGACGGCAAACTCGTTGCACAGGCATAATAAATTTAGAACTATCAGATTTATTTACATTAACAGTTTCTAAGTATTTCATTAATGTATCATCCTGATACCATTTCATTTTTACCGATTTTTTTGTAATATTATCGCCAACCGTTGCACTAATAGGAATTATTTTTAAAGTAGAATATTTATAATTGCTAAATTGGCTGATAATTTCTTCTTTTGCAATCTCAAACTTAGCTTTATCGTAATTTATTAAATCCATTTTATTTATTACAACAATATAATCTTTTATTCCCATCATCATGCAAATTTTTAGATGTCTCTTTGTTTGTTTCAAAACGCCCTTAGTAGCATCAACTAGTAATATTGCTAAATCTGCTTGACTGGCTCCGACAGCCATATTTCGTGTATATTCTTCATGTCCAGGAGTATCTAAAACAACAAAACTTCTTCTGGATGTATTAAAATATCTGTAAGCAACATCAATTGTAATTTTTTGTTCGCGTTCTTCATCTAATCCATCAAGTAAAAGAGAATAATCAATACTACCATTACTTGTAACTTTGCTATCAAGCTCTAAAACTTTTCTTTGATCAGCGTATAATAATTTTGAATCATATAATAAATGTCCTATTAATGTGCTTTTACCATCATCAACACTACCACAAGTCAATATTTTCAATTGTTCCTTCATTAAAAATACCCCTCCTTTTTTCTTTTTTCCATATTTGTATTACTTTCATGATCAATAACTCGACTTGTTCTCTCACTTGTAACGGCTGCTAATGTTTCATCTACGACTTTATCTATTGTATCTGCATTTGATAAACAGCCTCCCGTTAACGGATAACATCCCAAAGTTCTAAATCTAACCTTATGTTTTTCTATCTTCGATTTGTCAATATATTTTAAAATTCTATCATCATCAATTAAAATCAAATTCCCTTCAATATTGATTATCTCTCTTTCTTTTGCAAAATATAATGGCACTACCTCTATTTTCTCTCGCTTTATGTATTCCCAAATATCTTTTTCTGTCCAATTTGATAAAGGAAATACTCGTATTGATTCCCCATCAAATATTTTAGTATTATATAAATTCCATAACTCTGGTCGCTGATTCTTTGGTTCCCAATTATGAGTTTTGTTTCTAAAAGAAAATACTCTTTCCTTTGCACGAGATTTTTCTTCATCCCTTCTTCCTCCACCAAAAGCTGCCGTAAATCCATATTTATCAAGAGCTTGTTTCAATGCTTCTGTTTTCATAATATCAGTATAAGTTGATCCATTTTCAAAAGGATTAATATTATTTTTTACTCCTTCTTCATTAGTATAAACAAGCAAATCTATGCCATGCTTTTTAGCTTGATTATCTCGGAATTCTATCATTTCATGAAATTTCCACTTTGTATCTATATGCAGAAAGGGAAAAGGAGGTTTTTCTGGATAAAACGCTTTTAGTGCTAAGTGCATCATAACTGATGAATCTTTTCCAACAGAATATAACATTACAGGTTTTTTACAAGTTGCAGCAACCTCTCTTATTATGTATATAGCCTCTGCCTCTAATCTATCTAAATTATTCATACATCCTCCTATTTTTTACTAAATTCTTTTATTTTTCTTTTTGCCAAACTTGTTTGTGCTTTATCTATCCAATCAATTCTAGGACCATAAGATAATTCATCAGTAACAATTCTAACTCTATCTTTATTATGTAATACATAATCTATTGGTACAAACTCATCATTTACAAATACTCCCACCATTGTGTTACCTATATCTGTATGTATTTTATAAGCAAAATCTATTGGTGTAGCTCCTTTAGGAAGTTCTATGATATCTCCTTTTGTTGTATATACATATACTCTATCTGCAAACAACTCAGTCTTTACTTGATTTACAAATTGTTGATTATCGCCAAACATGGAGTTAATTTCTGTTAATGATTTGAAAAATTGAAATTTTTGTTTTAAATCATCTTGCATTACATCTCTTGCTTTTCCTTTTTGCTCATCCCAGTATGCAGTTAAACCAAAAGATGCCACTTTATCCATATCAAAAGTTCTAATTTGTGTTTGTACTAACCTATCATCAGGTCCAAAGACTGTTGTATGTAAACTTTGATACATATTTGTTTTCGGATTACAAATATAATCTTTAAATTTGTCGTTTATAGGATGATATTCCTTATGTATCATTCCCAAAGTATAATAACAATTCGCTACATCATCCACCATTATTTTAAGTGCCAATAAATCATGTATATCAGATAATTTATGACCTTCATTTAATCTTTTATATATACCATAGATATTCTTTGTTCTTATTTTTATTTCATTTGGTATATTTTTGTCATTTAATAGAGTTTCAATTTTATATAGCATTTCTTTTAGACACTCATCACTTGTATCTTCCAGTCTTAACTTTCGTTCCTCTATTTTTTTATACATATCAGGTTTTAAATATTGAAGTGATAAATCTTCTAATTCTGATTTAATTCTATATGCACCAATATAATAAGCAAGTGGGACAAATATTTCCATAGTTTCAAGGGCATTTTCTTTTTGCTTGAATTCAGATTTAAAGCCTAGTGTTCTCATATTATGAAGTCTATCTGCAAGTTTAATTATAATTATTCTTACATCTTCCGTTATACCTGTTATTATTTTTCTCGTATTAGCATAATTTTGATCTTGCTTTGACGAAAAATTCATTTTTGATAGTTTTGTTACACCATCAACTAAATTAGCAACATTTTGATTAAAATCATGAGCGATATCCTCTTTTGTGATGTTAGTATCTTCTAATGTATCATGTAAAAGACCAGCACATATTGTATCTCTATCGGCGTGCATATCTGCTAGAATATAGGCAACATTTAACGGATGACTTATATAAGGTTCTCCACTCTGTCTCATTTGACCTTTATGTAAAGTATCAGCATATTCATAAGCTCTTTTGACAATTTCCACTTCTTCAGGATTATACTCTTTTAATTTTTCTAACAAATCTTGTAATGTAATATTATTCACTTAAAACACCTCCACAAAACAAAAAATGGCGACCAAAAATACTAACAATTTTTAGTAGCCATTTATACAAATATTATTTGAAGAAGTGCATGATGATAAATTGCAGCATTTTTTACAAATGAAGCAATAAAATTTATTCATTAGATAAAAGTCTATATAACCAATTATTTTAATGTAAAATTTTATAATCATAGCAACACCTCATCAACAATTTGTGTAATATTTTATTACTTTTATAAAAATAAGTCAATAGATTTTCAGCAAAAAAACAACAAAATTGTTGTGTTTTTTAAAGTCACTTTTTATTTAAAAATAAAAAAGATATAATATATATCAAATTTGATAAATTGTGATTATAAAATATTACAGTTTGATGATTATTGATATATCAAAAATAGCCTTTCGGCTATTTAATTACTTATCATTTTTTCGAGATATCAACAGTTTTTTCGGATCAATATTCAGACCATTAGCTATTTTTTCGACAGTGTCTAATGTTGCTTTTCTTCCCGTTCGTTCTATTTCACCAATGTAATTAGTGCTTAATCCAGATAATTTCGCTAAATTTTCTTGAGTTAATTTTGATTTTTTTCTGTAATATCTAACATTTTTTCTAAATATTTCTTTTAATTTCATTATATTTAACCTCAACTAGTTTAGAATTATAAAATATTTATACCACAATAATTCATTAAATGTAATACATATTTGATTTGTTATAAGTTTTAATATAATAAACTACATGATAGATAAGTAAACTGCATGATTGCTGATACATTTTAACTTGACATCTATCTTAAATAAATATTATTATATATATAAGGATGATATGTGAAATATTAATTACTTAACGGCTCAATTTTAAGTATTATTTTGCAGATTCATCTTTTTTTCAGGTGGAATATACTCTATTAATTCATTTGGATTAATTCCAAAAGCAACTAATACATAAGTCATTCTAGCTAGCACATCTTTATCAATTCTAACAATTCGGTCCTCATAATACTTTTTTACGATTTCATGATTCAAACCAGTTAGTCTTCTCATTTTTGATATTGATATACCAGCTTTATCCATGGCTGCACCTATATTACAAACATAATGTCCGTAATTACCAAGCATTTCCAATATATCTATCTTATATTGCCTTTCCAATTGTTTTCCTCCTTTCTCTTTCCCCTTTTATATACCAGCAATTTTACAATATAATAGTATCACAAATAAGGACTTTAAATTAGGCTCTTGTTTGTTGGTCGTATTCGTGGTATAATTATTTTGTAACAGTGGGACAAATACGATACATTGTGATATAATATATTAGAAGATGAACCTTATACTATAAAAAAGATTGAAATTGCACTTTCAATCTTGTAATTAAGGATTATCATTCCTTCAAAAAATCATCTAATGGTTTTTGATACAATATACTAAATTTAATAAGTAGCTTCAAAGAACAAGTTTTATTTAGATCATCTTGTGATTCAATTCTTCTCAAGTAATCATAAGACATATCTAATATTTCAGCTACATTTGAAAGTGCCATTCCACTTTCATGACGAAACTTCTTGATGTTTCTATATATAATTGGCATGTAATCCTTATTAAGTAATTGTTGAAGTTGATCTTCGTTTTTCACTTAAATCACCTCTTTTTATATTTTCCCATAAAAAGATAAAAAATAATGTATCTTAATCGTCCCAATGTATTATTAAATTGGGAAACACTTATAACAATACAATTTAATAATTAAAATAAGCAGTAGTAAATATGTAGTTTGTTGTAATTTATTAGAATGTTATTACTAAACTCATGTATGCTATTGCTTTTATTATTTTAACCAAAAATAAAAAAATAATACGGAAGGAATGGTGCATAAAATTAATTAAAAAATATAACTTGGTAAATTAAAAATTATACTTTTAAAAAATCTTATGTAAGGAGGAAGCAATACTATGTATGCAAAAGTAGAATTAGATGATGAAATGCTAAAGATTATGAATTGTATAAAAAATCACAGTGAATCATTTGATGAGATTAAAGAATTAGTTTTTACTAAAGAAAGATTAGGGGTAAATTACAAAATAGGAGATATATTTAACTTTATATTTATATTTCAAGAAATTAAAAATTCAGCTATAAACAAAGTTTTAAATAATCAAAAACTAAATTTTCCAGAAGGATTTGTTATAGAACGACTTATAGCCAAATACACAAAACAAGAACTTCTTTCTGTTGAAGAACATATTGAACAGATTAAAACAAATTGTTCTAATAATAGAAAAGAAAAAAGAAAAAATGATAAAAAAATAACCAAGATGTATTATTCATTTCTAAAGAATTTTTTTATTAAATGTGAAGGAGATACAAATGAAAAAATTAATTAAAAATAATGTAAATAAATACAATAAAAATGATGATTTAATAATTAGAGAAATAAGAAAAAATAACATACTAAAAAAAATAACAATTTGTATTGTTTCGCTTGCAATTTTATTAGGATTCATGTGTATTTATGCAGTAAAAAACAGAAATTGGATTTATGAGTTATATGGTGAAAGTGAAACTTTTAAATATAACAATTCTTTATTTGTTTACGATGGCAAAACATATTTTTTAACGATTGGCAATTTTGAAATTAAAAATCATGATATTTTAAAAGAAGACATTGAATCAGTAAAACTAATGTGTGATAGCAGATTAATAATTGGATCTGATACATTTGTTTCTGGAATAGCAAGTGAAAATAAAGGGTATAATGAAATGTTTCCAAAAGAAGTAATTAATAGTCTTAATAATTGGTATTATGAAATAAAATTTAAAGAAAATGATACCGTTAAAACAGAAATATTAAAAGTAAATAATAAGGAAATTGGGAATTGATATTATGATGACATTAGATGAACGAAAAAATGAAATAAAAAATATTGCACTTAATAATTACTCAAATGGTGCAGCGATATATATACTAGTAAATAAGAATTATTTAGACCACATTATAAATAAAATTAATGATGATAAAACATATACTAACACCACTTCCATTGTAAAAAAAGGATATTTAACTGGTAACGAACAATTCGTAGATATATTAAATGAAACATTATTATATTTTGATTCGCATTTTCTTCCATTAGAAGATAAAGAATTACACTTTGCTAATATACTTGAAAAAAGTATTCCGAAATTTCTCTTATGTAAAAAATATTGGGGAAATAATTCTTATATTCCATACTATACTAATAATATACAAAAATTACTTGTAAAAAACTTTTACAATAACATAAAATATATTTATAATAATTTTGAAGATTTCTTTAAAACTATAAATATAACGCCAAAAATGTCATTAAATAACTCTGATGATTTAGGTAAACTTTTTGATTTTTTAGAAGAATTAGTTTGGTGCAATTGCAAATATCAACAATTTTCACTTTATTATATTTTTTCAAATCATAAATTTCATTTAGAAGATGTGAAGAATAATTACGAAATTAAAAATGTTAATATTGAAAATATAATTTTTAAAGATTATGTTTTACATTGGGAAATTTTAATAAAACAATATAAAAAAAATATAAGCTATGTAAAAAATTTTATTAGTTTGTCATAAAGTGCTTAAATAAAAAAATCACATGACTATTTTCTTTTAATCAAAAGATTTAAAAAAGTGAGAAGTTTTTTCTCACTTTTTTATTCTTTAATATTAACGATTCTATCATTATTTTCTTCGAGAGTATTTCCATAAATTATAAAACATTCTAATAACTAATCTAATGATTTATATTTTCTCACATCATTAGGATAAGTTGGAGAGTATATGTAAACCATGTCATCTTTTTTCTCAATAACATATTCTAAACTTAACAATTTAAAAAACGCTTTCCCTTTTGAATTAAATATTTCTTTTAATTTATTAATATTATTCATATTACACCCCACCACACAACATTATTATATCACATATTATTAATAATTCATTCTAAATACTGCAACAGCATACCATTTATTGTTTGCTTCATATACGCTAACAGCTATTGCTCTATTTTGTTCTCTTAACATTGTTGTATTATGGGTTGGACTATTTTTCCATGCTGTGAAAAAATCACTTCCTATTGAACCATCACCAATATTTTCACCGAATCCGTATCCAGAACCGTCATGTGAATAATTATCAACTATTTCTTTTGCTCTCCTATCAGCTTCAACTTGAGCTTCAGTTGTAACTGGAAGTTCATCTAATCCCTTTGATTTTCTATACTCATTTATTTGTCTTACATAACTATCCGATATGTCTTTTCTATATCTTTCTACTTTTTTAGGAACATCTTTACTATTGTCAGAAGAATTAGTATTAGATGTATTTTTATTGTTATTTGATATAGGAGGTGTAGGAGGTATTTTTTCTTTCTCCTTTACTTCTACTACAAAATCTTTTATAGCTTTATTGCCTGATTTATCTATTGCTACCATCTTCAAATTATACTCTCCTACTTTTGATATATCAAAACTTCCTTCAACAGAAAGAATCACATCAGATAAATCTTCAGCTATAAAATATTTAGTTAAATCTACATCTTCACTATCTTGAATAAGAGATATTTTATCTTCATATTTAGTAAATATAGGTGCTTTTGTATCTTTTATAATAATTTTAAATTTTTTTTCTTGTTTTTTATATTTTATTTTTAATGTATATTCATTTGGTTCTATTAGACCAGTTTCATTAGTTTTTTCTAAGCTGTTAATCAATTTATAATCTTTTATATTCTTAGTAGAATCAGCATCCTTCAAATAATAAGATACATCATTTGTAATATCATCACCATATTCAAAAATGAATATTTCTTGTTTTAGTGTTATTTTTTCTTCTTTATGAAATATTAAAATTAATCCTACTAAAAATATAATAGTTATTAATAAAATTATTATAATTACTTTTTTCTTATTTTTCATCTTTACACCTTCCTATGTACCATGATGTGGATTAACCACATCAAACAAAACTATGTTACTTCTTTTCAAAATGAATAGCTTTATCTTCAATATATACGACCTGATTAGACCATATTGCAATTTTATAATATGCTTCTTTTTTATGATAAATTAAAGTCCGTTTTGAAATTTTTAATTTTTTGATTATTTCTTCATCAAACTTGTCATAAATATATTTTTCTTTTAAAAACTGTCCTGCTATTTTATCACTTTGTTCTAAAAGTAATATATTGGTTATAAACTTAGTTACCTGATCATCATTCCATGCACATCTTTCTATTAATTTATCTTCAAAAGAATGATTATTTCTTTGATTACTAGAAAATGTAACTATACTTGCTGAGTTCATTGGAGTTGTTAGAATTTGTTTCATTCTTTTTTCAATTAATGGTCTATATAAAATACAAATTCTTTTCCCATTCTGTATTGTTGCTTCTTCATCAATAAGTTTTATGGGATAATAGTTTACTCCATCTATTTGGATCAAAATTAAGCATTAGTATTAGCTTTTTCACTTTGAATTACTCTAACATTAATTGCTTTACCTAGATCTTCATCAAAATCAAACTCAACTACATCACCTTCAGTTAAAGTTTTAAATCCTTTCATTTTAATTTCTTTGAAATGAACAAATACATCTTTATCCACTTCTTTACATTCAATAAATCCATATCCTAACTTATCATCAAACCATTTTACAATTCCTTGCATAACTAAATCACTTTCTCCTTTTCTTTTCTTTAAATTCTTTTTTATTTTCTTTTACGACAGATACTTCTTCTTTGCTTTCTTTTTGGATAAAATTTCCTACTGATACATCATATAAAAAGTTTATTTTATTCTTTAAACAATTAATGAAAAATATAATAAATATAAACATTGTTGATATGAAAAATGTTAATAATTTTGTTGAGTATATCATAAAATTAATATTTATTAGAATCAATAATGGACAAATCAGTATAAATAGCACCGTGCATTTATATATTTTCTTAACATCTAAGTTACCAATATAACGGTGATACAATATCAATACCATTATACAACAAGTTAAGTAACAATATAACTTACTAATCATATCTTTTAGTAACATTTTTATTGTTAAAGAATCCTTACAAATAATTTTATCACAAAGATTAAATCCTATTTGTAGGTGTGCTAAACTTTCTAGTGCTAACCAAAATAAATATAATACCAATACTAATCCTAAAATGTATTGCAAAATTATTAAAATGTTAGATACTTTTTTATATTTTTGCATCCTCTTATTACAACCTTCATTATGCCAATATTCAGTAGTATTTTTACCCAAAATATCATTGTACGCCATTTTTAAATTTTTAATTTAAATCTCCTCCTATGACATCTATTCCTAATGATACTTCTACAGCTTTCTCTACTTCTCTTAATGTTACTTTATCTAAGGTTCTCAAATATTTTTTTATCCTAGATTTTGGTACAGTAAGAATTTGTTCACATAAAATCATTTCCATTATTTTTTTACCCATAAAATAATTTTCAGTTATCACATGAACAGGTAAATCTGTCTTCTTTAACTTAGTAGTAATTGGTACTACTATTACTGTTGGAGAATAAATATTTCCTAATTCGTTCTGGATTATTAAACAAGGTCTTAGACCACTTTGTACATTAATATACGAATCTGCTAAATCAAATAAATATATTTCTCCTTTTCTAAATCTACTACTCATCATTACAACGATTCCATCTAACTAATTCCAAAATATAATAAGCATTGGGTTGATACTTTAATTTTTTATATTTTCTTTCATTGGGTTCTAATACTATTCTTAATGTACATTCATATCCAAAACTATCTAATAATCTTAATAGTTTCTTCTTACCATGCTTTTTAACTAAATCATATCCACAAGAGCAATTACCATACATTCTTAAATTTTTTAATACCCAATACGGAATTAGTTTTTCTCTTTTAGAAATTTTCATTTCTGTAGCCCTCCTTATAGTCCATTATATTGGACTATTGTTTTAAAAAATTAGACCAATTTTATTAGGTCAACTACAAACATACTTCTAATTGAAAAACATTGAATTAGATCTTCACCATCATAAACATAATATATTGAGTTATCTTTAATAGCAATTATAGTGAGAAATTTCCCATGATTTTCGGATACAGCATTATACACCTTATACCTTTCACCGATTTTTATTTCTAATTTTATCCCTCCTTTTTACAAGTCCAGTATACTAGACTACAATTAAAGAATACATTATTTTTTTTGATTTGTCAATCCCCTTATAAAAGCCGTATAGAAAAATCTATACAGCTTTTTACTATTTTTGTTTCATGAATGTAGATTTTTTTAAATTAGATGTTATATTGTTTAAGTTTTCTAATCCATCAATACTACTCACTGAAACAGTACACATCATACCAACTACTGCTATAAAATCTTCTAATTTTGATTCCAAGGAATTAAGTCTATCATTTTCGTTGATAGTAGCTAAATAATCATTTATTAAGTTAGTTAGCTTTTCCTTAAGTGTCTCAAATGTGTTAAAAGAAATACTGCTTTGTTTATTTAATTCTACTTCTATACTACTTAATACTTCTACTACTTCACTTACTAATACATTGTTTTCTTTAGACATAATTTTTCCTCATTTCTTTCATTGTTTGATATGTTATGATAATTAGTCTTTTAACATAGTCATAACAAAACTTAGTTTCTAATTATAACTATGTTGTTTTTATATTCCTCCTTCCCTTCAAAAACTAAGTTATCACCATTGTTTAACATATTTTCTCTTAATAAATAAGGAAATCTATTACATATATAATACTACAAACAAAGTAGTTTGGTCTATAAAGTAGTCCAATATATTGAACTTTTTTATCAAATAAAGTCCAATATATAGACATTTTACTAAAAAAAATGTAAAATTGTTATAGAAGTAAATTTATGAAAGGTTCTGAATTATGGATAATAGAAATGTTTTAGATGTTTTAAGTTCTATAATTAGCAGCTATGAAGAAAAACATAATGTAAAACCTACTGAAATAGCTGAAATTTGTGGCATAGGTCGTTCCACACTGTTTTATATAAAGTCTGGTACTTACAAATTTAATATCACATATAATCTCATTAATAAAATTTTAGATGGTTTAGGTTATACTTATTCAGATTTTAACAAAATATTAGAAGCAAATGCACCTAATATTTTACCAATAGAAGATGATGGATTTATACGGATTCATAAAGACTCAAAAATTTATGACCTAATAAAAGATGCTGTTAAATTAAATGACGAAGACTTGGACCTAGTACATAGTTTTATAAAGAAAATGATGTAACATAGTAAGACTTGAAAAAAGTCTTTTTTTATATTTCAATTTCTAAATCGTCTTCTAGTTCTTCTATATTATTGTCTTTAAACCAACCAGTTTCTTCATCCCATTCAATTTCATTACTTTTTAACTTTTCAATATTACTCAAAATAGAATTCTTAAAATACCCAAATAAATTTTCTATCTTTTCCCCATTTTCATCATGATAATCCCTAGACATAACTCTAGGAATAATATAGTGATTTATTATAACAAGATCCTTAAACGATTCTCTTTCAAGTAAATCATCAAATAGTTTATCATAATAAAATATTTGCATATCATCTTCTTTAATAAAACCTCTATTTACTAAATCAATAGTTAATGGATTATGTTCTTCAGCATCAAAAAAAGATGATTTTTTGGTTTTATCATCTTTATCAGTTTTATCTATTTGTTCTTTAGTATTTTGTATATTAGTATTTATTTGTGTGCCTTTTTCGGCATTTCCTTCTACGGTATGCCCTTTTTGGGTATCTGGATTATTTTTATCTTTTTCAATGGTAATCGGATGCTCATAGATAATATAATTATACTTATAATACCCTTTATCACCACGAGTTTGCTCAATGACAAGATAACCGTTGTCTTTTAATTCATTAAGTATAGTTCTTATTGCTTTGGTATTTTCTTTACTTACGCTGACTAATCCTGCAAGTGAGTAATCCCAGTCTCCAGGGAGACTTAACATAAATGAAAGTAATCCTTTAGCTTTAAAAGATAAATTTTTATCTTGAAGATGATAGTTACTCATTACTGTATAATTTTTTGTTTTTTCTATCTTGAACACCATTCATAATCACCCTTTCTTTTAAATTTTTAATTTTTCTAAATTTATAGTATCTATATCATTAACATTATTTTTTTTGTAATATTCTATTGCTTCAATTATATATTTTTCAATATACCTTTTGTCTCTATTAAGTATTTCATAAGGAATTGCAGATTCAATTCTTTTTTTATTGAATGAAATAGTATCATTCTGATTTCCCTTTTTTTCAGAAAATATTTGTTCTAATGTATCATAATTTAATTTACCTTTCTTGCTAAGTTCTCTTATTCTTATTGCTTGAGCATGACTAGGAGTTATATCTTCATAAGTTATAGAAGCATATACTAAATTTTGTTCATCTTTATTTAAAAATGAAAGTTCAACTGCTGGCTTTATCCCCATTGTTAAAAATGTTCTTTTATCATACTTTACAGTATTATCAACTAATTCTAATAACTCTGGAATTAAATAAGTCAATCTAATATATCTTCTGATATTTTGTGCCGACTCGTTGCTTATCTTACCTGCTGACTCTAACTTCCGAACCTCGGTTTCGGAAGTTTTTATTTTCTTTCCTTGATGCTTTATTGCGTCTAATTTCATTTTATAAGCAAAGGCTTTTTCAGATGGAAGTATCTTCTCTCTATAAATATTTGAATCTACCATACATATAACTGCTTCGTCATCATTAAAATCTTTGATATAAGCATCAACTTCTGTCTCGCCTATTAATTCTAATGCTCTTTTTCTTCTATGCCCTGAAATCATTTCATATTTTCCATTTGATTTTTTTCTAACAATTAATGGATTTAATAGTCCATTTTCTTTTATACTTACAACAAGTTGTTCTAATGATTCATCATTATTAACTAAAAATGGATGATTTTCAAAATCAACAATATCTTTAAGTTTAATTCTACATATTTTTTCCATACAAACCACCTACTTCTTTTAAATCATAATTTAATTTCCATTCTATATATTCCTTATAAGATATTTCTCTTTTAAGTCTTTTGTTTCTCATAATGTTCCACTCATCATAAAATTTTTTTATTGTTACAATATACAATTCATTAATATTTGGAACATCTGAAAAATTAATATAATAATTGGGGATTAATTCTTCTAACCACATCAAAGTATAAATTAAGTCTATTGGCTTGTTGTAATCATACTTTTTAATTGAATTAAAACTTACATTTAAAATATTTGCTATTTCTGTTAATCTTTCATCTTTTGGATTTCTATCTCCTTTTTCATATCTTGTCATAGTTCTTCTTTTACAATCACCAGTTAAACCAAGTTTATCTGATACATCATCCTGTGTTAAAAATCTAAACTGTCTTACAAATGCAATTCTTGATCCCTGTGATAAATCTCTTAACTTTGGTTTTGTATATATTAATCGCATTTTTTACACCTCCAACTACTTATCGCACATATATATTTTTTTACATAAAAAGACTGAGATTTGCGACATAAAAGTCATCTCAGTCTTAAAATTATATATAAACATCAAGAATAAGTGGTTTTCTAATGACTATATTTTTACATTCAGGTATATCATTTCTATACCTTATAATATCGTCATTCGTAATGATTATACGGCTTAAAAACACTTTTGTTCTTTTATCTACTTTTGCGTTCCTGACTTGATAGCGGCTTGAGCTGCTGCAAGTCTTGCTATAGGTACTCTATATGGTGAACAAGATACATAATCTAATCCAATTCTATCACAGAATTCGATACTAGATGGTTCTCCACCATGTTCTCCACATATTCCTAAATGAATATCTGGTCTTGTACTTCTACCTTTTTGAACAGCCATTTCTACTAATTGTCCAACGCCTTCTTGGTCTACTTTAGCAAATGGATCTGATTCAAATATTCCTTTAGCATAGTAATCTTTTAAGAATTTACCAGCATCATCTCTTGAGAATCCATAAGTCATTTGCGTTAAATCATTTGTACCAAAACTGAAGAATTCTGCTACTGATGCTATTTTATCTGCTGTAAGTGCAGCACGAGGTATTTCAATCATTGTACCTACATGATAAGTTAATTCAACATTGTTTTCTTTAATTATCTTATCTGCTGTTTCACATACAATATTTCTAACATATTCTAATTCTTTAACATCTCCTACTAATGGAATCATTATTTCAGGAGTTACATTCATACCTTTCTTATTTACATTGATTGCAGCTTCAATTACTGCTCTTGTTTGCATTACAGCAATTTCAGGATAAGTAATTGCTAAACGACAACCTCTATGTCCCATCATTGGGTTAAATTCTTTTAAACTATCTATTGTTTCAGTTAATTTTTCTACACTTATTCCTAAGTCAGTAGCAAGTTCTTTAATTTCTTCAGCTGTATGAGGTAAGAACTCATGTAGAGGTGGATCTAAGTAACGAATTACAACAGGATCTCCTTCCATTGCTTCAAATAATTGTTCAAAGTCTCCTCTTTGATAAGGTAAAATTCCCTCTAATGCTTTCTCTCTTGCTTCAAGAGTATCAGCAACAATCATCTTTCTAAAATTAAATATTCTATCTTTTTCGAAGAACATATGCTCTGTTCTACAAAGTCCAATACCTTCTGCTCCAAATTTTCTTGCTTGTTTAGCATCTCTTGGAGTATCAGCATTAGTTCTAATTTTTAATCTTCTTACTTCATCAGCCCAAGACATAAATGTTCCAAAGTCTCCACTCATATCAGGGTCTACTGTTTTAACTGCTTCACCATATACCATACCAGTTGATCCATCAAGTGACATATAGTCTCCTTCTTTGAATACTGTTCCATCAGCAGTAGTTAAAGTTTTCTTAACTTCATCTATCTTTAATTCACCACATCCTGATACACAGCATCTTCCCATTCCACGAGCAACAACTGCAGCATGTGATGTCATTCCTCCACGAATTGTTAAGATACCTTCAGCATCATTCATTCCTTCGATATCTTCTGGTGAAGTTTCAAGTCTAACAAGTAATGTTTTTTCTCCTCTTGCTTTAGCAGCACTAACCTCTTCAGCAGTAAAGTAAATCTTACCACATCCTGCACCAGGTGAAGCAGCTAATCCCTTAGCAACACATCTTGCGTTTTTTAATGCAGGAGCATCAAACATTGGATGAAGTAATTGATCTAATTGTTTAGGTTCAACTTTAAGTAATGCTTCTTCCTTTGTAAGCATTCCTTCATTAACCATATCTACTGCAATTTTTAATGCAGCTTGTGCTGTTCTTTTACCATTTCTTGTTTGTAACATGAATAGTTTACCATTTTCAATAGTAAATTCCATATCTTGCATATCTTTATAATGTTTTTCTAGTATATCTGCTGTTCTAACAAATTCAGCATATACTTCTGGCATACTACTTTCTAATGTAGCAATTGGAAGTGGAGTTCTAACACCTGCAACAACGTCTTCTCCTTGTGCATTAATTAAGTATTCACCATATAATTTATTTTCACCAGTCGCAGGGTTTCTAGTAAATGCAACACCTGTTCCTGACATTTCTCCTGAATTACCATATACCATTTCTTGAACATTAACGGCAGTTCCCCAACTTGAAGGTATATCATTCATCTTACGATAGAATATTGCTCTATCATTATTCCAACTTCTAAATACTGCAGTAACTGCTTCAATTAATTGTTCTTTTGGATCTTGTGGAAATTCTACACCTGCTAATTCTTTATATACATCTTTAAATTTCATTGCTACTTCGTACATATCATCTTCATTTAAATCTGTATCATATTTAGCATTCTTTTCTTCTTTTATTTTATCTAAGATTCTTTCAAAAGAACTCTTTGAATATCCTTTTACTACATCTGCAAACATCATAATAAATCTTCTATAAGAATCATAAGCAAATCTCTTATTATTTGTGATTTTACCAAATTCTCTAGCTACTTCATCATTAAGTCCTAGATTTAATACTGTATCCATCATACCAGGCATACTAGCTCTAGCACCACTTCTAACTGATACTAATAACGGATTAGTTAAATCTCCCATCTTCTTACCAGTTAATTTTTCTAAATCACTTAATGATTTAAAAATTTCTTCTTTGATTTCTTCTGCAATTACTTGATTATCTTCATAATACTTATTACAAGCTTCTGTTGTAACAGTAAATCCTCTTGGTACAGGTAATCCAATAGACATCATTTCTGCTAAATTTGCACCCTTACCACCAAGTAAATTACGCATATCTTTATTGCCTTCACTAAAAGCATAAACATATTTTTTCATAACATCTTCCTTTCTTATGTACTTAAATATTTTATCACAAAAAAACTTATATAATCAATATAATTACATAAATTTTACATAGTTTTTTACATTTTTTATTTATTAGTTATTTATAATTTTATTTTTCATATAATAATAGCAAGAAATATATTTACAAAGATAGTATTTTATGCTATATTATTTCTAGAAAAAGTTCTCATATCACTGCCCACATTTGATGTGTTTAACCCAGGATTTATTCATGGAGTACAGTGAAAGAGTTCTTTTTTTTATGCTTATACATAAGTCTGAACTTCTATATTATGATGCTTATCTGAAATATAAGTTACCAAAGTATACTTATAGTCTAGATTCTTCTCAAAAATAATCGCCATTTTATTACTGGAAATAACACCAGAAACATAAAATCTCTCATTATCCAAAATTATATCATCTATATATGTAAAATCATCTAAAAAAACTGGAATTTGACCTCTTTGATATTCTTTTTCTATATTATCATGATCTTTAATTATTTTTTTAACATTATTTGCTTTTAAAGAAATATTATACCTTTTTATATTTTTTCCTAAATCTTCAAATATTTTATCTGCTAAAAAATCATTAACCTTGCCAATATATATACACTTATTACTACTTTTTTCTTCAAGTGAATTACTAACAAACTTCAATATATCACTATTACAATCAGCAAAAAATATTTTATCAGAGCCAATATTTTTCTTTTCTAAACTGGAATATTTAATTATATTACTATTTATTGTCTCATCACTTAATGTTATGTTGCCATACACTACTTCGTTTTCACAAACATCAAAATATTTATTATCAAATATATAATCATAATCTTTTATACCTAAATTTATTAATATATTATTTAAAGTTAAATTCATAAATACTACCTACCTTTACAATTAGTGTTAGTATTTATTATATCATGTATCCTATATTTATCAAGTAATTATTTAGTATATTTATAATTTTATTTTTCATATAATAATAGCAAGAAATATATTTACAAAGATAGTATTTTATGCTATATTTTTTCTAAAAAAAAAGTTATTGCTAAATTCGGTTTAGTGTTATTTAACACCTCCGGACAGTAATATCTTTTTTTTATTTCTTCTAATCTTTGCAACTTATTATAATTATTTTTATCATAATAATACATAAATTTTGAAACTATACTTAGGTTTAAAATTTCTTTTTAATAACTTATTCATAAGGTATTAAAAAGCCTTGGAATAACTTTTAAGTTATGCAAAGGTTAAACGAAAATAAATTTAAGTAACATAAAAATACTTCCTATTATAAAAAATATTAAAGTAACATTCTTATAATTATATTTTCTTGAAGTTGGTAATAATTCACAAATAGATATTTGGGACATAATTCCTGCGATTATAGCAAATAATATACCTAAGAGAATATCATTATTAAATTTAGATAAAAACATAAAAGCAATTAATGCTCCGAATGGTTCAGATATAGCACTTATTAAAGTATACAAAAAAGCTTTAAATTTACTTTTAGTAGAATAATATATAGGTACTGCAATTGAAATACCTTCAGGAATATTATGTAATGCAATAGCAATAGTTAAACTAATAGCAAGAGTCTTATTACTAACTCCAGTTACATAAGTAGCAATACCTTCAGGAATATTATGTAAAATAATGGCAAGCATAGAAACTATCCCTACTTTATATAATTTAGTGTCTTCTACTACAATATCACTTGGTAAATAATAATCAATTAACATAGAAAATATTATTCCTATTACCATAAAAACAAAACATAACAAAATAGTTAAAGTACCATTAAAATTTAATTTTAACATTGTCAAAGACTCTGGAATCAAATCAGTAATAGATACTGTTAACATTACACCACTAGCAAAAGCTAAACTACCACTTATAAATTTATTAATATTTTTAACTTTAATTAATATAGGAAATATACCAATTAAAGTAGATAAACCTGCTATAAAAGTAAAAACAAAAGGAAATAATTTATCATTCATACTTAATTCACCAATAAATTATATGTTTTATACTTATTAATATTATTAATTAAATAAAATATTTTATAACAAGTAATTTTTTACAACATTATAATATATGTATTAACAATTTTTAGATAAAATAAAATATAATTATAAGTAAATATTAATAATGTAGTCAGATTGGAGGAAGAAGACAATGACTAAAAAGTTAAAAAGTCTTACTCTGCTTCTTGTGATTTCACTTACACTCATACCTTCAAATGTTTTTGCCTATTCAGATTACATTATTGCATCAGGAAAGAATATAGGTATAGAACTTAATGCTACTGGAATTATTATCGTTGGAACTTATGATGTTGAAAAAACTAGTCCCGCGAAAGATGCTAATTTACAAACTGGAGATAGAATAATCAAGATAAATGATACAAAGGTAAAAAACATCTCCGAAATGGTTAAAACTATTGAATTACTTGATAATAAAGATTATATTAAAGTAACATATCTAAGAGGTTCAAAAGAATTTAATACTAATTTACATCTAATCAAAGATAATGACAATGTACTAAAAACAGGACTATATGTAAAAGATAGTATTAATGGTGTTGGTACACTTACATTTATAGATCCTAATACTAAATTATATGGTGCTTTAGGTCATGAAATCATTGAAAAAACAACTGGTCAAAAATTAGAAATAACCTCAGGTAAAATCTATGAATCTACAGTTACTGGCATAGTAAGAAGTAGTGATGGTAATCCTGGTGAAAAAAACGCTAGATATGATACATCAAAAGTTTATGGTAGTGTTAAAGAAAATACATCTTCTGGAATATTTGGAGAATACACTAGTGAAATAAAATCAGATAAACTATATAAAGTTGCTAATTATGAAGATATTAAAACTGGTGAAGCTTCAATACTTACTGTCATAAATAATGATAATGTTCAAGAATTTAAAATAAATATTCTAAAAGTTAGCGACAGAAATAATTCCAATAAAAATTTATTATTTGAAATAATAGATGAAAACTTGCTTAAATTAACCGGTGGTATTGTTCAAGGAATGAGTGGTAGTCCTATTATTCAAGATGATTACATAATTGGTGCAGTAACTCATGTTGTAATTGGTGACACAAGCAAAGGTTATGGTATATTAATTACAACTATGCTCGAAGAAGCAGAAAACTAAAAAAGAGGCTAAGTTCCTCTTTTTATTATATTATTTAAATAGACTTAACAATTAACTTAATCGCAGTCCTTTCTTCCCCATCAATTACAATATCTGTAAATGCTGGTATACATACTAAATTTTTTCCTGATGGTGCAACAAATCCTCTTGCAATTGCTATTCCTTTAATTGCTTGATTAATTGCACCCGCTCCTATTGCTTGAATTTCCACACTTCCTTTTTCTCTAAATACATTAGCAAGTGCTCCTGCTACTGAATTGGGATTAGATTTAGATCTAACTTTTAATGTTTCCATATATAATTCATCCTTTCTTTTATACAATTAATTATATGATGACATAAGAAAAATAAGTACTAATTAGCACTTATTTAACTATATTTTATATTTAACTGTTTTACGAACTAATTTTATTGTTTTAACATCAACTGGATACATATTATCTACAAAATTCATACCCGCTAATTTAGTTACACCTTCACTTATAATATTAGGAATACCATCAATATAAGTAATTCCCCTTGTAAAATTAGGTAATATATCTTTATTCGGAGCAATTATACCAAGTGGTTCACTTATAAATGGACGCATTAATGGATGAACTAATCCACAATGCATATGTCCTGAAAGAATTAAATCTATATCTTTAAAATAAGGATTTTCCTTAAAATGTTTAATCATATTAATTGAATAAGGACTATGACACATAAGTAAATTAAATTCATTTTCATCAAGTTTATTAATATTCATAAAGAAATCTAATAATTCTATATAAAACGTTGTACTATTTTCTCTATACTTTTCATAATAATCAAATGAATTATTAAATCCTATAAAATTAATTCCATTTTCCTTATGTATTTCATTATCTAATACAATTGAATTTTTTAAATTCTTTAAACTTTCTATATATTCTTTTGTACCACAAACCCACTTACCATCTTTTCTATACATTGAATCATGATTACCTAAACTAAATACTATTCTAACATAATTATTAACACTCTCTAACCATTTCATTAATCCTTCAATATTAATTCCTTCAGATGCATCAAAAATATCACCACATACCAATAAATAATCTGGATTTTCAATACCAAGTTGTTCTTCAATAACATTAAATTTTTTAGTATTAAATCCATCAGTATAATGTATATCTGATATTTGCATTAATTTTGCATTTACTTTATCATTATAATATGTAATTTTATTACCTTCTCTTAAAATATTTTCTTCCATATAAACCTCTCCCTTTTTTAGTGATTTATATAATATCACAATAACATTTGTTTGTCAATAATTTTAATAATAGTTTTGAAATTATAGTTTAAAACTTTTTTTAATGACCTTAGGCATTAGAAAACGGTAAACAACTTTAGTGTGAACCGATAAAAAAATAAGCACTTAAATCAAGCACTTATCTTTTAGTTATATTCTTTCTACTTTTAATTTAACATCATGATCATTTATATCAAAAGATTCAGTTAAATTTTCATCTAAAATAAACTCTTTAGCTAATGTTTCATTCTTAATAAATTCAATATTTTTATTTAAAGCATCAGTAAATTCATTATCCCCATTATAATATACCTTAATTCTATCTACAACATTAAAATCATTAGTTTTTCTTAATTGTTGTATCTTAGAAATAGTTTCTCTAGCAATACCTTCCATAATTAATTCATCAGTTAAAGTAGTATCTAATATAATAAATTCATTATTAATTGTACCTACATTAAATCCTTCTTTTGAACTGATTCTAATATCTACCATAGATAAATCTATTTCATAATTAGTATCATCAATTACCATAGGTATAGTTTCATTATTTTGTAATTTATTTATATCACTTACCTCTAAATCATTTAATTTATTAGCAAATACATTAATATTCTTACCAAATATTCTACCTACTAATTTAAAGTTTGGTTTTACAGTAAAGTTCATATATTCATTTAAATTACTAACATATTTAATTTCCTTAACATTAAGTTCTTCTTTTATTAAATCACTTAAATTACCTATAATACTTTCATTTTTACTATCAAGTAATGCTTCACTAAGAGGTTGTCTAACTTTTATTTTAGCTTCTTCTCTTACATATCTACCACTAGAAATTAAATTTCTTACTAAATCCATTTTTCTTTCAATCTCTATATTTATTTTATCTATTTCATACTTAGGAAAATCACTAGTATGAACAGAATATTCATTAGTTAACTTAGTATATATTTCTTCAGATATAAATGGTACAATCGGTGCAATCATTTTTGATATACCTACCAAAACATCATAAGTAGTTTTATATACTGCTTTCTTAGAATTATCTAAAGTACTACCCCAGAATCTCTTTCTATTTCTTCTTATATACCAATTAGATAAATCATCACATACAAAGTCTGTTATACTTCTTACTACTTTATTTAAGTCATATTCTTCATAAGATTCTGTTACATATTTTAATAAATTATTATATTTAGATAATAACCATTTATCTATTAATTCTAAGTCTTCATAACCAATATTACAATCATTAATATCAATTTCATCAGTATTTGCGTATAGTGCAAAGAATGAATAAGTATTTTTAAGAGGATTAAAGAATTTAGAATATACTTCTTTTAAACCTTCTTCATCAAATTTTAGTGGTGTCCATACTGGAGAAACATAAGGTAAATACCATCTTACTGTATCTGCACCATATTTTTTCATTATAGTAAAAGGTTCAATAGCATTTCCTTTTGATTTATGCATTTTTTGTCCATTTTTATCTAGTAATAATTCATTTACTAAAACATTTTTATATGGTGAACATCCCTTTACAAAAGCACTTATTACTAATAGTGAATAGAACCATCCTCTTGTTTGATCAATTCCTTCGCATATAAAGTCTGCTGGGAATTGTGAATTAAATAATTCAACATTTTCAAATGGATAATGATATTGTGCAAAAGGCATTGCACCTGAATCAAACCAACAATCTATTACATCTTTTACTCTTGACATAATCTTACCACATTTAGGGCATTTAATATGAATTTCATCCACATAAGGTCTATGTAAATCAATTGATTCATCTATTTTTTCTATTGCTTTTTCACTAAGTTCACTTCTTGAACCAATCATTTCATCATAACCACAAGAACATCTCCATAACGGAAGTGGTGTTCCCCAATATCTGCTTCTTGATATAGCCCAATCATTCATATTTTCTAACCAATTACCAAATCTTTTTTCTCCGACAAATGATGGATACCAATTTACTTTATTATTACTTTCAATAATAGTATCTTTTATCTTAGTAACTTCTAAATAGAATGATGGCTTAGAATAATATATTAATGGACTCTTACATCTCCAACAATGAGGATAATTATGTACTATTTTTTGTTTCTTAAATAGTTTATCATTTGCTTTTAAGTATTTAATTACTTCTAAATCTGCATCAAATACTAGCATTCCCTTCCAAGGACCACAAGTATATTTTCCATCTTCTCCTACCGGATTAACATAAGGTAAGTTATATTTTTTACCAACATTAGCATCATCTGCACCAAACGCTGGAGCTATATGAACTATACCAGTACCATCTTCCATAGTAACATAAGTATCATTAGTTACAAAGAAGGCTTTCTTATCTACTTTTAATTCCGGTATTAATTGTTCATACTCCATATATTCTAAATCTGTTCCTTTATAGTGTTTTAAAACAGTATATTCATTACCTAATACTTTACTTGCTAACTTTTCTGCTAAAATAAATTTATATCCCATTGATTCTACTAAAATATAGTCTTCATTAGGATTAACACATAAAGCAACATTAGCTATCAATGTCCATGGTGTAGTAGTCCATACTAAAAAGTATACATCTTCATCTTTTTTCTTAAATGGTACAATTACAGTATCTACACTTATTTCTTTATAACCTTGTGCTACTTCATGAGAAGCAAGTCCTGTACCACATCTAGGACAATATGGCAATATTTTACTTCCTTCATAAAATAATCCTTCATCAAAGAATTTCTTTAATATCCACCATTCAGTTTCAATATAATTATTATCATAAGTAATATATCTATTTTTTAAATCAATAAATTGTCCCATTTTATTTGTTAAATCACAAAATGCTTTTTCATTTTCCCATACAGCATTACGACATTCTTCGTTAAATTCTTTTATACCATATTTTTCAATATCATTTTTTCCATTAAATCCTAATTTTTTTTCTACTTGTACTTCAACAGGAAGTCCATGTGTATCCCATCCTATTTTTCTAAGCACTTTATATCCTTGCATAGTTTTATATTTACAAAAACTATCTTTTAAAAATTTAGCAACCATATGATGTAATCCAGGCATACCATTCGCAGTAGCTGGTCCATCATAGAAAACAAAGTTTTCGCTATCTTTTCTATTTTCTATACATTTATTTAAGATATCTTCTTTCATCCATTTATTTAAGATTTCTTCTTCGACTAAATAAGTTTCTTTCTTTTCTAATTCTTCAAATTTTTTCATACTACTCCTACCTTTCTTAAAAATAAAAAGGTAATACCAAAGGACGAATATAATCGTGGTACCACCTTATTTTTTACTTAATTTTCTTAACGGAAATATCCGATCTTTTCTACTAATTTCAAAAAGATTCATCAAGAGTGATTTATATTATATATTTCTTTTGAGTTTTTCACCAACCAACTCTTCTCTAAAAAGTATATATAATATCGTCTCTTTCATTTGATTTAAACAATTTAACTAAATTATAGTATTTATTTTTAGTATTGTCAAGTGTTTTATATAATAAGTTCTATAATAATTCCTGATAATACTCCAACTATGTATAAAATACCTATTACTTTTAAATTCTCTAAGAAATGTTTATTAGTTTTAAATAATATCATTATAGCAATACCACTTCCTGTTAGTAGTCCACTTATTAAACTACCAAAGTTAATTGCATTATTTATATATAATTCTGTTAACATTACACTTGCACCACAATTAGGTATAAGTCCTATTAAACCAGATATAAATGGCCCAAAGAAACTATCTTTAAGTAATATTTTAGATAAGTAATCTTGACCTAAATAATTAAAGCATATATTTAAAATAAAATTAATTAATAAGATAAATACTACTATATTTAATGTATGTTTTAACGACGAAATTATAATACTTTCTTTACAATGACAGTGTTCTTCTTCGCAAATATCATAATTCTTCTTTTCTTTTTTAACCTTAAATATCTTATCTATAATAAAACCTGCTAACATACCTATAAATAATTTAATAAGTAATATTTTAATTATTAAACTAAATTCTGCTTTTTCACTTATTAATATTGGTAACATTTCATCTGAAGTAGATAAATAAATAGAAATTAATGTACCTAAGGTAATAAGTCTTGTAACATATAAATTAGTAGCCATTACAGAAAAACCACATTGAGGAATTATTCCTAAAATACTTCCTAATATTGGACCATACTTTCCTGATGACTCTACTACTTTTATACTTTTCTTACTAAATTTATGTTCAAATAATTCAATTAGTAAAAATGCTATAAATAAAAATGGTACTAACTTCAATGTATCAATTAATGTATCTATAATAATATCTTTCATAACATCACCAACAATTAATATTTTATCATAAAAATATCATAAGTCAACTATTTGTTAACTTATGATAATATTTTTTCCTTACCCCTCTTTTTAATTACAATCAATTTTTCATAATCATCATTATTCTTTTTCATAGTAATAAAACCAATTATAGAAAATGCAATTGCCCCAATAGCATTAACTATTAAATCTTTCATTGTATCAATTAAACCAATATCTAAATATCCATTCCATTCTTCACCATTAATAACTACACTATCTATATCAATAGTATATACTTTATTCTCTTTATTTGGATCAAATTTAACTGAATTAATTTTATATATAACTGTATCTTTTTGCATATCAGCATCAAATAATTGATCTACTCCAAACTCAAAGAATTCCCATAATACTCCAATTGTCATAGAAAAACAAAATGATGCAATTAATAAAAACTTAGGATTTAATTTAACACCAATTCTTTCATTATTATTAGCCATATTAACTAATGAAAATCCTACCGCACCCATAATAAACCCATTTAAAGTATGCATAACAGTATCTAAATTAGGTATATTTTGATATCCTGCATTAACTTCCCCAATAATTTCTGCCACAAAAACAAATAATAACATTGCTACTTCAAGTGACCCAGAAAATTGTATTCTAAGTTTTTCTTCTAGTATAAATGGCATAATTAATAAAATTAACACCAACAAACAAGTAAAAGCATTCTCATATTTACCAATAACTATGCTATAAATTAATATAATAAGTACAAGTAATCTAAGTAGGAAATATAATATTGTAGTAAACTTATTATTTTTAAAATCAAGACTTCTAAATTTATTAACTTTTTTCTTCATAAAATCCTCCTTAATAATATATATGTTATTTTAACAAACTTTTAAAAATTATTCAACTACATATTTCTTAAAAAAAAGAAAAAACATACAAGTTAACTCATATGTTTAAGTTCCATTTACTAAATTACCTATTCTTTCTATTTCTTCATCATTTCTACTTTCACAACCAGTAAGAATAGTACAACCAATTAATATACATAATAATATAATTATCTTTTTCATATTTCTCCTTATTTTAATAATAATTTTAAAGCTTCTTTTACTTGCTCTTCTAAAGATAAATCTTGTTTAACATTAGGTATAACTTTCTTTATTTCAGGATTCTTATAACCTAAACTTAATAGTACATCCACTAATTCATTATTATTATTAACAGAAACATTACCACTTACAGTAAGTTTACCTTTTAAGTCAAGTATAATTTGTCTAGCTACTTTATCTCCAATTTTAGGAAATTTCTTTAAATATAAAATATTTTCTCTATCTATCGCATCTGCAATACCACTTATTGAACCTGTTGCTAATATAGGTAATGCCATTTTACATCCTAAACCTTTAACAGATATTAATTTTAAGAATAAGTCTTTTTCTTCTTTTTCTTTAAATCCATATAATAAATGTTCATCTTCTTTTATTTGTGTATAAGTATATACCTTATATTCATTATCTATTTGAAATGAATATGGATTAGCAACATATATTAAATATCCAATATTATTATTTTCTAGTATTATATAAGAACTTTCTATTTCTGTAACAATTCCTTTAATATATCCGTACATTATTTTAACTCTCTTACATCTTTACTTTTTAAATTAGTTAATATTTCATTATCTAATACTAGTTTTTTACCATGATTAACTCCATCAATTGCCTGTTTAATCAAAACATCCATTATTTCTCTATAATCAATATTCTTATCAGTCCATAAATGATGTGAAAAATATGCTGGAATTATATTAACTTCATCTACATATATTTTCTTCTTTGCGGTATCATATAAATAATCTACCCTAAGCATCCCCTTAGCACATAACAATCTAAATGTTTGTGTAGAATATTCCTCTATATTTTTAACTAATTCTTTTGGACTTTCAATTGGATATATTTTCTTTATCTTAGGATTTTCACTAGTTTCTAATGTATATTTATCTTGATAAGTACAAATACCTTCTTCATTAATTACTTCTTCAATTGCACTAGTTTGTATCTTATTATAAGTTCCCATTACTGCACAATTAAATTCTCTTTTCTTTTCGATATATTCTTCGATTAAAAATCTCTCATCATAATCTAATGAACTATTTATAGCATTGTCTAATTCTTCTTTTCTATTAATTATTTCAATACCTATACTACTACCAAGTCTAGCAGGTTTTAATATAAGTGGATAATTTAGTTTATTTATTTTCTTAAATAATTCATCCTTATCCTTTAAATAATCAGTATCATAAAACCATACATAATCTGTAACAGGAATATTATTAAACTCTAATAATTGCTTAGTAAATATCTTATCTTGACCAAGTGCAGAAGCATAAACATCACTACCTACACAAGGTATACCTAAAGTACTTAAATATCCTTGAATAGTACCATCTTCAACACCTTTACCATGTACAATAGGAAATGCTAAATGTATTTCATTTATTTCTCTTTTTATACCATGAGACTTTTGTAAAATAAATCTACCATCTTTATTAATTAAATTAACCTTTGTAGCATACCTATCAATTAATCTAAAATCCTTATAACTATCAATATGTCTAAGCATACCTCCAGTATACCATACTAAATCTTTTGTTATATATATTGGTATTATTTCATATTTTTCTTTATCAATATTATCCATAGCTTGTAGTGCAGTAATAACAGATATTTCATGTTCTACACTTTTACCACCAAATATTACTCCAATATTTAATTTCATTTTTACACCTCTAAATATATTATAAGATAAATTTCTTTATTTTAAAAGACAAATTCTCTTATTTTACACTTATTTTATAATTTATTAATCTTTATTACTATAATTAAGCGCTAAAGAAATTACTTTATCAAATAATGACATATTCTTACCTAAATATTCAATATAATTTTCTTTTACAAGATGAGATATTTCATTTAAAGATTTTTCTACATACTTTTTATCTATTGTAAATAATTCTAAATAATTTAAAATAATATCGATGGTATAGTAAAAACCTTTTTCTTTTAATAAAGTATAGACTTCTTTGAATGAAGATTCTTCTAAAGAATTAAGATAGTCTTCATTATAATTAGTATATAATATCTTTAATCTTAAATCATCTAAATATTTATCTAAAAACATAACTATACTCCTTTACTTTTATTTTTGTCTAAATAATAAGTTGTTATTAAATCTTCAAAAGATATATTATATTTCTTTTCTAAATCAACACTATTTATATTAAATATTTGATGTAATTTACCTGAATTATCTGTTAAATTTACATTATTTGTTTTTAAATATTCTATTTTAGATACTAACTCTTGAATAGATATATGAGATAAAATATCTTTATTAACATTAATATTTATATTATTAACATTACATATTTCTTGTACTTGATTTTGATTATTTTTTATATTCCATACCATACCTATTTTAGTAAGTAATCTACCTCTTTTGCTATCTTGGATAGTGGTTTTTCTTTGAGTTGCAATCCACTGACCTAAATTTATCTTGCCAGTTTCATCATTTTCATAACCATTGTTAGTTTTAAATTTTTGTTGTACTTCTAAATCTCCATGATGTTCATAATAAATTTTAGCATAATCATACATTTCTTCCCACCTTAATTTTTTATTATCAAATCGCATTCCTATTTGTAATAGTTTTTGACCTTGTTCACTTTCTAGAATTACTCTTTCTCTTTGACGGAAAATCCAAGTACCT
>ULNY01036150.1_pt1 | contig 37948 bp, 57 predicted proteins | sample 1952071 | NCBI WGS metagenome assembly ULNY01 (sample SAMEA4835589, study PRJEB28245) | human gut metagenome | biome: gut microbiome; material: fecal sample | place: Denmark | collected 2008 | reverse complement strand
CGGCGTAATATGTAGCCCCAACCATGCAAGAGCGGACAACTTCAACTTTCTTTGCCTCGGTCTGCCAGGTGTAAAGCTCGTCAATCTCTGCCTTTTTGTCAATAGCTCCGGTTCTGGTGTAGTGTGTAGCGTGTGTGTAATCCCATCCCATAATATAAAGACCTCCTTAATCCTGCACCGGCTCACATTGTAAGCGGTGGTTTTTGCTGAATGTTATCAATATACGTTTTGCGTTGTTTCTATGTTTGAAATCCTCGAAGAATTTTATCAATGTATCATACTTGAAATAGTGCAAGCCGATTTCTGAATACTCAATATAGCGGCGATCCGTTATATAGGTTCCTTGGCTGTCGGTGTACTTCTTAAAAAAACGCAACTTTTCTATATATTCATCAATATTTACTGTTTGCCCCTCTTGCAGATGTTCCAATACTGCGGAGCGGTTCAGATATTTATAAGCCATCCTAAAGCCTCCGATCTCTCAATATATCCGGCGGAGTCGGGGCGGCTGATCCGCCGCCGTCCGCCTTACTCTGCACAATGATCCAACTTATTTTTTATATCTTCAATATCTGAATTGATGCGCTCAATACTTGCATAACGCTTGCTGTTTATTTTTTCTTTGAATGTCTCAAAGTAAGAAAGAGCATAAGAAAAATAATTCATCTTGTTAGACACGCCACGCGCCGCGGTTGCGTCCTGACAATTCAAAACGGCGTTAGATAATAAAATTCTAGTTGCGTCAATGCGTTTCTGCAGTTCGGCTATATCATTTGTATAGTCGGCGTTGTCGGCCTCTGCCTGTTTTCTGGTCCGTCTCAATGTTTCCGCTCTCTCCATCAATGCGAAGCGGTGAGGGCGTAACAAGTAGCCGCTTTTGTCGATATGGTCCGCAATATCCGCGGATCGTTTTTCGTTTCCGTAAAATGTGTTATATGGTTCGTATGTGAAACGTGCGCCGCTGCCATCCGTGGCGGTCAATACTAAGGATTTTATATAATTGTTTCCGCGTCCGTCTGCGCTCTTTCTGGCATCGTTCAGGGCATACCGCCGGGAAACATCAAATATTTTTGTTTTCGGTTCTTTTATATAACCTTTATCCTGGGCGATTATAAAAACGCTTTCGGTCTGTTTCTTGCGCAGTTCCTCAAAGTCTCTAATATTAAAACAATAATCTATATCAAGACCAGGGGCAGCGACTCTATAATTCCAATAACTAACACCATCACGGCGACAAGCTGAAAAATTGTTGAGTTTAAGCACAGCGAAATATAAATCTTGCAGACATCGCGAAGCGGTAGGAACAATAAAAACGGAGATTTTACAGGCTGCCGGGTTCATTGCCTCGGCTACTGCCTTTTTAACTGTGTTTGCGGTAAATTTCCCGGGCTGCTGTGTGATAAAATACGGCTTTTTAAAGTCGAAGCCCTCGACATCATGCAAAAACTGAAAAGCTTTTTTGTTGATAGATAAAAGATTTTTAATATATGCGTTGTTCATGGTTTAGGCCTCCTTTGCTGCCTCTCTGGCGGTTTCTTTAAGTGCGTACTGTTGAAACTCTCCCACGGTTTCAATATGCAGAAAGTCGGGAGAGAAGCGGCGCACGGTGTAAGCTCTGCGGCTGCCGTCAAAATTATTTTCACTGGTAACAAAACAACGATTTTTATATAAAGCGGATTCTATACGAGATCCCCAATATTTGAACGTTTCACGGTCGAAGAAATGACCGCCGCCCGTTTTATAAATGGCTTTCGCCTCTGATAATGTAATCATATATATAAGCCTCCTATATTTTGAGAGGGAGCGCCCCGGAGGGCGCGCGCCTCGTTTCTGTCAATTAGTAATTTTCGTAATACTCATTAAGGGCGGTTTTTTCGTCCTCTGTGAAAATGCGATCAATAGCCGCCGCGGTACGCTTGCAAGCCTTATAAGCCTTTAAGCCTTTGCGGATCTGATCCGCTCCGCCGTCAATATATCCGAACTCTGTTAAAAAGTCCGCCTCATCTGCGCAGCTCTCAACACAAGAAGCATCAGACAAGATACAATACAAGCAATCTTCTTTTGTCGGCTCATGCGTTGCGCTTGGGTTGCATTGATAATCAAAAGTATAGCGGCGATTATTTGCCGGGTTGATAATGCGGCATTTATAGAGAACGTGGGACGGTGTAAAAAGGTCCTTTTGTTCGTCTGCCTCTTCAAATGTGAATTTTAAAGAATCAATAATCTTTTCTGCTGTCATGGTCTTTCCCTCTCTTTTCTGTTGTTCCATCCGGGAAAGCCTGTTATAATAGGAGACAAGCCCCGGAGGGGTGGCGGCGGTCCGTGTCGCTTGGTAGGTGTAGCGGATCGCCCTTTTTTATTTTGTTTCAAAGTCGTTTACGTCAGACTTGCAGACGGCGGCTTGCAGGGGTTCGCCTGTCCTATTCCCTTTTATGCTGCGTGTATATAGGCAACTCGTTCCAGCCATCGCCCGGCTCAATAGTTCCGGAGCGGTTCCCGCTTTCCCCTGGGAGCGTCGGGGGCGTTAATCATTGTAAAAGTGGTAACTGCTTTCACTCAATGCCGGGCCGGTTTTATACCGCTTTCCCGATCTCGTGCGGTTGGTGGAAGTGTTCGCCGTTCCTTGCGTTGAGGGTTCCAAGTTTTCCGCGGTTCTCATCCCTCTAACCGTCCGCGATACAAGCCGGAGGCGGTCGGCGTGTGTTCGGTCTCATCTTAATAAGTGCCGGCTTTCTGTTGCCTTGGTCCGGGCTGCTGCCCTTGGTCCGGTCTGAAAGCTGTTGATCTTTTGGGGTACACCGTGCGCCCCGCCTGCCTTGCTTGTTTGTTTTGGTGAACGTCCGGCGGTTCGTTGTTGTCCGTTGCGGTTCGTTCTTTATGCTTGTATTGTAAAGCCTACACTTTACAAAGTCAAGTGCAATATTTACAATTTATTGCAGTTTGTGAAATATGTATAGCTGACTAAACAATATAAGGGCGGTTTATTGTGTAAATTGTACACTTTACAAAGTGCAAGAAAACCCCGGCGCAGTGTTTACCATGTAAACGGCAGACTTGACAGGCGGCGCAGATTCCTATATATTATAGGTGTATAGAATAGAAAGGAGGGCGGAGCCGGTGCGGTTGAGTTTTGGCGAAAAAATGCGCGTTATGATGAAGCGGCGCGGGGTATCGGTGCAAGAGGTGGCGGATCGTCTAGGCGTGTCCCGGCAGAACGTAAACCAGAGACTAAACGCCGATAAATTCACGCTTGACGATATGGAGAAATACGCCGCCGCCATTGGTTGCGGTATAGAGATAGAAATAACAGAGCCGCCGGAGGGCGGAGCAGATCCACATATAAATAAATAAGGATAGCCGAAAAAGTAGAACGTAGGGCACAGAGAGAAGCACAAGAAAGCGCTTTTCCCGGTGTCCTTTTTATTTTGCCCATGTGAGAACGTAGGACCGCCACAGAGGGCACAGAGGAAAGGAGGGCGCAGAGATGGCAACAGAGAAGAAAGAAACGGCACAGAGAGACGCGCAAGGCGTGAGAAAGCAGAGCTATAAACGTTTTAAGGAGGGGCGCGACTATGAACCAACGGACGCAGAAACAACGGCGGCTTTATGTGATGCCTTTTTAACGGGATTCTTGCAGACAGAGGAAACGCCGGAGGGCGGAGAGGTACAGAACAAAGGGGGACGGCCTAGGAAGTTAGAAACCGTAGAAGAATTTACAGAGGTAGCGGAAAAGTACATTTTATATATTAAGGATAGAGCGGCGGAGGGTGTGCGCTTGGTGCCTGATGTAGAGGGCTTCTGTAGTTTTGCCGGGATTTCTAGGGAAACGCTTAATAATTGGGAAACAGCCCGCCCGGGTGCGTATTCTGACACAATAAAAAGACTGAAAACAAGTATAGCAGCATTTAAGAAACAACTCGCCTTTGCTGGCAAGATCCCGCCGATCGTATTCGCTACGGATATGAACAATAACCACGGATATACACAGGCGGCGCAAAAGATAGATCTAAACGTTGGAAAACAGGCGGCAGAACTACCAACAGCGGCAGAGATTGCGCAGCGTTTACCGGTGGAAATGAGCGGAAAAGATCCGGCAGACACGGACGGAGATATAAATATATAGAATTTATGCGGTTTTGCGGTTCGTTTTCTTTTACTTTTACGAACTCCGGCACGTTTCCGGCGGTTCTGGTGTGGCGATCCGGGGACAGGTCCGGCAGCTTATACCCTGGGGCGGGGGTGTAGAGCGGAGCGGATCAGGGGCAGCTCACCCCTCTGAGTTCCCCAAAAATTAAAAAGCCCAAAACCACCCCAATCGTAAAATGGCAAAGAACCCTATTACCGTAAACCACCCAATTTACAATGTAAGTATAAACACGGCATCCGAATAACAAAAGGAAAGTGAGGACTTTACAAAACCACAAAATCCAAAATCGGCGGATGCCTACCGGCATAGAAAGAGAGAAATATGGAACAGAACAAAGAAACAGCAACACAGAATAAGCAGAGAGAGGCGGAAGTATGCAGAGAGAAGAAACAGACCGCATGGGACAAATGGAAAGAGGACACACTGCGGAAGTTCAACCGGACTGCATGACAGAGGCATACACCGTAGGGATCTCTGAAACGCATATCAGAAACAATGCAACGGTATTCCGAGTATGGCAGATGATAGAGTGCGGAGAACTTACCAGAGAAGAGGGATTGTACCTCATGGTAAATACGCTTGCGGATGAAAACCACCACCTGAATCAAATGTGTAATGACCGCATAATGAGGATGCCGTCACGTCTGCTCGTAGAAACAATAACAGGCAAAAATTAAAAATCGGCGGAGGCTTACGCCTCATAGGAGGTAAAATCGGATGAATGATGAAAATAGCAATTCCAAAAATTCCCCGGAAAATAAAAAGAGGTCTTGGTACAAGGAACCGTGGTATAAAAGGTTATTCGACAAGATTTTGGTATCGTGTTTTCTTCCGTGCAAGCATGAGTGGGAGGTACTGGAAGTTCTAAGTACGGCACATGATTACAGCGGATTTAAGTACGAGGTATGCAAATGTGGGTGTAAGAAATGCGGAGAGATAAGCATTGAGAAATTATTGGTATGAGGTATAGGGCATGGATAGACCGGTAGAAATCACAAGAAGCTATGCAGATTGCAAGATGTGTATGGATATGGCTGATATGTGCGACCAGATTCCAGACTGTGACCTTTGCAAGAAACCGAAAGGCACATGGGTAGACACGATTACTAATATGTTTGGCACAAGGGCAGTCGTTGTTTTGGAGGATGGCAAGGTAGAAACATATCCATTGTATAGACTGAAAGTTATCACAAAGAGGGAGAGATAATGAAGATTATTGAAGAAATTGGCGAAGCTGCAATGTTGGAACAGCTTGCTGAGGAATGTGCTGAGTTGGCAAAGGCAGCTCTCAAAATGGCAAGGATTATCCGAAAAGAGAATCCGACACCGGTTACTGAGAAAGAAGCCATTGACAATATCCGGGAGGAATACACGGATGTTGTGCAGTGTGCCGGAGAACTTTCACTTACGGTTGATGAGGAACAAATGGCACGAAAACATGAGAGATGGGAGAAGAGAGTGAGGGATAGAGAATGATACCATTCAGGCATTGCATAAGAGAACCACATAGACCAGAAGTGAAATTTGAGATACTGGCAGCAGCACCGAATGAGTTTCAGGTACGTTACCCAGATTACGATTACATCAAAATGGGAGCCGGACCGTCAGTGATGTATAACAGAGAACAATTACTGTGTTTCCTACTGACATATGACAAGGCAGAGTGCCTTGAATTTATGGAAAAACTGTATCATCACATGGGATGGCCTACTGAAAAGCTGCATGAGAATCCGGCGTTTGCCGAAGTGATAAAGGAGAAAGAGGCATGATAGCACGTTTCTTACAGAATATTGTCGTAAATGACATTGAGAAGAATATGGAAATGACTATTGATAAGGGCGAAGAACTTTTTGCCATCGACAGAGGAACCCATTATGAGCTGAGAAAGGCTGACGGATGGGGAACTATGGCTCCGAAAGAGTGCGAGGGCGAATATTATGAGATCATCAAAGAATAAAAATCCGTGTTTTGATTGCCTTGCATCAGAAAAAGAAAATGAGGAAGTGTGCAAGACCATACGGGCGATGCTGAATAAAAGCAATAGCGTACAGGTGGAAATGAAAGATCCGGGCAGCATAGGAACATTAACCATAGGGGATTGCACATATAATGTTTATCTTGGAAACACAACACTGAATAAATTGCGGTGTTTGCCTGATAAGGATGTGTATAAACGTGTATTCACACTGATAGAGGCGTAGGAGGAATATGGATGGAAAATGAGACCAAACCACAGCTCTTTATCATGGATGAACGGCTCGGAGATCCCATACCGCTTGCGGAAATTAAGGAAATATCCGAGCCTACACTGGATGAAGAGTATGATATGCCGGATATTTCTCATCTGAAAGAGGGATTTGAAATACCTTTTAAAGTGAAAATGAAGAAATCTGCCATAAACAAACTGTTTCAACCGTGTTTTGGCAGAGAACCTTACAGGAATCTCGAAAAATGTGCCAAGTGCATACTGAAAAAGGACTGCGTTGTGGCGAAAATCGAGAACAATTTCAACATGAGATTAAGGGCATACCACCCTTGATAATAAATCACAAGGAGGACACCAATGGAAGAGAAAGAAAAGAAACCGTGGAGACCGCCAGAAGCGGCGCATTTACCCGATCCGATAGCGTTTGCCATGCAGGGTTTTGAACGCTTTGGATTACCGAAAGAACGGCTGATACCACCATTACAAACATTTGACAGAGTGATGCAACACTCGGCATTTACCGAAAACCGATGGTGGGAAAATGCAAGACAGGTAACGGCAACATCATCGGCAGAACAGTGGCGGAGAGTGAGCATCGAAAGAGCACGCTGCCTCGGAGAACCATGGCCGGATTTTGATGATATACCGGTTGCGAGTATCACAGAGGATTTTTCACAGAAATGTCAAAATGCCACAATCGGATTGTTAAGAGATCAGGTTATAGCGTCATGCGCTATTCCGGGAGAAACATCGTTTAGAGACATTTTTAACCAGTTAGGTATTAAGGAGGACAATATGGATAGAAGTTTAGCGGACAAGAAATTTAAGAGAGTAACTATTGAGTGCGAGGACGGCACGACTTACGCTGGAAAGATCAATCATGTATGCGGCAGCCCGTATCGTTGCGACAAACTGTGTGTAGAAGCAATGGTTGAGGACAAGCCTATTGGAGCATACGGTATCGAGAAAGTCCTGTTCCAGAATCCGGCAACAATCGTATTTTGGTCTGACGGCACAAAGACGGTTGTAAACTGCATGGATAATGTGGAAATCAAGAAAAAGGTTGTTGATGGCAAGGAAATAACCATTCGTAAACCTAAAAAGGCTGATACCTATTCCGAGGAAGCCGGTTTGGCTATGGCTATCGTGAAGAAATGGGCCGGCAATAACGGAAATTACAACAACATCTTCCGTAAGTTCATCCCTGAGATGGCAAAGGAAGAAAAGGCTGCCAAGAAAGCCAAAAAGGCACAGAAAGCGGAGAAGTAGATATGACATTAAGAGAATTAGCAAAAGGCTATGATGGGGATGTGCTGATTAAAGCCTATGAGAACGAAAAATCAAAGACACCAACGGCGATCATGCAGAGTTCGGTCACGGATGCAATCAAGGATGAGATATTGGATAGAGAAGTTTACAATTATGCAATGGTCTATCAGTCGTTGTTCACATCAAATCTTAGAGTAAATTTTGCAGCCGCACCGGAAGAAACGGAGGAAACCACATGAGAACCTACTTTTTCGACACAGAGTTTACCGGTCTGCGTAAGGACACAACTCTCATCAGCATAGGGATTGTCTCTGACACCGGAGACAGATTTTATGCAGAACTGACAGACTATGATGAGAGTATGTGCAATGAATGGATTGAGAAGAATGTTCTTGATCATTTGATTATGAGTGGAAATGTGAAGTTAGAAGAAAGTCTGGCAGCCGACAATAAAACAACGACTGTAATTGGTAGTAAGGCAGACATTTGCCGTGAACTTATGGAATGGCTTGAGATGGATGCTAATTTTGACAGTGATTATGCTGCGGTATTTGTTTCGGATGTTTCACATTACGATATGGTGCTGTTGATTGATTTATTGGTAGGCAACGCTATGATGCTACCTAAGTTTATTACACCGGCTTGCCACGACATCAATCAGGATATTGCAGTAATGCTTGACCTATCAGAAAAAGATGCTTTTGACATTTCGAGAGAACAGTTACTTGCAGACAGAGGAATTGCTTTGCCGAAAGGTCAAAAACACAATGCGCTCTACGATGCGGAAGTTATCAAAGCGATATATGAGGACTTTTTCTCCGTGGGGGGGGGTAAAACAGGGAGGTAAGAATGGATAAGGGACAAATCTTAATGGATTACCGCTTGGCGAAGAACCATAAGAGACAGATACCCATTCTTGCGGACTTGAATGTGTGCGACACGCAGACAATAGTAGAAATTCTGGAAGAGGGCGGCTACAAGCGTATGTTCAATACGAATGGTGTGGATATTTCCGTGAAGAAAACAGAGATTGAGCAAAAGTATTCTTCCGGGGAATCCATAGCAACCCTTGCAATGGCATATCACATTTCAAAGAAACAGATTAAGGTACTTCTCGGAGTAGAAGAGACGGAGGAAAAAGGAACCATGTCTGAGCAGGAAATGATAAAGAAACTCGGAGAACTTACGAGCGAGGTTGAAAAACTGAAAGCAAACAAGAAATCTCTGGAAGAAAGAAATGCGCAAGTAGAAAAAGAGAATGATGATCTGAGGAATCAGATTGAACAGCTTGAAAGTTTCAATGCAGAGTTGGATGCCACAGTCAAGGAACAGACTGAAATGCTGAACGGTGGAAAGTTATATGAGGACTATCAGGAAGTTTGCATTAAGAACAGCAAGCTCAACGCAACGGTTGATGTCCTGGTAGAGAAAATCAGTATGCTAAAGGCGGTGGGCTGTCATGGATAATGGAATGGAACTCAGAGTGAAAGATTATTGCGCTTTCTGCCCTGATTTTGATGCTGATGTTGATAAGGTTGATATTACTGTATTGGCGGATCGCACACAAAGGGCATTAACGACTATCAGATGCAGAAACGCCGAAAAGTGCGAAAGAATATACGGGAGAATACAGGAGGGCAGAACCAATGAAACAACGGTGGTACAAAGTAGTGTTTGAAACCATTGAGAGAAAACCAATCCGCAGAACTGTTACCGTATGCAGCACGGACAGTGTTCATGCGTCTGCTCTGGTATATCAGCAGTTCGGTAGAAAGAAAATCAAGGTAAAATCTGCCAAGAAAGTAAAGGAGAGCGAATGATGGATAATTTGAACTTGAAACCGCAGTCCCCGGATGAAGTAAAAACCATGATGTGGACTGGGGAAAATCAGCGTGAAATGTTCGATCTGCTTACTTGCGGCAAGAAAATTGATGATTATATGACTGCCAGTGGAGAGAACTTTTTCATAGACCATAGCACCGTAAAAGGTGGGTTGGTGATCGTTACCAACATAGGAAATCAGTGCGGATGCAAAATACCGGTAAAGATAGGGGATTATGTGTGCGGCCGCAGATATGGAGATAAATGGTGCTTTTCCGTTGCAGACGGTACGGCTTTCGAGAACAATACTTGTGGAACTCTTGAAAAGAGAGATGGGAAAGAAAAACCGATAGACATATTCAAAAACCAAGAGCAGTTAGAAGAGTGCCTGAGAGAGTGGCAACACAGATTATTCCTTGATGGGTGGCTAATACTGGCACACGTTAAGGATAAGATTATGAACCCTAATGGAGAAGAGGTAATTGACGCTGCCGGATATAACACATTCATATTTGAATCCAGTCAGGCAAACATCCAGTTACTCAGCGATGAATCTTACAAAGAGAACAATACATTGTTCAAACACTGCATGGAAAAGGATCTTGTGCATGAACTTTTACATTGCAAGTACGATTGGATGGGATGCCAGGGTGGAACCTATGAGGGCGTGTATCTGGATGCGACCGAACACCAGAAGCTAGAGGAAATGGCAAAGAGTCTTATCATGGCAAAATATGGTGTCGGTTATGATTACTTCATGTGAGGTGCAATATGACAACGGTGGTGGTCTATAAGACCGATACAAAAGAAGTTCTGGCAGCTATTCCGATGGACGGCGGAGATGCCGTCTGCCGGAATGATGTGGAATTTCAGATTTACAACGGAACAGAGCCAATATTCACGGAAACTCCCGGAGGAATCGTATTGGCAGAAAACAAATTTATGATAAAGATGGAGGGCAACAACAATGAAAAATAAAGGAACATGGATTATTGTCGGCATTGTAGCCGCATTTGTATTACTGATAGCAGGAATTTTTGTAAGTACCAACAACAGAGCGGTTTCGTTGGAGGAACAGGTCTTTACGGCTGACTCTGATATTCAGGCACAGGAGAAACGCAGAACGGATCTTATCTACAATCTGGCAGATTGCGTCAAGGAGTACGATAAGCATGAGGCAGAGACTCTTCTTAATGTCGTAGAAGCAAGAGGAAACAATGGCAGCACCACAGATATTGAGAATGTGACAACTTCCATAGCTGCGGTTGCTGAAGCATACCCGGAATTAAAATCCAACGAGAATTACAAGGAACTGATGAATGAACTTTCAACCACAGAGAATATGATCCTGCAGTACCGCACTGCCTACAATAATGAGGTAAGGGCGTATAAGAAATATGTGCGTAAATTCCCACATAAGCAGATCTTGGGAGTTATGGGATATGAGGTTATCAATTATGACTATCTGGAATACAGCGAAGAGGACAGACAGCCGGTAAGCAATCTGTTTGGAGAATAAGCCTATGAGGAAATGGAGTAAGATAATCTACTCCGGCAACGGTTGGGATATGACGGTGCGTGAACTGATGTTTAGCATCGTCATTATCCTTATCATGCTTATGGGTGGATTTTTCATTAGTGAAAAGATAGCTTCACACAATGACGAACAGAATCAGGAATACTATCAAGCCATGCAGATTGATGGAAATGCAGAACTGTTTCAGTACGGTATGCGAACTGATGTAGGAAATGCGTTTGTGAAAGGAAATCTGGTGGCAGTAGATCCTGTTACAGATCCGGGAATAGGTGGAGTACCAGCTGCCTACATAAAGGTTGAGGAACAACACTACAACCGACATACGAGACAGGTGGCACATACACGGACGGTAAATGGGAAAACGCAGACTTATTACACTACGGAGGTATATTATTCGTGGGATTACTACGATAGTTGGGAAAGCCATAGTCAAACGGTGTCATTCCTTGGCGTGGAGTTTCCGTATGGAAAAATCCAGATGCCGGGGTCTTACCTGTATGACACAATTAAGCAATCGTCCCATGTGAGGTATTTGTACTATGTTATCAACACGGAATACAGCGGAGTTATCTATGCCAATCTCAAAGATAATACCATAGAGGACGGAACACCGTTCATTCAGGCAGATACGATAGATGAAGCGGTGGACTATATGGTTTCAAACGGAACTGCCGGGCTGGTAATTTTCTGGGTTGTATGGGTAATTCTGATTGGAGCAGCCGTGTTCGGGTTCTGCTATTTTGATAATAAGTGGTTGGAGGATTAGAGATGTATATTGTAGATCAGGACCGTAGCAACGTAGTTAATATCGGCAATATCAAAAGCATTGCACTCAACGGAAAAAGAATTACCGCCGATGATTACACACTTGCGGCTTACGATACAGAACAGAGAGGGAAAGAAGTATTTGAACAGTTACTTGGGAATGCTTTTCCTCCTGATATGATAGTAGCCAAGAATTGCAACATATCCGAGGATGCCGTAAAGGACCTAGCAATGGATCATAGCATTATTATGGTTAGCGGCAACGGACAGGCGGATGTTACAGCGTATAGCTGCGGAGTTTATTATATGCCGGAGGAATAAAAGAATGGTAGATGTTATTTTAGCAATCATTTGGATTGCGATATTGGTGCTTTACATTGTTGTGGGTTGGAAAGATGCAAAGTCCAACAATGAAGTGAAGAAAGAAATTACACAGATGAATGAGCTGCTATTGGAACAGAACTCTCAGCTCAAAGATCAGAATAAGCATCTCAATATGGTTATTCTGAGTGTTTGCAGTAAGAGCGTGAGAGATCGTAAAAATGCGGAGGGAGGAAAAGATGCGCAGACAGAGACGGGCGGTAAACAGACCACATTGGAGAAAGAGACCGGAACGGAGGATGAGACCGCAACCGAAGATAGAAGAACCTCTGTTTCAAGTGAGGTATGATGAAAGACCGATAGAAAGATATGCCGAGTGCATGGAGATGGACATATTCAATGCAGGACGTGATGGTGCAACAGAATATGTTCATGGAAAATTGGCAAGCAGAATAGGGTTAAAACTTGCCGACAAGGGTTTTATCAAATTTGAAACAAACGAAAATCCGGCGCGCCGTGGCATTATAATCCGTGCGTCAGTAAATGTGGTAAAACCTTAAATATTACAGAGCCGTGTAGAGCCGGGAGAAAGGATGAATTTTCATGGCTCAACACGAACTATCGAATAAAGAGATTATCGTAAGGCTTCTGAAAAGCGATCTGAGTGACTATGACAATCTTCTGTCCTTACTCGGAATGGCAAATGAGGTTATCCGGGAAGATAAGGAACTTTCACGGAAATTGGCAAATAAGGTTAGATTCCTTGCACTGAGACTATGTGCGACAGGAGATATTAAATATTACGATTTGTACAATAAGGCTCTTTTGTTCTTGGCACAGGAACATAAGGATTTTGACTCTTATCTGCTTTATGTGGAAAAGAACAGAGATCCCGAGGACAGATACTATCAGCCACGAAGAAATAAGATTTATTGGCTTGTACAGAAGATGCAGAGGCTTATTGATGATGAGTTGGATATTCTATCAATATCAATGCCCCCTGGCACCGGCAAGACCACACTGGGAGAGTTTTTTATATCGTTTGTAATGGGGCATTACCCAAACACACCAAACCTTATGTCCTCCCATTCTGGATTTATGACGAGAATGTTCTATGATGCTGTTCTCAACATAATTACCAGTAATGAATATTGTTGGAGCGATGTGTTCCCAGACATTGTATTTGAGGGAAACAATGCGAAAGAAGAGACAATAAACCTTGGAAGATGGCAGCCGTTTAAGACACTGACCTGCAGACCAATCAGAGGTTCCCTTACCGGTGTTACCCGTTGCGAGGGATTTCTGTATGTGGATGATTTAGTTTCCGGTATCGAAGAGGCTTTGTCTATTGATCGTCTGGATAAGTTGTACGGAGAGTACACCACAGACCTTAAATCTCGTAAAAAGAAGAAAGCAAAAGAGATCCACATTGCAACCCGATGGAGTGTGCATGATGTTATTGGCCGGCTTGAAAGAATGTATGAGGGCAATCCGAGGGCAGAGTTCATTGCTGTTCCAGACATTGATCCTCAGACCGGAAAAAGCAACTTTGATTACGATTATGATGTTGGATTCGATGAGAAATACTTCCACGATATGGAAATGTCGATGGATGATGTTTCATATCGCTGCCTGTATAAGAGCGATCCGATTGAGAGAGAGGGTATTCTGTATCATCCAACAGAATTACAGAGATATATCGGAGGACTGCCGGACAGAGAACCGGATTCTATATTGGCAATCTGCGATACCAAAGACACCGGTACAGACTACAACTTCCTCGGAGTTTTCTATCAGTACGGAGACAGATACTATCTGGAAGATCTGGTATTCAAGAACATCGACCCTGGAACCTTAGACGAACTCAACTCAGATATGCTTGTTAAGCATCATGTACAGCAGGCACAGTTCGAGAGCAACAAAGAGGGTAGCAGAACCGCAAATGAGGTTGAGAGACTTGTTAAAGCCAAAGGCGGCAGATGCCATATTACGAAGAAATACACTACTCAGAACAAAGAGACCAAGATCATCGTCAATTCTTCATGGGTTAAGGAACACGTCATATTCAAGGATATTACAGAATATGAGCCAAAGAGTGATTACGGTGTGATGATGTCATTCCTTTGCAGTTATACACAGCTCGGAAAGAATAAACATGATGATGCGCCGGACACTCTGGCAATGTTCGCCCAGTTTGTAGATGCTCTTCTTGGCGGAGAGGGACAGGTAGTGAAGAGAAGTGACTTAGGAATATAGAAAGGGATAGCATGGGACAATATAGTTTCGCCACCAACTTAAAAAAAGAAAGAACGAATAGGGGAATTACACAACACGAACTTGCAACGGGCGTTCATGTGGCGCAGAATACCGTGAGCGATTGGGAGCAATGCAAAAGTTATCCGTCAATCGACAAGATATACGATATAGCAAATTTTCTCAAAATCCCTGTAAGCAAGTTGATTTCTGATGTTCAGAAAAATGGCTGTAAAGCCGACTGCACACAGAAAAACAAATTTTTTTGAAAATTTTGTTTATTCCACTTGACAAAGAATGTTTAGTACGCTATACTACGACCATACCAAGTGACACGGACATAAGTTAAGCGGAGTGAACACAAGGTATTTGGCATTAAAGTTTCTCCTAACCATTACGGCACAGCAACAGTGCCGTAATATGGGAAGTAAGCTAACTCGGTAGAAGCGATGGACTGAAAATCCATAGGAGTTGGTTCGACACCAACACTTCCCACTTAGGATTACTGTTCCCCGACAGCAATCCTACATCGGAGGGTTCCCACTTATGATAATCCTCCGAAACCTCACATCAAATCTCCCTGAGTGTGAGGTATGGACCATTAGCTCAGTTGGTTAGAGCGTCCGGCTCATAACCGGATGGTCTGGGGTTCAAGTCCCTGATGGTCCACGCATGGCGATCTGGCATTTCCCGGGTAAATGGAAGCTACACCAAGATAGACCAGACGAAGTAAGGTGGTTGAGTGCGCCGATGCAGAACAGAAACGGAATGTCCAGCGCATGACCGTGACGGCTACCAGAGGTAGCAATACAAACGGAAAAGGAGAACGGAATGAGTATCATTTTGACGATCATCGGAATCATACTTTTCTTCGGCGGCATCATTGCAGGGTGTTCGTTAAAACAGTATGAAATCGAGGAAAAGGGAAATGAGAAAGCAAAATTCCCAAAAGGCTTTGTTGTTGTGGTACTTGTTGGTCTGATTGTATTCGGAGTAGGTAATTCACTTGTGATTATACCGACCGGATATACCGGAGTTAAAAGCACATTCGGACAGATTGATGAGACAACAATACAGAACGGCGCAAATTGGAAGATCCCATTCATCCAGAAGATTGAGAAAGTCAACAACAAGCAGCAGGACATTGTTTTTGACGGACAGATTTGGTCTGAAACATCGGAAAGAACGTCACTGTATTATGACGGCATCACAGTTACATACCAGATTAACCCGGAAATGTCCGCATGGATTTATGCAAACGTCAGCAACTATAAGGAGAACCTTGTAACGCAGACACTTGTGGCTTCCGCAATCAAGACAAGCAGCAAGTCCTTGACCTCAACAGATGCAACGAATAGAGGAATCGTAGAGCCTCTTTCCATGCAGAACATTCAGAAAGCCCTCAATGAGAAATATGGAGAGGACGTAGTAATCATCAACAAGGTAGTAATTGCCAATACTGATTTTGAGGACAGTTACAATCAGGCAATCGCTGAAAAACAGACCGCACAGTTGGCTTATGAACAGCAGCAGATCGAAAATAAGAAAAAAATCGAGGCCGCTGAGGCAGATGCCAAGGTAAAAACTACTCAGGCGCAGGGCGAAGCTGATGCTGCCGTTATTAAAGCGCAGGGAGAGGCGGACGCCAATAAACTGTTGAATGATTCACTGACGAATAAGATTTTACAGCAGATGTATTTGGAGAAATGGGACGGCGCATTGCCGAAAGTGTCACTGTCGGACGGCACAGACACAATCGTAGACATTGGAGATCTTTCATCAACAACGGAGGTACAGAGCAATGAATAAAGCTGAATTAGTACAGGCTATGGCTGACGATGCCGGACTTTCCAAAAGTGACGCTGAAAAAGCACTCAACGCATTTGTTGAGATCGTAGGTGGAGAACTTGGAAAGGGTGGAAAAGTGCAGTTGGTAGGTTTCGGAATATTTGAAGTGACTGAGCGTGCTGCCAGAGTTGGCAAGAACCCTCAGAACGGAAAAGAGATTTCCATTCCGGCTTGCAAAGCACCTAAGTTCAAAGCCGGTAAAGCACTGAAAGATGAAGTGAATCGCTAAATGATCGGAGCGAACTTGGTGTAGTGTGGTGGTTCGATTCCACCTGTGGGTGCAGCTCTAGCGATCAAGATTCCCACCGCTTCTTTCCTAATGTTCTTGGCGATACAAAGAAAATTCCGGGCGAACGGCAACGATTGGTGGTGTTGCGGCGGACTGTAAATCCGTTCCCTCGTGGTAAACATTGGAGGTTCAATTCCTCTTTCGCCCATTTCGGTGTAATGAGCCGAGAAAGTAATCTTGCAAGAAAAAATCAATATCAGGAACCCGTTTACGCTTGTGCGGTTAATTGCCTTTCGGTAAAAAGGAACGCTCCTCTGTTCGATTAGTCAAGCGGTCAAGATCCCACCTTTTCACGGTGGGGACGGGAGTTCGATTCTCCCATCGAACATTTCAACTGAGAATAACGCTGACTGTTTATAGTTGGTTTAGTGTTCCGGCTGAAAAGTATTGGCGAAAGCCGTGGTAAGCAATCATTAAATAGGGAGATTGCAATGCTCACTGAGAGGCTTATGTGAGTAGTCCGGGAAAGCCGACAGGACTTAAACTTGGAGAGCTTGCGTAAGTCACGCTAAAGACCATCGTTGCAACGGTGCCTACGATAGCATAACTGGAAATGCCACGGACACCATGCCGGGGAAAGTGGGGTTCAACTCCCCACCGTAGGATGAGCGGATTTCTTAACTGATTTTCTTAGTCCGGCTTTAACAGGAAAGAAAATTGGCGGTGGCGAGGTTCCGGTGATCACCAAGTGCTTTTTACATTACCAAGAGTTTTTTAAGAAAAACTCCGGTGCGGAAAATTTACTGCTTAGAGTGCATGAGCGTTACAGCGATTTAAGCGGCGGTGGAAACTTCCGAGAAAGACCTGATTACAGATGTGCGTGAGCCGTAACCAACCGAGCCGTCATGCTTAGTCAGGCGCAGAGGAATGTAGTAGAGGCGGAGAACTGCGAAAACAACGTACATCCGAGGTAAGGCACAAAGAGTTGGACTGTGCCAAGGCTCTCTGAGTAAATAGTCGGTGGTTTATGAGAGCTATGATCTGGCGGCGTAAGCCGTGGGTCTTGTAAGTAGAGTGACAGCCTTGTGCTGAGGGACTACTTATAGGACTGCGGAGGGGTGTAGGGTCCGAGAACCGCATATACAAATGAAATACCCTTGTTGGCAACTGTCTTACACGTTGCATCGGTTCGGTGGCGGCAACCATCCAAGTCACTGCCGGACTGCATTGGAGTATAGCTCAGATGGATAGAGCACAACACTACGGATGTTGGTTAGCGCAGGTTCGAGTCCTGTTACTCCAATAATGGCTTGTAGCTCAGTGGTAGAGCGTCTGACTGTTAATCAGAATGTCGTGGGTTCGATCCCCACCTTGCCAGTTGGAGACACTTGACTTACTCTTTCAAAGCACTCCATAAAAAGGTTACGAAAGGGCGTTTACGACCGGCGGATAGAGGAGCTCCGACTTGTACGTTACCAAGGGAAAACTACTCTGCCGTGTGTCCGGTTGGTCGAGGGTGCAGTCTTGAAAACTGTCTGGATGTAAAAGTCTCTGGGGTTCAAATCCCTAACACGGCGTATGGTGCATTGCCGTAATGGTAGCGGAGCGTCTTGCTAAGTCGTCCTGCAGAAATGCAGTACAGGTTCGAGTCCTGTATGCACCGCTATGAAACCGTATTCCACCGGTGGAGGAGGTTTCAGAATTGGATAGTAGGCAGTAAAGGGTAACTGCAATATTAGTACGGTTGAGGAAAAGGTGCGTCCCGGTGTGGCAACAACGCAAAGTGCAGTGATTGGAATAAGCAGGAATGGCAGCCACCCACCTTTGATACGATAGGTTCAAAAATCCGTACGCACCAAACACATGAGGTAATCTGCGACTATCGTAATATTCCAGTGTAAGGTCCGATTCCTTACCTATCCAATCCCGGTCCGGAACGGGACAATAAGCCGAAAGGCGCAGACAGAGAGGAAGAAAGATATGATATTACAAACAATCAAAAAGGGTGTCAGAAATGATACCTTTGAGGAATCCCAGGTTATTCAGTGTTTTGATGTTACTATCGAAAAGGATATGCTTCAAATATCCGATGCTGAATCCTCAGATGAAGAATTGGAAATCAGACAGAAGAATTTCAACAAGGCAAAGGAACTTATTGGTGCTGCCGGATTGTGCAGAGATAACATTATTTGGTATCTCGGTGATCCGCCATTAGAGAAGAATGTTTCACTCACGGCGGTTACTTTAGATACAGTTACTTATGTGTATAGCCGCATCGGTATTCCTGATACTATGGTATTTATTCTGAATAATTCTGGAAAGACAATATCCAGAGTGTTATAAAAAGCCGTCCTGACTTCGGACGATAAACCAGTTGGGGTAGAGAGATTCCCCGAAAGATATTTCCTATCGACATTGCCATTGGTCTCGGCAGAACCGCCAATATGGGGCATTAAGCGGGTGTACGGAAATGTTTAATCAAGTCCGCCGGTCACATACTGTCGTAGTTAGCACCGGTTAAGTGAGGAACGCAAGGAACGACATAGCAGAACTTACAAAGCAGCCTAGGGGCGAGGTTGCATTATGGCGGAGTGGAGCAGTGGTAGCTTGCCGGGTTCATGCCCCGGAGGTCGTTGGTTCAAATCCAACCTCCGCAACTCATACGGATTTCCGTAATGAAAATTGAATATGGAATATGGAGAGGTGGCGGAACGGTAGACGCGGCAGTTATGTACAATACGTCATGTTCGTGGCGTTGACGGCAATATATTACAGCTTGGGGCCTGCTTCATTGATGGTTCAAATCCATCCCTCTCCATTCAAGGCGATGGCGCAAATGTCCTTACAAATCAAGAAGATGCGCCAATTACATGAGTGAGGTAGCTCAGTTGGTAGAGCACGAAAGAAAAATGGATCATGTTTGTGGTCCGAACAGCAATCTTTCATTCCATGCTAAGGACGTTGTCGGCGGTTCGAGTCCGTCCCTCACTCTATATGGCGATGTGGTGCAAAGGGAGCACAGCAGCTCTGTTAAGAAGAATGTCATGTTAGTGGCATAATCAGCAAACTCCTTTCAATAACAATCCCAAGCTGCGGATAGAGGTTCGATTCCTCTCATCGTCTCTGCCCCGATTGCCGGTTATGGTAAACCGGATGGAACATGGTTGACAGGAGTGTTCCTTACAGCAATCGAGCATACGGGTTCAAGTCCTGTCGGGGCAATTAAGTGACGCTTACAGCAATCTTTCAAAACAGAAAATTCCATTGACAATATTTTCCCGTTTGAAACAGCGTCATGTAAAGAGAAAGAGGTTGCCTATGAACCGAAAAGAAGATTATAGGGATATGGAAAAGTATCATAAGGCGTGTCAGAGACAGCATAGGCGATATTACAGCAAAACGTCATTTCTATATCCGTCTCATCCGTGGACTGCGGAGGAAGATGCACTGGTAATTAAGCATGAGATTACCGATTCTGAATTGTCTGAGAAAATTGGTCGTTCTGTCGGAGCGATACATAACAGGCGGTATGAACTTAAAAAGTTAGCCAGATAGGCATAAAACTTTACATGGGACACTTACAGCAACCCTTTTGGATATGACTGTTAATCATAAACCCCAATAGTGTCCTGGCAATGAAACAGTAAACAATTTTATAGGGACTCCTACAGCAATCACAATGGTTAAAGCAAATGTCTAAAAAACAATGTGAAACGGTTCAATTCCGTAAATGAGAGTCCTGGAAAGGTAGGAAAACATGAGCTTTGCAGATGCAATGAGAGAAGAGGGTAGATTTACCCGGACTGAAAACGGTGCAGTGGCACTGAATACTTCTAGCGATGCCAGATTGGATCTGTTTGGTACAATCGGATCGTTGAGAGAGGCTGATGAGAACAGAATTACCACTCTGTTTGCGGAGGCATACGCACAGGACAAACTCTTTGCTACAAAGATTGCGTTCTATGCAAGAGACATTCGTGGCGGTCTTGGAGAGAGAAAGACTTTCAGAACCATTATCCGTTATATGGCAGAGAAACACCCAGAAGCACTCAGACCGAACCTTGATTTGGTTGGCGTGTTCGGGAGATATGATGATCTGTATGAGCTTATCGGTACTCCATTGGAGGACGATATGTGGGCGGCAATGAAGAAACAGTTTGAGGAAGATTTACAGAACCTCAATGCCGGAAATGCAATTTCTTTACTTGCAAAATGGATTAAGACCGCAGATGCAAGCAGCTCTGCCACAAGAAAACTCGGAATCCTTACGGCGCAGAAATTAGGCTATCCGGTCTACAATTTCAAGAGAATCGTCCGTAGTATGAGAAAACAGATCGGTGTCGTTGAAAGTCTTATGTCAGCCGGAAGATGGGATGAAATCAAATACCCAGAAGTTCCGAGCCGTGCAATGATGATTTACCGCAAGGCATTTATGAAACATGATACTGAGAGATTTGGAGAGTTTATCAGCAAAGCAGAAAAGGGAGAGGTAAAGATCAATGCCTCAACACTATTCCCTTACGATATTGTTGAGAAGATCCTTTACGGCAGAGAGAGCAACAAGGTACTTGAAGCCCAGTGGAAAGCCTTGCCGGATTATGTGGAGAAAGGAACAAACGCTTTAGTTATGGCGGATGTGTCCGGTTCCATGAGAGGCAGACCTATGGCAACATCAATCGGTCTTGCAATCTATTTTGCAGAGAGAAATGTGGGTGCATACCACAATCTGTTTATGACATTCTCTGACAGACCAGAGACGGTTATTCTGAGGGGAGAAACCCTTGAACAGAAGATCTGCAACGTAAGCAGAGCAAATTGGGATAATAACACAGACCTTAAAGCTGCTTTTGAGAGGGTTCTTGAAATTGCGGAAAAACACAATACTCCGCAGGAAGAAATGCCGAAAGCAATCGTTGTTATCTCTGATATGGAAATTGACTATTGCGGAAACCGTGAGTGGTCGTTCTATGACAAGATGGCAAATAAGTTCCGCAAGGCCGGTTATGTAATCCCAAACATTATCTTCTGGAATGTGAATAGCAGACACGATGTATTCCATGCAGACCACAACCATAAGGGTGTGCAGCTTGCAAGCGGACAGTCCGTGACGGTATTCAAACAGATTCTGCAGAACCTTGGTTACAATCCGGTTGAGGCGATGGAGAACACGATCAATTCTGAAAGATATGATTGCATCACAGTAGAATAAGTCAGGAAACAGTAGGTGGCGGTCGGAATGACTACCACCTATTTTTTATGGAGGAACACTAAAGAACGGAGAGGAGAAACAATGTTATCGGAAGAAACAGTAGATTTGTTGAAAGAAAAAAGATGTAAAAAAATGAAGTTTATACTCTCATTAGGAAATCAAGACATAGACAATATCGAAGTGGTAGTTACGACAAAAGGAGAAGAAAGACGAGAGACGGTCAGTTTAGATGCGGCAAAGATAGCATTGTTTTATGATTTGATTTCCACACATAATATTATTTCACACAACGATAATATTGAGAAACAAGGAGGCAGAGCATGACAGAAGATACAAAACAGGCTTTGCAACTTAGTCTCGGTATTTTACGGCAAACTTGTATTGATTGCGGTGTAAGCATAGCTGTCAACAAGGAAACGGGGACATTGAATTTCTTTGACACACAGAAGTATTTGCAAGAAAGGAAGTTCGATGGTTTCAAAGTGGAAATTCAGGATTTGGTTAGATAAGGAGGAAGTATGAGAATACACAAAGGCGATACGGTATGTCATTTCAAACGAGAGACACTTACAGAAAAGCAAATAAGTGAAAATATAAATCTTTATATGTACAGAGTTTTAGATTTTGCAAAGCATACAGAAACAGGAGAACTCTTGGTTATTTATGAGGCTTTGTATGACGGAGAATTGATCGGATACGACATACATCAAGGAGATAAATTCGCAAGACCATTTGATATGTTTATGAGCAAAGTAGACGGCAATAAATACCCTGATATAAAGGCAGAGTACAGATTTACAGTTGTGAAAGGATGATAGATTATGGATAAATACCTAAGTGTGATAACAAACTTTGGATGCCACGGCAGATGCCCTTACTGCATAGTCCGGGAGAATGGAATTAAAGTGCCGAAATCCACTGTGGACGGTCTGGATAAACTGGAAGATGCCATTACATTGACCGGAGCGAATATCGTATCTATCTCCGGCGGTGGAGATCCGCTTTACCGGTATAGTGACAATCCTCTTGTGCCTATGTATCTCGGAATGGTTATGGGTATCTGCATTAAAGCCGGTATTCCAATGGAAATGCACACGAGCTACACAGAGTCGGAGTTTCCGTACCATTTCTGCAAAAGAGTGGTGTATCATCTGCAATCTGTTGAAGATTTGGAATGTGTGGAGAGACACGGAACGGAAATCGTAAGAGTAGTGTTCGTTGCAACAGAGAAATTATCGAAAGAGGACATTACCAAGATTTCAGACTTTGTTCATTCCTCAGACCAGATAGATGAACTCAGTTTCCGGCAGATGGTTAATGAGCGGTATGAGACGGAGTATTACAACCATGACTTTCTGAAAACCGGTCACGAAAAAGGATTGTGGCATTACATCCGGCAGAAAGATTATAACATCTACTACGCTGAGAACAGGATATACACGAAGTTCTCGGAGATCGGAGAGGACGATGGCAGAACAGACCTGTAAACACAAGTTTCAGTTGACGTGTAAATCAAAGATTTTCGGAATTAAATCCTGCGAAATGCGATTAGAAACCGGAGAGCTGCTTACTTATATGCCGATCCCTGATGGAGTGAGGTTTTGTTTCGGAACAATTCAAAGGTTTTATGAGAGTGAAGATGGACAGAAAATCATTCAGGAAAGGTTAGGACGGTAGATGAAAATATCAAAAACAACCGTAAGGAATTATGAAATCTATGATTGCGCCAAGTGGCAGAGTACAATCGGAGAAACACTAATGTTCCGACAGTCACTCGGAGTTAAGAATAGAGGATTAGATAAGTGTTTTGCGTGCGGATATAAATTCGGCTCTGAGGAAAAACCGTATCTTGGCCTTATCAAGAACCATTCCAATCAATTTATATGCCGGGAGTGTGCCATGAAAGTGAATCCAGAACGCGTTAGATACTCGGAGGAAAACTGATATGAAATCGTGGTATTCAAATAGTGATGATATAGAACTGAAAGACGGAAGCAGAAAGAAAGAATACAAAGTTGTGTTTGAAACAGATTCAAAAGAACTCAAAGACGAAATTGAAAAATTCTTCCAGTGTTTGATGGATAGAAAGGATGGTAATTAAAAATGGCATTTTGTCAAAGATGCGGAGGCTATTGTCAGGATCATTACACATACTGCAGGAAATGCTATTACGCATTAGGACAACCGTATGGGAAAGCAATAGAGCGAGGACATAAATGCAGGGGATGCGGAGGAATCATTTACGGCAGATACAATTACTGCATGAGTTGCGCTCAACGAAAAGGTTTTATAAAAAACGATTATTGACAGACGATATGCAGACGGAAAGAGGTTTACAGAAATATGAACACTACAAATTATGAAATGTGCAGATCATACCTTGGAACAATAGATTCCGTGAGTACAGAGGCAACTACGTTAATTCAAAGCATGAAAGCATACAATGCGGATCAGCAAGGACAGGCCAAACTCTATATTCACGCAGATGGAGGCAGAGATACAGCGACCTTACTCAGTCAGGAAGAGACAAATAAGACAATGGCATTGATATTGGAAACCTATGCTGCCAACATTAAAAATTCCAGAGATAAACTGATTGAGATTATAAATGTCGAGTATACCACGGTCCTTGAAGAAATTGAAAAACTGAAAGTTTAGGAGGATGAGGTGTGAGATTGACCGATGAAAGGAGAAGATATAATGACAGAAGCGCAGAAAAAAGCAGTTGAGGTACAGAAAGAAATCGAAGAGGCTTGCATCCGGCATGGACTTAATCTTACTATCTTTGAAAATGGAATTGGATTTGTCGATCCTAAAGAGAATAAGATTGTCATGGTATGGAGACCTCAGTATAAACCAGAAACGCCATCGTTACATCCTATGGATGAAAACACACAGACAGATTTCAAGCCGACCACGCAGAAACCGTTCGGCGGTAATATGGCGGCATTTATCTATGGAACTCCAAAAGGCGGCGGCAGATTTGTAGGAAACCGTAAAAAGCACTCTATCAGAGGGATGAAAAAGAAATGACAGAAGAGGAAAAAATCAATAAATGGATAAGCGAACACGATGGGGATGATTACTGTCATTACTGCACACTTTCAGAAGATTGCAGCCACGGTATGGTATGCTACGGCGGAGAACCAATAGAACCTGCGTGCTGCTCCTATGATATTGCAGAACTGCTTGATACAGAGCAGATTTTGGAGGATATGGATAATGGGGAAGAATAATAAATTGATAAATTCTCTGAATGAAATTGCCAGAAGAAACCGCTCACAGAATGTTGCTACCGCAGCAGATCAGATGGTTCCGCAGATATACGCAGCTATTGCCATTGCGTTGCACCGCACATACGGCTTCGGGTATAAGCGTATCAATGATATATTTGTGGAGTCTCAGCACATTTGGGAGGACTACGCCGGAGACGGAGCTGGCATGGTTAAAAAATGTGAGGAAGAAACCGGAGTGACTGTATGTAGCCCAGAAGAGGCACAGAGATTGATGGAGATGCAGAATGGGATGTAGTGAAAATTGCGGATCATGCACATGGCATGAGAATTTCAATGGGACAACGGATTGGATATGTGCCAATGAGGAAAGTGATTGTTATGGAGCAGTTACATCCTGGGATGATTGTTGCATAGACTACGAACCAAAACACAGAGAATAACGAACTCAATTACATCATAAAATTTTAATTTTATCATTTAACAAGGAATGACTGCATTAGAATATCGGTTTCACCGATATTCTAATGCGTGGCTGTTCCTTTTTTGTTAAAATGATGGTGTCTTGGTATAGACGTTGGTGGATTATCCCTTTCTTGATATGGAGTAGTGAACGCTACTCCATATTGGTAAGCCCGGATAGCTCAACTGGCAGAGCATTTGATTTGTAATCAAAAGGTTGTGGGTTCGATTCCCACTCTTGGCTCTTGCCTCTTTCGAGAGGCCATGGATTCCTCCATTATTGTAGGATAGGGCGGTGGCGAGCCGCCCAGTAATGCGTGGTGGCGCAGTTCGGTAGCGCATCTGACTTTTAATCAGACGGTCGTGGGTTCAAATCCCATTCACGCAACTATCCACATACAGAAAGGAGCAGCTATATTGGAAACGGAAAACGTATACTGCCCTGTATGTAAGGCGCGGGCAAACCGTGAAAAACTTCTTTTCAAGAAAGCACCCGGAGCATCCGGCACGATTTTTATAAACTGCCGTGGATGTAAGGAAGTAATAAAAATAGAATTAAGCAAAGAGCCTTTGAGCCGGTTGAGTCATAAGTAGACTTAATCGGTTCTTTTGTTTTATTCGGAAAGGGGAAACTTCATGTACGCAAGCAACCGTCCAACTCTCGGTAGACGAATGTTAATGACTGATGAGAGGGAAATTACGAAAGACAATATCATATCGGTTGTATCTAAGGCGTTTATGGAACACCAGGAGAATGTGGCACAGGAAGTTTTTCTTTTTGAGTACGAGAAAGGCAATCAGCCAATTCTTAACCGTGAAAAGAAAATCAGACCGGATCTCAATGCCACAGTCGTAGAAAACAATGCTTCAAAGATTGTGGACGTGCATCTGGGATATTGTTTTTCCAACCCGATCACTTTCGTACAGAGAGCAAAGATAGAACCGACAAAGAAACAGAAGAAAGCCTTATTCGGATTTTTGAGAAAAAAGGATGAGGACGATGGAGAGAATATTGACGATTTGAAGATCGCCATGCTCAATAAAATGATGCAGGAGCAGAGCAAAGCGGCAAAAGATATTGCCCTTGGAAGAAACTTATTTATCTGTGGTGTCGGCTACCAGATGATGCTGCCGAACAGAAATAAGAGCAGATATTCTCCATTTGAACTATTGGTTCCAAGTCCACTTACAACCTTTGTGGTGTACTCAAATGACGCATATAGAGAACCGGTGCTAGGATGCACCTATTCCGTACATGATGATGGAACAATTACTCTTACGGCATACTCAAAGAATTTCTGCTATACCATTGAGCATGAGTTGAACACGACAGACTATCATCTGAAAGAGAATATTGCACCAAACCCACTCCGAAGAATACCGGTCGTTGAATTTTATCTGAATGACCGCATGGGTATTTTTGAAAAGGTTATCCCACTGATGGATGCAATGAATCTTGTGGATTCTGACCGTATCAATGATATTCTGCAACACGTTCAGAGTTTACTCTGGATGCACAACTGCCAGGTAAACGAAGAGGGCAAGAAAAACCTCGTAGACGGCGATGGAGTCATTATGACAAAGAGTACCGGGGACGGCAAGGAAGCAAAGATCACTTACCTCAATCAGACATTGAATGAGAGTGAGGTTCAGAAACTTGTGGATCATCTCAATTCTCAGTTGGAGCAGATTACCTCTACACCATCATGGCAGGAGGCAAGTGGCGGTTCAACCACCGGTGCGATGCAGTTATCCAATGGATGGCAGTGTTTGGAGATTTCCGCTAAGACGGTTGAACAGTTATTCACTGAGCCGGAAATGCAGCTCATTGATTTGGCAATCGAAATCATTAAGACAGATCAGAGACCGTATGACGGTCTGAAAGATATAGAGACGGCAGATGTTGAAATCCGTTTCTGCCGTACAAAAACCTATGATTTGGTGTCTAAGACCAATTCCCTTGTGGCATTGCTTAATGCCGGAGTAGACGGTCTTACATCGTTTAACACTGTTGGACTGTTCACAGATCCACAACAGGCATGGGTTGATAGTAAACCTATTATTGATGGCATACAGAAGAAACTTGCCTCCAAGGAGGAAAAGACACAGCAACCGAACCCTAACGCATACAAGGATGAAGAGGGGAACGGTGGGGAGAACAACACGGAAAAAGATAAGACAGAGGAATCTAAGCAGCCAAGTAAGACTGCAATGGTAGAAGAATAGGCGGTGTGAACTATGTATAATCCGGTTGAATACTTTGACGAAATGAACATTCTCAAAGACGATAAGCTCCGCCGGAAGAAAACCGCCAAGGAGTTTATAAATGCACTTGTAGACTTCTTTGAAGCACAGTTCCTCAATCTTATTTCCGGCATTTTCCTTTACGAAAAGACGAGTGCTGATTATGAAAATGAACTCATGGATCTCTATTTTGCCATGATGCCTGAATATCAGTACGACACAGAAGTAAGGGAAAAGGCATACAGATTTGCAAAGTATATTCAGGAAGCCACAGAGAGGGCAGTTGCAAATGCCAACGGCAACGATAAATATAAAATATCTCGTATGACCGGTGGCATGATGAATGAAGAGGATGTTCCCAAAAGTGTGAAAAGAATGTTCTCTGATGTCAGAGCTACAGAGATTGCCCTAAATGAGACAAACTGGATATATAACTGGATAAATCATCAGAACCTTGTGGATAAGAAACAGAATACCCACACATGGGTAAGCATGAGGGATGAACGTGTCCGGGCTAGCCACTGGGAGGCGGACGGCCAAACAGTTCCTATTAACGAGCCTTTTATCATCAATGGGTACAAAATGATGTTCCCACTCGATGATAGTATGGGCGCACCGATAGATGAGATCATCAACTGCCGGTGCGTAGAATTATAAATCAGGAGGTAGAAAACCAATGGCAACTGCAAAAAAGACAGCAGCAGACAAGAAAAAGATGGACGATAAGAAGAAAGCAGCTTCAAAGAAATCCGTTTCAAAGAAAGATACTGCCAAGAAAACTGCCAATAAGAAAGCGGCAGCAAAGAAGTCCACAGCAAAGAAAACTGCTACCAAGAAAACAACTGCCAAAAAGGCAGCAAAGAAAAACTAACTGAATACAGTTAGAGCCTATGAGCCGGATGTGATGGAAAATCGTGTCCGGCTCATTTTTTCGGTTACAGAGGGAGTAATTCCTTTCAGATAACGGGTTAGAGAAAACCCTCATCAAACGCATACAACTATTGTCTTGCAGAGACGCAAGTAAAAAAACGCAGAAATTCACACGGAGAGAACCGTTCAAACGCAGGAGGTCAATTATGGCAGATGTAAACAGCACAACAACTCAGAACCAGACACAGCAGCAGTCTCAGACAGCACCGCAGAATCAGCCCACTCAGGCATCCGGTACACAGCAGCAGCCTCAGACAGATAAGCATGAGGAAAACAACTCCGGCGGAGAAGTAACCGTTGAGAGCCTTATGGCACAGCTTGCACAGGAGAAAGCGGCAAATGCGAAACTGAAATCCGATAACGACAAACTTTGTACATCCGAGGGAAATCTTCGCAAACAGCTTAGAGCGAAGCAGACAGCCGAAGAGCAGGAGGCAGAGGCAAAAGCGGAACAGCAGGCTCAGAGAGATGCTTATGTCAAGGAACTGGAAAAATTCAAAGCGGTAGCGGAATCATCGGAGCGTTACTTAGGAATGGGTATGCCGGCTGAAATGGCAAAGGCTACGGCAACAGCAGAGTATGAGGGAAGCATGGATGTTGTTACCGGAAACATCACTAAGTTTATGGCGGAAAGAGACAAACAGAAAGAGTCGGAAATCCGCGCTCAGTATTTGGCTCAGATGCCTACGCCACAGTCTGGAAACGTAGGTCAGGTTGACTATTCAGCACAGATTAAACAGGCAATGGACGCAGGCGATTCACAGGCTGCGATTCTTGCAATATTAAGTCAAAGTGCCGCTAACAATCAGCAGGCATAAATCTAAAGGAGGTAATGAATTATGGCACAGGGCACAGCAACATCATTCGCTGTTCCTAATTTTAGCGGAATGTTATTCGCTAAAGGACAGACAGCAACACCGTTCTCTACTATGATTGGCGCAAGACCTCTTGTAACCAATCATGTAGAGTTTACTTGCGGTCAGGAGTACAACACAGAAACAGGCGAACAGCCGGAGATTTCTGAAACAGCATCCCTTACTGCACCACAGCCGGAAATGGTAACTAGAAGCCAGCTTACCAATGTAACTCAGATCTTCCAGAAATCCGTAGCGATTTCTTACGGAAAGCAGAGTAACATGGGTACACTGCAGGGTATCAATGTGGCCGGTCAGCAGGCAAATCCTATGGACGAGCTTGCATTTCAGGTTTCTCGTAGAATGGCAAAGATCGCACAGGATATTGAGTACACATTCATCAACGGAAAGTACGCAAAGGCAACTACTGATGCAGAGGCCAATAAAACAAGAGGACTTCTGACAGCTATCACAACCAACGTACTTGATCTTGCTAAAAAGCCTCTCACATACTGGCTTGTAGCAGAGGGATTAAAGTCCATTCACGATCAGGGCGCAAAGACAGACAACATTGTTCTCGGAGTTGATGCAACTACAATGTTGCAGCTTAACCTTGATGCGCAGCAGAACAACCTTACAATCGTTCCCCTTGGAAGAGAAGTGAACGGTATCAAATTACAGACGGTAGTTACCCCTCTCGGAGAAGTGGCAGTTGCTCTGTTTGATACTATGCCTACCGGCACCGCTGTTCTGTTCGATCCGTCCATCATGGCTCCGGTTCATCAGATGGTTCCTGGTAAGGGCAATTTCTTCCTGGAGCAGCTCGCAAAGACTGGTGCAGGAGAAACATATCAGATCTTCGGACAGATTGGTTTGGATCACGGTCCTGAGTGGATGAGTGCTAAGTTCACAAATATTTCCACGGATCTTCCGAGCAAACTGACAGCAACCACAAAACCGGGGGAATAACAGGTCATACCCTTGACGGTGGTTCCCGTGTCGTAGCCGATTCTTCTGTTTCCACATCATCAGATGCGAGCACAGAAGAGACGGTTACTGATGTCACAAAGAAGTATACAGAGAAAGAACTTAATGCTCTGACAGTGGCACAGATTAAGGCTATTGCAACGGAACGTGGGTATGACATGAAAGAAACCGTAAAAGCAAAGCTGATCGCAGAGTTTTTAACTCAGCAAGGGTAAGAAAGTGAGGACGGATTATGGACGCTAAATTGTTGAAAGTCATTTTAGATGATGAAACTCTCACTGACGAACAGATTGCCGTCCTCCTTGTGAAAGCTCAGAAACAGGCTGCAAATCAACACTTTTGGGCGGATGATGATATTCCGACAGAGGCAGAGTTGGAGAGGTTTTATAACCGGTATGAGTTTGAAATCTATGATTTGGCGAAAGCCATAAACTCTGACGATGCGAGGGGCGGACTTGTATCTCACACAGAACTTGGAGTTACCCGGAACTGGGGACAGACAGGCAAGAAAGATATTGAGTTGGCCTTGGCGAAGATCCCACCCAAAACCTATGTCGGTCTGTTAAGGAGGGATGGCAATGCCGAAGCTGAGACTTAAAGACCTCAGATTGAACCAAGTCCCTTTTTATTACCAGACCTATGACGGAACGGTGGATGAAGTGGACGAGGATGGCAACCTTACCGGGGAGAGCATACCGAAGTATTCAAATCCGGTTCGTGTGCTTGCGAGAGTAAGTCCGAACTCAGGAAATGCCGAGGACTCCCCATTTGGTAAAGATATTGTCTACGACAAGACCATATCAACCGTACAGAAATTACCGATTGATGAATACTCAAAACTCTTCATAGATGTGGTTCCTATTCTCAACGAGGACGGTTCCACAGATACAGAACCGGATTATATATGTGTCTGCCCGAAACATGATTTGCAACAGAATCTATGGGCGATACGGAAGATTAAGGGGAATATCCATGCAGGACAAAATAACGATCAATCCCTTTGACCCGGACAGCATAGATGAGGCTATTAAGAAACTGGAAAAGCGGAAAGAGCGTATACACAAATGCGCAGAGAAACTTATACAGAGACTTACAGACCTCGGAGTTGAAAAGGCACAGGAGTTAGTTCCGGTTGATACCGGTACGGCAAGATCTTCCATTATCGGTTATCTGGATGAGGCAGAGGGAGTTGGAATCATAAGTGCCGGAGGGTATTGCAAGTACATTGAGTTTGGTACTGGTGTAAAGGGTAGGGACAACTCCCACCCAAGCGAAGAGTACAAGGCAATAATGAACTGGGCATACAATTCCGGGGCAACAATCTTTACCACGAAAGACGGCAGAGAGGGTTGGTATTATCCGGCTGATGATGGCACATGGCGATTTACAGAGGGTATGCCGTCAAGACCATTCATGTATGAGACGGCGCAATATCTGAGGAAAGAAGCACAAAAAATAGCAAGCGAGGTATTCAAGGATGGTTAAGGACAATGTGAATTTGTATTTTACGAACCTCCTGAAAGACTTGCAGAAACAATACAGCAGTTTGAAAGGAGGACAGGTGTATAAAGCTACACCACCGTCATTCCCCTATATGTATTTCAAACAGATAGGCGGAGACGGAGCGTTATCCACACTTTCAAATACAGAGGACGGTATCAATCTTGGATTGGAAGTCAAATTCTATTCAAACAAATCCGCCTCAGAAGTGCGGAAGTTAGCAAATTCCGCAAGGGAATATATGGTAGGGATTGGATTTCATTGCGACTACTTCTCCCCTGTGGAGAATATAAGCGATACTTCCATTTCACAATTCCTTACTCGGTTCTCAAAATTGGAAACATGATTAACTCCATCGGCTAGGGTCGCTCCCGAAAAGCACTCGCCTGGTGTCCGCCGGTGGTTTTAATAAATTCAAGGCTTTACCTCTTAGGCAAAGGAAAACACAAGGAGGTAGAACGAAGATGGCAAAATGTACAAATGTGACATATCTCATGCACGAGAAAGCAGATGCTCCAGGAACATTTGAGAAGTTGATCGACATTACTGAGTACCCGGATCTCGGCGGAGAAAAGGAAAAACTCGATGTTACAACACTTTCCGATACGAAGAAAAGAACCATTAACGGTATCGAGGACACAGAGGATCTTGCTTTCAAAGCATGGTATGAGAAAGCTGATTACAAGAAACTCTTGGATCTGCAGGAAGCAGGAAAAGTTGATAAATACCAGTTATGGTTTGGAGAAGAGGGTGTTGACGGCAAATGGGAGTGGGCCGGTGTTATGGCAGTATATCCGACAAGCGGATCTTCCAACAATGCGAGAGAAATGTCATTCTCCATTACTGATGAGGGCGAAGAGACTCTTCATTATGTAACAGCGTGAAAAAGTGAAGCAGCGGCAGGGGAATAGTCCTCTGCCGTACAAATAGGACAGATTAACGAAAGGACGGTTAATAAGTATGATTTTACAGACAACGAATGGACCTAAAGAGATTAAAGTAGCAGATCTCGATTTTACAAACCTTATGTGTGATCTGGAAGATCACGATGTAGATGTAATGGGACTTCTGGATGATGATACCAGAGAGAACATGAAGATTTTTAAGACAATCAGAGCGATCATCGCAGTCCTTACCGGCACAAAGGATCTTACAAAAGCCGGAAAGATACTGAGCGAACATTTGAAGTACGGTGGCTCCATGGATGAAGTCATGGAAGCCTTTACGGAGGCAATGAAAACCGCGGGTTTTGGCGAGGAAGCCGAGGAACCTCCGAAGAGCGGAGGAAAGAAAACCAAGGCGGCAACAGAGTAGAGGAAATAGATCTCAGTAAATACAAAACATTTACAGAGATTATCAATAAAGTTTGGCTTCCCAACGCTCTCCTTTATGGAGTTTCCTATGAGACCTTTTGGACATTGAACCCTACGAAATTAGAACCATTCCAAAAGAAGAGAGAAATGGAAGCGAAAGAACAGGCCACAGCCTTAGATACGTTGGCGTGGTCCGTTGGTTCGTATGTCGTAGATGCCATGGCAATCTTCCTTGGCAGAAATGCTCCGGCATACCCAAGCCAACCAAGAAGCATGAACAGCACAGAGGACGCACCGCCGGGAGCAAAAATGACGGATGCAGACAGATTCGCTGCCTTTGCCGCAGAACATAATAAGCGATTGAGACAGCGAAGAGAAAAGTAGCTGATTACATGGGGATAGGTTGACGAACCGAAACAGCGCAAGTCCGGCGCAGTTCCCCATGTTTTCTTATTTTACGGACAAACAATACCACCCACGGACAGGGTTTTACGAAGTGAGGTGGCAAAATGCCTGATAACAGAGTAGATAGCATTTTATTGGAAATAGAAGCCACCACTGATAAGGCAGACGGTGGTATTGATAAAGTAACAAAAGCTCTTGCCTCAATGAAGAAAATCACTGAGGGATTAGATACAGAAAAGTTAAAACAGATTCTTGATGTAATGCGTGGTTTCTCCGGCGTTGGAGATGATCTTAAAAATGCCGGAAGTGGTATGAGAAACATTGCATCATCCATTAAGTCTCTGTCAGGAGTTGATACGGCGAAATTAAAAGAGGTTGCGGCTACTGTAAAGGAAGTCAGCACAGCACTTGGAAACCTCGGATCGAATAATCGCGTCAGCATCAGAATTGATTCTGAGGGGGCACAGAGACGTGTACAGCCTTTGGAGAACGGTCAGCAAGCAACGGCAGCCACAGAAAGCGTTGCGACTGCATCAGAAGAGGCACAGGCAGCAATGAACGGTGCCGCATCAGCGGCAAGTCAGTTGGCACAAGAGGAAAGCAACCTCGGAACTGCCGGACAAAGTGCAGCAGCCGGACAGACAAACTTAAACGAAAGTCTCAATCAGGCAAACACAAATCCGGCTAATAGACGTATTCAGGAACTCATAGACCAGATCAATAAGTACAAAGCCACTGTCAGCGGTATGGAGAGTGGAAAGATACGGTTTGATACCGGTCAGTATGAGGAAGCTGTGAATGGTCTCAGACAGGCACAGGAACAGTTTAAGCAGTTCAAGGAAACGGTTTCACAGTCTCCTAAGAATATGGAGGATGTGGCAAAGTCCATTAAGTCCATAGGGGATGCAGCACAGAAATGTGGACTTGGAACCTTTTCTTCTATATTAAGTGGAATTGCATCAATTCTTCCGGCCATTGAAACCGGGGGCATGGCGGCAAATGCCGGATTCCAGTCTATGGCGGTAGGTCTTGAAGCCGTTCAGGCGGCGATACCGATTATTGGTATTATCCTGACAATCCTTACTGCAATCATCAATGCGGTAAGGCAAGTGGCAAATGCTGTAAAGAACGAGACACAAAAAATCATTTCCGCCGTGAAAACGGTAGTGAACAAAATCCGTTCTGGGATTGCTGCAATTATAAACAAATTCAAGGAACTCAAAAAGAGAGTGAGAGAAAGCCTTGGATTTTCAGAAAAACAATCTGGTGCATTTGCAAAGAAACTCGGCTCAATCATCCGACTTGGAACGTTCATGTTATTACGTTCAATGTTTACACACCTATTTGAACTCGTAAAAACAGGATTCGATAACCTTGTTATTTATTCAAAAAGAGCCGGAACAGAGTTTCACAAAAACGTAAATCTGCTCTACAACGATTTGCGACAGCTTGGAGCATCACTGACAACTGCATTTGAGCCAATACTGAATGTAGTTACTCCGATTCTGGATTATCTGATTCAGAAGCTCGTTGCAGCAACAAACGCATTGGCACAGTTCTTCTCAGCACTCACAGGTAAGAAGTTCTATACCAAGGCAATAAAACAGAATAAAGATTATACAGATTCCTTAAATGGTGCTGCAAAGGCGGCAAAGAACCTTACCACCGGCATAGATGAGCTTAACATCCTAAGTGATGATAAAAGCGGCAGTGGAAGCAACAGCGGAGCCGATGGAAGCGGTTATGAAACAGACGAGATTGCGGATAAGTACAAAAATCTTGCACAGATGATTAAGGATGCTTGGGATGAAGCTGATTTCTACGATGTAGGAAGAATGTTCGGGGAGAAACTGAAAGAAGCCCTCGATAACATTCAGTGGGACGGCATCAAAGCATCTCTGAGAAAGATTGCGAAGTGCATTGCGACATTCCTGAATGGTTTCCTTGAAACTCCTGGATTGTTCACATCAATAGGTGTGACAATAGCGCAAGCTATTAACTCTGCATTTGAGTTCGTTGATTCATTTGTAGAAAACTTCCATTGGAGCAGTCTCGGAACGGCAATAGCAGATCTTATCATTGGTGCATTAGATACTCTTGACTGGACTCTGATAAATAAAACCGCAAAGGGACTTGCACAGGGTATCGTAGATGCAATCAACGCTGCCCTGCAGACAGAAGATCTCTGGAAGAAAATTGGAACAGCAATTTCCAATGCAATAAACTCAGCGATTCTATTTGCAAAGACATTCGTTACCGGATTGGATTGGGCTTCACTCGGAACCGCAATCGGCAATTTGCTTGGCAATGCAATAGCCGGAATTGATTATGTTGGCATTGGAGAAACATTCGCCGGTTTTGTAAATGGTGTATTTACTGCCGTACTGAATTTCTCAAAGACTTTCCCATGGAAAGATATTGCTACGAACTTTGCAAACGGTGTCAACACAGCACTGAAAAAACTCGATTGGAATACCATCAAAGATGGTTTCGATACTTTCTGTGAGGGACTTGGAACAAATATAAATACCGCAATTACGGAGATCGACTGGAATCTTGTAGGCACAACGCTTGGCAACAGCATCAAGACACTTTTCAGCGGTCTTGGAAAATTCCTTGCAAAGATAGATTTCAAGAAAATCGGAAGTGACTTTGCGAGTGCGATAAACAAGGCAGTTAAGACTATCGACTGGAAAGAAGCCGGAGGCACAATCAATTCCCTTATATCTGGTGTATGCACACTGATTAACACTTTGATAGACGAGGTAGATTGGTACGAACTTCTAAAGGGCGTAGGAACGGCAATGTCCGAGATTGACTGGGACACAATCCTCAAAACAGTCTTTAAGGTATTTGCAGCCAAGTGGACGTTCAAGAATTTGTTCAAATGGGTATCATGGACCGCCATTTGGAACCAGTTGAAAACAAGCATTGTAGAGGGAATATCTAAGAAGTTTGGAATTGGATCTGATGATGGAGAAATAAATACTGTCGGAGAGAAAATAGTCAGTGGCTTGCTTGGTGGAATATCTAAATCCCTTTTGCCGGCACCATTGCAGACAGCGTTGAGTTGTTTCGGAAATGTGACAGATGTTGTCAAAGGAATATTTGGCATAGGTGGTTCATCCGATTCAACCGTATTCAGCACACTTGGAAGCAATCTTGTCACTGCTTTCAATGGAGGCATCGGAAAGAAATTCTCAGACTGCCAAGCAAAAGTTACGGAGTGGGCCGGAAAGGTCAATGACTGGTTCTCGGGTACGAGTTTTGGAAAGATTTGCAAAGAGACTTGGGAAACCCACGGTCAGAACATCATAACCGGCTTTAAGGACAAGATAGGCAATGCTTATACCACCACGAAAGACAGCATCACGACTTGGGCTGCTAAGGCCAAAGAGTGGTTCAACAATTCATCATTTGGTGGGGTCAACATGGAAACATGGACCGGATATGCAAATGACATTATCTCCGGTTTCAAGACGAAAGTGGGAAATGCCTATACACAGACCAAGGACAATATTACCACATGGGCCTCAAAGGCAAAGGAGTGGTTTAATAGTTCTTCATTCGGCGGAGTGAACAACGGTACATGGACCACCTACGCAAATGATATTATCACTGGTTTCAAAACAAAGGTGGGTAACGCATACACCACTACAAAAGATAACATCACAACCTGGGCGAGCAAAGTTAAGGAATGGTATACGAGCAGCGGCTTTGGAAACATCAATAGCAATACTTGGCAGACCTACGCAAACAATATCATTTCCGGCTTCCGGGAAAAGGTTGGAAACACCTATACCACCACAAAGAACAACATTACTACTTGGGCGAGTAGCCTGAAAGATTGGTTTTCTGGATCTTCATTCGGAAATATCAACAATGCCACATGGACCACTTATGCAGGAAATATCATAACTGGTTTCAGGAACAAAATAGGACTGTCGTACACAGATACGAAAAGCAATATCACAACATGGGCTTCAAACCTCAAAACGTGGTTCTCTGATAGTGGTTTTGGAGGCATCAATAGTTCTAAGTGGAGTACCTATGCAGAGAATATTATTTCCGGCTTCAAAACGAAAATCGGAAACAGTTATACGACTTGTAAGAGCAACATTACAACATGGGCTTCTAATGTAAAAACGTGGTTCACAAATACCTGTTCTTATGACAAGTGGTATGACATTGCAAAAAATGTGGTAGATGGTTTTAAGAACGGTATAGGAAATCTGTACTCTACCTGTAAGAACAACATTGAATCGTGGGGCAGCAGTATTATCTCATGGTTCAAAGACAAGCTGGATATTAACTCTCCGTCCAGAGTATTCAAACGATTAGGTGCATATTCCGTAGAGGGATATAACATCGGCGTAGAGAAAGAGGGAGAGAAAACAAAAGGAATTGTCACTTCC
>ULNY01030486.1_pt1 | contig 39520 bp, 39 predicted proteins | sample 1952071 | NCBI WGS metagenome assembly ULNY01 (sample SAMEA4835589, study PRJEB28245) | human gut metagenome | biome: gut microbiome; material: fecal sample | place: Denmark | collected 2008 | reverse complement strand
TTTTACAATCTGTTTTTAATTCTAATTTATACCAACTACCTGTTGTTAATAAACCACTATCTAACTCATATGAAGTATCTTTTGTTGGTAGCCATTTATAATAATGATGTATACTCCCGCCAAATTTACTTACTGTACCAAAATAGTTATATATATAAGCAGGACATGAATTAGAACTGATATAATTAGAAAAATAATATTTATCTGTAAGTGCACCTCTTTTTCCTTCTAGTTCCTTTTCGCCTTCGGTTGATTTGATGGTTTGAGTAGTTTTTTCATCGCATACACCTTTTGCAAAATCTTCATATCCTCTATTGTCGCATTTCCATTCTACCATTGTTTCACCATTTTTTATGTATAAATTGGCTGTCATTGGCAATGTACCATCAATATATATATATTGACATAAATTTGTATATCCTTGTTTTTCTTCTAACTTATCACAAAATGCATCGGCATATATATCATTACTATTTATAAAGAATAATGTTATAATTAGTGTGATTATTAATATTATTTTCTTTTTCATTTTTTTACCTCTTCCAAGAAATATAATTGTTATTTCATGAAATTATTATATCATAGGAAAGACTGTGTTCGCAACCTATTTTGGTTGATTTTAAAAATTAAAAAAATAAATTTTATATTATAATACTCGCTTTTTATCCTACTAGTTAATAAAAAAAACTGTAAAATACTAATTATCTAATTTCACAGTTTTTTATTTATTTTTTAGAATTAATTACTTTTTTAAATATTTACCTTTTTTTCTTGTTTTTTTATTTGCTTTTTCATTAATTCTACTTTTTATATTTAATCCTATTATTGAGCCAAATCCCACTATATAAAATGCTGCTGTTGGATTTATTGCTAATGATAATACTGCTCCAGTTGAAATTATTACTAATGCTTGTATTCCATACTTTCTAACTTTTTCTATTACTTTTGATTTTAAAGTTGGATTTGCATTATGTACCTCTTCGATTTTCAACAATTTATTATTTTTGTTATCTTCATTTGTTTTGTCATCAGTATTATCTATATTATCATTATTATTTTCATTATTTTTTTTATTTGTTTCTTTAGTTTCTTCTTTATTATCGTTAGATTCATTTATTTTTTTTGTATTTTCTTCTTCGGTTTTATTATTTAAATTATTTTGATTATCTGTTATTTCTTCTATTTTATAATCATATTTTATTCCTTTTTTTATTTCCTCGGCTGGTTCTATGTTCTTAGGTTGTTCATTTGATGATGATGGTAATAAAATCACATTGCTATCTACTATTTTTGAATTATTTTTATCAATATTATTTTTTCCTGCTTTTTCTTCATCTTCTTTATTTTCTATACCTTTTTTTGGATGATTTAATTCTTCTGTTGATGATGGCAATAAAATCACATTACTTTCTACTGATTTTGGTTTATCTTCTACAACATTATTTTTTTCTTCTTCTACTCTATTTTCTATACTTTCTTTTGAAGTATTTAATTCTTCTGTTGATGATGATAATAAAATTACATCATCATTTTTATTATTTTCTTTCTTTTCTTGAACATCTGATTTTTCTTCTTTTGTATTATTATTTTCTTCTATTTTATCTTTAGTTATTTCTTTTTCTATTTCTATGTATAAAATAGAAGGAATATTCTTTTTATAATATTCTATTATTTCATTTCTTTTATTTAATTCATATTCATATTGTTCTTTATCATATTTATCATTAATTTTATATTCTTTTAATTTTTCTATTTGTTTTAATTCATTAATAATTATTTTGTAACTGTTTATTATTAATTTATTTTCTTCTAATTTTTCCTCTTCTTTTTCTAAGTAATAATTTATTCTACCTACTTCATAAATATACTCTTTTTCAAGAATATTTCTTTTATTTTCTTCTAATTCTGATAATAATAAATTTAAATGTTTTATTTCTTTTTTGTTTTCTTCAACTAATGTTTCATAATATTTTATATTCATATACACCAATCCCTTTCTGAATTGCCATTTATTCTACCACTACTTTTAAAAAATGTCAAATAAAAAGAAAGATTTCTCTTTCCTTAATATCTAAATATTCCCATAAACTTGTCATTACTAGAGTCACTTGAAATTCCATTAACTATACCAAGTCTTTCAAGTAATGGCGTAAGATGTTCTGCATTGTCTTTTTTTTCATCTAATGGTGGAATATTGTAATAAACTTGTGAACCAGATTCTAATTCAAAACTAGATATATCTTTTCTTTCTAATAGACTTTTATTAAGTACTATTTTTTTACCAATATATTTATCAAATACTTTTCTATCTAGCATAACCATTTTATTTAGTTTGATTGTTGTTGGTTCAATTAGGTATATTATATCATTACATATTGTTGTATTACCATAACTATTTAAGTCCAATATAATTGCATCTTTATCACTTAATCTATTAAGAACACTATTTAATTCTATCCCATCAACAGATATTAAATCTGGATCTCTTAGAAATATAAAGTCTTTTTTATTGATTTCTATGGCTACTGTATCCATATATTTTGATAATTCATTTTTTATCATATAAGTTAGAGTTGTTGCACCCGCTCCTGCAGTTATATTCTTTATACCAAGTATATAACGTGAACGCATCGGATACTCTCTTATACTTAAATTTCTATTATCAAATTTTGGTGGTAATATTTCTTGCTTTGGTTCTTCTTTTACTTCTTCAACCATTGGTTGTTCTACAATACCAACATCTTGATATTTTGCTACATCTCTATATGAATTGGGATTATTATACAAATACATAACCCCTTCAATTGTAGTAGTAAAATTATATATACCAATACTAACTAATTGTGATAAAAATTCTTGATTTACATTATCTGAGTCAAGTAGAAAAATTATCTTTTCTACATTCAATTTCATAGGTATTTTCTTTAAATTATTGATATTTTCATAATCTTTAATTGCAGTAATATCAATAATCATTTTATTATAAAAGTAATTTGAAAATTGACTTAATATTTCATCTACTTCAAATTCACCTTCAAGTTTTTTTGAAATCTCTATTTCTAATGTATTAAGTTGTTGTCTATATTTATTTGAAATAATTACATTCATAAGTCCTCCCTATTTAAGTCTCTCAACTGGTCTTGTTTCTCCTTTTATTACTATTGGAAACCTTATATTAATTATTGGCAATTTAAATATCATATATGTTTCAACAGTATAAACTGCTGAATTTATACAACTTTTTCCAACAGTTGTATTTTTTGTATTATATATGCAATATCCATAATTTGCACTATTATTTTCAAAACCATTTAAACATTCATATTTTATAGAATCATTTCCTGCAACTTTTCCTACAACACTTTTTACATCATCATAGCTTACATAATATCCTGCTTTTTGTAAGTAACTATTTATTTGTGCGTCAATGTTTGTAGTATTATTATTACTTGATAGTGTACTATCACAATATCCTTCATTTTGTTCAATAATATTAATTATTCTATTTTTTACCCTAAATGCTCTTGCATAATTTAATGCTACGCATATAAATGCTACATATAACATTAAAAATATTAACATTAATTTTATGGAGAATGCTCCACCAAATGCATCTCTCATTTTTTATCACCTACTTTACTTTTAATGTAAATTTATTTCTCCATTTGGCACATTTTGTCCAGTATTTGATGCAGCATTTTTAAAGTTATCTTGAATCCAATTTGTGATTGGTTTCCACATTAACGCTAAAATACTTCCAATTACTGCAATTGCTACTATAGTAACCATTGTCATTGATACTTCACCTGTTGCCTCTTTCATACTTTAACCCTCCTTTCTTAATAAATTAAATTATTTCTTTTTTTATATTTCAAACTTCTCTAGAAACTCATCATTGAGAAAATTGAAATCAATAATAATACCAAACAACATCCTCCAGTACAAACAAGCATTTTCATTGTTTCTTTTTCCATTTTATCTAATCTTGCTTTGTACTTTTCCTCTCTTGCTTTGGCTTGTAATGATGAAACAGATTTTGAGAACGAAGTTAGCTGTTCATGTTTCTTCTCTTGTTCTCCCAAACCTAATCTATATAATAGTCTCATCATTCTCATTGAATCACGGACAGGGTATTCTTTTGCAAAGTCCATATATGGATCTACGCTAGAATCTCCTGCTTCTATTTTATCTATTAACCTTCTTAATCCTGGTTTAAATACTTCCGGTGCATCTTCTATACTTTTTGCTAACGCAACTGGAACAGTATAGTGATGAATTAAAATTTCTAGTCCTTTTAAGTAATATGGTAACAAAGAGTCTATTTGATTTAAATGTGCTTTTCTATAATTATTTAAACTCCAATATTGATTCTTAAATACCATATATGCTACAACTATACATATTATTAATGTTATAAAGCCGAATTTCCCAGTTAAAGTTGAAATAAATAATGCTACCAAAAATGCAATACCTGCTTTTTTTACACGTTTCATAAATACTTCATTAGGGTTATAAACTAAGTCACCATATTTAGCTATTAATAGAAAATCGTAATCACTTTCTTTAAAGTATTGTATAAATATATTGTTATTACCAAATGTATCTTTTACAGATACAAGTTTGTTATAGATAACCATAAATACAATTAATGCTATTACTAATATTAATTCTGGATACATTATTCTGCACCTACATTCTCGTTATAATATTTTTCTCCTTTTAGAAGAAAGTAACTATTTACTATTACAATAGTATGTACTATTATTCTAACATAAAGTTTGTCTAACATCAAGATATACGATTCAACTGATAGCAAAAATTGTATTAAAATTATCATTAAATATAGCACAACACCATATGTTAAGAATTGCTTATGGAAATTTGCTCTATCCATTCTATCACGATATACGCCTTCAACCAATACGTCTATATCTGCTAACATATTGTCAAAAGTTTCCCCAGTATCCTTTGCACCTTCTTTGGTTACTTGAAGAAACAATTGATGCATATTTTTTACCATATAATATGGATACTTTGCATTCATATATTTTATTGAATCATTTATATCACCATTCTCATATGATAATGCTATCATTGTTTTCACATCTGATAATACCGGTTCTTCCAATACTCCAGAACTTACAACGCCCTCAAGTGATTTAACAAATGCACCAGTTGTTGCAAATTCCATTATTGTATTTGTCGTATATACTTGTATTTGTTCAAATATAAATTCACTATACTGTCTTTTACATCTTAGATATGTAATGTACGGAATGAAAGCAATAGCAATAACTATATATACTACACATACTAATAAATTATAGAAATATAGATATCCTACTCCTCCGGCAACTCCTGCAAAAACAGCTATTTGCATAAAATATTGACGTTTAGTATAGTCAAGTCCTAATTCTTTTATTTTTTTTGTCATTTCTTTGTAAGAATATGGTGCATATTTATCATATGCAGAATTTACTTGCTCATTTATAAAACTATATACACTTTTTTCTCTCTTTGATCTATACATTACTATAAATACAAATATTAATACAACCAAAATTATTTCGATTGCCACAATATCACCTACTTTCTTTATTGTGAAACATTGTTATTTGCTGGAACTTGATTTAACATATTTTGTGTATAAATTGCTTGCTGTGTACTAATATTTGATGGTTGTACTATATTTTGTGTTATAGGTTGTGTAATCTGTGATGGTTGAGTAATTGCTTGTTGTTGCGTAGGTTGTTGTATATTACCAACACTCATAGTATTAATTGTACCATTATTAACATTTTCATTTATGTCATCAGGTTCTTTAAATTCTTCTTTTACTAATATATCTTTTTGCATTATTATGCCCTGACTTTCAAGATATCCTAATAAATATTCCGTAGGATTTCTTAAAGTTATTTTTCCATCTGGAGTTTTCTTATATAAAACATTGCTTTTAGGTTCATTATCTTTTGTTACATAAAATTCTGTTACTTCAGAAACCTCTCTATGAAACTTTTGATATTTTTGACTATAATATCCTTTAATATGAACTCCCAATTGTACATATCTATGTATACTTCTTAAAAACTGTTCCAAATCAACATTTGATTCAAGCAAACTATATAGACGATTTGGTATTGACTCTGCTTTATCGGCATGTATTGTTGATAAGATATTATGTCCTGATGAAATTGAGTTTCTTACTGCCATAACTGCTTCAGCACTTCTGACTTCGGAAAGTAATATCCATCTTGGGTTTTGTCTCATACAGGTTACTAATACATCTGAGTAACTAGCAATATTGTTTGTTTTCATTGCTACAATATCTCTTTGTGGAAATATCTTATCTAAGTGTAATTCCAAGGTATCTTCTATTGTTATAATTTTTTCATTTTCTTTAGTATGAGCTGCTAAATATTTTATAAACTCTGTTTTACCTGAGCCAGTTTCTCCACTAACTAGGATGTTACAATGCCCTTCTACACATTTTAATAGAAAATCATGAATATCTAATCTTATGTAATCTTCTGCAATTATTTTTTCTTTTTGTAATCTTATTTTAGCAGGAGTTTTACGTATTAATACTGCAATACCATTTCTTGCTATTGAATCATGAACAAAGTTCATACGCAATTCTGCACTTTCGGCGTCTAGAAATGGATTTGCCATATTAAATGACTTTCCCATAGTATTAGAACATTGAAATGCTATTTTTTCCATTAAAGCATTATCTATTCCAACGTTTTCTATTCTATACACTCCTTTAGATAGTGTTTTTAACCAAACTTGTCCATTATTACTATATGATATGTCCGTTATATCATCGTTTTCCAATAATGGTTGTAGTGGACCAAAGTCAACTTGACTAAATTGTGCGTCCATCACATCACCCCTTTACTCGTTGTTATCATTATTTTGATCTTTGATTGCATCTTCTATTGATGGCAAATCAGTTACGTCTACTAATTCTGTTCTATCTGTTATGAACTTAGTAATATCGGCACTATTTAATATTACTTCCGCTTCTTCACTTAGTTCTTCTGTGTTTGGTACTAATAAAAGTTCTACGCTATATTTGTTTTGTAAATATAATGCTTTTCTTATTAATAAGTGTTGCTCTTCTTTAACTGCAAACAACATATAAGCTGGTACTCTTGTTTCTTCTGTACTTTCAAATACATGTCGTCCACTTGCATCCTTTACTGCAATTATCTCAATGTTACTTATAAATTTACCAAACATTATTGTATCTTTTCCTTCTTCGCTTTCGCTAGCAGGCAATATTGCTTTAAAGTAAATATTAATATAATTTCCTGGCATCATTGAATTTGCATATGTTGTTGACATATTAACTGGATAATTTATTACTGTTGAACCTTTTGGAATGCTGTATCTGTATGAATCTGGCAAATATTTTTGCTCAGTCAATAAATCCTTATAAAATAAACTTCCTTGTGCAATCATTGTATTATAATTTGAGTATTTTCCTACGATGTCCTCAACATTTCTATAGTATTCGCCAACTCTAATAAATGCTTGTGGAACTGACATTGTACCAACCATATTTGATGTTATTAATGTTTTTGGTTGTATTGTTTGTAATGCATATGGTACTGTTGATAATTTTATTTGTGAATTAATTGTTCTATTATATCCAACTATCAAAATAACTATACAAAGCAATACACCAAGTATGGTAACTGTATTTTTGTTACCCATAAATTTTTTTATTGATGCTGATAAATTATTCATTTTTTTCCTCCTTTTTACTTTTCAAATTCTAATATTGCATCTAAGTCACTATAAACGCTATAATCTTGTGGGTCTGTATTATACATTGTTCTTTCTCCAAGATTGCTGGTTATTTCAACACTGACTTTTGGTGGTGACTCTACTATGTTTGATATTTTTATATCATATGAATTTGCATTTACATTTGTAGATTGTGCAAATCTTCTAAAAAAGCTTTCTGCAAATTTTTCTTTAACAATTTTTAGATTACCTGTTTTTCTATAATATGCAATATCAATCGAATCAATCATTGATGCTTCTGTTACTTCCTTTAAAAGATAATACTCCTCATCACTGTTTACTGTTAATTGTATAAACAATACAATTATTGCTAATCCAACTAAACCGAACATTATCATTCCAACATTATAAAATGACCATTTCATTTACTACCAACACTCCGTTCCTTCTGGTATTGTATTACTTGTCGCTGTGCCATTTTCAATTGTATAAGTCTTTCTATTACATTCACCTAGTTTATTGTGTCTAGGATTATTTTGAATTCCTAACTCATTAAATAATACATTACTTGTACCATCATTATTAATAGTTTTAAAACTATTATAATATTTATCTTGACCTATTAATTCATTATTTTTATTTTTTATGCTTTGTATCGCTTGAGCATCTAGTGTAGCTGAATACTCAATCCTATCTCTCTTCATAACTTGGTCATATGCGCCATTTCCTTCAGCATTTGCAGTATTTCTTAATTTTGTCCAGTTTGATGCAGGTGTCCTATTTGGAAATACTGTAATTGTTGGATTAGTTATGTCAACTGGTCTATATATAAAGTTGTATGTTTTTAATGATTCTGGATTTGGTGTTGGGTCTGGATCAGGGACATACAATTTTTGATTTACTTTAACTTTGCACATACCATCAAGTTTTACTGTAGATATTGTACTAATATTATCTGATTTTATATTAAAGTTAAAATAATAAATTCCTTTCCTTTTATCGACTACTAATCCAATATCGGTTGGAGCATACTTTAATGGTATATAATATTTGTTTCCTCCATCAACTTCGTCATCATTACAATTTCCAGTTACATATCTTACATGAGCTGTTCTCCTATTGATACATGCTTTATTTATTGAGCTTGCCATACCAATTCCAGTTCCCATTGAGTCACCATTAATTATTGTATTTCCTGTAGTTTCATCAGTTTTTGTGTTTCCAACTATTGTTTTATTACCAACTGAAGATGACATTGCAACTCCTTGGTCTTTTACATTAGTACTTAAATCGTATGAATTCTTATCTGTCTCATCGTTACTTTCTCGTGCGTATAGTGTTATTTTTTGTGGACCACCGCCACCGCCTGCTCCTGATGCTGCTGCTCTTGCTGCAGCCATTGCCTCTTTGTAGGCTTCACCAGGTATTGGAGCTAGAGGGCCATTCGCACAATCTGCATCCTTTGTTGTTGTATTTTCATAATAACAATCATTTCTTTTTTTAGGGTCGCAATTATCTTTTTTAATTGTTTCCGTCTTAGTACATTTAAGTCCGCTTAGTGTATAACCTTCTTCACATGTAGGCATATGTTCGTTGGTAGTAATTTCAATACAATTTATTGATGTTGATGTGCTTGAATTATGACTAATTGCAATTCCTACTCCACCGCCTGCATAAATTACATTAGGTGTTATGTTTACTGATACAGTTATTGTTTCAGTTATTGTATATCTTACTGTCCATCCAATTGAAGGCTTTGCATTACATGATGGGTTTTGTGTTGACTCGCCTGTAACGCTACCATTTGCACACCCATTAATACTAGTTGTTGTTGTACCACCGCATGTTGTCATTGAGCCGCCGCCGCCTCCGCCGCCACTTCCACCTGCGCATGTACAATTTTTCTCTTCTTCTTTGTCTTTATCACATGGTGCCAAATAAGTACGAGTATGTTTTTCAAATATACTTTTTACCGGTCCGTCTTTTGTCCAAAAATCTTTGCCACTATCAGGGTCATAATCTCTTGATATTTCTCCTTTGTTTCTTCCGGAAGCTTCATCTTTTCCGGCATCTTTCACTTTCGTTTCACTTGATATTAGTCCATTAACAAAATCTTGACAACCCGCTTCTACACCTCTCGCGTTAATTTCATCTATAATTGCATCTCTGCTTGATAACCCTCCGTTTGTTAATGAACCACCATTAACATGCTTGTTATCACATCGCATAGTACCATATTCATCCATGCTACATCCTGCTTCTCCAGCTCTTGCTGAATTTATTGTATTTACATAGTCAATACAATCTTGTACAGTGCCTTGTTCTATCTTGTCACTTGAATTAATTCCGTTGTCATCATAAATTGTTTCATTTTTTGATATTGTATCTCCTGTTCTATCAGGATTAACCGCTTCATGTGAATAATATATTTCTGTATAACTGCACATTGCTTCTCCAGCATTTGCTTTTTCAACATTAATTGTTATAAGAGATATTAATAAAACTGCAATTAATATTGGAATTATTATTTTCTTTTTTTTCATTTATTTCCTCCTATTCTAATGTATATTTTTTCTTTCTAGTTACTATATATATTACTATTATAACTATAAATATTATTCCACCAATTATATATAGATAACAACTCTTTAAAAATTCTATTACATTATTAAAAAATGTTGATGTTTTATTTGCTTCTTGTTCCTTCTTTTCTTGTTCTTTTTCTTCTTTGTAATCTTTTAACTTTTTCTGAAATGTTCCTTCATTTAATTGATATTCGTAATCTTCTTTACACACATCCAAGTCTGTAATCCCATTACATTCTTCTCTTTGTGAATATTTATTAAATATTGGTATATCCAATTTTTGTGTTATTAGTATTTCGTTACATCTATCATAATATATACTAACTCTTTTTATTCCAGATTCTATATTTGTTAATGTAATATTTCCTTTATTTTCATCGGTATATGGTTCATTTATATTTAATTCCTTGCTTCTTATGCTAGTATACTTTTCTAAACCTGTAACTATTATTTTATACATTCCTTTTTCTTTTTCACCTTTGTCATTTACGTAATCATTATCCATTTCGTATGTAATTTTTACCTTTGACATTCGTTCTTTTACAATATTTAAACTATCTTTATCACATATAGATGCTTTTGCATAAATATTATTAAGTAACATTAATGCAATTAAAAATAGTATTTTTTTTGCTAACCTCATCATACCTCCTTTATTCTATATATATAATAATATCATTTTTTTTTATAAAAATAAAGTATTTTTTTGATTTTTTTAGCAAAAAGTGGTACTATTTATATAGAGGTTTTAATTATGAAGAAAAAAAATATATTTTTAATTATTTGTACCATTACTTTAATATCTTTAATTTTATTAATTGTTTTATATAATTATTTTAATAGATCAAGATTATACGAATTAAATGTTGATAATGTAATTGAAAAGATTAATAATAAAGATAGTTTTATATTATGCATTAGTGCTACTTATTGCGAACATTGTAAAGAATATAAACCAAAACTTGAAGATATTAGCCAGAAATATGAATTAGATATATATTATATTGATTTTGATAAATATTCTGAAAATGAACAACAATTATTTAGAAATTATATTTCGTTTGATGGCAGTACTCCAGTTACTCTATTTATAAAAAATGGTGAAGAAGAAACCACTGTTAATAGAATTAATGGTAATGTAAGTAAAGATAAAATTATTAGTAAATTTAAGAGCAATGGATTTATAAAATAAAATATAGAGTTTAGTTCTCTATATTTTTTCTATTAGTAATTTCATTACTATAAAGTTAATTAACATGGTAAATGGTGTTATTATTATTTTTACTATAATATTTATATATTTAATAATTATATCTATATTTAATGTAATTAAATAATCTTTTAATAACAACATTATTTTTGATGCTGTTAATATTAATATTATTTGATAAATAATATATATTAAATATTTTACTTTAATATTTATTTTACTATTACTTACAAATATTTTTCTAGTAGACATTATAAATACAAAAGTTACTCCCACTAATGAACTAAATATATTAGACACGTCTACATTTAATTTAAATATACTAGTTAATATTAGATATATTGTTGTATCTATTAACCACCCTATACCAGAAAATCCTATAAATTTTAAACCTTCTATTAATACTTTTTTCATACTACTCCTCTATTCTTTTATATAATTTTAGTTCATCATTTTTATTATATATTTGTGTATATTCGTCAATTTCATCAATGTAAGTATGTAATATCCTTTCATAATTATCAATAATTATATAATCAAATTTATATTTATTTATGAAATCTTTTACACTAATTTTACTATTTTGAAGTCTATAGTATTCATTAAATATGTCTTCTTTTTTATTCATTGATTTTAAAAATACTTCTGCTCGTGGATCAATATAACATTTAAATCCCTGATATTCTATATAACTTCCTGCATTATATCCTGTATATATCATACTTGTTTCTGCTTTTTTTTCTTTTAATATTTCACTTATTTCATAATAATAATTATCTTCTTCCTTGACATAATCCTTGTTTTTAAAAGAAATTAATATAATTATACAAAGAATAATTATTAATATAATTTTAAGATATTTATTTGTTTTTACTTGTCTTTCTACTTCCTCTATAAATATATTTTTCAAATTATAATTTATTGCAATAATACTTGTAATTAAAAGAAATAATACTCCCTTTATATGCTGTAATGATAACAATGTTGTACCTAACAATAACAATGTATATCTTAAATTAATTTTTGATTTCTTATTTGCAATATATGTAATTATTATGATAAGCATATGCAAATATATTAATTTACCATTTTTTATAGTTAATGGTCCCATTTCAATTACAAAATTATCTATATAGTCTATTCCATATGAATTAAACAAATATGTCATTGATTCAATTCCATATGGATTAATAAACCCAAATAAAAACATCATTGTTGTTACTATAATTAATGGTTTTAACTTATAATTTTCTTTAGTAGTAAATTTTAAATTTACTCTTCCTACATAATAAGGTAACAAAAATACAAATACCATTGGCCACACTGAAGCATGTAGATTTATCATTAATAATGATATTATTGGTAATCCTATTAAATATTTTTTATTATTTCTTTTTATATATAATTCTAATAAATATAGTTCTAATAATAATAGTATTATATCAAATACTTGAGGTCTTGTTGTTAAAAATCCCATTATTAACATTATGTCTATTATCAAAGTTGTTATTATTGATATTTTTCTTTGTTTATTATTTATTAACATTGCTAATTTATATAATAAAAATACTATTATTATATTTGATATTAAAATAAATATGTACATTCCATAAATATTAAATTTATTATATATTAAATAAAATATTATATCTGTTAACCATTGTTGTGCTATAAATGATAAATTACTATGTATAGTGAATGGGTCTATATGTGGTATTCCATTATTTATTATATATTTACCTGTATTTATTAAAAACCAAAAATCATTATCTAATTTAAAAGGCATTAAAAATATAAATAGAAAGGGAATAAACATAGTTGCTAAAACTACCACCAATGGAGGCTTCCATTTTAAATATTTTTTAAAAAAATGTTTTATTTTTTTCATATTATGCTTCCTTTTTCTTATATAGTCTATAATTTAATTTATATTTTTTTAGTAGATTATCATCTTCAATCGAAGTTCCTTCGTATACTTTTTCATAAGTATTGTCTTTTATTATTTGATAATAAATAACATCATTATTACTTACTAGAATATAATCAAAATTATATTTATCTATAAAGTCTTGGTATGAAATTATACCATGTTGTAATAAATAATATTCAAGTAATATATCTTCTTTTTTATTATTAGATTTTAAAAATACTTCTGCTCTTGGATCTAAATAACATTTATATCCTCTATATTCATAATAACTTCCTTCACCATATCCTGTATATAAAGTTATATCTTTTGTTGTATTTTCATCTAAATAGTTTGCTATATTTGAATGAAACATCTTATTTTCAGTTTCAAAATCTAAACTATATAAATAAATTAAACTTAAAAATATAAGCAGGATTATATATATATAATTATCTTTTTTATTTGCTTTTGATATTACTTCTTTATTAAAAAATTGTTTTAAATTATCTGATAATGTTATTATACTTACTATTAATAAAAACATAACTCCTCTATTATGTTCTAATGTTAAATAAGTTGTTCCTAATGTTAATAATAAATATCTTAAATTAATTTTATCTTTTCTATTAATATAATAAGATATATATATTATGAATATGAAAACAAATAACATTAATGACTGATTTATATCTGGAGATGACATTTCTATAACAACTTTATCTAGATAGTCTATTCCGTAAGAATTAAATAAATATTTCATGGATTCTATTCCATATGGATTAATAAATCCAAATATAAACATTATTATTGTTACTACAATTATTGGTTTTAATTTATAACTTTCTTTGGTAGTAAATTTTAAATTTATTCTTCCTACATAATAAGGTAGTAAGAATACAAATAACATTGGCCAAATTGAAGAATGTAAATTTATCATTAATAATGATATTATTGGTAATCCTAGTAAATATTTTTTATTATTTCTTTTTACATATAATTCTAGTAAATATAGTTCTAAAGTTAAAAATAATATGTCAAATAAATGTGGTCTAGTAGTAATAAAATCTCTATTTAAAATTAACATTATTAATACTGTTATTATAATAGACAATTTTATTTTATTATTACTTATAAGTAGACATACTTTATACATTAAATATATGATTAATAATTCCATTGCTATTGTAAAGATATACATTCCATATATGTTAAATTTACTATATATAAAGTAAAATATTATATCTGTTAACCATTGTTGCACTACAAATGATAAATTACTATGGATAGTAAATGGTTCAATGTGAGGTATTCCACTATTTATTATATATTTGCCTGTATTTATTAAAAACCAAAAGTCATTATTTAATTTAAATTTAGTATCAAAATTTAATAATATTGGTAACAATAATAAAATTACTATTACCATTTTTGAGGGAGTCCATTTCATATAATTATATAGGAATTCTTTTATCTTATTTTTTTTCATGATATTCCCTTTCTGTATTAACATTCCAGATATTAGATTTATCTTTTTTATTATTTAAGATATTATCTATACATGTTATTGCACATTCCATTGAGTGATCCATATTATTGTATCTATGTTGTCCGTTTCTTCCTATGCAATAAAGATTAGTATATTTATCTAGATATTTTCTTACTATATTAAAGTCTTTATATGTATCAAAATATGCTGGATATGCTTTTTTTACTTTTTCTACATGATAATTTAATACATTATCTTTACCTTCTATTATTCCCATTTTTATTAATTCATTTGTAGCAAGATCTAATAATTCTTCGTTTGTTTTATTCCAAAATTCATCATTTTCATTACAAAAATATTCTAATCCTAGTGATATGGTATTGTCTATATCTTTTACTAAGTATGGTGACCAGTTATTAAATACTTGGATTCTTCCTAGTTTTACATCTGTACTTTGAACATATATCCAACAATCAGGAATATTATTATTTAATGTTTTTATTTTAGTTTTATTTTTTATTTTAAGATTATTTAATATTAATCCAACAGTTATAAAATCTCTATATGGAAGATTTGTAGCTATATAGTTAACTTTTTTAGGAACACTATTCATACCATTAATTAAATCTTTTATTGGCATTGAAGATATAAAGATATCTCCTTTTATTTCTTTTTTCTTATTGTTATTTAAACAAATAATACTTTCTATTTTGTTATTCTTATTATTTATTTTAATTACTTCATGTTCTTTTAAAATAGTACCACCATTTTTAATAATTTGTTTTTCCATTTCTTCATACATTTGACCTGGACCATATTTTGGATAATTAAAACTTTCTATTAGGGATGTTTGTTTATTTTTATTATTTATTTTAAATACTTTACAAAAATAATCTTTTAATACTTCTTTTATTGATATTCCTTTTACTCTTTGACTTCCCCAAGATGAATCAATAAATTCAGGACTTCTTCCCCATAATTTTTCAGTATATCCTTTAAAAAATATATTATATAATTTTTTACCAAATCTATTTATATAAAAATTTTCTAAGTTTGTTTCATCTTTTTTTACTATTGTACTCTTTAAATAACTAAATCCACTTTCCATAGTTTGAATAAATCCTAAGTTTTTAATAGTATTAAAACTTAAATTTACGGGATAATCAAAAAATTTCTTTTTATAATATATTCTTGATACTCTATTTCTTACTAAAAATACATTATCTTCTTTTTCTGGGTTTGGTCCATCTAAACAAAAATTTTTTTTAGTATCTAATTTTATATCATCATAACTTCCTGTTCCTTGAACTTTTATTAATTCTTGCCATATTTCATTTACTCTATCATCTTTGGTAAAAAATCTATGACCTCCTAAGTCCATACGATTGCCATCATAATTTATTGTTTTAGATATTCCTCCGACTTGATTAGAAGACTCTAAAATTGTTACTTCATAATTTTTACTGCTTTTTAATAAATAATATCCTGCAGTTAGTCCTGCTGGTCCTGCTCCTATTATTACTACTTTTTTCTTCATAATTTTACTCCTACTCCTTAATACTAAAATAGCATAAATAATAATAAATGTAAAGATAGTAAACTTAGGGTAAACAAAAAAATAGCACTGCACTATTTTAATCTTGTATTAACCAGTCTTCTCCTTTGAATGGTTCTGTTCTAAGTAAGTTTGGAAAATCTTGTTGTCTTAATACTTCATATACCATTATTGCTACACAGTTTGATAAGTTAAGACTTCTTACATTATCTGTTGAAGGTATTCTCATACATCTATCTAGATAATTTCTTAATATTTCTTTGGGTATACCAGTCGATTCTTTACCAAAAAATAAATATATATTTTTATTTTTATCACTATAATCAAATGAAGTATGTGGTTTTTTACCATATCTAGTTAAAAAATAAAATTCTCCTTCATTTTTAGATAGAAAGTCTTCAAATGATTCATACACTTCATAATTAACTTTATCTATATAGTTTACTGCACTTCTTTTGATATATTTTTCTTCTAAGGAAAATCCTAATGGTTTTATTAAATGTAACTTTGTGTTAGTAGCAGCACATGTTCTCATTATATTTCCTGTATTACCGGGTATTTCTGGTTGATATAATACTACATTAATCATTTTCTTCTAAGCCTTCTTCTTGTAAAAATACTTCTAATTTTTCTAAATCAAAATTATTTTCTTTTATATCATATATTTTACTTAATGTTCCATCTTTAAATACTAAGATACATGGTATATTAGAGATAGTTTTTTCTCCTATACTATATGTTTCTTTTGCTTTTTGTAATTCTTTATTATTATATGTTTCTGTTAAATCTAGATATAGCATACTATCTTTTAAGGATTTATTTATTATTACTGTTTTAAATTTTTTTTCAAAATCTCTTATTTCTTTATCTTCTAAAATAGATACATAAACATAAGCTTCTTTATTTTCAGTAATATAATTGGATAATTCATTATAATTTATTACTTGTAAGTATTTATCCATTATAGGATTATTTAATTTACCTTCTTCATATGTTAAATGCCATAAATAAAAATAAAATAATAATAATAATGACACTAATATAATAAGTGCTAAATAAATATAATTTTTAACAGATACTTCTTTTTGCTTTTTTAACATATAACCATCTCCATTTATAATTTTACCAATAATTTTTAGTTTTGTAAACATTTCTAATTAATAATATGTTTTTTTTTAATTATTATGTTATAATATTTCTTGATTGAGGAGTAATATATGAATGAGAATTATGCTAATAAATTAAAAGAAATTATTGATAAATTAGATTACAAGCCTAAATTATTATTACATAGTTGTTGTGCACCTTGTAGTAGTTATGTTATTACATATTTATATGATTATTTTGATATAACAATATTATATTATAATCCTAATATTTATCCTTATGAAGAATATAAGAAAAGAAAAGATGAACAGATAAGATTAATTAGTAATTTTAATGGTGTAAAAATAATTGATTGTGATTATGATAATGATGTATATAATGAAGTAATTAAAGGATTAGAAAATGAACCTGAAAGAGGTAGTAGATGTACTAAATGTTTTTATTTAAGATTAAATAAAACTGGTGAAATCGCAAAGAAAAATGATTTTGAATACTTTGGTACTACTTTAACTGTTAGTCCTTATAAGAATGCTAGGCTATTAAATGAAATTGGGGAAGATATATCTAAAAAATATGATATTAAATGGTTATATTCTAATTTTAAAAAGAATGATGGTTATAAGAAGTCTATTGAATTATCTAAAAAGTATGATTTATATAGACAAGATTATTGTGGATGTATATATTCAAGAAGAGATAAATAATTAAAAAATAGTAGACTTTAAATCTACTATTTTAATTCTGTTCCTCCCCATTCTACTAAAACAAAACCATTTCTATTTACTTTACTTAATTCTTGCCCTTTAACTTTTATTTCTTTATTTAATCCTTTAAATTCCATTAATACTCTTATTATTGTATCAGGTTGTGGTGATACTTCAAGTGGCATTATTTTATTAATTTCAGATATACTAGCAAATCTAATATAATTATATTCGTTTTTTTCTAATCTTGGTAACCAGTATATAATAAATTCATTTGCTTCTCGTTCATTTAATCCTAAAATAGATAATTTTTCTTCAAGGAAACTTACTATGTTTTCTCTTTTTATACAAAATCCTTCTTCTAAATTAATTTTTGATTCGTTGTTTTTGGCTTCATAATATAGTCCATATAGATTTCTGTTTGTTTTTATGTCTTTTAAATCTCCATTAGGCTTTGCTATAACTTGCCAGCTATTACTATATTTTGGATAACTTACTGTTATATTTTGTTCTTTTAATAATTTAACTTCCACTAATTGTTCTTGTTCTGGGTATAGATAAATAATAGGTTTATCAGATGTATTATTTGCCCATTTATTTAATGTTCCATAACGTAGTGAATAATATAATAATCCAATTATTGCTACTATAATAATTAATATTGTTTTGATTACCCTTTTTCTTTTTTGACTTTTATCTTCTTTCATAATTACCTCTACTTCCTTATATATTTATAGTATCATATTATTAAGTGTTGTACAAGATATTTTTATAATAAATTAAAATTTTGAAACTAACTTAGGTTCAAAATTTCTTTTTAATAACTTATTCATAAGGTATTAAAAAGCCTTGGAATAAACTTTAGTTTATGATAAGGCATAAAAAAAGTAGATATTAAATCTACATTATTTTATGTTAATATACTTGTTACAAGCTTAATTGTTCCTACTAGAACTAATCCTAACCAAATAATAACAATTGGTATTACTAATACATTTCCTTTTAGTTTTTTAACTTTTACATTAGGTTGTACTGGTACTGCTTGTTCATGTGTTTCTGGTAATGGCATACTTGTATTTAGATTATTTGGTACTTGTGGTTGTTCAACATTATTTATTGTATTAAATGTAGGTTGTGGATTAATTGCTGGTTGAACTTGTGGTTCAGGATTATTTACAATTGGTTGTACAGGAATAGGTGTTGGATTAGAAATTGCTTCATTTGTTCTTTCTGTTACAACTTGATTTAATTCATTTTTAGCATTCATATCACCACCAAAAGTTGTTATTACACCAGTCGCATCATTTGCAAGTACTTGTTGATAATTTTCTATTGGTTTTTCTTCTAGTAATGGTTTATTTAAGGCAGCATTTAATTCTGTTAAATTAATTTCTTGTGTTGCTTCATTTAGAGCTTCTTGTAAATTTGTTTCTTTACTTATTCCAAATACTGGTACTTGTTCTTGTGGTTTAATAATTTTATCATAAAATGTTTTTACTTTATTTACAATACTTTGTTTAATTGTAGCTACATAGGTATTTGATAAAGTAAATTTACAATTAGATAAATCTCTATTATTATCCTTAAATTTAGAATTCATATATGCCATACTTGATATTGATAATTTATCTAGGTCGTAGGAAAAAATAGCATCTATTTTAGATAAGATACCTTTTAATTTTTCTACTTGTTCTTTGGTAACGTTAAATGGTAATAATACTTTATTACTATCTATATTTCCTATTCTTTGATCTGATAAACTTTTGTTACTAACTACTACATTAGACATTTTTCTCACCTCTTATAATGGTAATTTAATCATTTCTTTTACAATATTATCTATTTTTAATTTTTCTGCTGGATCTGTAATATCTTTCAATGTATCTACTCCATTTGTATCTTTTTCAATTCTTGATACAAATATATTTACTGTTTCTACATCTCTATCAATACTATAAACAGCATATTCTTTGCCTTCATTTTCAAATATTGTAATTAAATTAGCTTCTCTTTCTATGTTTTGTTCATCTGTTATTTTAAACTTTTTATCCATTTTTATTCCTCCGTTTATATAGTTACCATTTATTGGCTACCTTATACTATTAATAATATATCATATTTTTTTTTATAATTCAATAGAGTTTTTAGTTTTTATTGTGTTTTTTACAAAATATTTTGATTTAATGATATAATAAATCAAGAGGTGTTTTTTTGAATAATAAATATTTTACTTTTAATAATTTAAATAAATATGATGATGTTATACATTTATTTACTAAGAAAATTTTTGATTTTAATAGTAATACTATTAGTATTGATATAATTAATAATAATTATAAGAAAATAGAAAATGATTTTAATTATAAATTTAAATGTATTAAGAAAAGTATACAAGTACATAGTAATAATGTTAAAATATTAACTAATGATAATATTAACGAAGAATTTCATAATAATGATGGTATTATTACTAATTTAAGAGGGGTTGCTCTTGTTACTTATGTTGCTGATTGTCAGGCTATATTGCTTTATGATCCTGTTAATAAGGTAATTGGTAATATTCATTCTGGCTGGAGAGGTACACTTAATTCTATTATTAGTGTTGCCTTAAATTTAATGAAAGATACTTTTAATTCTAAATATGAAGATATTAGAGTATATATTAGTCCTAGTATTTTAAAATGTTGTTTTGAGGTAGATAGGGATGTTATGGAATTATTTAAAGACAAATTTAATTACATAGATAATTTTATTAGTTTTAAGGAGAATAATAATGGTGAAGATAAATATTACATTGATACAGTTAAAATTAATGTTAAAGTCATGAAAAAACTAGGTATAAAAAAAGAACATATATTTTGTTCAAATATATGTACTAAATGTAATAGTAATATATATCATTCTTATAGAGATTGTAAAAGTAAGAAAATTGAATCTGGTAGAAATATTGCTTTGATATGTTTGAAATAGAAAAAAGATATAGATTTTTAAGGTCTATATCTTTTATATTAATCTATAAATTCATCTTCAAGGGCTTCAGAAGCTTCATCATCAAAAAATTGTTTTTCTAATGTATAACCAACATCCATATATTCTTTCATTCCTGTTCCTGCTGGGATTAATTTACCGATTATAACGTTTTCTTTTAATCCGTGTAGGTTATCTACTTTACCTTTAACTGATGCTTCAGTTAAGATTCTCGTAGTTTCTTGGAATGATGCAGATGATAAGAATGAATCTGTTTCAAGTGATGCTTTTGTTATACCAAGTAATATTGGTTGTCCAATAGCAGGTTTTTTACCTTTAATAATAACATCTCTGTTACCATCAGTAAAGTCACTGATATTAACTGTTGTACTTGGAATAAAGTTTGTATCTCCAGCATCCATGATTCTTATTTTAGAAATCATTCTCTTAGCAATTAATTCAACGTGTTTATCATTGATATCAACACCTTGTGAACGATATACTTTTTGAACTTCTTTTAAAATGTATTGTTGAACAGTATTAGGATCTGTTACTGCAAGTAATTCTTTTGGAGAAATATTACCTTCGGTAAGTCTATCTCCTGCTGATACTTTATCTCCTTTTTCTACTGCTAATTTAGCACCATACATTGTAACGTGTTCTCTAACTTCATTATCATTTTTAATATATATCTTGAATTTACCATTAGCGTCTTCAATTTTAGATACTACACCATCTATTTCAGATATTAAAGCTTTACCTTTTGGCATTCTAGCTTCAAATAATTCTTCAACACGAGGAAGACCTTGTGTGATATCTGATCCTGCAACACCACCTGTATGGAATGTACGCATTGTTAATTGTGTACCAGGTTCACCAATTGATTGTGCTCCCATGATACCTACTGCTTCACCAATTTCTACAACATTACCTGTTGCAAGGTTTCTACCATAACATTTTCTACATACACCATGGTTAGTTCTACAAGTTAATGCAGTTCTTATTTCGACTTCTTCAATTCCTGCTTTTATTATCTTATCAGCGATTGCTTCAGTAATAAGTTCATTTTTATCAATTATCATTTCTTTTGTTTCTGGGTTAATTACTTTCTTACTTGTATATCTTCCCATTATTCTATCGTATAATGGTTCAATAATTCCATCTTTTTCATCCTTGAATGCACTTACAAGTACACCTTGTGTTGTACCACAATCGTCTTCTCTTACAATTATATCTTGTGCAACATCTACTAGACGTCTTGTCATATAACCAGAGTCAGCAGTCTTTAATGCTGTATCGGCACTACCTTTACGAGCACCATGTGTTGATAAGAAGAATTCTGATACTGATAGTCCTTCACGGAAGTTTGATGTAACTGGAATTTCTACTGATTCACCATTTGGTTTAGCCATCAATCCACGCATACCAGCAAGTTGTACAAAGTTAGAAATAGATCCACGAGCTTTTGAGTTCATCATTATGAAGATAGGGTTATCTTCCATTGTTTTAGCATAAACTTCAAGTTCTTTCTTTATTTCATCTTTTGCTTTATCCCAAACATCGATTACTAATTGATATCTTTCTTGGTCTGTTATTAGACCTCTACGGAATTGTTTATTAATCTTCTTAACTTCTTCATTACCTTTGGCAATAATTTCATCTTTGTTTTTACTTACAACGATATCACTTACTGCAATAGTAATTCCTGAATAAGTTGAATATTTAAATCCTTGATCTTTTAATTTATCTAGCATTATTGATGTTTCAGTTGTTTTATATCTCTTAAACATCTGTGCTATTATTTTTTCTAATGTTCCTTTATTAAATGGTTTTGCTAAAGGAATATTTTCTAGTTCTTGTTTTAAGTCTTTTCCATATTCAATGAAGTATTTTGAAGGGGTAATTCCTTCAATATTTTCATCAGTTGGTTCATTTATAAATGGGAATGAATCTGGTAAAATTTCATTGAATATTAACTTACCTGGAGTTGTAACAAAGTATTTATCTTTATTACTATCTAAGAATACTTTATGTTTAAATGAATTTACTGGTACAAAGATTCTTGTATGTAATGTAATTTCTCTACGTTGATATGCCATTAATGCTTCATTACTATTTTTAAATACTCTACCTTCTCCTTCAAGTCCTTTTTTCTCCATAGTTATGTAATAGTTTCCTAATATCATATCTTGTGATGGTGTAACAATTGGTTTTCCATCTTTTGGACTTAGGATATTATTTGCACCAAGCATAAGTATTCTTGCTTCTGCTTTTGCTTCTTCAGATAGTGGTACATGGACAGCCATTTGATCACCATCGAAGTCAGCATTAAATGCTGTTGTAACAAGTGGATGCAATCTAATTGCTCTACCTGAAATTAATTTTGGTTCAAACGCTTGAATACCAAGTCTATGTAATGTAGGTGCACGGTTTAACATAACAGGATATTCTTTAATTACATCCTCAACTACATCCCATACTTTAGGATCTTGATTTTCAATCATCTTTTTAGCAGATTTAATATTATTTGCTATTTCTTTACTTACAAGTCCATTTATTACATGTGGTTTGAATAATTCAAGTGCCATTTCTTTTGGTATTCCACATTGATACATTTTAAGGTCTGGTCCTACAACGATAACTGAACGACCTGAATAGTCAACACGTTTACCAAGTAAGTTTTGTCTGAAACGTCCTTGTTTTCCTTTTAACATCGAAGATAATGATTTTAGGGCACGATTTCCTGCACCTGTTACACTTCTTCCACGTCTTCCATTATCAAATAATGAATCTACTGCTTCTTGTAACATTCTTTTTTCATTTTGAACGATTATTGATGGAGCACCTAATTCCATTAATTTTTTCAAACGATTATTTCTATTGATAACTCTTCTATATAAGTCATTTAAGTCTGAAGTTGCAAATCTTCCACCATCTAGTTGAATCATTGGTCTTAATTCTGGTGGTATTACTGGAAGTGCTTCTAGAATCATCCATTCAGGTTTATTTCCTGATGTTACGAAAGCATTGATTACTTCTAATCTTTTTACTAATCTTGTTCTTCTTTGACCTGAAGCATTTTCTAATTCTTTTTCTATTTCTGCTAATTCTTTATTAACATCAACTTCACTAAGTAATTCTTTTACTGCTTCAGCACCCATACCTACTTTAAATGTATTTCCATACTTTTCATAGTAAGCACGATATTCTTTATCAGATAGTGTTTGTTTTTTAATAAGTGGTGTATTTCCTGGATCTATTACTACATAAGATACAAAGTAAATTACCTCTTCTAGATCTCTAGGAGACATATCAAGGCACAATCCGATATATGATGGAATACCTTTTACATACCAAATGTGACTTACTGGACTTGCTAGTTCAATATGTCCCATTCTTTCTCTTCTTACTGAAGATTTTGTTACTTCAACACCACAACGATCGCAGACAATATTTTTATATCTTAATCTTTTATATTTTCCACAACTACATTCATAGTCCCTAGTTGGACCAAATATTTTTTCACAAAATAATCCATCGCGTTCTGGTTTCAATGTTCTATAATTAATAGTTTCTGGTTTTTGAACTTCTCCATAACTCCAAGAACGGATTTTTTCTGGAGAAGCAATCCCTATTTTTAAAGCTTTGAAATTATTAGCCTTTAACATTAGAAATCACCTCCCATTTCTTCATCAAAATCCTTGTCATCTATATCTTCTTCAATTTCGTCTAGGTCTTCAAAATCATCTAAATCTTCATCATCAAAGTCGTCTTCTTCATCGTCATCATCTTCTAGTTCATCAAATGATTTTTCTGTCTTTGGACGTTCTATTTCTTCAGCAATTGGACTATCATCGTCATCATCTGATTCATTTTCTAAATCTTTAATTTCTACTAATTCATCATCATTATTGATTACTGAAATATCTAATCCTAATGCTTGGAATTCTTTAATTAATACTCTGAATGCTTCAGGTATTCCTGGAGTAGGTAATGGTGTTCCTTTAACAATTGCTTCATATACTTTAACACGTCCTATAATATCATCTGATTTATAAGTTAGTATTTCTTGTAATACATGAGCAGCTCCGTATGCTTCAAGAGCCCATATTTCCATTTCTCCAAATCTTTGTCCACCAAATTGAGCTTTACCTCCAAGTGGTTGTTGTGTTACTAATGAATAAGGTCCAGTAGCACGGGCATGTAATTTATCATCAACCATGTGATGTAATTTAATCATATACATGACACCAACTGATATTCTATTATCAAATGGTTCTCCTGTTCTACCATCATATAGTACTGTTTTTCCGTCTTCATCCATTCCTGCTTCTTTCATCATTGCAGCAATGTCTTCTTGTTTTGCACCATCTAATACTGGTGTTGCCACATGAACTCCTAATTTCTTAGCAGCCATTCCTAAGTGTAGTTCTAATACTTGTCCTATGTTCATACGAGATGGAACACCTTGTGGATTTAACATTATATCTACTGGAGTACCATCTGGTAGGTATGGCATATCTTCTTCAGGTAATACTAGTGATATAACACCTTTGTTACCATGACGACCTGACATCTTATCTCCTACACCAATTTTTCTTTTTTGAATTATATATACTCTAACAACTTTTGATACACCACTTGGTAAATCATCGTTTTCTTCTTTTGTATATACTTTAACATCATGTACGATACCATCTCCACCATGTGGAACTGTAAGTGATGAATTTCTTACTTCTCTTGTCTTTTCTCCAAAGATTGCATGAAGTAATTTTTCTTCACTAGTTAAGTCAGCCATTCCTTTTGGTGTTACTTTACCTACTAGGATGTCTCCTTCTTTAACTTCTGTACCGATTCTTATGATACCATTTTCGTCTAGGTTCTTACGAGCATCTTCACCAATATTTGGTATGTCTCTTGTAATTTCTTCTGGTCCTAGTTTAGTATCACGACATTGTATTTCATAGTCTTCAATATGCAATGTTGTATAGGCATCTTCTTTTACTAATTTTTCATTCATTATAACGGCATCCTCGAAGTTATATCCGTTAAATGTCATAAATGCTACAACAACATTTTTACCTAAAGCAAGTTCTCCCATATCTGTTGATGGACCATCTGCGATGATTTGTCCACGATGTACTTTATCTCCTGCTCTTACTATTGGTTTTTGATTATTTGTTTCGCCTTGGTTTGCTCTTTCAAATGTTTGTAAATAGTATATATCTTGTCCCTTGGCATTTTTTACTACTATTTTTTTAGCATCCACATATTCAACAATACCATCAGCTTTTGCTATTACTGTTACACCACTATCTCTTGCTGCAACATATTCTACACCTGTTCCTACAAGTGGTGCTTCAGTTGTTAATAATGGTAATGCTTGACGTTGCATGTTTGCACCCATTAGTGCACGAGTGGCATCATCATGTTCTAGGAATGGTATTAAACTTGTTGTTACTGATACTACTTGTTGTGGTGATACGTCTATGTAATCTACTTGTTCAGCAGGTATCATAATATTTTCACCACGATATCTTCCTGCAACTATTGCATCTGTTATTTCATTATCATCATTTACATTAACTGTTGCTTGTGAAATATAGAAATCATTTTCTTCGTCAGCAGTTAAGTAATCAACTTGATCTGTTAATTTTTTATTATTAACTTTTCTATATGGAGTTTGAATAAATCCGTATTCATTTACTTTTGCATAGCTTGCTAATGATGTAATTAATCCAATATTTTGTCCTTCTGGAGATTCAATCGGACAAATTCTACCATAGTGTGATGCATTAACGTCACGAACTTCCATACCTGCTCTATCTCTAGATAGTCCACCTGGACCTAATGCAGATAATCTTCTTTTGTGTGTTAATGATGATATTGGATTTACTTGATCCATAAATTGTGACAATTGGCTACTACCAAAGAATTCTTTGATAACTGCAGTTACTGGTCTAATATTAATTAAAGTTTTTGGAGTAACTGTTTCAATATCTTGAGTAGTCATTCTTTCTCTAATTACTCTTTCCATTCTGCTTATACCAATTTTAAATTGATTTTGTAGTAATTCTCCAACTTGTCTAATTCTTCTGTTACCTAAGTGGTCAATTTCATCATCACTACCAATTCCTTCATTTAAATTTAAGTAGTAACTTATTGATGCATATACATCTGAAATTGTTAATGTTTTTACATCAAGTTCTTGATCATTACCAATAACTTTTACTTTTTTCTTAGGATTTTCATTAGAATATACATATAATACTTGGACGATATTATGTGAATCTAACTCTTCATTAATTTTTACTTCTTGTCTTCCATATCCATCTTTTAAGTATTCTTCTAGTTGTAACATAACTTCCTTAGTAATTAATGTTCCATCAGCTATTTTAACTTCTCCATCAACTATGATATCTTCAGCTATTCTATTATTTAATAGTCTATCTTTAATATTTAGTCTCTTATTGAATTTATAACGACCAACTTTTGCTAAATCATAACGGAAATTATCAAAAAATCTAGTAATTAATTGGTTTTTAGATGAATCTAATGTTGTAGGTTCACCTGGTCTTAATTTTTCATAAATTTCAATTAAGGCTTCATCTGTATTCTTGGTTGAATCTTTTTCAATTGTGTTTTTTAGATATGGATCATTATCAAACATATCTAAAATTTGTTCATCAGATGATAATCCAAATGCACGTAATAATGTAGTTATAGGAACTTTTCTTGTCCTATCAATTCTTACATAAATTACATCTTTGGCATCTGTTTCATATTCAAGCCAAGTACCCCTTGTAGGAATTACTTTTGAGGCAAAGACAGGTTTTCCATTTTTGTCTATTTCTTTTGAAAAATAAACACTTGGGCTACGTACTAATTGAGATACAACTACACGTTCTGCACCATTAATTATGAATGTTCCACTTTCTGTCATTAAAGGCATATCTCCTAGGAATATTTCTTGCTCTTTAACTTCACCAGTTTCATTATTGAATAATCTTGTTTGAATTTTTAGTGGAGCAGCATAAGTTATTTGTCTGTCCTTACATTCTTTTAAGGAATATCTTGGAGTATCAAATTCATACTCACCAAATTCTAGTGTTAATCCACCAGAAAAACTTTCAATTGGGGAGAATTCCTCAAGCACCTCTTTTATTCCTTCTGTTATGAACCATTGATATGATTCTGTTTGAATTTGAAGTAAATTATCAAGTTCAAATTGATTTTTGATCATAGAAAAATTTCTTCTTTTTCTATAATCGCCGCTTTGCTTTAATTTATAAGCCATTAATTTTCACCCCTATACCTAAATTTTTAATGTGTACACCGTATAAAGACGCGTTACCAATATATAATGTTATCAAACTTTAGTAAATAAGTCAACGACTTTGATAAAATTTTTTTATTTTTTTAGTTTTACGATATAAAATCCTTTATCTTTGTCGACTACTTCTATTTTATAGTCTTTTTCTAACTCTTTCATCATAGATTTTACTCCATGATCTTTTCTCATTACAAACCATATTTCACCATTTTCATTTATATGATTTTGTGCATCAAATAAAAAGGTTCTTATTGTTTCTTTCCCTGCTCTTATCGGAGGATTTGTAATTATATAATCATATTTATTTGTTATTTCAGAATAGATGTTGCTTACAAATGATGTAGCATTTTCTATATTATTTAACTTTAAGTTTTCTTTAGTTAAATTTACTGCATTGTTATTAATATCTACCATATCTATATATAAATTTTTATTTTGTGATAGTATTATTCCAATTATGCCATAGCCACATCCTAAATCTAATACTCTGCCTGACTTTTCTTCTTTTAAAAAATTATTTACTAGTAATTTTGAACCATAATCAAAGTGTTCTTTAGAAAATACTCCATTATCTGTATATAATTTTATTTCTTTATTGTTGTAATTTATATTAATTATTTTTTTGTTGTGTTTTAAATTATTATCATTTATAAAATAGTGACTCATACATTCTCCTTATTATAAAAGTAAAAGAGCCTATCAATAGTTTCATAGGCTCTAATCATTATTTAAGTTCTACTGTTGCGCCAGCTTCTTCAAATTGTGCTTTAATTTTTTCAGCTTCTTCTTTGTCAACGCCTTCTTTTACGTTTCCGCCGTTGTCAACGATATCTTTAGCTTCTTTTAATCCTAAGCCAGTTAAATCTCTAACGATTTTAATTACTGGAATTTTGTTTGGACCAGCTGCTGTTAATACAACATTAACTTTTGATGGACCTTCTTCAGCTGCTGCTACTGGAGCTGCTGCTACTGCTACTGCAGATGGGTCTACACCAAATTCCTCCTTCATTGCATCTACTAATTCTTTGATTTCAAGAATTGTCATTTCTTTTAAAGCACTAATAAATTCGTCTCTTGTTAATTTTGCCATTTTATTTCATTCCTTTCTTTTTTATTAATTATTTTATTGTTCTTTTTCTTTAGAGTATAAATCTAAGCATATAGATAAATCTCTAACTGTACCGATAAGTCCACTTGCTAACATAGTAAGTAGTCCTTCTCTTGATGGTATTGCTGCATATGAAGCTAGTTCTTCTTTGTTTGCAACTTTACCTTCAACTATTCCTGCTTTTAATTCGAGTGCTTCATGCTTTTTAGCAAAATCACTTATAATTTTAACAGGGCTTAATTCATCAGTTCCGAATGATATTGCACTTGGTCCTTCTAAGTATGAACCTAAATCAATATTTAATTCATCAACTGCTCTTTTTGCTAAAGTGTTTTTGTATACTTTATAGTCAGCATTTGCTGCTCTTAAAGCTCTTCTTAATTCAGTAACTTCTGATACTGTTAATCCACGGTAATCAAATACTACTACTGATGAAGCATTTTGAAATTTATCTTTAATTTCAGAAACAACTTCAGCTTTCTTTTCAATAATTTTAGAGTTAGCCACAACAACCTTCCTTTCTTCATGCCATAAGAAAATCCCTCGCAAAGTCGAGGGATAAAATTTTATTACTAATTTATTCCTCGGTAAGATTTTTAAACTTTCGTCCTTACTGTCTTTGGCATAATTTTTCTTAACATTTTTTATTATATACTATATATTACTATTTGTCAATTGAATTTAAATCTAATTTAATTCCAGGACCCATAGTAGATGATATAGATATATTCTTGATATATGTTCCTTTTACAGTTGTAGGTTTTACTTTAATGATTGCTTCTACAAATGCTTTTAGGTTTTCTACTAATTTTTCTTCATCAAAGTTAACTTTTCCAATCATAGCGTGGATATTTCCATAACTATCTGTTCTATAATTAACTTTTCCTTTTTTAGTTTCTTCTACTGCTTTTGCAACATCCATTGTTACTGTTCCAGTTTTAGGGTTTGGCATTAGTCCTTTTGGTCCTAATAATTTACCAATTTTACCTAAAGCAGGCATCATTTCAGGTGTAGCAATGATTACGTCATAATCGAACCAGTTTTCAGTTTCAATTTTACTAATTAAATCTAAATCTCCAACATAATCAGCTCCAGCTGCAGTTGCTGCTTTTGCTTGTTCTCCTTTTGCTAGAACTAGGATTTTTTTACTTTTACCAGTTCCATTAGGTAAAACGATTGCTCCTCTTAATTGTTGATCTGCTTTTTTAACATCTAAGTTTAAATTCATTGCAACTTCAACTGCTTCTTCAAACTTAGCATTAGATGTACTTTTAACAAGTTTAATTGCTTCTGCTGGTGTATATAATTTGTTTTTTTCAACTTGTTCTAAATTAGCAGTATATCTTTTACTTTTCTTCATTATTTTCCCTCCTTATGTGGTTATGCGGACCTTGTATTATCCTTCCACATAGGTTATAACCTATATGAATTATTTATTTTTATTCTTCTACTTCAATTCCCATGTTACGAGCAGTTCCTGCAATTGTTCTCATTGCAGCATCTACATCATTAGCATTTAAATCGGGCATTTTAGTTTCTGCTATTTCTCTTAATTTATCTTTTGAGATTTTTGCAACCTTTTCACCTTTTGAAGCTCCAGATTTAATTCCTGTTGCTTTCTTTAGTAAGAATGGTGCTGGTGGAGTTTTTACTACAAAGCTAAAACTTCTATCATCAAATATTGAAATTTCAACTGGTAATATATCTCCCATTTTATCTTTTGTTGCATCGTTGTATTTAGTACAAAATTCTTGTAGGTTAATTCCTGCTGGTCCTAATACTGTTCCTACTGGTGGAGCTGGTGTAGCTCTTCCTGCTGGAATTTGCAACTTAATTTTTTTTGTTAATTCTTTTGCCACGAAAAACACCTCCTATATTATTATACTTTTCGCGAGTGGTCCAATTAGCGTCCGCGCCTCCCACTTATACTTAAACACAAGATAATCTTGTGCTCGCGTTTTTAATGATAACACACTTTTTTATAAAATGCAATTATTTTTTCTTGTTTTTTTCATTTATTTCTAATATTTTCTTATATACTGTATAAATTTTTCTTGTTTCTTCATCCATTTCTGTTTCATCTTGATAGATACTATCTATTATTTCAACATTATTTGAAGCTACTGCTTTTAATATTATTTTAGATAATTCTTCGTTGGATGTATCTGGTTTTGCCTTTAATACTTCACCAACAATACTTTCTATATACTCTAATGGTTCAGCATTTATTAATGTAGGTAATACTGTACTTTCATTTGAAGTAGTAGTATTTTCTAATTCTATGTATAATTCTGATGCTATTAATTCTCTTAAAGATGTATGTTTATTTTTTAGTCCTTTTGAATATCCACATTTAACACATGTTTCATTACCTTGTTCATCTTTATAATATAGGTGTTTACATTTACATCTTTTTTCTATTAATCTATATTCTTCCATAGTAACTTTGTTTAATTCACTTTTATATTGTTCATTAATTATATCTAGTTTTTTCTTTAAACTATTAGTTAGTTTTACTATTTCTAAATTAGATAATTTAATTAAATTTTCTTCAGATTTATTTTCTTTATAATTATTATATTCTTCTGTTTCAACAATTTGTTTTATGTTTCTTTTTATTTTTAATTCTAATAAAGAAATTTTTTCTTTGTACTCAATTAATTTATTTTCATCTTGAACAAAGTTTTCTTTAATTTCTTTTGATATCATTAGATGGCCTCTACTTGTGATATTTCTACTTCAACTGAAGTTTCTTGTCCAAATAAATCTACTAAAACATTTAATTTTTGTTCTTTCAAATCGATACTATCAATTTTTGCTTCCATATCTTTAAATGGTCCATCAACAATTTTAACTTTTCTTCCAACTTGTAAGTCTTTACTAATATCAATTCTACTCATTCCCATACTGCCTAGTATTTTGTCTACTTCTTGTGGTAATAATGGAATAGGTTTTGCACCTTTACCTGATGAACCAATGAATCCTGTTACACCTTGAGTATTTCTTACTATAAACCATGCTTCATCACTCATTACCATTTCTACTAATACGTAACTTGGGAACATTTTTTTAATTTTTTCTTTTTTTACTCCATCTTTATATTCAATTTCTTTTTGTTCTGGAACAATTACTCTAAATATGTTATCGTGTAATTCCATTGAATTAATACGATTTTCTAGTTTTTCTTTTACTTTGTACTCATGCCCACTTATTGTACTTACTACATACCATTCTTTTTTCATTATAAACTACTCCTTAACAATGCTACTAATAAATCAATTACATAAAAGAATGCTCCCAAAAATACTATAAAGATAATTGTAGTAATTGAATATTTTAGTAAATCTTTTCCTTTTGTCCATCTAATTCTTGATACTTCTTTTTTTACTCCTTTGAAGTATGAAGAAATGCTTTTAAAGATACTTTTTTTAGTTTCTTTTTTTGCAGTTGCTTTCTTTGTATCTTTTTTTGATACTTCTTTTTTTTGTTCTTTTTCTTTTGCCATAATAAAACCTCCATTTGACTAAAATAAAAACACCCTTCGTGTTGATATAAATATAGCACAAAATTACTATATTGTCAAACGATTTGGGTAATTTTATTTTATTTTATTCTTACTTTCACATAAATATTCAATATATGTCGGGTACAATTTATATATATCTCTTTTTTGTTTTATGGTATAACCATTTTTCTCTAAGGTCATTCTAGCAATTTTTTGTATTTCAAATGGGCTTATATTATTTATTACTGCTTCTCTAGCGCCATTTGTTTTTGTAAAACGATCAAAATTTCCACCTTCTGCTTGCATTAAAGCTGAAAATATTTGCTTTTTGCCATCCTTGCCTTGTTCTAAAGCAGAATTATAAGTTAATTTAGAGGCTTCTTCTAGAATAAATTCTTTTTCTATATATTTTTGTTCATCCTCTTGAGTTAATTTTTCTTTTGGTTGAGAATATCTTCTTAGAAAATCAAATAATTCTTCTTTTGACATACTTGCCATATATGTATGAAAAGTGTATGATAATGCTACTTTATTTCTTAAATCATTATCTCTTGTTATGTCATTTATATTGAAACTTTCTCTATAGCTATTTATGTAATAAAATGCTTTTTCAAATCCATATTTTTTTATCATTGTTTCTGCGATTGAAATAAGCAATTTTTCATTTCTTTCATTATCTTCTGGTGATGATTGCATTGAATACTCTGTTTCTTTTTGTTCACTATATTTATCTATCATTTCATTTAATTCATCTGTAGATAGATTAGTGATGTAATTATAAAATGTAGAAGAAGATGCTACTTGTTCTCTTAAATTATTAGTTCTAGTTATAGCCTTTATATAATTTTCTTCTCTATAACCATTTAATAATTCTTTTGTTTTTTCTGAACCATATTTTTTGCTTGTTATTTTAATAATTTCAATCAGTAAATTTCTATCTTTATTATTGCTTGAAATATTATTACTTTTTTCATTTACACTAGCATTGTAGTTTATGTAACTGTTTCTATTGTATGGAGAATAATATGCTGCTTCTTCGTCAAAATAACCATCCTTATTTAATTCACTATGTAGTTGATACATATATTCTTTGTTTGCTTGCTCTAAATTTCTTACTATTAAGGTTGTTATTTCTTTTACGTTTGCTAAAAATTCCTCATCACTTAGGTGATGATCTTCCGGACTTTTAAATCTTAATATATAATTTTTGGCTTGTTTACTTATAAGTGCTCTTAGGTGCGCTTGCATAAATGTTTTAAAATTTTCGTACGAAGCAACTTCATTTTTATAATAAATACTACTTATATAAAAACATAAATATTTTGACAATATATCATTATATGACATATATCTATCCATTGTTAAACCAACATTGCCTTCACTAATACAAAATGGATTACATTCATATAAATCTTCTTTTGGTATTGTGTTATTTATATAATTTATGACTTTGTCTGCATCATTTTTGTCACGTACTCTTAATACTAAATCATCTACGCGAACTTTTTTAGCTAATTTTGAACGATGAACAATATTATTTTTTGCCATAAACATTACTATTTTATTAACATTTTCTTCAACGTGCTCTTTTCTTAATGGAATATATATTTTTATAGGATTTGTATTATACATACTTCCAGTAGGGTCATTTGTAAATTGACAGAAATATGACCAATTATCATCTACAAAAACATTAGCATTTGGAACATTTCTAAAATTATTAATAAATCTATCAAAATAATTTTCTATTGATATATTTTGTTCATCATAGGGAATGCTATAGTATGATAAGATTGTATAGATTCTATCTGGACTTAATCTTGTTTCTTTGGATAGTTCTTGTAGTTCTTTTAAAAATTTATCAATCTTGCTTGTTTTGTCCATTTTCTTTATCCTTTTTTTCTTTATCTTTATACAAGTCTAAATCATAATCAAATTCTTTTAGTTCTTTTATTTCTTCTTCAGTTAAATCTACTACTTTTAAATTATCCATATATATACACATCCTTAATCATATTATATCTATATCTTATAGTACTATAATAACAAATTTTTAAATAAATTTAAATAGTTTTTGATTAATTTAGAGAAAAAAAAGTATTATTTACGTTATTTAATACTTTTCTTTTTTACATATATTAAATTTTTTCCTAAACTACAAGACACTCCAGTATCATATGATAAGTTAGTAAATATTTTATATAAATTATCTATACTTTCATTATAATACAAATATTTATTTACGTGATATATTGCTTCATATGTTTTAGTTAGGGCTTTATTATATAATTCTATAAAACTTTCATTGTGTTTTTCATTTGTTACAGGATTAGTCCAAACTTCTTTTTGTTCATTAGTTAAATCTTCTTTTGCTAAATTATTTATTTCTAGGTATTCTTTAAATTTAGATAATCTAATTAATTTTTCTTTGGAAGTAAATTTATTTTCTTTGGTTAATTTTTCTCCTAATTTAATTAAATGTAATGTTATTTCGTATGATTTAACCGCAGATAAATCATTATATGTTTTATAGTATGTTTCTCTTATTAAGTTTTTAAGATTAGGATTAGCAAAGTTTAATGAACCTATGTAATTAGATTTTAAATTCATATAATCAATATGTTGTTCTTTTTCTGACATATATGAAGATATATAACCTTCGGTTAAAACATGGGGACTTAATTTATTTAAAGATACACAATTTTCACTTATATAGTATATTAATGGATGAGTATATACATCTAGAAAGTAATGTGATATGTTACCATATAATAATGACATTCCATCTAAATCATTATATAGTTTGTTTTCTTTAATGTATTCAATCATGTTAAAAAAATATAAATCTGTATCTTTATTATGAGAATTAAAATTACTTTTGGATAATTTTGCTAAGTCTGGTGATAATGTACTTGCTTTTAAGGCCGGTAATGGTATGTCTATTTTAAATAAACTTTCATCTTTATGAGCATTATTATATATTGTATTACCCATTATTGCATGAGTTAAATATGCTGGCATAATATCACCTCTTTTTAAGTATTATAAATACATTTTTTATTTTGTCAAATATTATATTTTATGATACAATTATTATGGTGGTATAATGAATAAATATTTTTCAATATTAATTAATGTTATTGCTATATTATTACTTAAATATTCGTATTATTCAATTATTTTATGTATATTATCTTTAATAATTAATATTATTTTTAATAAGAAAAATAATAGAATATTAATTTTTAGTATTGTTATGTCTATTCTTATTATAATTACTAATATTCTTATTTTAAGTAAAAATAATGATAAAAATATTTATTTAAATGAAAATATTCTTTTAGGTAAATGGATATATAATGATAGCAATGGAAGTTATGCATTTACTGATAATGGGTATACACAATATGAAACTAATGAAATAGATAACAATTATTGTATTGGTAAATATGAATATAGTTATGGTATGAATAATGATAATAAGATTACTTATCAAGATAATAAATTTTATTATTATAGTTTAGTATTAAGAATTGATTATTGTTATATAAATAATGAATATAGATATAATTACGATGATGAAAAGTTATATTTTGCTGTTAATAAAAGTAATAAAGAAGACATATTTTTTATGGAGAATAATGGTAGTACTTTTAAATTAAATAAAAGTGCAAATTAAATAAGATACAAGTATTTTGCTATTCTTGTATCTTTTCTTCTTTTTTGTTATCAACAGTATCTGTGGAATTATTATCTTTAGATTCTTCATTTTCCACAATTTCTGATGATTTTTCGATATTTTTTTCTTTTTTATCCACAGGTGGTGTGGATAAATCTTGCTTTTTTTTGAAGTTATCAACAGGGGGTGTGGATAACTCTTTGCTTTCTTTGCTGTTTTCAACATCTTTTGTGGATATATTATTTTTTTCTTTTTCTTTTTTTAATGTTAGTTCTTCCTGGATTTCTTCTTTTATATCTTTATTATCAAATAATATTAATGTATTATCTAATTCACTATCTTCTTCATTTTGTTTATTTGTTTTATTATTTTTATTTAAAGTATTTAATCCTATTTGTATTTCACTTAAAGGTATTTGGATAGTGCGTTCTAATTCATTTATTTTTTTATAGTCTTTTTTTGCTGCATCTATTTCTTTTATTTGTGATTTTATAGTATTTTCAATGGTATTAGATAATTCTTTATTATCTTTTACTTTATTTAATTCTTCTAATTTAAGATTCATCATATTAGCTAATTGTTTTCTTTTTTGTTCTTTTAGTATTATTGTTAATTCTATTATAAATAATATTAAAAATGGTATTGTTATACATAATATATAAATTAATTTATTTTCAAATACTTTATTTAATTCATTAAATATACTAATACTAGTTAACAATGGTGTGGCAATTACTAATAAAATTATTAATATTAAGAATATTTTTATTACATTTGATAATTTTTTATTCATATTTTCCTCTTTATTCTTATTTATTTTATAAATTTATATCTAATCTTGATACTTTATTTTTTTCACTTTCTATAATATTAATTACTTTTTCTATCGAAGTTTCTAAATCATCATTTTCTACTACATAATCATAAATATCAATATGTTTTATTTCTTCTTTGGTTATATTCATTCTTTTTTGAATTGTTTCTTCATCTTCAGTATGACGAAGTCTTAATCTATCTTCTAATTCACTTAATGAAGGTGGTAAGATATAAATTAATACACTATCTTTATATATTTCTTTTATATTTTTTGCGCCATTTATTTCTATTTCTGTTATTACGTCAATATTATTATTTAATTTATCATTTATAATACTTTTTGGTGTACCATAATAATTATTGTTGTATGTGGCGTATTCTAGAAAATCATTAGCTTTTATTTTAGATTCAAATTCTTCTTTTGATACAAAGAAATAGTCTTTACCATTAACTTCTCCTTCACGAGGTAATCTTGTTGTCATACTTACAGAATACCATGCATTAAAATACTCTAATAATTTTTTACATATTGTTCCTTTACCTACACCTGAAGGACCTGATAAAACTATAAATATTCCTTTTTTACTTCTTAACATAATACTTTCCCTTCTTTATTACATATATGACTAATATGAGTTGCATATAGTTCATATAAATCGCTTTCTGACTCAATTATATATCCATTTTTTTCTAGACTTATTTTAATTATTTCTTCGATTTCTTTTGGTAGTAATTTTTCTTTTGCTATTTTTCTAGCATTATTTGTTCTGGTTATTCCACTATAATCACCATAAGTTAATCTTATTAAGCTTCTTGCTACTTGTATTTTACCTGAATATTTTTTCTCTTCATTTTGACATGACAAATATGTTTCTTTACAAATATTTTCTAGAATTAAATCACTTGTCAAGTCTTCTTCTTTTATGTCTAAGTCTTCATTAATTATATCTACTTTATCTTTAATATTAATAGTATTTAAATATGTAATAAAACTTGTACTGTTAATTACTTCACTTCTTAGATTATTTGTTCTTGTAATTAAATTTACATTATATGATTTACTAAATTCTAATAATGAATTTAATGTATATTGATAACCATATTTTGTTATCATTGCTATTATTATTTTATTTAATAATGTTTCATTTAAAGATATATCATTAAAAGATTTATATTTATCTATTAATTTATCTTTATATTCAATATTATTATATAAATCATTTAATTCAAAGATATTTTCTAATGTACCTCTTTTTATTACTTCGAATAATTCATTAGTTATTATTTCAAAGTCTATTAAATAGTCTATGTTATTTTTCTCTTTATTTAATTCTAAGTAATTAGATAAATCATGACATTCATTAATATTTTGACTATGTTTTAACATAAATGAATAAAATTCATTACTTGTTACTATATGTTTATCTTTTATTTCATTTAAGAATAAATAAATATAGTATGCCGTTATATAGTTATATGATAGTTTAGTAGACAAATTATAGGATATTTTACTATCATTTATATATAAAGGATTTACTTGATATAAATCTTCTTTATTTATTTTCTTATTAATGTATTCACTTAATTTAAAGATATCTAATTTATTAGTTAGATTTATATTTACATTATTATTTATTAATTTATTAGATATAGTTATTTTATATTGTATTTTTTCTTTATCTAAGTATTTTATTATTTTATCTATAATGTTTACAATATTTTTTTCTTTTATAGTTAGATTCATAATGATGGTGTTATCCATAACATAATCATTACTTATTACTTCTAGTGAATTATCTAATAA
>ULNY01034477.1_pt1 | contig 44676 bp, 25 predicted proteins | sample 1952071 | NCBI WGS metagenome assembly ULNY01 (sample SAMEA4835589, study PRJEB28245) | human gut metagenome | biome: gut microbiome; material: fecal sample | place: Denmark | collected 2008 | reverse complement strand
GGCACAAACTGGGTAGAGTCCGGTGACGGCTACTACTATTACGGCTCAGGCACAACGCTTAACAAGTTCAATAAAGGCACACAAACATTTGTAAATTTGTTTGCAACAGATGCAAAATTCGTCATTGAAGGTGCTGGATTTACAGGAGCAACATCTAATGGCGAAGGTGGCGGTTTTGTTGTGGGTGATACATCAATCAACAAGATTGAAGTTTATCTCACCCTTGAAACACTCCAAGGTGGAACAGGCTCAGCAGGAGGTGGCACAGGCTCAACAGGAGGTGGCACAGGTTCCGAAGGTGGTGTAGATGTTGAAACTGAAGGTTGGAAAATTACGACAGCGACAGGGGGAACTGAAGGTGAAAATGTTGTTGAATTAACTCCAGAAGACTACACATTAACCACAACAACAGATACCGCAACTGGAGAAGAAAAAACAATTTATACACCAAGTAAAACTTTTGTTGGGAAAAATCCAAAATATGCATTTACCTTCTCATTAAACGATACCGATAAAACAGCAACAATCACAGGTCCAGTTGGTAAACCAGCAGAGCTTGACATTCCAAACAAAATAATTGTTAAAGAGCAAAACTACACAACAACCAGCATTGGAAAAAATGCATTCGAGGATTGCAGCAGTTTAACATCAATCACAATGCCAAATAGCTTAACCAGCATTGGAAAGTGGGGATTCTCTTGGTGCGAGAGTTTAACATCAATCAAAATCCCAGACAGAGTAGAAAGCATTGGAAAGTGGGCATTCTCTCATTGCACTGGTTTAAAATCAATCACAATTCCAGACAGAGTAGAAAGCATTGGAGATGGTGTATTCAATGCTTGCAGTGGTTTAACATCTGTTATAATTGGACAAAATGTAGCCAGCATTGGAGAGTATACATTCTCTAATTGCAGCAGTTTAACATTAATCACAATTCCAAACAGCGTAATCAGCATTGAACGGAATGCATTCTCTGCTTGCAACAGTTTAACATCAATCGCAATTCCAAACAGCGTAAACAGCATTGGAGGTTCTGCATTCTCTGCTTGCAACAGTTTAACATCAGTTAAAATTGGAAACAGCGTAACCAGCATTGGATATGCTGCATTCTCTGACTGCAGTAGTTTAGAAAAAATAGAAGTTGTGCAAGGAAATACAAAATATAGCAGTGTAGGCAATTGTTTAATAGAAACAGGAAGCAATACTTTAATTGCTGGTTGTAAAAATAGTGTTATACCAGCAGATGGTAGCGTAACCAGCATTGGAGGTAGTGCATTCCATGGTTGCGAAGGTTTAACATCAATAAACATTCCAGACAGCGTAACCAGCATTGGAAATAGTGCATTCCAAATTTGCAGAGGTTTAACATCAATAACAATTCCAGACAGCGTAAAAAACATTGGAAGTTATGTATTTCATTCTTGCAACAACTTAACCACCACAATTGGTGATGGTTGGGTTAAAGTTAGAGGCAACACTCCTGTGAACGCAAACACATTGTTAAGAGATATTAGTTATGATATAAAAAGAGCGTAAATAAGCGAAACCAGAAAATAAAAAAACACCCTAATTGGGGTGTTTTTTTGTGATTTTTACTTGATTTTGATTTCAAGGATTTTATATTCAACTTCGTGTGAGTTTGTTTGAACTGTAACCGTGTCGCCTTTCTTTTTACCAAGAAGTGCTCTACCAACAGGGGATTCGTTAGAAATTAAACCTTTAAATGGGTCGCTTTCTGTTGAACCTGTGATTTGGTATTCAATTTCTTCGTCAAAGGTGATGTCGTACAATTTAACAAAAGAACCAACGCTTACAACTTTGTTATTAAGTTTGTCTTTATCAATGATTTCGCAGTTTCTAAGTTTATTTTCAATTTCTGCAATTTCTGTTTCTACCATTGCTTGTTCTTCTTTTGCTGAATCGTATTCAGCGTTTTCAGACAAATCGCCAAATTCTCTTGCAATTCCGATTTTCTTTGAAACTTCTTGTCTGATAACAGTTTTAAGTTCGTTTAATCTATCTTCTAATTGTTTTTTTCCTTCTGGTGTTAAATAAGTTTTTTCCATGTTTCCCTCCTGTTAGAAAATAAAGAGAATGTGCAAACATTCTCATTAATTTTTTACTAGCTCGCATATAATAACTCAAACAAAGTTAAATGTCAACTATTTTTGGGTTATTTTATTATATTATTTTAATAGAAAAATATTCAAAATTATAATGTAAAGTCATTATCATACAAATCGTTATAATCGTCTGGCAATTTTATTTGCTCTGTTGGATTTTTCTCTTGTCTTGCTGCGTTAATCAAAACAAGAGTAGGAGCGTTATAACCAAGATCAAAGGTTGCAGAAAGTTCAAATTGACTTGCGTCCTTTTTAAACGCTGTTAGCAAACTTTCAATATTTTCTTCGTTAAAATCTTCTAATTTTTGTGCTTTTTCTTTGTCAATTTCGTAATGTTTTTCGATTATTTCTCCGTTATTTTGAAGCGAAGTAATTTTGAAAGAATATATTTCTTTTTCAACAAATTCGCCGTCTATTGTGTCGTATTTAACATCTTCACGCAAGTTAGCCACGCTTGAACAGATTGTGTTATCAAGTGCGATAATTTGGCTTATTATAGGCATATCTGTTAAGTATTCATCATTTGCCAATTTTGAAAGGGTATTGATAAGGTCTGAAGCTGTGATTGATTGTGAGTAGAACAATTTATCAAAATAATATTCTTGAAGTGGGCCATCAATATCATATTCTAACTTAACAATTTCATCTTCGCCGAGTTTGCAGAATATGCTTAAAGTTTTGCAGCCGTCTGATGTTTCGTTTTGATAGACAAACATTGGTGTGACTTGCCTTTCATCGCCGAGATACATTTGCAAGGTTTGGCTGATGTTTGAGTTCTTCAAAAGGTCATAAGAAGCCATTCCGTCTTCGTCAATCTTGATATTGATAACTTTTTTATCTTCATCTTTTGTGTTGCCGATATCTGCGTTGATTTTATCGTCTTCGATTTCGGTTATAGGGTCAAATTCTGGTGCTTCAAATGATGGTGGGCGTAACCTAGCAACAATATAATTTTTTACAGATTGATAAAGCCCAGGGCCATAGTTGATGCCAAAATAGATGGTTGATATAATTGCGGCGTTAGCAATAACAACTTTTGCAAAATATCTTGCATTTTTTGATTTTTTTGCAATTTTTTTAGTTGTTGTGAAATTTTCAGCGGCAACATAGTCTTTATTCTTCTTGTAGTTCTCTCTGTATTCTTTGTCTGTTAAATAATTTTTTAAGTTTAAATCTATATTTTTGACAACTGGGAAATTTTCACGCAAAAGTTTTTTATATTGAGCTTGTGTTTGAGGAGATTTAACCTTTTTCTTGCCAAAGTTTTTTCTTTTTGGGAGAGGTTCGTTCAAAATTAGGTAATATTTCTTTCTAACTTCATAGTGTTTGAAAGGATTTCTTATTTTTTTATTTGAAAGCAAAGGATTAAGTATTAAATACTCATCCTTTTCAACCATATAATGTTTTGTGCGATACCAATATTTCATCGTTTTGTATTTTATACTATTTTAGTATTAAAGTCAATAGCATTTTCAAAAATTAATTTCTTAAAACACTTTAAAAAAAATTAAAATTATGATATATTCTTATTTGAAAGTGTTTAATTATTATGGAGAAATAGGTTTTGGACGAGTTTACAGAAGATAATTCAGAAGACATAGTGCCAGGGCAAATGGGTTATGAAGATTTGCTTGAAATGATAAATGAAGAGCCCAAAATTGAAGAAGAAAAGAAAATTGAAATAATGCCAGGGCAAATATCTTTTGATAATTTAGAATTAATGCAAGAAAAAACTGAAAAAGTTAATAATGATTTTAAAGGCAACGAGGAAAAAATGGAAGAAAAGAATTTTAACGACTTAATTGAAGAAGAAAAGAAAGAAAAAAATGAAAGTATTTTAGAAGAAATTGAAACAGATAAAAAATCTAGAAAATCAACAATGGTCGATAACGGGGACGGCATTTTTGTTGTTGGTTTGGAAGAAGTTTTGCACAATTCTATGATTCCATACACCGAGCATGTTGTTTTGGATAGGGCACTTCCAAGAGTTGAAGATGGTTTAAAACCAGTTCAAAGAAGAATTTTATACACAATGTTAGAACTCGGCTTAGAGCCAGACAAGCAATTCAGAAAATCGGCGCGTATTGTTGGTGACTGCATGGGTAAATACCACCCACACGGCGATAGTTCAGTTTATGATGCCATGGTTAGAATGGCACAAACTTTTTCAATGAATGAGCCACTTGTTTTAGGTCATGGTAACTTTGGTTCTATTGATGGCGACAGCGCCGCTGCTATGCGTTATACAGAAGCAAAATTAACACCTCTCGCAATGGAAATGCTTAGAGATTTAGACAAAAACACTGTGCGTTGGATTTTAAACTTTGACGACACTTTAAAAGAGCCTGCAATGTTACCTGGAAGGTTTCCAAACTTGCTTGTAAACGGCACATCAGGCATCGCCGTTGGCGTTGCAACGAATATTCCACCACATAACTTAAACGAAGTTATTGAAGGTGTTGTTGCATATATAGACAATCCAAAAATCACACTTGACGAAATGATGAAAATCATTAAAGGACCAGATTTCCCAACTGGTGGAATAATCATCGCTGGCGAAGAATTGAAACAGGCGTATGAAACTGGCAAGGGCAAAATCATTTTGCGTGCCAAAACGCATTTTGAAGAAAAAGGCGACAAAAAGAGTATTGTTATAACAGAAGTGCCTTATCAAACAAATAAAGCGGCACTTTTGCAAAAGATTGCTGAACTCAGAGAAGGCAGCAAGGGTATGTTGTCGTATATAAGCGAAATCCGCGACGAGTCAGACAGAACCGGTCTTAGAGCGGTTATTCGTTTGAAAAAGGAAGCAAACGCAGAAGCAGTTTTGCGTGAACTTTTCAAATCAACAGGTCTTCAAACAACATTTGGTATTAATATGGTTGCTATTGCAGATGGTAAGCCAAAACAAATGGGGCTTTTAGACATAATTTCTTATTATGTTGAATATCAACGCGAAGTTGTTTTCAGAAGAACAAAGTTTGAACTTGACGGCGCAAAAGACCGTGCTCATATATTGGAAGGTTTGCTTGTTGCAATTAAAAATATTGATGAAGTCATCAAAATTATTAAAACATCTGCATCAGTTGCAGAAGCAAAATTAAGACTTAGAAATAAATTTGATTTATCAGAAAAGCAAGCACAAGCAATTCTCGATATGCGTCTTGCAAGGCTTGTTAATTTGGAAGTTAACAAAATAATTGCCGAACTTGAAGAACTCAAAGAAAAAATCGCAAAATTGACAAAGATTTACGAAAGCAAACGCTTGCAATTAGGCGTTGTTAAATCTGAAATTTCCGATATTAAAAAACGCTTCAAATCACATAGATTAAGTGCAATAGACACAAAAACTCAAATTAAAGAAGAAGTGAAAAGAATTGAACCTGTTTACATCGAAACAGAATGTTATGTTGCAGTTTGTGCGGACGGCGGAATTAAAAACATTTCGTTAAATAACTATAACAAATCACAAAAAGATATAACAGACACATCAACAATTTCACACATTCACACACAAATTCAAAAATTAAAATCAACAGATAACATTTTAATTTTCACAAATAAAGGTAACTGCTTAAAAACACAAGTTGGCAATATTCCAGAATCAAAATGGAAAGACAGAGGAGTTGCACTTAAAACAATAGATAAACGAGTTGGCAGCGATGAAACAGTTGTAAAATTTGTTGTTTTAACGCCAGAAATTGAGAATAAACAGTTCATTTTCTTCACTTCGTCAGGAATGGTTAAAAAGAGCGATGTTAAGGAATATATAATTAACAAAGCATATTTCCAAGCAATTAAATTGAAGGATAACGAAAAACTTGTTGGCGTGGAAATTTTCAAAGATGGCGGTGGAATACTTTATGTTTCTAAACTCGCTATGGCCTTGCATTTTGAAAAAACAGATATTCCTGTTCAAGGCAGAGTGTCTGGCGGTGTTAAAGGCATGAATATTGACGAAGGTGACGAAATTATTTTCGGAACACAAATCAATAAAGGCGGAAATTTGACCGTTATAACAGACAACGGCTTTGCTAAAAAGGTAAATATTGCCGAATTTGGGCTTTCTGCAAGATATAGAAAAGGTTTAAGAGCAATTTCGCTTGGAGCAAAGTCTAAGGGCTTGGTTTATGCATCATTTGGCGAAGAAAACGAGCAAGTTGCATTATCTCTCGGCGATAAATTAACGGTTGTAAACAATTTTGCAGCGGAAGCACGAATAAGCGAAGGTAAACAAAAAGTTCATGGCAAAGTTTCGTCTGCACATATTATAAGACTATAATCAAAAGAAAAATTTAGGAGTTTAAATTGAATATAAGTTCAGATTCAACAACTAACAAATTAATACTTTTATATGTTCTCGAAAAGATTGAAATACCGCTTTCCGAAAACTCTATTTTGGATATTTGCAGCAGCAGAAATAACTGGATAAACTACATGGAATGTAAAGAAATTTTATATCAATTAAAAGATGTAAGTTTCATTTATCCACTTGACCAAAACGAGAGCGAAGCAAGATATTATCTCACAATGGAAGGGCGTGATTGTTTGTCTAATTTTTATCGCAGAATTCCACTTCAAATGCGTGAAGAAATTGCAGAGTTTACAAAGCAAAATAGGCTTGCGTTTAAGCGCTCGCAAGAATATTTGGCAGATTATGAAAAAATTGATGATGGTTCATATAACTTAAATATGAGAATTCGTTCGCCTTTTGCAAACGAGCCAATGTTTCAATTAGAGTTTAGAGCACCAAGTCGCGAAAGTGCGATAAATGCTTGTAAATTATGGCGTGAAAAAGCACCTTTGATATATGAAAGTGTTTATGAAAACTTAATTGAAGAAGAATAGTCAGGCTGACGAGAAACTTCGTTATGCTGTGTCACTACAAAAATCGGAAACAGTCATTTAGAATAACTAAACTCCTGCTTCCGATTTTTTTGTTCCTTGCCTAACTCGTTTCTCGTCAGTCTGACCATTTCTGCATCAAACCTCTTGTTTGATATTGTTTTTTTGGTGAGTGGTTAAGCAGGTGTTGTTGTAATAAATCGGAAACAGTTATTTAAAACAACTAAACTCCTGCTTCCGATTTTTTTGTTGCGTTTTTATTTAATTTTGAGCCGGATAATAATCATTAAAAATTTAAAAAAGATATTTATTCTCATTGCAAAATTTGACATATTGTGCTAATATGTGCGTATGAAAGTTTGCATAATAACGCTCGGTTGCAAGGTTAATCAATATGAAAGTGATGCACTTGCAAATTCGCTTGAAAAATTAGGTTATGAAGTTTGTTCCAAATTGGAAGAAGCAGACTTTTTTGTTGTCAACACCTGTGCTGTAACAAACGAAGCGGAAAAGAAGTCTAGGCAAACGATTGCAAAAATTAAAAAAGTATCGCCAAAAGCAAAAATCTATGTATGCGGCTGTGCGTCAGAGCATAATGCAAACAAGTTTGCTGAAATTGAAGGCGTAAAATTTATTAGCGGCGTATCAAACAAATTGAAAATAATTCAACATATTGAAAAAACATCGCGTAAAAAAATTGAAGTTGACAAAATTGGCGAAGAGTATGAAGACAACTTAATTGCAAAGAAAACAAAAACAAGAGCGTATGTTAAAATTCAAGACGGTTGCAACAATTTTTGCTCATACTGTTTAATTCCATATCTTCGTGGCAGGTCTAGGTCAAGAAATATAATTAGCATTATGAACGAAATTGACGCATTGAAAGATGATGTTAAAGAAGTTGTTTTAACTGGGATTGATATTTCAACATATAAGATTGACGGCAAACCCGCTCTTCATGAACTATTAAAATTGCTTGCAGATTATCCGCTTAGAATTAGGCTTGGTTCACTTGAACAAGCAAGCGTTTCAGATGAGTTTTTGATTGCTGCCGAGGAGATGAAAAATCTTTGTCCGCACTTTCATTTATCGCTACAAAGCGGTTCAAACAGTGTTTTAAAACGCATGAATAGGCATTATACAACAAAACAATTTGAACAAACTGTTAAGAAATTAAGAAAAATATATCGCGACCCAGCAATCACAACTGATATTATCGTTGGCTTCCCAGGGGAAACGGAAAAAGAGTTTAAACAAACCCTTAAATTCGCAAAGAAAATTGGTTTTAGTCAAATTCATATTTTCCCATACAGTTTGCGTGAAGGAACAGTTGCAGCGAAAATGCCACAGGTTGACGGCAAAATAAAACGCGAGCGTGTTTTAAAACTTGAACAACTTAACGAAAAATTAAAAGAAAAATATATTAATAAATGTCGCAAAGGCTATCATTCCGTTTTAATTGAAGAAAAGGTTGACGATTTCTTTGTTGGACATTCAGAAAATTACATAAAATGTTACATTGCGGCGGAAAATCTTTTGCCAAATACATTTGTAAATGTTAAAATAGTTAAGAAATTTAGAGACGGCGCTATTGCAGTGCCATGTGAGGTGTAAAATGGACGATTGCGTATTTTGCAAAATTATTGCAGGAAAAATTCCGGCAGACAAAGTTTATGAAGACGACTCTTGTATCATAATCAAAGATATAAACCCAAGAGCAAAAATTCACTTGCTTTTAATACCAAAATCTCATTATGCAAGGCTTGAAGAAATGTCTGTTTCCGAAGCGATGGAACTTGCATTTATGTTAAATAAACTTGCTACTATGAAGGATAGTTTAGGTTTAGAAAAAGGATATAGACTTATCATAAATCAAGGGGAGAACGGCAGGCAAGAAGTTCAACATTTGCATATCCATATTTTAGGTGGGGAAAAACTTCCAGCATAAAATTGATTTTTGATAGGTTAAAAAATCAATAAAATATAAAGAACAATAAAAAAGCACTTTTTCAAGTGCTTTTTATTTACTATTCTTCTTTTGATTTCATTATCTTATCTTCAAGTCTTTCGCGTTGTTTCATATATTTTTTTAGTGAAATCTTATTTTCTGAATAATCTTGTTCAAGTTGAGCAATTTGTTGTTCAATTGTTAAATTTTGTTCTGCAATTTCTGGAGTAATTTCTTTTTCTTTAACAACTGGTTCATTTTCTTGCGCTGATTTTTGTGGTTTTGTTATAACTATTTTTTGTTCTTTAACAGATTTAACATTTTTTGTTCTGTCATAGTCTGTTTTCTTTTTGTTTGACAATCTTTTTACTTTTTTTCTAGGTTTGATTTTAATTTTTTGAGCATAGAAGATTATAATTCCGCCTATTGTGCAAACTGCAAGAAGAATTGATGGGATAACATACCAAAGGAAAGTAAGGTTTGTTTCATTTTCTGTGTTTTTGTTATTTTCTTGTTTGTTATCGTCACCGCTTGGTGTTGTTTGTGATTCATATTTATATGTTGAAACAATGTTATTATTTTTTAAATTTTTAACATTTTCAAGTGAAACATAGCCTTTTTCAACAAATTTTTCGTTTTCGCCTTCAAGTTGAAGTTTATTTTCATAAATGTTATTGAATGCTTTGTCTGATGATCTAGCGTCTAATTTTACATTATCTACATAAACTGCACCAGTTTTTGATTCTGATTCTGTTCCGTAAATAATTTCAAATGTTAAGTTTTTAGCAGTGTCTGCTGTTTCAATAATTAAACTTAATCTTCTCCATGTTGCAGTGTTTTTTGCATGATCTGCTTTATCGTAAGAATAAATGTTTTCTTGTGTGTAAATTGTGTTGTCGCCATCTCTAACAACAAAAGTTATTGAATTTGTTTCTTCTGCAAAAGTGTCTTTAACAGCAGGGGTGCAGAACTCAAACGACAATTCATAAATTTTACCAGTTCCAAGAGCAATGTTTGATGATGCTACTGATTGATAAGTGTTTGAAAGGTTGTTGAGCATTAAAACATTGTTATAGTTTGTTGTGATATCGCCAGTTGTTTGATAAGTTGTTAAGCCTGGGTTTAAAAGACCTGCGAACTTACTTGAAAATATTGCGCTATTTGTGTTTACAACACCAAAACATGCTTGTTCGTTATTAAGTGAAGTTGATTGTGTCCAGTTTGCTGGGGTGAAGTATTGAACATCTGAAATGTCGTATCCTTGATTGACAACTTCATTGAATGAACCGTTTGCAATTTTTACATTGTAATTTTTAAGTTGTGAAAAACTTGCTTTTGTTACATTTGACGCTTTTAAAAGTTTGTTTGATTGTTCTGATGAAAGGCTGAACATTCTGATATCGTCAAGAGCTGCAATGCCTTGTTCGGATTTTGCATCTGCACTGTCAGTTTTAAGTGAACCAAGAGATATTTGAAGCCTTGCTGTTGTGTCATAAAGTTCATTTCCTTGAATTAAGAAAGCATAGGAAACATAAACAACAGTATCTTTCCCTTCAGAATCTTTTTCAACAGTTGTTTTGATGCTTGATATTTGAGCTTTAGCCAAGTTTTTATCTGTGATATTTTCGTTAACTTCGACTAAGTTTACATATAAACCATAATTTTTTGTTATTTTAAGAACTTTAACTTTAAAAGTTAAAAGATACAATGATCTTGCTGGAATGTTGATTGTGTTTATTGTTTCAATTCCAGATACACCGCTTTCAGTGTTAGTAAAAAGCATACCATTAGATCCTTGCGCTGCGCCTACATCTGAATATTTGTAGTTATTGTCGTTGCCGTTGACTTTGCTACTATCAATAATCTCTGTATCAGATGTTAAATCTGATGGAAGGGCAGAGCATCCTGTGGAGTTTTCTCCCCATGTTTGCCAACCTCTGTTCATTTCTTCTGGAGTTGTTCCTTCAAAATTTGGGTTAAAAGGCAATGTTGAAGTGATTTCTTGCTTTTTAAATTCATCTTTTGTGATTATGTCGGATATTGAAAGTTTACTATCTTCTTTTTCTTCAGCGAAAACACTTGTGATTGTTGGAACAAAACAAATTGTTAAACAAAGAATTAATAAACACACTATCCAAGTTTTGCTTTTTTTGATTAAATTGCTCATATATTTTTCCTTTTAATTTTAATTTCCGTTTGATTTTACACTAAATTAATTTTTTTCACAAACAAAATATAATAAAAAGCAAAAATTTTTAAATACTATCATTATATGAAGGAAAAAATTAAATCAAAATTAAAATATATTATTTCAGGACTGGCAATTGGAGTTGTCAATGGCTTTTTTGGTGGCGGTGGCGGAATGGTTTGTGTGCCAATCCTTGAAAATGCCTTAAAACTGGAAAATAAAAAATCTCACGCAACCGCTCTTGCTGTGATGTTACCACTTAGTTTGGCAAGTGGAATTGTTTATCTAATTAGGGTTAAACTTGATTGGTATTTGTTTGGATTTGTTGGGCTCGGCTTTGTTGCAGGGGGTGCAATTGGTGCATTTTTGCTTAAAAAATTAAACAATGTTGTTGTGAGATTAATTTTCGTCTTGGCAGTGCTTGCTGCTGGACTTAAAATGGTGATATGAAAATATGGACATCTTTTTATACATTTTATTTGGAGTGCTTGGCGGTGTTTTAGGTGGCATGGGAATGGGAGGCGGAACGCTGCTAATTCCTTTGCTAACTATCTTTCTATCTGTTGAACAAAAGGTTGCTCAGGGAATAAATTTGATAGCTTTTTTGCCAATGGCTATTGTTGCGTTAATAATTCATTTTAAAAATAAAATGGTCAGTTTTAAAGATATTTTATGGATTATAATTCCAGGCGTTGTTGCATCTGTTAGCTTTTCGTTTTTGGCTAGTTCGTTAGATAACAAAGTGCTAGGTTTTATGTTTGGAATTTTCTTGATTTTGATTGCTGTTTATGAAGGAATTGAACTCGCTTTTGACATAAAACAAGCCCTAAAAGACAAAAAGAAGGTCGCGAAAAGGACAAAAAATCAGAAATTGTGATTAAAAAATTTTTTATTTTTTTAAAAGATGATATATTATAAACATAAGTAATCTAACTTGGAGGTTAATTATGTTTTTGGAAACCAGCGAAAGTTTGGAAAAAATGCTTATGGAAGCCAGTGCAATAAGCCTTAGATTTGGCGGAGATATGGTAGAAACTGAGCATATTTTATATGGACTTTGCAAAGTAAATTGCGTTGCTAGCAAAATATTAAAAGAGTTTGGCGTGACAGATGCTAAACTTTTGAAAGTTTTTAAAGAAAATTATGAAGAAATAACCTATTTTGACAGTGTTGCATTAACTCCAAGAGTAAAAGAAATATTTAAAAATGCACAAAGCCTTGCTTATCAACTTGGACATAACTTTTTAGGCACAGAGCACATGTTTTTGGCGCTTTTATCTGCGTCAGATTGTCTTGCTGTTAGGTTGTTAAGCAGTTATTTTAAAGTTAATGTGAACGATTTAAGAAATAAAGTTGCATCATTCTTGCAAGGTGGTGCAAGTGTTCAAGAAAATGGCGAAATTGAGAAAACAGACAATCAACCAAAATCAACTTTACCAGAAAAACTTTTGGAAATCGGAAGTGATATAACTTTTAAAGCAAGGCAGGGAAAAATTGACCCTATTATTGGCAGGGAAAAAGAAATTGAAAGAGTTATTGAAATACTTTGCCGTAAAACGAAAAACAATCCTGTTTTGATTGGCGAAGCGGGCGTTGGTAAAACTGCTGTTGTTGAAGGTCTAGCACTTGCAATAACAAGTGGAAATGTTCCTGATTTGCTTAAAAACAAAGAAATTTTTTCGCTAGAAATTGGCAGTTTAATGGCAGGAACAAAATATCGTGGAGCAATGGAAGAAAAACTCAAAGACGCCATTGAAACAATCATTGAAAATAAAAATATTATCGTGTTTATAGATGAAATACACACGCTTGCACAAGCGGGCTCTGAAAAGGGCGAAACAAGCCCAGCAGATATGCTAAAACCTTATCTTGCAAGGGGAGAACTCCAAACAATTGGAGCAACAACAACGGACGAATATCGTAAATTTGTGGAAAAAGATAAAGCATTAGAGCGCCGTTTTCAACCTATTGTGGTTAATCCACCAACTATTGAACAAACAATTGAAATTTTAAAAGGTTTGAGAGATAGTTACGAGGCTTTCCACAAGGTAAAAATAACAGATGAAGCGATAGAAGCGGCTGCAAATTTATCGGATAGATATATAATGGATCGAAGTTTGCCAGATAAGGCAATCGACCTTATTGACGAGGCAGCAAGCAAGGCGAAAGTCAATTTTAATTTAAAACCAAGTGCGGTTAGAGAGAAAGAAGAAAAAATCAAACAACTCTCTGCAAATCGTGATGAAGCAAGTTTGGAAAGAAATTATGAAAAAGCAGCAAAATTTCAATCAGAAATTGTTGTTTTGGAAAACGAACTTGAAAAACTTAATATGAGTTTGAATAGAAATACAAATAAAACAAATTCAATTGGTGCAAATGAAATTGCTGATGTTGTTGCAAGGTGGACAGGAATTCCAGTTGCAAAAATAACCGAAACGGAAAAGGAAAAACTTATCAACCTTGAAAAAATCTTGCATAAACGCGTGGTTGGTCAAGACGAAGCAGTTGAAGCGGTTGCAAAGGCAATTAGGCGTTCTAGGGTTGGACTTGCAGACGCTAAAAGACCAATAGGCTCGTTCTTGTTCCTTGGACAAACTGGCGTTGGAAAAACTGAACTTTCAAAAGCAATTGCAGAAGCAATGTTTGATAACGAAAATAATATCATTCGTTTAGATATGTCTGAATATATGGAAGCGCATTCAGTCGCAAAACTTATTGGAGCCCCTCCTGGATATGTTGGTTTTGACGAAGGCGGACAACTGACCGAAGCAGTTAGAAGAAAGCCATATTCCGTTGTGTTGTTTGATGAAATTGAAAAAGCGCACCCAGATATTTTCAATGCACTATTGCAAATTTTGGACGATGGCAGGTTGACAGACTCACAAGGAAGAACGGTGAGTTTTAGAAACACAATCATCATTTTAACAAGCAATGTTGGTGCGAGCGAAGTTGCAAATCGTTCAAAACTTGGTTTTGATGACGGTCAGGAAGTTGCGGACACAAAACAAATTTATCTAAACGCATTAAAACGCAAATTTAAGCCAGAATTTTTGAATAGAATTGATGTTGTTTGCGTTTTTGAACCACTTTCAATTAATGATTTAACAAAAATTGCAAAAATTTTAGTTTCAAACATCAATACAAGGCTTAAAAAACAAGATTTACAACTTAAAATCACCGAAAGAGCGCTTGAAAGCATTGTTGCGAAAGGTGCAAACACTGAATATGGCGCAAGACCACTTAAAAGATATATTCAACAAGAAGTTGAAGACAGAATTGCAGAAAAAATCTTGCTTGGCGAACTTGACAAAACTGGAACGATTATAATTGATAGCGAAGACGGCAAATTAGATTTTGAAAATGAGAAATAATAGTTTGATAGTAAAATTAATTGTGCTATAATATTGGCATGATTAATTTTATTTATGGCGAAATTGCTTCAAAAAATGAAAATAGTGTGGTGTTAGATCATAACGGAATTGGTTTTGAAATCTTTGTTTCAACATCAACTCTTTCTCTTATTGGTCAAATTGGTGAAATGGCAAGAGTATTCACTTATATGAATGTAAAGGAAGACGAATTGTCGCTTTATGGCTTTTTGAGCATGGAAGAAAAAAATATGTTCTTAAAAATAATCAATGTAAGTGGAATTGGCCCTAAAATGGCACTCCAAATTTTATCTGGGCTTTCTCTTTCAGACCTTGCCGTTGCAATTAAGAATGAAGATATCAAACTTTTGTCAACAATTAAAGGGCTTGGCAAAAAAACAGCTGAACGCTTGGCTTTGGAATTGAAAGATAAAATTGACTTAATAGGCTTTGCAGTGCAAGATACTTTGGTCGAAGATGTCAATGTGGACATGGTAGACGAAGCAATGCAAGCGCTTATTGCTCTTGGCATTAACAAAAACGAAGCATATAGGCTTGCCAAACTCAATGCCGTAGGTGCAGAAAGCACAGAAGATATTATTAGAAAAACTTTTCAAAATTTAAATATGTAGGTTAAAATGGAAAATAACAGATTTATAACATCAACAAAAAACATAACAGATGTGGAAATAGAAAATAAATTAAGGCCTATTTCCATGTCTCAATATGTTGGACAAGAAAAAGTTAAAAACAACCTTGAAGTTTATATCAAGGCTGCAAAAGAAAGAAAAGAGGCGTTAGACCATGTTCTTTTATATGGCCCACCAGGACTAGGAAAAACAACGCTTTCACATATTATTGCAAATGAAATGGGCTCGCAAATTAAAATCACATCTGGTCCAGCAATAGATCATGCCGCAGATTTAGCTGCAATTTTAACAAATCTTAACGAAAATGATGTTTTGTTTATTGATGAAATCCATAGGTTAAACAAATCAGTTGAAGAGATATTATATCCAGCAATGGAAGATTTTGCTCTTGATTTTATCGTTGGTAAAGGGCCATCTGCAAGAAATATGCGTTTAAAAATCAAACCTTTCACACTTATTGGTGCAACAACGCGTGCAGGTATGATAACAGGCCCACTTCGTGATAGATTTGGTGTTATTTGCCGCTTGGAGTTGTATTCAGACAAAGAACTTGCCGTTATTATAAAACGCTCGGCAGGCATTTTGAATATTGATATAGACGAAGACGCAACGCTGGAAATTGCAAGACGAAGCAGGGGAACGCCAAGAATTGCAAACAGATTTTTAAAGCGTGTTAGAGATTTTGCTCAGGTTGTCGGTCAAGGAAAAATCACAAAAGTTATTGCAGATAAAGCACTTGAACTCATGGAAGTTGATAAACTCGGCTTGGACCATGTTGATAGACGCATTTTGCTTGCAATTATAGATAAGTTTGGCGGCGGGCCTGTTGGGCTTGAAACGCTTGCAGCATCAACTGGCGAAGAAGCAAACACAATCGAAGATGTTTACGAGCCATATTTAATTCAACTTGGCTACATTTCTAGAACTCCACGCGGAAGAGTTGCTTTAGCGCCAGCGTATGAACATCTTGGCAGGGTTATGCCAGAATAAAATTTTTTAAAAAAGGAGCGGTCGCGTGGCTGTGCGACTTTGCAGATATGGAAGAAGATAAATACAAACTAAAATCAACATATAATTATTATTTGCCAGAAGAATTGATTGCGCAAACGCCTCTTGAAAAAAGAGATTCTTCTCGCATGCTTGTTTTTAATAGAAAAACAAATCAAATTGAACACAAACACTTTTACGATATAACAGAATATTTTAAAGCGGGCGATGTGCTTGTTTTAAATAATTCAAGAGTGCTCCCAGCAAGGCTTTTTGGCGAAAAAGTTGAAACAGGAGCAAAAATTGAAGTCCTTTTGCAAAAAAGGATAGATTTGTCAACTTGGGAAGTTATTGTAAAACCACAAAAACGATTAAAAGTTGGCTCAACCATCAAATTTTCTGATGAACTTTCTGGCGAAATTTTGGAACTTAAAACTTACGGACTTGCAAAAATTAAATTCATATTTGACGGCAGGTTTGAAGAAATTTTGGATAGAATTGGGCTTATGCCACTTCCACCATATATTAAAGAAAAATTGAATGATAAAGAAAGATACCAAACTGTCTATTCAAAGCAAGTTGGTTCAAGTGCAGCACCAACGGCAGGGCTTCATTTCACACCAGAACTTTTGCAAAAACTTCGCGATAAAGGCGTGATAATTGTTGAAGTTATGCTCCATGTAGGGCTTGGAACTTTCCGTCCAGTTAAGGAAGATGATATAACTAAACATGAAATGCACAGCGAGTTTTATTCCGTTTCAAAAGAGGCAAGTGAAATAGTTAGCCTTGCTAAAAAAGAAGGAAGAAGGGTGTTTGCGTGCGGGACAACCTCAATGAGAACTCTTGAAAGTGCAGCAATTAAAGTTTGCGAAGACGGCAAAGAGTATTATGCTCTTGAAGCAAAAAGCGGCGATACAAACATTTTTATTTATCCACCTTATAACTTTAAAATTGTTGACTGCTTGATAACAAACTTCCACCTACCAGAAAGCACACTTTTGATGCTTATTTCAGCATTTTGTGGGCTTGACAATGTTAAAAATATTTACGATATTGCAGTGAAAGAAAAATATAGATTTTTCTCATTCGGAGATGCGTGCTTATTTTTATAAAAACTATTGAAAATTATGTCGGGGTATGATAAAATTAAATCATGGCGAAGTTAGAAACAAGATTTCAAACATTTTTAAAGAAAAATAATAGATTTATTAGGTATGACATTGAAAAAATTTCAGATGCCGATGTTAAAAGTGCAGAAAATTTAACAAGAATGATGTTCTTGGCAACCCCAGAAGACTATCTATTATATTTTTCAAGTCTTGTTTTGCTAAGTGCAAAAAATAAACAAATTAGTGGCACGAAAAAAGATAAACACTATTCTTTTAAAGAATTGGTCACATCAGCGATTGATGCATCAATAGAAAATAACGAAAAGTTCATCACTTTTTGCACTATAAAAGATGACAGCAACAGGCCAGTAACTTATGTTAAATTATTGGGCTGTCAGTTCAGTTTTCATGAGGTTTCAGAATCTCCTGCAATGACTTGGGCAAGGCAGTCGGGCAAGCCTCAATATGAAGAACAAGATTGGGAATATACGCCACTTCAACGCGGCGCAAATAAATTGTTTAACTACGCGTTAGAACAAGAAAATTTGACAAGAATTTATATGGACGGCAGTGGAGCAACTCCACGCGACATTGTAACAAAAAATAGAAAAGATGAAAGACAAAAAGTTGCCGCTACAATCGCTAGTGCAAGTGTTCAAAGCGAGCAGTCGAGCCAACTTATAAATAATCAACAAAAAGCAAATAATAAAATTGAAAACGAGTTAGGAAATTAAAATGGCAGAATTTGAATTTGAAGTATTGCATACATGCAAACAAAGCGGGGCAAGAATAGGGCGTTTTAAAACACCACACGGTGTTATTGAAACACCTGTTTTTATGCCAGTTGGAACACAAGCAACAGTCAAAGGCTTGAGAGTGGAAGATTTGAAAGACCTAAACGCTCAAATCATTTTGTCAAACACATATCATTTGTTTTTGCGTCCAGGCAGTAAAGTTATAAAAAATGCTGGCGGATTGCATAAATTTATGAATTGGGACAGACCAATTTTGACGGATAGTGGCGGCTTCCAAGTGTTTTCTTTGTCAGATTTAAGAAAAATCTCAGACGAAGGCGTTGAGTTCCGTTCGCACTTATCTGGCGAAAAGCACTTTATAACCCCTGAAAGATGTATGGAAATTCAAGAAGACTTAGGCTCTGATATTATCATGGCATTCGACGAATGTACGCACGGGCTTTCAAGTTACGAAGAAGCAAAAGTCGCTTGTGAAAGAACATCAAAATGGATAGAACGCTGCTATAACGCACATAAGACAACTAACCAGATGCTTTTCCCTATCATACAAGGAAATATGTATAAAGATTTGAGAAAAAAGAGCCTTGATGAAGTGTCTAAATTTGCTAGATGCGGCATTGCCGTTGGCGGACTTTCTGTTGGCGAACCAAAAGAAACAATGTATGAAATTTTGGACTTTTTGCAACCACTTTATCCTGAAAATATGCCAAGATATTTGATGGGTGTTGGCAGCCCTGATTGCTTGATAGAAGGTATCGCAAGGGGAATCGATATGATGGATTGCGTGCTTCCAACGAGAATTGCAAGAAATGGCACAGCACTTACATCAAAAGGTAAGATGACAATTAGAAATTCCGAATTTAAAGAAGATTTAAGACCTATTGAAGAAGATTGCGATTGTTATGCTTGCAAGCACTACACAAGAAGTTATATTCGTCATTTAATCAATGTTGATGAAATGCTTGGCGCAGAACTTTTATCAATCCACAATTTAAGATTTTTAACAAGACTTACAGAAAAAATTAAAGAAGCAATTTGGCAAGATAGACTTCTAGATTTTAAAGAAGAATATTTAAAAGATTTCAAATGGTAAATATAAATCGCGAAAATTCTTCAAAAAAATCATATTATTTTGTTTGAAAATTGTCAAAACTTATGTTATATTAACAAAGGAGAATAAATATGGCATTAGCACTACTCGCAGCAACATTCGCACAAATAGCAATTCCAGTTTTGGTTGTGTTTGTTATTATGCTTTTGATTTTTGCTTTTGCAATTTAATTATAGGAGATTTATATGAGATTTTTATTAGAAGAAGGCGCAGCAGCAGCTTCAGGTGCAACACAATGGATTTTGCCAGCAGTTTTGTTGGTTTTGGTTATCGGTATTTTTGTTTTAAACTATTTCCGTTCTAAAAAAAGCAAAGAAAATATGCAAAATATGGTCAACAACATCAAGGTAGGGGACAAAGTTAAAACATATAGCGGCTTCTATGGGAAAATTATTGAAATAACAGAAACAACAGATGGTAAAGTTGCAGTTTTGGAAACAGGTAACGATGGCAACCATGGATATGTAAGTATTGATATGAACGCTATCTACGCTATTGACGAAAAGAAGCCAGTTGTTTTAGATGCAAACGGAAATATAATTGACCCAGATGCAAAAGCAGAACCTGCTCAAATACAAAATGAAACAACAGAAGAACCAAAAGAAGAGAAAGTTGAAGTTAAAGAAGTTGAAATTCCTGTTGAAGAAACAAAAGTTGAACCAGCAGAAGAAAAGAAACCAAAAGCAAAAAAATCAACTAAAAAAACAACAAAAAAAGAAAATAATTAAAGAGCAAAATAATTGCTCTTTTTTATTTATTAAAATAATTAAAAATTAAAATAAAAATTATTTTTAGTTAATTTAAACAAATTTTAAAAAAGGTATTGACAACTTGTTTGAATTGTGATATATATAATAGCGGAAGCAACCCCCAATTATTGTTTCCACTTTGAGAGAGGCCTTATTTGTTTTCACCTCTCTCCTCCTTTTTTTTAATTTTAAGGTGAGGCGTTTTGTCTCACTTTTTTTGTTGTTAATTTTGTTGGCGTATGATATAATAGGGTCATGAAAATTAAAAGTGCAGAATTTTTAATAAGCGTTGCTAGCAAAGAAAAATTTATAAACTCAAATTTGTTTGAGTTTGCTTTTGTTGGCAGAAGTAATTGCGGAAAAAGTTCGCTTATTAACGCACTTGTAAATCAAAAAAAACTTGCTAAAACTTCCAGCACGCCAGGCCTTACAAAATTTGTGAACTACTTTTTAATCAATGCAAGAGTGAAAGACTTTAATGCTGATATAAATATTGAAATCAATTCACAAGATGAAGCATATCCTTGTTTTTTTGTTGACCTTCCAGGTTATGGCTTTTCAAGGGCGGGCAAGGTTCATCACGAACTTTGGTCAAATTTAATTGAAGATTATTTTAGATATTCACAAAACTTAAAATGTGTTTTTGTGTTGATGGATATTAGACACGAACCAAGCAGTTTGGACGAGCAAATGCTTTTGTATCTGTATTCTAATAACATACCTTTCAAAGTTATCGCAACAAAGGCAGATAAAATTTCAAAAAGTAAAATAAATGAAAATGTTAATTTAATGGCAAAAAAATTAAAAATAACTGCAAATAATATTATTGCAGTTTCATCTGAAAATAAATATAATTTAAATTTGATTTTGAATTATTTTAATAATTTTTTTTGAAATAAATAATTAATTTTTTATATTTTATTCGCATTTTTCATCAATATTTTTCATGGAATAAAGTCCATGATTTTTATTTATGATTTTATATGCCGCATCAAGTGCACCTTTGGCAAAAACATTTCGAGCATAAACTTTGTGAGACAATGTTATTGTTTCGTAGTCGTTTGAAAAGATTAAGTTATGAGTACCGCTTTCGCTGCCAATTCTGAAAGAGTGCATACAAATCTCATTTGCATTTCTTTTGCCGCTGGTTGTTTCTTCAACAGACAAGTTAGGGCAGGCTGATAAAATAGCATTTAAAATTGACTTGGCAGTGCCGCTAGGGCGGTCTAATTTCGCGTTATGGTGCGTTTCTGAGATGTCTACTGAAAAACCTTTGGACACGAACAAATTGCTTGCAGTTTGGGCAAAATTGAGCATAAAATTAGCGCCAAATGACATATTCGGACTTAATAGAATGGGAATTGTTTTTGATGCGTTTTTTATTGCGCTTAATTCATTTTCATTTTGGCTTGTGCTGCAAAAAATCACTGGGGTTTTAGTTTTAAGAGCATAGGACAAAATGTCAAAAGTTGCATTGTGATTTGAAAAGTCAATAATTACATCGACTTTTTCTTTAATTTTAGAAGCATCAGTATAGCAAACTATGGTTTCGTAATTTTGATATAAATTGTCCACACCAAAAACAACTTCAACATCATTATAATTTTTGATTTCATAAAGCAAGGCTTTTCCCATTTTGCCGTTAATTCCCCAAATAGCAATTCTCATAAAAAATCTCCAAAAATATGTATATGAAAAAACAAGTCCTAAAATTCGGACTTGTTTTTTTCTTATGATGCGAGTGACCTTCTAATTTTTTCATACGCGGCTTTTACATTGTCTTTATATGAGGTGCCAGGTTGTATACTATTATTTGAAGAACCAGATAAACTATAGTTGTAGGCAGATATCGTTCCAGATAATATTGGCTCTCTGATAACTTGTAAGGCATATGGGTTATTTGTTGTGTTAAATGTTACATGTAAGTTATTATAAAGTTTAAAGCCTTTGCCTTCAAAAGTTAATTCTCCTTCAAGCGTCATAACGCCAATGTGTAGATATTTTTCCCCATTATATGTTTTAAACAAATAACCGTAATTATTTAAAACATTTGTTAATTTGCCGCTAATAAATTCTTGAACAATTGTTGAACCAGCGCTATCCATGGAAGATATATCAATTTCGTTAACAAGTGAAAGTGGTTGCCAAGTATAGAAATCAACAAAGCGATAGAAAGTTATATAAGCAGGTTTTTTAGATTCTTCTTCATTTGTAGTGGCATTTGAAATTCCGCCTAACATATTATTATCGAAAATACAACTATCAACATTGGCAATATTAGGGTTATACTTTAAACTGCTTGATGTTAAAAGAACACCAGCGTTATAACTATTAGTAAATATGCAACCTTTTAAATCAATTTGCGAATTTCTAACTAAAATATTTCTATGTCCGCTTTCAAACAAACTGTATTCAATTGTAATGTTGCTTGAATTCTCATCAACTTCAATTTGAGCACCTTTTCCTTCAAGAACCATAATTGATTCACCAGGTTTAAAATTATAACTTCTAAAATGAGCATTTCTTATGAGTGTGTTTGAAGTGATACCTAGATAAGAACTATATTTACTTTCGCCGTTTTTAAAGTTGATTAAAAATCCGTTACCATACAAAGTTTTGCCTTCATCCATTTTAATTCGGCCAAAATTACCGCAATCAATGTCAGATTGTAATATTACTGTGTTTCTAAAACTTGTATTTTCATCTGTCGTTGCAGTATCGCTATCATATTTTTTAAGTGATGGAATAAAATCTTGTGTATCGTAAACATTTAATCCGCTTATAAAATTAAAAGTATATGAGTCGTAAATATATTTTGATGGATCATTACCAATTTGTTTTTTAGGATAAATGCTTATCGTGACTTTACCAGGTTTTAAGATTGTTACCATTCCAGTCGATGACACAGTCGCGATTGTTTCGTTGCTTGAACGATATTCAAGTTGTGGCATTATTTGAGCATTATGCATTAAACTAAAACCAAGTTGGAATGTATTTGTAAAACTTTCTACTTTATTTGGACCGTCAGGTGTGTAAATTGCAAAATGAGTGCCGTAAACATGCTCTTCGGCAATACCTAATTTGTCGTTAGATGCATCATCATCCATATTAATATCAGTTATAATTGCATAAACACTGATTAGTTTTGTAACAGAAATATCGTATTTAGCAATTTTTGCACAAACTTCAACAACGCCTTCAAGTTTTTTTGGTGTTAATAAGCCAGTTTGGGAAATTTCTGCAAATTCTGCACCAGATATAATTGACCATTCAACAGTTTCGTTAGCAATGTTTTCTGGTGAAACTATAACTGCAAGTTGCAAAGTTTTGCCAATAAAAACATAGTCAGGGGAGTTATCAAATTCTATTGTTTTAATTCCTCGTGAGAAAGTAATTTTGATTATTTTTGATAAATTTGAATATTCATTTTTGATTTCAACTTCAATGTCACCTTCGTCAGTAAATGCAACAATGCCGAGTTCGTTTATTGTTGCGATAGAAGTATTCTTTGTTATTGTGTATTTCAACACTGGGCTTGTTGCATCTGCTGGGTAGATTGAAGCATTCAAAGAAAATCTATCTTTTGATGTTTTGATTTCGTCTACGACTTCGATTGCAGTTGCTTTTTTAATAACGATAATTTCCAAAATTTCGATACTTTCTTTACCTGCTACAGAAATTTTAAATCTTGCTTTTCCGCCTTTGCGAGCGTAAATTGTGTTGTCAATGATTTCACAAACGGCATCGCCAACGCAGTTTGGAGTGTTTAAAAGCAATGTTAATGAGATATCTTTTTCCATTAAGTCAGAAGGTAAAACATTTTTTGGATTGATTGTAAGTGATGTGTCTGCTAGTAATTCAATAGTTCTAACATTTGCAGAAACTGTTCCTGTTATATTGTCTAATTCAAAAGAAATTGCTGTTTTTGTGTGCCTGATAGACAAAGTTTTTGTAATTCCATTAATAACTGCTGTAATTTTAACAATCCCTTCATTTTTGAAAACAATTTTATTTCCAACGATTTCTGCAATGCTATTATCATCAATAGTAATTGACCTTGAAGTGATTGTTGCGTCAAAAGGTGATGTTAAAATTGAAAATTCAATTTCTTCTCTACTTGTTACATAATAATTTTGATAAATGTCTAAGTTATCAACTAATTCTATGTTAACTGTATTTAAAGGCCTTTCAACTTCGATTTCGCAAGTTTTTGAAATTTCTGAGCCATCTTCAAGTTCCACATAAACTTTGATAACTGCAATGCCTCCATGTTCTGCTGTTATTGCTCCATTATTTAAAGTTATGACATTATATCCTGTGTGACCATTGTTTACCTCAGAATAAATTAATTCATATCTAAAAGTTGGTCTTGCTGCATCTGATGGGAAGATTGAGTTTGCTGATAATATTCTCATCTCTCCAACAACCAAGTTCAATTTTGTGAAGTTCAATGTGAAGTCTGAAATTTCGCCAAATGTGCTAGTTATTACGATGCTTGCTGAAATTGCTTCGTTTGCTTCGCTGTAAACGATGATTGTTACTTTACCTTTTTTAAGAAAATTAACAACTCCATTATTTGAAACAGTTGCAATAGAATCATCACTACTTTTATAAATGAGATTTTTATTTGTTGGGTTGGTAGGGGTTAGTATTGGGTTTAAGGTGTAAACTTTGTTTGCAGTTATGATTTCAGATTGAGCAAAATCAATTTTTTCAATGCTTGATGTTACAATAATTGCAAAATTTTTAATAGTTCCATCTGAAAGTTTAACTTGTAAATTAGTTCTGCCACTTTTTAAAGCTTTTAAATAATATTTTCCGTCTTTAATTTGGATTTCAAGTAGCGAGTTGTTTCCAGATTGTAAAATTTCTTTAACTTCCACAATAGTTAAGTCAAAATTTTGAGGTATGTATGAAATAAGCCTTATTTCTTTTTGAGCATTTAACGAAAGATTATTATTTGCATCTTCGTTTAAGTTAAAGTTGGTTGAAACGCTTGTTTCGTTTGTATATTGAATTGTGAATTTCTTAGAAAGTTGGTTATCTTTGGTTGAAATTGTAAGTTCAACAATGCCTGCTTTTAAGAATGTTAACATTTTTGTGTTTTCATCAAAACTTGCAATGTTATTGTCTGAAATTCTAAAAGTCAAACTGTTGATGTCACTTGCAGCAGGGGTGAGCAAAATATTTAAAAGAAGTGACGCTTTTGCAGTGTAATATCTATTATTGAAATAGTTTAAATCATCGCTAGAAATTTCAATATTAGTGATTTTTTCGGCGATTGTGAGGTTAATATTTGCTATTATTTTAAATAATTCTTTTGTTGTTGAATTGATAAGTTGAACTTCAATTTGAGCGTAGCCAACTTTATTAGCAATAATTGACAGTTTTGCATCATTTAATGATGCGGCGATTAAATTTTCGCCAGTTTTAATAATATATTTAAGTTCATATCCTGCAATTAATTCGCTTGAATAATTGTATTCAACTTGGTTTGAAGGGGCGAGAGTGATTTCGTTGCCTTCTGGTGCAACAATCTTGCCAAATGTTGTTGTAATTTTGATGTCAGCAGTCTTAACAACGCCGTCAATATCAACTAAACTTGCCGTTACAATTACTGTTTCTTTATCGTTATCGCTTTCTTTAAATATTAATTTGTTGTTTGCAATATATGCAATTGATGAATAACTTTCACTAAGAGTGAATGAAACTGCTTTCACACTTGCATCAATAGGTAAAACATTGCACAGCAAGTCAATTTGTGTGTTTGGAGTTTCGCCAGATTGAGTTATAAATTCAATTTTTTCAACCTTTCTTAAAACTTCAACAGATTTTGAATAAATTGGAGAAGTTGAACCAGCAAGCACAACTGAGAAGGTGAATGAACCAGCGTTCACTGCTTTTATAGTTGCGAGTGTTGATGTGCTATTGTAAGAAATAGATAATATATTATTATGGATTGATTGTTGGTTTGACAATTCAATTAAGAAACTCTTATTTGACGCATTTGCTGGAATAATATTTGAAAGAGAAACATCAAAAGTTGTTTCGCCAGCAATTAAAGTGTTTGGCAATGCAGAGATGTCCGCACTGATTGCATAGCCGCCGGTATACCAAATTGTGACGCTCTTTGAAATTTTTGAATTTGATTTTAATGTTGCAGTTAAAGTGATTTTGCCTGCTTGGTTAAAGTGAATTTTATTTCCGATAATTTTTGCGATTGTGTTGTCAGAGATTGAATAGGTTATTTCGTTGTCGGTTGCATCAAGTGGTAATGCGATAGCGTTAAAAATGACTTTGTTGTTGCCTGTTACATAACTATTGTCAAAATAATCTTCGTCTATGTCAAAATCAATGTCTTTTGCACTCTTATTAACATGAATTACATAGTCGGTTGTGATTTCGCTTGACTCACCAGTTTTAACATACAATCTTACAATCGCTGTTCCGCCTGAAATCGCTGTGAATCTGCCGCTTGTTTCGTCAAGTGTTATAACGATGTCGCCAGCATTTATAGGGGAAGATGATACAATTTTGAAAGTGTATTGTTTATTTATAACGCCTGTTGGGTTTAAAATGAAGTTTAACACGCCGTTTTCGCCAGCGTTAATTGTTATTTCGTCTTCAACTTTTTCAACAGAATATGGGTATCCGTTTGTGTAAATAACATTGATAGTTGCAAAAACGGAAGGATTATTTTTTAAATAAACTTTAACTTTAATAGTTCCAACTTCGTTAAATGTGATTTCGCCATTTGCACTAATTGTGGCATTTTCGCCTTCAATTATTTCATAAACCAAATTATCAAAGTTAGTTGCGTCCGCTGGATAGATTGTTGGGTATAATGATACTTTGTTTGTTGCGGTAATCAAATTTGCATTGGCAAATTCAATATTTGTTATATCTCGTTTTGAATTGATTAATACACTATCAAAAATGTATTCATCTTCGCCAGTTTGAATTTTTACAGTTATAGTGGCAGTTCCGCCGCCAACTATTTTTACAAGTCCAGTTTGATTTACAATAGCAACATTAGTGTTATTGCTAATAAAATAAATATTTTTAATATGTGTGTCTGAAGGAGTTAAAGTATAATTGATAGTTGTTGCTTTAACCCCATCTGATATGTCTACATTTAATTCTTTTTTATCAAGTTCAAGCGAAGTGGGATATCCGCCAGTGTAGGTTACTTTTATTTTATCAGTAAAACCACCATCATGGGTTGTTGCAACAATAAATACAGAACCTGTTTTTAAGAAATTTATTCTACCATTTGCATCAACAGTTGCAGTTGAAGGGTCTGATGATGAAAATGACACTTGCCTATATGTTGCATTGGTTGGTTGAATTTCATAATTTAACAGAATAGAAGGAGATCCAATTGTAATTTCTTCTTCTTCTGGAATAATACTAATTGAAGAAACAGGAATTTTTACATCAATTGTGATGCTTTTTTCATAATTTCCATCTATTGAAGTTGCAGTGATAATTGCAGAACCAACACCATTTGCAGTTGCAACACCGCTGGCATTTAAACTGATAATATTTTCGTTAGAAGAACGCAAAACATAGTTCTGATTTTCGGCAGAACTTGGAATTACGCTTGCCCAAACAAAACAGGTTTCACCAATGGTTAAGGTAGTTTTTTCAGCAAATATTTCAATATCGTGTGCACGAGTATCCGTAATGTTTATACGGCAATTCGCTTTTTTTAGTCCATCGCCACTTGTTGCAACAATGTCAACAGCACCGAAAGCGTGGAAAGTTACATTTCCTTCTCCGTCAACTGTTGCAATTGCTTCATTAGAAGAACTCCAAATAATTGTTTTGTCTGATGCTCCCTCAGGTTGAACCTTTGCGTTCAACTTGAAAGGTTCGTTTATGTTCGCAACATAATTATCATGGTCTAAAACAACTTTATCGACAGATATAGAAACAACACCGCCAACAATATCCACCGTAACATTAACGATGAATATAACAACAAGCGGAATTAATACCATTAAGAAAATCAATAATTTTTTCATTTTGTACTCCTAATTATTATGCTTCAATATTGTGATATTTTTTCTCTATTTTTGCATAAAGCGTGATAAATTCAATAACTGCATAAGGAACGGCAAAGCCGAACAATATGTAATAAATGAAATTAAGCGAGAAGATGTAAGAAACAATAATTGCTGCGACGCCTAATACAAGGGAAATTACAAGCCCAATTCCAACACTGGAAATTATGTTTCTATTTGCATTTGTCATTTCTTCGTTGCCAAGATATTTAAATTTAGGATTTTTCAAATCTCTTTCAATTCCAAAGCATGCATTTCCAAGCATGATAAGTGAAATTGCAAGGGTATAGAGCAATGCTTGACTTATTGAAAGCGTTCCGAAAAGCCACAAAGCCACACAACTTATCAAAATCGAAGGAACTGTTACAATCATATACAAAGACAATTTAACGGACACTTGTCTTTTGTAGGTTACTGGAATAATTTTTGTGTGGAAGAATTTGTCGCCCTCTCTTGTCAAACTGGAAGCGGAGAAAGATACCGCCATAGACAAGAACATAATTAAAACTAAAATGCTGATGCCTGGAAGTAAGCCTGAACCAAGTTTTTCAATTCCAATATTTCCGCAAATTGCGTTTGAGAAATAAACCATAAGTGGAGTTGTTAGCACAACGGCTAGGTATTGGAAAGAATAGTTGACCGAGCGGAAAATGTTTATAAATTCACGCTTGAATAGAGCACTTGTGACTGACATTTTTTTGATTTTTATGTTTTTTCTAAGGAAAGTGTTTTCACTTTCAACATTGTTTAATAGAACTTTAACATAAATCTTTTTAGAGATGTATACGAGCCCTATCACGCAGACAGTGCCGACTAATATTGTAACTAAGAAACTTTTTAAGAAATTGTTACCAGTTAAAATATTTTTAAGTGCGACCTCTGGATAGAAATAATAGGTTATGTTTTTAACATTTGCTACCACATCAGCGGTTAAAACAGAACCTGCGTCATTGGAATTAAGCAATTTTAAAAGTATGTCTAAAACTTGCATATATGTTACGAAACCAATAGCCACGATAGCAACATAAGTGATAAGCATAAGCACAAACTTGCTTTTTAAAAATGAAATTATATACATTGTTGGAAGTGCAAAGATTGTTGCCAAGATGAAAGGTAGAATTGCAGAAAATACGCATACAAAAGGTATCATGCAATAATACAAAGCAGGTGTTGGAAGCATACCATAGCCCGCCGCCAAAATGCCATACATAATAAGCACGGGAACCATAATCAAAAATGAAAACATACACATATAGATGAATGCAAAAAGAGATTTAGCAACAAATATTTTTTCGCCAGAAACGGGGAGTTTTAATAGTGAGCCAGAATCTGAATTAAAAAATAATGTTTTTGTTAAAAGTCCAAGCCCTATAAACAACTGAATTAATTGAACAATCAGTATAAAGAATATCAAAAATTCATTGCCTAAATTAGAACGCAAGCAAATGTTAATTATGTTTTTAAACATGAACATAATAAGCGCGGCGACAATACCTACGCCAATTAAAATTGCGATTACATCAAAAATTTTGACATAAAGTTTTTTACTTTTGTCAAATCTTGGGAATTTCAGTGCAAATTCAAGCTTAATTAGCGCTAGTAGTTGTTTCAATTTCTTTTACCTCTTCCTTTTTAGGCTTTCTGCCTCTTTTTTTAGGGGTTGCGTTTTCTTCTGTTTTAATTTCTTCCGAATTTGTTCCAGAAGGATTCTTATCTATTGAATTTTCTGTTTTATTTTCATTGTCAGAATTTTGTTTTGTTTTTTCCAAAATCTGTTCAAGCACATCTTTTTCTTCATGTTTTTTCTTTTTAAACCATGGGAAAGCAAATTTTTTCTTTTTCTTTGCTTGATTTGCTTCTGCAAGTTGGTCGTTTATTGAAATTTCGTCTTTTGTTAAATCAAGGAAATATTCTTCAAGCGAAACTTTTGAGTTAGCCATGAAATCTTCAACATCAATTATTTTAACCAAGTGCCCTTTATTGATAATTGCAACTCTGTCGCAAAGTTTTTCAACCATGTCGATATTATGCGATGAAAAGAAAACGGTGTTGCCAAGGCGCTTGTGTTCTTTCATATAGCATTTAATATCATAAGCTGATTGTGGGTCAAGACCCATCAAAGGTTCGTCCAAAACCCAAAGTTTTGGATTATGTATAAGCGCTGCAATAATGCAAATTTTTTGTTTCATACCATGCGAATATGACCTAATTTGATTGTCAATAGCGTGGCGCATATTGAAAAGTTTAACAAATTTTTCAAGGTTCTTTTCTGTGTCTTCTTTGCTAACTTTATACAAACTAGCAATGTAGTTAACATATTCTTTGCCGGTTAAATTTTCATAAACGGCGTGGTTATCTGGAACATAGCCGATATTGAGTTTACATTCAATAGGCTCTTTTTTTATGTCGTGACCGCAAATTTCAATTGTGCCGCTGTCAAAAGGAATGATACCTGTGATTGATTTGATAGTGGTTGATTTACCAGCACCATTTTTGCCCAAAAAGCCGAAAATTTCGCCTTCTTTGACTTCAAACGAGAGGTCTTTAACTGAATAAATTTCAGAATTTTTATATTTTTTGCAAACATTTGTGAGTTTTAGCATTGCCATAAAGATTTTTCTCCTGTAATAAAAGTTGGACATAAAAAACAAAAAAATTAAAAATATTTTCTATGTTCAACTAGTGATTTTACGCTAGCAATTTCTTAAAATTTAACTAGTAATTTATATAATAATATATAATTCATTAAAAGTCAATGCGAAAATGTAGAAAAAGTTCGCTTTTTTTATAATTTTGTTGGAGTTATTAAATTCGCCATTGCAACATATTTTACATTGATATTTTTTTAGGATAGAAAAGTTGTTATATGGCAGATTTTTACAGTTTAAGTGTTGAAGAAAGTTTAAGCCTTTTGCAGTCAAAAAAACAGGGACTTACAAGCCAAGAAGCTACAAAAAGGCTTTCTAAGTATGGTAAAAACACGATTGAGCATAAGCAAAAGAAAAACTTGGTTTTTGCTTTTTTAAAGCAATTTTCAGATATAATGATATTAATTTTGCTTGCTGCGGGAATTATTTCTGTTGTTTTTGCGATTATTGAACATTCAATGAATGAAATTGTAGACGCTGCAATAATTTTTGGAATTGTGCTAATTAACGGCATTTTAGGCTTTGTGCAAGAAGTGAAAGCGGACAAATCAATTAATAGTCTGAAAAAAATGATGGTGCCTGAAAGCAAGGTTTTGAGAGATAATAAACTTGTAAAAATCAAATCTGATGAATTGACTATTGGCGACATTGTATTTTTAGAAGCGGGCGATATTGTGCCAGCAGACATAAGAATGATTGAAACAGTGCATTTTAAAACACAAGAAGCGTCGTTGACGGGTGAAAGTCAAACGATAGAAAAAATTGTGTCAAAATTGCCAGAAAACACATCGCTTGCAGATAGAAAAAATATGGCATATTTTGGCACGAATGTTACTTATGGCAGGGGCTTTGGAGTTGTGGTAAACATAGGCTTTAACACCGAAATGGGTAAAGTTGCAGATATGTTAAAAGAAAAAGATAAACAATCTTCGCCAATTCAAAACAATTTAAAATCGCTTGGAGTTGTTATCACTTGGGCGGTAATTGCAATTTGTATCGTTATTTTTGCGCTTCAAGTGTTTAAGTCCGATATGCAAGTGTTGCCTGCATTTTTAACAAGTATTGCAATAGCTGTTGCAGCTATTCCTGAAAGTCTTCCAGCGGTGGTGACAATAATTATGGCACTTGGAGTGAATAAACTTGCCAAGAAAAAAGCGATTGCAAAGCAAATCTCCGCAGTTGAAACGCTCGGTTGTTGTGAAGTTATTTGTTCGGACAAAACTGGCACTTTAACAGAAAACAAAATGAAAGTCACAGCGTTTTACGATATGAACAACATAATGGAACTTAGAGATGAAAACAAAAATAGGCAGATGAACAACTATTTATTAAACAAAAATGTGGCTTTTGATTACATGACAAAAGTTATGGCTCTTTGCAACACTTGCTCGGCATTGTCAGATGCAGTTATCGGCGACCCAACGGAAGTAGCGCTTGTAGAATTTGCTGCGGATTGTGGAATTTATAAAAATAAATTAAAAATAGAGTATCCATTAATTGATGAGTTTCCATTTGATAGCACAAGAAAGATGATGACGACAATTCACACTTATGCTGGGCAAGTTTTGGCGTTAACAAAGGGTGGGTTGGACGAAGTTTTATCTTGTTGCGACTACGCTAACATAGGCGGGAAAAAAGTTCTTTTAAATGATAAAACCAGAAAGCAAATTTTAGAAGTTGGAAAACGATTTGCTCACTCGGCACTCAGGGTGCTTGCTTTTGCGTATAGTGATGAGGGTTTAGCAGAGCATGAGATGGTATTTGTTGGTATCGCTGGAATGATTGACCCACCGCGAAAAGAAGTTTACACTGCGGTGGACGCTTGTAATAAAGCGGGTATGACAACAATTATGATAACTGGTGACCATAAAGACACAGCATTTGAAATTGCCAAAAGACTTGGAATTGCTACATCAGAAAAACAAGTGCTAACGGGTGCAGAACTTGACAAATTGACTGATGAACAATATTTGAAAGTTTTAAACAAAATCAAAGTTTATGCACGCGTTACACCTGAAAACAAAGTGAGAATTGTAAAGGCTTATAAGTCGATAAAAAAGATTGTTGCAATGACAGGTGATGGGGTTAATGATGCCCCAAGCATAAAGACGGCGGACATAGGAATTGGCATGGGAGTAAGTGGAACAGATATATCCAAAGAGGCGGCGGATATTATAATTGCTGATGATAACTTTGCAACAATTATTGTGGCAGTTGAAGAGGGTAGAAAAATCTTTAAAAATATTGAAAAAACAATTAAATTTTTGCTTTCTGCTAACTGTGCAGAGTCGCTTTCAATATTGTTTGCAACAATTTTGTTTCCACAATTTGTGTTTTTAATGCCTGTTCAAATTTTATTTGTAAATCTTATAACCGATAGTTTGCCAGCGATTGCTCTTGGCTTAGAGCCTGCCGAAAAGGATATTATGCTTCAAAAACCGCGAGATGCAAGAAAAAGTATTTTACAAATAAATGACAATGCTTGGCAAGTGGTTGTATTTGCACTTTTTCAAACTATAATCATACTTTTAGCTTATTCGTTAGGGCTTAGATTATATGGTGAGCATGTTGCACAAGCAATGGCATTCTACACACTAAATATTGTTCAAATGTTTTTCATTTTTGAAGCAAGAATTGATGGCTCTGTGTTTAAAAATAAATTATTCAATAATAAGTGGATTTGGATAACAATGCTATTTGCTTTTGGAATTTTAGGAGCTATTGCGTTTACACCTTTGCATAATGTGATACATCTCTCAACTGTAAGTTTCACAGGATTTGCAATTTCGCTTGGACTTTCTGCCTCAATTATTCCTTTATGTGAAATTTATAAACTCTTTGTCAGGGGTATAAACATAAAGAAAAATCAGCATAAAAACGGCTAATCTGTCCATAAATAGGCACTTTCAGCCTAAAAAGTCGAAAAATGTTCTAAAAAGTCCAATTTTTTTTATAAATTGTTTTGAAAAATCTTATTTTGATGGTATTATATTGATGTTTGAAGGGAATAATCAAACGAAATTAAATAAAGGAGAAATGAGATATGAATAAAGGAGAATTAGTTAAAGCAATTGCAGCAGAAGCAGGCTTAACACAAAAGGAAGCAGGTCTTGCTTTTGACGCTTTTGTTTGCGCTGTTGGCAAAGAACTTAAAGCAGGTAACAAAGTTGTTGTTCCTGGTTTCGGAACTTTCGAAGCTAAGAAAAGAGCTGCTAGAACTGGTATCAATCCTGCAACAAAAGAGGAAATCAAAATCCCAGCATGCACTGTTCCAGTATTTAAGTTCGGCAAAAGTTTTAAAGACCAATTCTAAGAATATCTTTAAATACAAAAAAGCATCTCAAATTGAGATGTTTTTTTATGCCTAAATGCAAGTAAAATAGGGCAGTTTAGCCAGTTTTTAAAATTTGCTACATAGTTTGATTTTTTTCGACAAAATATGGCTTTTTTATGCTCTAACAATTTGAATTATTGAGTTTACAATTATGCACATGAGTAACACACAAAATAATTCAAAAAAAAGAGAAATTTTAACTGAAATAACCAAATATTTGGCTATATTTTTAGCATTTTATGTCTTTTCAAAAGGCAATATCGCTGGAATAATTTATCCATTTACATTCGGTTTGCTTTTTGCTTTAATGTGGTGCGACCATAAGGTTTATATCCTTGCTCCGCTATATGTGGTTGCAAATTTTTTAGGCACTTTTGACCTGTTTGCATTGTATGGAGCAGTGGCAACCGCTGCGGTTTTAGTTATTGTTTATTACATACATTTAAAAGCTAAAAAACGCTTTAATTATGTGTTTTTGGGCATATATGCACTTGTTAGTCAAGTGGCTTATTTGTGCCTTGAAATCATACTTAAAAACAATATCATTGCACCGATAATCAGCGTGCTTTTGGGCGTTATGTTCATGTTTGCATGCGTCAGATTTTTTGAAGCAATCATCGTTCGCGGCTTTGCTTACAGACTTTCTGTTGACGAAATTATCTGCGCTGGAATTATCTTGGCTGGATTTTCTAGTGGCGTATGTGCTTTCACATTTGGCGGTTTTGAATTAATCAAATTTTTTGCTGTTTTTGCTATTTTAGTATCATGTTATTGTTTCAATGTTTCAACATCGCTTTTTGTTGGCGGTATAATGGGAATTGGTGCACTTTTGGCTCAGTCAAATCCAATTTACATAGCGGCGTTTACAATTTGGGCAATGGCTATTAGTTGTTTTAAATCTGTTCATAAAATTTTTGCAGCCGTAGCAGTTTTGCTTGTTGAAGCAACACTTGGTTGGTATTTTGGAATTTATGGTTCGTATTCAATTTTTGCCTATCTGCCAGTTATAATTGCCAGCGTCATGTTTGTCTGCATTCCAAATAAAGCGTTGGACGAATTTAGAGGATTTTTCTCAGCAAAAACAAGCGAAATTGCCACAAGAAATATTGTTAATCAAAACAGAGAGATGATGTCTAGAAGGCTTGGCGAACTCTCGGAAGTTTTTGCGGAAATGGACTCGTCTTTTCGCTCAATGATAAAAGGCGGACTAACAAAAGAGCAGTCTGTTCAAATGTTAAAGGAAGAAATAAAAGACAAAATTTGTATAGATTGCCCAGAGCGTAACAAATGTCACAGAGCACTTTATGAAGAAACGGACAGGGTAATGAACGAACTTATTGCAACCAGTTTTGAAAGAGGAAAAGCAACTCTTATAGATGTTCCGCCATACCTAACATCTCGTTGCAATAGGGTTAATCCTATGATATCATCAATCAACCAATTATCAAGTCAATATAAACAATATGACGGACTTATGAAAAACTTTGATGCAAGCAGAATTTTGATAGCAGAGCAACTTGGTGGCGTTTCAAAAATTATGAAGTCTTTGGCAGTTGAAGTAAACAAAAATATTGCATTTGACACTGTTAAAGAAAGCAAGATTTTGGACGAATTGACATATCAAAATTTGGTATGTTCTGATGTGGCTTGTTTTGAACAAAATGAGAACTTAACAAATGTAACTTTGTTGATAAAAAATGAAGATAGTAAAAAACCAAAGGTGGGTGAAAGCATATCAAAAGTTTGCGGTTGTAAGATGATGCTTGAAACGCTTGAACCATCGCCAAGAAGCGGGTGGAGTGTTGCCACATTTAAGACCGCACCAAACTACGATATTATTTTTGGAACAGCGGCTACAAAGAAGGCTACAAGCGACATTTCGGGCGATTCATATTCGCTCATAAAAATTGATAGCGATAAATTTATGATGGCACTTTGTGATGGTATGGGAAGTGGCAAAAGAGCGGAAAAAACAAGCAATTTGGCAATGGGAATTATTGAAAATTTTTATAAAGCAGGCTTTGATAATGACTTAATTTTATCATCTGCGAACAAACTGTTATCGCTCGGAAATGATGAGATGTTTTCAGCGCTAGATTTATGTGTTGTCGACCTGAGGAAAGGCGTTGCAGATATAATAAAATTGGGTGCCCCAGTTGGACTTTTAAAAAATAAAAAAGGCACTCAAATTTTAGACAGTGGAGCGCTTCCATTAGGCGTTTTAAGAGAAACAAATCCGTCAATTAGAAAACTTGTTTTAACCTCGTCAGATATGCTTGTTTTGGCAACAGATGGCGTAACAGATTCCTTTTATTCTTCCGAAGATTATTCAAATTTTGTAAATAATTTGGACGAACAAAATCCTCAAAAAATGGCAGAAGATATTTTAAAACAAGCGTTAAAAAATAATGGCGGAAGTGCGCTTGATGACATGACAATAATTGTTGCAAAAATATTTAAAAATTAATTAAAAAATAATAAAAATTAAAATAAAATCTCTAAAAATTATTTTTTAGAGGTTTTTATTTAATTAAAATTACAAAAAAGCATAAAAAATATATATTTAATTAAAATAATATTATTATTTTATTTGGCTTATTTTACTATTTCGTGTTAAAATTACTCAGTAAAATTATATTTTTGGAGTTTTTATGAAATATTTGGCGAAAAACAAGAATTTAATAATTGCAATAATGCTTTCAATTATTTTAGCGGTTGCAGGTTTTTTAACCATATTTTTAACAAGGTCGCAACAAGTTGATGCTGCTGATAATTATGGCGAATTTAACGAAAATGGATATTACTCGTTAGGCGGCGTTGCATTTTATGCTATCAAAGTGAAAAATGTTAAATATCAAGCAAAATCTCAATTTGGCGAAGATGGCCAAAATTTAACATTGACAATCACAAAAAAATCTGGTGGAGATATTTCAAATGTAAATTATAACAACATTTACAAATGTTTAGATGGAACATTTTATTATTCAACAAATGGAGCCAATTTTGAAGAAATTAATGCGACTGCTAAAAAGAGTGATGATTCTGCAATAAACTTAGCCGAAATCGAATATGAATACTATCCAACTTATGATTTATCGCTAGATAGTGAAGGAAAAATCCAATATGTAAAATATGGCGATACTGTTCTTTTGGAAGAAGGGGAAAGTTTGATGCTTTCTTTTGCAAGGCAAAAAGATAGTATTGTTTCAGGAGGAATTAAACCAGACGGAAAAACAAAGATTGAACAAGACGCTGCAAAAGCGTTAGAAACAAAATTAATTGGAACAACTGGCAACTTTGTTTCTGATTATGTGGACTTTTTGAATGTAACAATCAAATCAAACGAAAACACAATTGTTAATGATTTAGCAACAGGGGAAAGAATAGACGGGGAAATAACAAAAAAATTCTTTGGCTATGTTTTAACTCCATACGATTTTAAATCAAACGCAAACGAAGAAGGACTTGTTGAATTTAAAGCAAGTTACGAACACGGCTCAACAATGAACAACTTTGGTTTTTCATTCTATGTGTTTAAAAAAGCAACATATCAAAGAACAGAAGATTTAAATGCGTCAAATAAGTTTTCAAGACCAAGCGCAAAAATAGACACAGAAACTGGCAAAGGAAATTATGTTGTTGACAATTCAACATTAAACCAATTTTATGGCGAGTATTATTACTATTATCAAAATCAAAAATTGGCGAGCTTGACATACAACCCAGAAAGATACGAAATTACAATCACAAAAACAGTATTTTCAACATTAACAACATACACATTCTCATATAACAAAACAACTGGCGAAATTATCACAACAAAGTCGCCAAGCCCATCAACAGAAGATGTTTTTGCAAGAGATATAAAATTTGTTAAAAATGGCGATGATATAACACTTTATTTCAAAGACATTGGTGTTTATGATATTTCCTACAAAGCGGTGTATTTCAAGAACAATCAAAAAGTGGAATTAACATCTTTAAATGCAGAATTCGCTCTTAAAGATAGGCTCACAGTTTATGGTGTTCAAGCAACATATAACGATTTATACACAAAACAAACAGAACTTAGAAACGCATCTAATTCAATCTCAGCAGATATTACAGGCGTTGCAGAAGTTTCCTCAATAACAAATGGATACAAGGTAACAGTTGGTTCAGAATTTGTTATTGCATCAACAAATCAACCACAAGTTAGATTTTTATCAAATTCTGTTTTAAAAGGAATAGACAATTTTGAAGTTTATTACTCCAAAGATTTGAATAAGTCTGAGAACACATTCACATTTGAAACAAGCAATGAAGATGATAAAAAGGAGAATTATACTTTAAATTCAAATTTTACAAAAGCAGGTTATTATCTTGTAAAGGTAACTCATGCTTATAAAAACTTTAAGGAATGGGGTGGAACAACTGCAATTCCAAGAGAAGATAGAATATTTACTCAATATTTCTTGTTCCAAATTAAGGACCAAACACCAAATATTAACATTGTTGAAATTGCAAATGATGGAGCATTGACAGAAAACAAAGTCATGAGCGGTTATTATGATGGTTTGGGCGCATATCAAGGCTCATATCACAAAAATGGCATATTCTTTGATGAGTTTGTTGAAAATTCGGAATTTGACCTTCCAACAACATTTGAATTAGAAAGAAAAGGCTTTGAAGCAAATTCAACTTGGCAAACAATGTCTTTATCATCAGAAGAAATAAGCAGTAAAGTGGGCTATAAAATCACTAATGATGGTCATTATAGACTTATTGTAAAATTCGGCAATTCAAGTAGCACAAAGAGATATTTTGACATTGATAACACAGACATTTCAGGTGTTCAAGCAAACAATGTTTATACAAACAGGGGAAATAAATATTTTTCAATAACTCCTGGCACTCAAATGAATGCTGATAGTTCCAATATTTACACAACAGCAAATCCATTCACATTGACATGGAGTGACAAATTAAGCGGCGCAAAAATAACAGCAAATTATGTTAGATTTGCAATGGAAAGCAGTGTTTTCTCAGAGAATGCTAAAGATTATATTATCAACGGAACTTATGTTGCAACGGACAGTTTAATCAGAATTGCAAACAACCCAACAACCGCATACACAAAGGCAAAAACTAACTCAATTACAGCTAATGAAGTTCTCAACTTGCCAGGACTTTATATCTTCAAACTTGAAGATGAAGCGGGCAATGTGGAGTATTTCACAATTATTTTAGATAACTCAACACCAGTTGTATTGCAGGGCACAGAAAATGGCTCTTCAACAACTTATGAAATTATCAAATCATTCAACAACATTGCAACCGAAACAAGAATTTTCTTCGGAACGCACAAACTTGTTAAATTTGAAGGATTATCAAGCCTTTCAGAAGAATATTTGAGCCAAATAAATGGTAAAACAAGGTTGTTTAAAAATGGTGAAGTAACCTATGTTATGTTCAATATAAAATCAGTTATTGGTCAATATCAAAACGGCAATGATATGATTAATAAACCAATAACCAATGAAAAAGAAGGTTATGATATTATTTCAATTGAGCATGATGAAAACGGAAATGTAATTGAAAAAGCTTATTTCTATACAATCACAGATGAAAGCGGTATGAGAAGATCATATAATGCCACAGTTAACACTGATAAAACAGGTATGAGCATTTTTGGTGAATCTGGTGATGACTTAAAACTTGCTGCACAAAAAACAATAGGTGCAACTTTTGATAATAGTGGTAAAGAAACTGAAACATCAAAAAGAATTATATATTATAATGCAATTAATTATGATGTTTTGTATTTAACTTGGACAACACTAACTCCAGACATGGACGCTTATGTTGATTTGGACGATGATGGCTTGGTTTTAGAGTATTACGAACTTGTTTATGATATTGCAAATAAAACATATAAATATTCAGAAAATCCAACAAGCAGAATTGTTATAACATCAAGTGTTGCAGCCGCTAACACAGTAGACGGAAAAGTTAGAATTCCGCTAAACGAAGTTAACGGTAAAACTTTGGCAGGCAAATATGTTTTAGAAAGAACATACAAAGTAAAAAATGAAGGTGACACACTTTCAAAAGTTGTTGGAACAGATTTTGGCAAAAGAGTTATGACTTTCTATGTTGATAGAAATTCAATAATTTCAGCACCAACAGGGGCAGAAAATAGCCCTCAAATCGGTTCAAATGCCTATTTAAAATTCTTTGACGGCACATCTGGTGTTGTAGATTTTGATAGTTTGTTTATGCAATCTCAAACATCAGATAAAGCAGTTATTAGGGCAAACAAACTTCCAGTTGGCATTTACATTCCAATCACAAAATATGGCTATATCAGCAAAGGCGAATTTGTTGATAATATGATAGAAAAAGATGTTGACTCTGGATTTAATTCATTTTCTCCATACAAACTTTATGTTTCAATTTATAGTCCAGTTTTGGAAGATGGCGACTATGTGGAATATGTTTATTCTTATGTAAAAAATGGCTATTATAAACTTGCTGGATATTATCTTAAAAATGAAGGAAAAGACCTTGACAATAATCAAAATCAATATAACTTTGTAAGTTACGATGTGACAGACGATAACGCATCAGCATGGCTTACAAAGAACGAACTTGAAAACAAACTTGAATGGCAAGAAGGCATTTATTCAATTAAAATCAACACAATGAGAAATGTATCTTCAAATTCATCATCAAATCCATATTTGCAAAATTATTATTTCAATTTTGAAATTGCAGGTGATAAGCCAGATTTTGACATGACAGCACAATATCCTTCTTTTGAAAATATGGAAGATAAAGAGTTGCTTTCAGATGGTAGATATTACTATTCAAACGCAGAGCAAATTAAAATTATATGGCAAGATTTGTTAAGCAATTACATGGTTAAAATTGGTCAAGTTTCTTACAAATTCTCAAATGGTGTAAGGCAATATTTAACAACAGAACAAATTATGTCGCACCAGTTTGTTTTAACAATCCCAGAAGGAGCAAATAACCTTTCAATTAAAATGAGCTTTGAAGTCTATGGAAATAATGCATCTCTTGCAGCTTTATTCCCAAATGGAAATTATGAAGTTGAAAAAATCATTGTATTTGATAGGTCAGCACCAACAACCACAATTAATGATTTGATTGCCAAAGATAAAATAATAGGCAACAATGTAAGTTCAACTTTGCTTCGAGAAATTGCAGAAAGATATAACATTTCTACGATAGACGGAATTTATAAGTATTTCGTTTATGCAACAACAAAAGATTATATGGCTAACAAATTGTTCTCAGCAGCATCGAACACTGTTGACACAAACAGAGTGTATATCAAAGCATTTGCAAATAAATACGGCTCAAACATCTTGGAAACTGGCTCTCCATTGAATAAAAATTCGATTGCAAGCAATATTTTCAACGAACAATTTGCAATAATCAATAATTGGACAAAATTTGAAAGTGTAGATGAAATTTTAAAATCAGATTTGTTAAATATAGCAGGTTTATATGAAGTTGTTGAACTTGATATGGCTGGAAATATGACGATTTACACAATCTATATTCAAGATAGCGAAAGTAAAATTGAATTAGATTATGTGATGAGAAAACAAACTGGCGTAGACATCAATGAAAGTCTAATATTAACAACAGATAATTCACAATTTATGCTTCAAAGCCGTGAAATTTTTGCTCTTACAAGCGTTAAATTTGATTCTAGTGAATATGCTTATATTAAATTGATTATTAATAAAACAAGTTATTTGATAACTCCATTTAATGCATCAGGAAAAGCATATCAACTAAACGGCGAAGAAATCGCACTTAAAGATGTGATTTTGGCAAATAGAGAAACAGGTTACAGAGTTGAAATTTTTGATAACATTTCAAATGTTAACTATGTTGGACAAATCAGCGTTGCAGAAATAGGCAAAAACTTAGACTGGAACTCTGAAACAAACTCATCAATGATAACAAGTCCTGTTTCACTAGGATTTATAGTCAGGGGCGGCGAAGATGCTGCGATTAAAGTTGATGAAACAACAATCAAAATTTACGCTCTTAACAAAAACCCACAAACTGGTGAAGCGGTTCTAACAACTTACACATTAGATGGCGAAAATGCACTATTAAAAGCATCTGTTTCAACACAAGTTTATTATTACATCACACCAAATAATGCAAACTGGGAAAACTTTGTGTTCTTGATTGTGTTTAAAGACAATTATGGCGTTCAATATTCAAAATTAATGATGTATAACGAACCAAAAATTGATAGATACACATCAGCGGTAAATGGTGCAAGCGACATAACCGCAGCAATGCAATCACAAACAAACATATTAGTTTCAACAGACATTTTCTTCAACATAACGAATTCTTACGAAATTATTGTTGAAAGAAAAATTAACAACGAAGTTCAATTTTCAAGAATTAACCTTGATGACGAAAATTGCATTTTCCCATTGACAGGTTCAACTCAATACAAATTGAAAGCGCTTACAACATCAAACTCTGGCTATAATGGTGGCGTTATGGTTTATAGATTAACCGCAAAAGCAAACCTAGAAGAATTTAAAGCGCAAGGCGCAGATATTTCAGATTTAGATGTTGGCATTGACGAAATTGTCTATACAGTGACAATTTATAACCAATTCCCATCAATAACACTTAGAAATTCAAATGGGGAAGACATCACGCAAGAATTGTTTAATAAAACAACAACTCATTCAGACGATGTTTATATCTCATACTTAACAGGAAATGATATTTCCGAAAGTTATGGTTACACTTCAAGAGTATTTTTAAGACTTCGTGGTTCAAGCGAAGGTTATGTTGAAATACCAAGTTCATACACAGTTTCAGCACCTGGAACTTATGATATTAAAATTCAAAACTATAACGAAAACGGCACTCTTGCTGCAACTTATGAGCGCGATTTCGTAATTGCAAGTTACGATGTCACATTCTATTCAGTTGTTAAATACGACCCAAGCGATTTAACAAATCCATACAAGGTTATAACTCCAACTGGTAACTTGTATTACAACGGAAATGAAATTATAAACTATCACTACATCGTAAATTCAAGTTCGTATGAAATATCTGTCAATAACGGGGTTGTTGCAACACTTTTGGAAACAAAAACCGAAGGCTCATACACAACATACATCTATTTGATTGAGTCAAACATCGCAGCAGCAGGTGCAAGTGTTAAATTTAGTAGAAAAATTGCAATAACAGTTATTCCTGAAACGACAAATATTTTAGGTAACTCATTTGCATACTTTGTCGGAACAGATCCAGAAGCAGTTGAAATTAAATCAATCACTTCATCTTCGGAAGATATATTCCTATTCAAAAACAACACAGAAACAAGCATCACATTGCAATGGAATAGTTATTACGGCATCAAAGAAAATAAGATTTATTATCAAATTTCAAGAGATGGTGGAAATACTTGGAGTGATAAAATTGAAAGTCCAAACGAAAATGGCATCGCAAGATTGAACTTGGAAAAATCGGGCAATTATGTGATTATGTTCACAGACCTTGCGGGTAATTCGCAAATCGTTTCTTCTTCAACTGGCTCAAGAGATAGATATAGAATTAACTTCATTAAATCAGTTATATTCAATGTAAACGGCGAACTCCCAATCGATAACGCTGTTTATAACGGCGAAGTTATCATCAGCATACCTTCATCAACATTGGCTTATTATCAATCAAATCCAAGCATCGTTGTGATGTTTAATGGCGAACAAATCTCAGTTTCAAGAAATAGTGACGGAAATTACTCGTTCACAAAAGCAGGCAATTATGTTGTATATTTCAATGCAAAGAAAAACAATAATGAGTTAGGCATTGAAAAAATAGCCTTCACAATTATCAATGAAAATGATTCTCGTTGGGCGTTTAACTATTTGAATTATAATAACTATATAATTGATTATATTAAATATAACGACACTTACCTTGATATTTCAAAAATTATAAACGGCAACGAAATTCTGATGTCAGTCATTTTGGGAAACAGTTCATTTGATAACGGTATTTACACAATCAAAATGACAACAAACGATATTCCAAGTCAATCATTTGAATTCAAATTCTGGCTAAACAATCTTAAACCAGACATTGAAATTTCTCAAGACGAAGGCACAACAACCACAGGTGATATTGTTGTCCGCTTGAACACAAATAACATTTATGAAACAATCGGTGATTGTAGGCTCGTGATTAACGGACAAGAAGTTTTGGTTATTAACAAAGAATATTTTACAAGTTCAAACTATAAAACCAACGAGCAAGTTACACTCACAGAAACAAGCCCATACTACATTCAAATCTACACAGATAGCGGCAAGTTGATTTACTCATATAAAGTTGAGATTGTCGACCCACTTAACACTGTAACTATCATCTTAATAGTTGTAGCATGTGTAGTTGTTGCAGTTGGCGTATTGTTGTTCTTCTTACTTAGAAAGAAAATGAAAGTAAGATAAAAACTATTAAATTAAAAAAACAACCTATCAAACCCGATAGGTTGTTTTTGTCACGCGTGACTTTTTATGTGATATGTATTGCAATTGATAAATAATAGAATCATTATGTGAACCTAGCATTAGATAATGTTAGTTTTTTTTGCAACCTTGGCAACATTGTTGTTTTTTTTGGCTATCTTGTAGCATTTTTGGCTTGAAAATAGCAGATTTAGTGGGCTAAGGGGTAGCAATTGCCACAATAAAATCAACTTAAAAAGCGTTTGGAAGGGGGCGCGGGGGAAGAA
>ULNY01023701.1_pt1 | contig 45962 bp, 50 predicted proteins | sample 1952071 | NCBI WGS metagenome assembly ULNY01 (sample SAMEA4835589, study PRJEB28245) | human gut metagenome | biome: gut microbiome; material: fecal sample | place: Denmark | collected 2008 | reverse complement strand
TTTTTGTTTTTCAGACCATGACTGTGTTGTCCCTTTGAACTGATTTTGCGGGTCCCAGGTACCTGTACTATGGACTATTTTAAAATTCTCGAAGACTTTTTTTGAAATAACTTCATAGTTATCTCTGTTTGCAGAATCTCCAAGATTATATTCCAGGTTTGCTGTAGATGACGTGGATAAGGATCCATCTTCATCGTAATCCGTAGTGTATTCATCCAAAGGCTCGATCTCTACAGAATCTGCGGTTGTCAGTTCTGATGCATTGATAACAGAGCAGGTCTTCCTGATATCATCAAAGACGATGGTGGCATTGAACAGCTTGCGGAATTCCTCTATAAAGGTATAGCTTGACCAATGAGGTAGTGCTTTACGGAGTTCTCTGGTCTTGTAAGCTGAAGCAATATACAGGAGATTCCATGGTTTGCAGTCAAAGTCATTGCGCTTGAGCGTATATCCTTCGTACTCCACCACCTTGCGAAATATGTACATCAGGTTGGGCTGAACAGCCAAGTTCATGACAAATGGCGCATTGTAGCCGATGAACTGCTTAGTTTTATCCACTCCAACAAAATTAGCAATCATATCATTTGTTTCGTCCCGTACAGGTACGAAACACCATTTACCTTCTACTCCCAGGAACTTCGACTTATCTTCATCAAGTCTATAGATGTCATTGATCTTTTGAAGGTTTTTAAATCCCTGAGACCAGCCCTTGTCGACAGTATAACCAGGTTTATCAGCTGTGCCAAATGTTGCGATTTCATCGATATAATGCTTGGTCATCCTGTCATTATACTTGATGCGGGATTTTCCGCCCACAATCTGCAGTTTTATTTCAGCCTCCGTTACGCTGATGATGGTTCCTACACCCGATAGAATCAAACGACCGCTCACGTACAGTTTGCAGTCATTAAACTTCTGGGTAACCTTAGATACATCGAAGCGGCTCACATTGTGGAAAACTCTACGGTTATCCATAATCGACATCGGAAAGTTGATGTCGTATGAATATTCTCCATCGTCCGTGACGTACTGGTTGGCGTATGTTAACTTGATGGATTGGCTGGCAGCCGGATAGGCTGCCATACCATTAATAACACATGTAATCATAGACTATTTGTTTGATTTCATTTTCTGATATTGACTCCATTTGCGGTCGAAACCATCTGGACCCGTAATGACCACGTATGATTTGATGCCCAGGTTGAGCTGTTCATTGAGCCTTTCAATGGTTGAACTCACGTTATCGAGAGATGCGCCTACCTGTTCGTTATCTGCACTAACATTGACAACAGGCGCAACAACGGCAGCGCTGCCAGTTCCCATGGCGCGACTTACGTCTTGAGCAGTGAGTGATGCTACGGTATTATTGCGCTGTGCAGCATCGATGAGCTGAAGGGCAGGAAGGAGCTGAGGATTATTCACGGCGTTATGGTTCGCCACGAACTCGCCAGCATGAACCACGCCAGCCTCCTTCTTATAATGGCCAGGACCCGTAAAACCGCCCTCGTAATATCCGGCTGCCTCCGCCTGATGCTGCTTTTTGATGGTTGCTATCTGAAGCATACCGGCAGCTGTAGCGAGTCCGGCGGCTATAGGGGCGATGATGTAGCCCACTGTAGGGATTGCTGCAGCTGAAGAGTAGGCGTTGATTGCCGACATAGCGGTAGAAGCGACTGCCTGAGCAATCTCTATCTTCATCGCCTTCTTGTTGGCTTTAGTCTTTGCCGCAGAAATCTCCTTGTCTCGTTTCGCTTCCAGACGCTTCTTCTTGGCTGAATTATTGCCGGCAGCTGAAATCTGCTTATCGTAGTTCGCCTGGATCTTGGCAACCTCCAGGTCGGAACATGCCTGCGAGTAAGCTGAAGCTGCGCCCATCATGCTGCTGATACTACTGAAGGCTGCACCTGCTATGGCTGCAATATTCTTATAGGTTTCCTGATTCATCTGCTTCTTGGCATCCTGATACGCCTGTTCGCTGATTTTATCCTCCTCGCGAAGCTTCTGAAGATTGTCATTAACCATCTTCTGCTGCTGGATGGCAGCAATGGCGCCTCCCGCAATGGTGGCGAGATTATCTGATCCGAGCGAACCGCTACGGTCATCGGTCTGTCTAGTCATCTTCTTGGCGGTATCGAGAGCGGTGGTTGCATCGTCTTTTGCCTGATCTTTGGCGTCCGGCTTGTAGGATGCATACTTGTTAGCGATGCCCATCTTCATGCGCTGATACTCCTCTTCGCTTACAAGACCAGCCTTGTGAACCTCATCCAGTCCTGCAAGCTCCAGCTGCATCTGCTGTTCATTGCCGAGGGTGAGATACTCCTGCTTGAGCTGCATCAGCGTGTCATCGTATTGCTTTTGGCGGTCATACTTGTGCTGCTGCTCGCTGCGCTCAATCTCTCTGGCTATCTGCCAGTACTCGTCAGAGGACTTCAGATAGAGTGCCTGTTTCTCTTTGAGAAACGTCTGGTCGAGTTGAAAAAGCGCCTCATTGATAGCACTCTCGTTATGATAGAGGTCGGAGTCCTTATTGTAATATTCGGCAGTGATGGCCTGTTCTGCCACTTGCCGGTCGTACTCCAGTTCCTGGAGGTCTTGCGTCTGCTTGCGCTCATAATCGGCAGAAATCTTTTCCTTCTGGGCATTTAGACGTTTATACTCCTCGCTCTCTGCTTCACCGTATTTGCGAAGGATGTCCATACGCTGCTGAAGTCCCTGCTCCTTGATCTTTGCCATGCGGTCGTTGTATTCCGCCAGGCGAATCTGACCGGTAGAGTAGAGAGTGGTAGCTTCCAGCTGCTGAGCCTCGGTACTTTTCTTTGCATCATCCAGCTCTTTTTTGAGGTCTGCCTTGCGCTTGATTTCTGCTTTACGTGCTGCAGCTTCACGCTTCTTTCGCTCCTTTTCGGCTGCTTTTCGCTTCTTCTCTGTTGTGTAATGGCTACCAGAACCTACAGATGATGTTGTTGCACCATTTCCGCTGTCTATCTTAGTATTCTTCTTTATGACAGTAGTCAAGGCCTTTCTTATCCGCTTATTGTTCTTAATCGTCAGATCGAGTGCAGCTTCTTTGGCATCCAGGGCCTTTTTTTCGCTTTGAACAATCTCGAGTCTCTTCTTGTGGATCTCCTCCTGTTTCTTGTTTGTTTTAAGAGCCTCGCTATCTTTAGTGAAATATGAGCTTTCAGAACCTGGACCAAAAGAAGGGCGGAAGATCTTTTCCGATGTATATCTTTCTGGATGAGCATCACGTTCTGCCCGTACAGCTTTGAGCGAACCCTTGATTCTGGTTTCTCTCGTCTTCAGTTCCAATCTCTTCTTGTTAATTTCAGCCTTTTTCTCATAGATGGCTTCTGCCATTGCTGCATCGTTGAGTTTGTTGATATACTGTGTTATTACCTCTATATTATCATTATACAGCTTTCCTTCGTTGGATATGCTGGCATGATAATTAGGGATAATCTTCTGCAGGTTGGCGATGGCGCTTCTTCGCTCATCCACGGTATATGCATTGGAGTGGATGATCTTGTTGAGCATATCAATCTTGTTTCTCTCATCGATGGTTGCATCTGAAACCTTTTTCGCCAGGCTGGCCTGCTGTTCTGCAACTGCCCTGTTATTCTTGGCTTCCTGGGTATTATTCCGAAGCGTTTCATTATACGAGGCAAATGCCTTCACTGTACCATAGACAGCAACCCCTACCACTGTGAGAACGGTGGCGAGTGCAGCCCATGGATTGGTGAGACTTGCCAAGCGTGCTGCTCTCATTACTATAATATAACCTTGCACCCCCTTTGTCAGAAGTGCCCATGTAGCCTGTAGGGCAACCATGGCTGTGTGCAAAAGAGTTGTAGTGGCGATATAAGCCTTATCCACAGCAGCGTTTGCTGCAGCGGCTGCTGTTCTCAGCTTGATGGCGATGGTTTCCTTATACCAAAGAGCCGTGCAGACAGCGATGGCGGAACCTATTATTGTGAGCTGTTTGACGTGGGTGACCGTAAAAGTTATCAATGTTGATAACACATGTATGCCTATGCTCAGGGTAGAGATGGCATATCTGGTTACTGGGATGAGCTGTTCACCCAGTTCTACAGTGAGGTCTTCAAAACGTTTCTTTGCCTTATCCAGCTGGGCTTGCACAGTATTGTTCTGGACATTGAACTCATTGATGACACTTGTGCCTGAAGTGTATGACTGGGTAGCGAGATCCTGGGCAGTTCTTACCTGGTCCAGGTGTGAAGCTACTGCAGAGAGAACGCCAACGGCACGAGTACCATTCAGCTGCATCTCTTCAAACATAGGAGCCATTTCTGCAAACCCACCTCTAGACTTCATGGCAGAAAGAAATGTCATCAATCCCTCATTTGCATTGGTCTTCATCAAGTTTGAGAACTTCGTGACTTCTACACCGGCAATCTTTGCGAATTTAGCCGGTTCCTGATACATCTTGGTTATAAGCTGAGAGAACACAGTAGCAGAGGTTGCCTCTTCCTGCATATTCTGATCTAGTGCAGAAGCGAGACCCATCAGTTGCGCTTGAGTCATGCCTGCCTGGATGCCTACACCGGAAAGATCGGCGGTGAAATCGACTATATATCCGGCATTGGCTGATGAATTCTGTGCAAGTTCGTTGACGGCAGAACCAGTGGCAAGCATAGCCCCACGGAGTCCTTTGGTCTTATCTTCCCCGAACATCTGAGCAAGTTTGCCAATCTTGTCGACCGCTCCTTCTCCCAAGTCATCGCCGAGCGCAACGTTAATTTTATCGGCTCCATCGACGAACTCTTCAATCATATCCTTGCTGGTGATGCCCAGGCGACCGGCAGAACCAGCCAGTTCATTGAGCTGCTCACGAGCCGTACGGGTGTCCATGCGTTTGAAGTCTTCGTTCATCTGGTGGACCTGCTCGTCGGTTTGACCTGTATATTTGCGTACGTTGGCCATCGACTCCTCCATGTCGGCGTAGGCTTGGGCGCACTTGCGCAAGGTCATAGATAGACCGGCATAAGCAGCTATAATCTGCGAGACAGCTCCCCAGTTGGTGTTGAGCACGTTAACGAAACGAGACCAAAGGCTAGTTGAAGCCTTGCCCTCGTTGTTGATGCGCTGCATCTCTGCTCTCACATCTTTGAGTTGTCCCTGCAACTTTTTCCACTCTTTAGAATTACGCTCGATAGCTCCGCTCTTCAGCTCTTTATTAAGAGCTTTGGCTACAACCTGCAACTCCTTGTATGAGGCGGATGAGAGATTTTTTAAGATTTTGTTGACTTTTTGCTGAGAAGTGCTGTAGTTGTCAATCTCAGCTTTCAATCTTTTGATTTGTCTCTCGAATGCGGTTATAGACTCGCCTTTTGCGTAAGCATCATCTTTTGCCTTGCGAACTTCTTTGAGTTTTTGTTCCAATTCATTCAGCCTATCTTTGGCTTCTTTGGTGTCTAGGATAACCCTGCTGACATGTGTTTCTGTATTTGTTGCCATAATCTAATCTTTTATAAATTATGGCAAAGATACACTTAAATGCGCAATAACAAAAATACGAGACCGTTGTATTACGACCTCGTATTTTTGTTTGTATTGTTAAATTCATCTCTTTCTCTCAGAGCAAATTTTGTTGCTACATCTTCTGCATCCCAGCAAAGATATTTTTTATTTTTGTGGCTTAGTGTTTTTTTATCCCCCGTAATAGAATTTTCGATGGTGATATAGAATAGACCATCTTTGTAGGTGATTTTGCTTGCTGAATTATTATGAGACAATAGTTGAATCGGCTCGTTATAATTTTCTCCGTTTGGCGAATATTTTGATATAGACGAGCGAGGAACAGAGTTGATGCTATCGCCCACCTTACCTAAAATATGGAATAAAGCAAATGTCCCATATGTCAAAACCGCAGAGAAAATCAATATGCCTAACATAATTTGAAAGTTTATTATTATCTTTGTTGCAAATATAATAATAATCTTTGAAATATGCAAGTTTTTTATGTTAAATCTTTGCTTTAACCCTGTTATTTAACTACATCTATGTATCTCGAGTAGTTAATCCTGGAATGAGGGTTGAAGTTGACGATTTGAACCTTATATCCTTTTGTCCCCCAGCGCCACCACAGAAACTTGTGTTTGTAGCTTCTACTCACGATGGTGATGAGACTATCACGGCTGGAGTACTGGCATAACCTGCCAGGGATGTCTATATGCAGTGATAGCCATTTATCATGGTATGAAAATACGGAATCCACCGTATTGGGTACAGGTTCTATTCTTACCGTATCTGTAGTAGAGGTGGATAGGGTATGGATGGCTTTAGCATCCTTGAGCTTTACCTTGAGTTCCTTGATCAGCTTGGTATCTGCCAGGTGCAGCTGCTGCAGTTCTTTATACTTAGCTTGAAGGGCTGTGTTCTGCGCTACCGGAAGAGTGTCACCCAATTTATCGTATTGGATATCATAGCTGATGCTTGCCACGTTTCCTTTCTGCCGTTCGATCTCTTCTTGTAGTTCTCCGTTCTTGTAAGCTGATCGGATAAAGGCAGCCGCTGTTATGATGAACAGGGCTGCCAGAAACATGATAATGGTTCTTTGATTTTTCATTGTTATGCGATATCTTTATATTCCTCGATGGCGTTAAAACAAGGACACATCTTTTTCCATTTTGACTTATCTGTGCCCCAAATATCCCGATGTCCCATAATCTTTGCATCAGGGAACATCTGTTTAAGCTTATGCAGCAGGAGGGTCAGTGCATCCTTCTGTTCCGGTGTCCGGTTATCTATAGGTTTGCCATTGGCATCGATGCCGCCCATATAAGCCACATTGATAGCTGTGGAGTTGTAGCCTTGCACTCCATTGCTTACCTCCTCGATGGCGAGAAGCTGGTGGGTACCGCCATTCGTGGTGATGACATAGTGATAACCAGGATTCTTCCATCCTTTCCGGCGGAACTCAGCCTTGAGGTCATCGATAGTCTGCATCTGCGAACCTGCTGTGCAGTGAACGAAAATACGTTTAATCTGTCTCATTTTTATTGTGATTTAAAAATTTGTCTTTAAAGTCGGCGAATTTCGCGTCGATGGCGATGCCAACTCCGAAGATGGAGCCTGCGTACATAAGTGTCTGGGCGAAATACCAGAGCACGTTGTCTGTCACGTCGCGAGATTGCGATGTGAAGTAACTAATATAAACCAGTATGATAGCGAGGAGTAGTGATACTACAGCCGATCCGTACTGAATCCATTCTTTTGTATTCTTCTGCATGATAATGTATCTTTTTAATTCACTGCAAAGATACATAGGGTAGGGGATTAATAAAAATACGAGACCGCCCCAGACGATCTCGTATTATATGTTTAACTGTTAGACCTCTCTTGCGAGAATCTCCTTGGCTATCTCTTTGGCCTCTTTGCGCCACGACTGATATGCCTCGAACTCTGCCTCGTGAGTCTCGTCACCATCGCCACGGTTGGCAAGGATGGCCTCTACCTGGTTCTGACTGTATCGCGTGCGAACCAAACCTGCGGTGAAATCGTCGTAGGTGGCTGCGGTCGCCTGAATCTTGGTCGAGCCATCAGGCTCTGTGCCCTCATAGCTGTAAGTAGTGACACCCTCTGTGTCTTCATTCTCTGACTGCTCTGAGGTACCGGAAGAGCCTGTAGCGGCCTCTGGATGATAGTTGTCAACTCTCTGCTCACCAGTGTAGAGCAGATAATGGTTATCGTCATATTTGACGAAGCTCTTGCGAGCTAGATAATACTTCTTGTTCATAATTGATCACGTGAATTTATAGAACTTCTTTTTGAATTTATTGTGAAGCTCTGCGACCACGGTGGAGAAGGGTAGCTCATCACGACAGAAGTCGTTGAGGGCTTGGTCTATCAAGATCTTGGAGCCTGTATAGAGGTAGTGCTCCAGAGGTTGCCATACCTCGGTGCCGTCTGGCTCCAGGTGGTCGATGATGCGATAGCGTAGGGAGAGGCGCTTCTTGGGCACCTCTTTGGTGACCATGTGGGTGGAGCCGTCCGGGGCGGTCTCCTCTTGCTGGATGGTCTCCTTCTCTATCACCGAGTCATCGACCTTGTAGTCTATCACTTGAACGAGGAACTTGTTCTCGTCCTGACCCTCACGGCAGATGATGTCCTCGATGGACTGCTGCTGTGATTTCTCCATACCGTCAAAAGGCACGCGCGCACGGCGAGCCTTGACGAGTTTACCGAATCTTTCCATACCGATTTTCTTATATAAGTTTTTAGAGTTTGCGTGGATGCCCAGACCTAGGCGAGAGGCTGCCTTGAGCTGTATCTGGCGCTCATTGAACCCAGCCTTGCGTAAGTTAGCCACCTGTTTGCAAAGATCATGTTTGAACCGTTTGCGTAGGAGCGTATGGTCAGCATAGACGATTTGCCCGCAAAAGTCTATGCCATCGCAGGTTCGGTGGATATTCCATGACTTGTTGACGGATAGGTGCCAGTCACGGGCGAGGTGCATCACGGCGAGCTCCGCAATCAGCCTGAGGAACACCTTATCCTCGTGAAGGATATAGATGTTGTCCATAAAGCGATAATAATGACGGAGACCCTGACGGCAGAAACGCTCGAACCTCTCATTGAGCGATTTCACTCCCCCACATAGCAGCTGAGCTTGCTGCTGAGTGCGACAGGTAACGAGCATGTCGCTCACGTAGCGAGCTTGCCAGTAGTGGAACTTATCTTTATCGTCTAGGATATCGAAGCATCGAAGTGCCAGGTAATCGAACCGAGCGAGGAAGAGCTGACCCAGAAGCTGGGCGAGCTTCACTCCGAGCACGATGCCAGGATTAAAACTATCGACCACCTCGTCGATGAAGGCGAGGAGCTTGCGGTCTTTGATTTTGCGGCGATATTCACGTTTTAGGAGGTCGTGATCGACATTCTGAAAATAATGGTGAATATCTAGTGGCAAACAATAAAAGGTGTCTTGCTGCGGCGAGCTGAAGATGTCTTGCTTGACAAGATTATAAAAATAATGGGTGCCCTTGCCCTTGGAGCCAGCCGGACTGTGGCTGTAGAGTGTCTTGCGAAGGTTATCCTCTACAGGTTGCAGGGCAGCGTGCTGGATGACGTGGTCGATAACGGGCAGCTTGTTGACTTGGCGATGTTTTGGATAGTCGATATCTTTGGCGACATAGGCTGAGGTATGCCAAGTTTGTTGGGTGTAAGCATCGAGCATGCGTCCGATGTTATGGTCTAGGTTTGCCTCGAATTTTTGGACCGCACGGCGAGACATCTTTTGTCGGGCGTAGTCATAGAATGCCCGACGAAAGTTGTCTAGTGTCTCGACCTGTGGCGATATGTTGCCAAACCTTTTCATAAGCGGTGTAATGTCTGTGTTGAACGGTGTATAAACTGTGTATAGTCTGAATCGTCTGCTTTTGTACACTTGATAACCTTCGACCGGATGACCGTGTTGTCATCATCTACCAGCTGTCTTATTAATGTGTATGTATCGCCATGGGGCGAGGATTGACCCTGTAATCTCGAAGTGGGAGCAAACGACCCACGAAGAGATATGTCTGTAAGTTGAGGGCGGCGCCGTAGTTCACATTGGCATTCGAGACAGCATTGTTCACGTTGAGCGTCGAAAGACCGCATTGACCACCATTGTTAGCGTTAGCACCACGAAGGCAGACACGAAAACCGGCACCTAGGGTCACACCCTGATATCATAACCGCCGCAAAGGTAATAAAAATAATCGGTATGGAAGCATGTCAAAGAGCTTTTTTGATGTTTTTATTGATATTTTTTTTGTCGCCGACCGCCACAGGCGGTAACTTAAGGCGAGCTACGCTCGCTGGGTGCTTCGGCTTCGCCGAGGGTGCTCAGGTCTCTTTTGCACACCCAGTAAACCGATGCACACCCAGCAAACTGATGTAGTCTTTTAGGCCGCCTCGTAATACACGGGTTCCACTGACCACTCGGATGCTGCTTCGCAGAGGGCGGCGCCGCAGTCCACATCGGCACTCGAGACAGCATTGCTCACGCTGAGCGTCGAAAGACCGCATCGACCACCATAGTAAGCGTTAGCACCACGAAGGCAGACACGAAAACCGGATGTAGCGCCGCTATTATTCCAGAAATAGCTAGTCCAATAGGTTGACTCGGATGCGCCCGTGGCGGTCGGGAAGTTCTCCAGATGCTCCATCGAGAGCGTCTTGATAAAGCCTTCGCCCTTGGTCGGCGAGGTGCTGTAAGCCACCATGCCATCGGCGGAACCTATCGTCCACGTGCCGTAGATGGACGGTGCCACGAGATGGGTCACGGAAGTGTCTTCGTTGCATCGCACCTGCTCGTCATCCATGTGTCGCCACAACGAGCCGAAGCCATTTTTGTAGCCGAAGAAGGATGGTATCTTGGCGGTATAGACCACGGTGCCATCGTCTTTTTTGACCTCGTAGCTTGCCTCGCCGCAAGCGTCGCCAAGCTCGATGCCAGCCGACATCGGCACGACAGGGCGATAGCCGTTGTAACCACCCCAATCAGGCATCTGTGTCACGCCAGCGCCGAGACCACCCTGGTAGAGACCGTTGGCATCTTTTTGGCTGTTGACGGCATCCTGGTCGTAGTGGGTGCCGAAGATGACCCCGAAGAGCACGGAGATGGCAGAGGTGTGGCGCATGGTGGTGCAGAGCCAGCCTGTGCCGTTTTTGCGGGCAGCGGCACGCCAGTATTCGGTAGTCTGGTTGGTGGCAGCCTTGCCCAGCATGGTGCGGTTGGTGTTATCTAACGTGGAGTCGTTGTTGCCGCCTCGGTAGTCTGTGCCCTCGTTGATGTAGCTCACCAGCTTGCCTGTGCTGCGCTCTAGCGTGGCGAAGCCAGCGGCGGAGATGCTGCCCACAGGTATCTTGTAATTGTACTCGCCTGGTATCGGCGTAGGGCTGACCATCTCGTAATGGAGTCTGCCCACGGTCTTGATGACCATGTACCACTCCTTGCCCCAGCCCCACTGGTAGTGCCCCTCTGAGCCATCGAGCTTGGCTGTCTCGCCGGTGGCATACTTGTGGTGGTCTTTGGAGTCGAGCTTGCGACGGGAGTGGTCATTCTTGACCAGATAACAGCCCAGACCCAGCTCCGTTGGTAGGGTCTGCAGTAACTCTAGCGAGCCCACATAAGTGGCGGCTTTAGGGGTTGCATTGTCGAGGTTCCACACTCGACCACACCAAGGATGCTGTCCCATTTGGACGGCGCTTTTGAGCGACATCTGCTCAGACCTGCCGGATTTTTTGTCGAAGACCTCGACAATCTTGTCTGTGGCGCTCATGTCTGACTGTGGGAGGTCGTCAACCTGTTGACCTCCATCGAAAGCGGCTATGATAGCCTTGAGCTTACTCTCTTCTTCTGATGTTAATGCCATAATAAAAATTATATTTAATCGATTAAACAATGCGTAATTTATCACCAACTTTTCTAAGCTTGCCCGATGCCGACAGGCGAAGGCGAGGCTGGCGCACGGTGATGCTGACCTCTTGCCAGAGCGGTGTGTTGGCGGTGGGGATGACCCAGAACTTGGTGGTGCCCTCGCCCTTGATGATGAGGTTGCCGCTTGGGTCTGCCACGAGCGAGTCGCCCTCGGCTCGCTGGAAGAGCACGCTCTGAGGGAGGTAGCTCGGCAGGATCTGCACGGCGATGCGCTGAGCCACCTTGTTGCGTAGGCTTATCTCGGGGAGATAGGTCAGGTTCATGCGAGCTGGCGCGATGAAGCCTGTGGTTATCTGAGCGGCGAGACCATCCATCTGCGCTATCTTGGCATCGGCTCGCTTGGATGCCGCGTCAGCCTCTGCAGCCTTGGTCTCTGCCAAGGCTGCCTGTGATGCTGCAGCCTCGCCCTGCTCGCCAGCCGCCTTGGCTGCGCTCTGGGCGAGGTTAGCCGCCTTGTTGGCATCGTCGGCCGCACCCTGCGCTCTGACGGTCGGTGTCTTGTCGAGCCACAAGCGCCACTTGGCGTTGGTATCTGAAGGAGTCGTCGTGTTGCCATCCTCTAGGGAGGCGAAGACTCCTGACGATGTGTGAACGATGTCGCCCTCGTCGTAGCCCTTGACGGTCTGGCCATCCTCATCTTGATAGGAGTAGCCCGACTGCCAGGTGCCCTGGTCGGTGAAGGCGACATTGCCCACGACAATGATGTTTGTGTTATCTGCCATAATGATTTATACTTTAATGACTAACTTGTTTCTGCGCTTGACAACGTGCTCAGCGACATGACTGCCGTAGTCGATCATGAGGAGTTTGTTGCGCCGTTGACGGAACGCCGGACATGGCACCGCCTCGGGCGATGACTCCTGTATCGACATAGGTGTGCTTGGAGAGATCCCACTGCCACCAGTTGCCGTTGTCGCCCATCTTGGGTGGATGGTCGTTGAGCTCCTGGGCTAGGTTGGTCTGCTTCTCGCTCTCGGTGAGGGCTGCGAGCGTATCGTCGATGCGCTTGTTCTCGGCGGTGACACGCCCCGCCTCGGCGGCGATGCGGGCATTTTCGGCTGTCGCTCGCTTGGTCTCTGAATCCATGCGAGCTTGCTCTTGGGACTGTCGGGTCTGCTCGGCAGCTTGTCTCTTGGTCTCGTTGCTCTCAATGGCAGCCTTGGAAGAGAGCGTTGCTTCTGTCGCCTGTTGGGCGGCCTCGGTCTGCGACTTGCTGGCACTGACCGCATCCTCTACCTTTTTGCGTTCGGCGGTGAGGTCAGTTGTCGCCTTGTTGACGCTAGCCGCCGCATCGTTGGCTTTGCCAGCTGCGGTGTTGGCCTCCTCTGTCGCCTGTTTCGCCTCCTCGATGCGGATATCCACATCTTTAGTCAAGAGTGACAGCGGTGCGATGACTTGCTTTTGCACACCGTCTTTGCTGTAGAGGGCGGGCATCGTACTGATGCCATCGAGCGAGGTGGCGAGCTCGCAAGAGAAGATGTTCTTGCTGTGCCGCTGTAGATATTCGTTGAACTTAGGTAAGAGCCGGGCGCATAGCGCCTCGAACTCTGTGTCATTCTCTATGCCCATAGGCTATGATTTTAAGATGTCCTGTTTCCACTCGGCAATCTTGGCGAAGACAGCCCCTGCCTCTTCATCGCTCAGCACGGCAGTGTTGATGCGACATGAGAGGTTGGCATCCATAAAGCTGATGTATCCAGCACCGCTCTCGGAGGCTGGTGCATCATCTTTGGACTCTGTACGTTTATAGACCTCACCGGAAAAAGAGACCTTGTCATCTCGCTTTGTCTTGGTGAACTTGACGAAAACGCCTGTAACAACCTCAATCTCCTGGATGTCGGTTGTCGTAACTGTTGACTCTACCTTCATAATTAATCTTGCTCTATTAGTTTAACAATCTGACAATATACCCCTGGCACCAAGGAAGCCTTGGCGACCTCTTTGATCATGGTTAAGTCTTCGGTCGTACACTCGACCTCACTTGGTTTAGTGTGCATCTGCACACTCAGGTTGTAGGCTCTCTTAAGAGACTCATCATCAGCCTTGACGCTGTTATTGCTTCCGTTGAACAGATGAAGTCCGAGCACCTCATTCATCATCTGAGGCTGTCCGTTGCTGTCTGTCATCACCCCGCCCCTGTAGTTACGGATGGCGACCTTAAAATTTCTTTTCATATCTGTCTAAGTTTAAAATTAATATGCGTGGTTCAGCTTGCGCGCTGTGTATTTGGTCGTGTAGTCACTCACCTTGTTGCCCATGGTTGAGTTATAGACCAGCAGGAACGTCGCACTGTCGCCCTGTCCCATCTCTATGTAATCTTTGTTGCCGCAGTTCTCATCGAGAATCAAAGGTAACTCCTCTTTGTTCCATGCGTAGGAATCGCTTTTGTCTTTGATCTTGTTGCGCCCATAAATGAAGAAGTTTGTCGTGCCTGGCTCAGCGACCACCGTAAATGTCACGGCGAAGTTGGTAGATGAGCCACAGCCTAATGCGCTGCGCACCTCAGACAGTGTTGGCAGCGTTATGCCGCTTGACGAGACGTAGCTGTAGATGAGCCAGACGTTATTCTCAGAAATCTTGGCATAGCCATTATAGATGGTGTTTTTTGTGCTAAGCGCATATCTGCTATACTTATATCCACCTATCCATCCATTGAGTACTCCATTGCCAGCACCTGTGAAAGCAAAATTATAGGCACCGTTTTTAGCCGAGAGTATGGCTGCGATATTGTAACCAAGCCCCCACCAGTCGCTGCTATCCTCATTTTCGAATCGAGCCACCGCACGCTGTCCTGATGACGCTGGTAGTACGTTGCCACCGATGCCCGCAAAGCATTTATGGGTATCGTTGCGAAATATGATGTATGCATCATTGGTAAATGGGTCGTTTGTCAGACCCGTGCCCTGGATAGTGAAGCCAGCGATCTTGCCCGCCAAAGCCTCCATGGAGCCATCTTTGTTGATTTTGAAATTGCTGTTGGCCGTGACCACACCGTTAAGGTTGATTTGGTCTGCCGTGATGGTGGCAGAGGAGATGCCGTTGGCAATCATTGTCTTGATGGTAGCCTCGGATAGAATCTTGCCATCGACACCCTCGATTTTTGTAGTCAGCGCATTGTAGTCTGCTGTCACAAGCAAGCCACCTTTGTTTTTGAGCGTGCCATCGGCATTGAATCGCTCGCTCATCAGGGCGTTGTAGTCAGCGGTGGTGATAAGATAGCTCGTATCTTTGAGCTTGCCATTGGCATCGAAACGAGCAACTGCCGAAGACCACGAATCGGCGTTTTGACTGACCAACGATATAGTCGGACCATAATCGTTGCGTATGTCTGAGCCTACGCTGTCGGCGTGTCTCCTGGCTTCGGCAACGGAACTGTTGAGGGCATTGTAGTTGTCAGACATAGTCCCTTGCAAAGTGTTTTTGGCTGCATTCAGCTCGTCTTTTGTCGCAGCCTTGCCCACCGTGGTATTGATGCCATTGACCGTTATCTTTAACTCAGCGAGTGCCGCCTTGGTGCCGTTGGCCGTATTGGTGACGCTCTCGACACGTGCAGTGATGCTGTCGATGTCGGTGTAGATGCCAGAAATTTTCTCGTTTGTGCTATCCTGCCAGGTGTTGATGAGGTCGATGCGACCTGCCTCTATCTCTATTCTTGACGAGAGTGTTGTGTTGAGTTCGCCGTATCTCTTATCGACATATAGGCGTATTGCCTCTTTCTCAGCGTCCAGCTCGATGCCGAGCTGAGTTGTGGTACCATTGACCTTGTCGATGTTTTGTCCCAGCAGCTTGATGTTTTTAGCCGTCTGAAGTATTTGTGTCGAGACGGTCTTGCTCAGGTTGTCGAGAGGCTCGTCGGTGATGGTGAGCAGCGCGACGTAGATGTCGCCTGTATATCGGAGCACGAAGTCGCCGGTGCCATTCCACTTGCCATTTAGCTCTACCGTCTGCCACTCTGCCGAGTATGGCACGCTGACGCTCTGGGCTGACAGGTCGTTGGTCTTGCCTTCGACGGCCTTGCAACCCTCGAAGCCAAAGGTGAGGGTGCCAGCAGTCTTGGCATAGATGCGAGCACTTATATATAAGGTGTCTTGCACCTCGGTATAGTCATCGCCAGTGGTATTCATGCCATCCTCTCCTTTTTCTGCCGATGGCTGGGTATATTCCTTGTGAGTACCGGGCTTGCGGATGAGGTCATTGGATTGTTTGACGCCGCTGTCCTGTATGTGCAGCATGTTGCGCCCCTCGTTGTTGTCGATGCTCACTCGGTGGTTGCCACTCACGGTGGCGGCACCATTGACCATGACAGGTAAGCCATTGGCATCGACCCAGAACTGGGACTCGTCTGTATCGTCGATGGTCCAGCCATCAATGAGCTGCTCATCGTTATAGCCTATCGCCGTCAGAAACTGACCGTTATGGAGGTAGTTGCTCTCCTCTGTTGCCTCGTACGATGTCTGTGCGAAGCGGGTGGCGAACTGGTTCTGCAGCATCTGTATCTTGGTGTCGATGCTCTCACCTGTGCGGCGGAGCACGAAGTCGCCCGTGGCGTAGAGGTTCTGCAGGAACTCACCGAAGCCTGAGAGTGCACCGAATAGAGGGTGTGTGATGCCCCGTAGGTTGCCGAGGCGACCTTTGAGCGCATTGTCAGGGTCTGTCTTGAGACCATAGATGATGTCCATGTAGGGCGTATCACTGCCCACGGTCATCATCTGTATGATGCCCTTTCGGTCGGGGTCGGTGAGGTTGTCGACCCTAACAAAAGTGTCTCGCTTGGTGATGAGCTGCTCTGCGGTGGCACCCTCCATCGAGGAGGTGAAGTTCTTGAACTTAACCCAGGCCAACATATCCTCGCCACTGCCCTCGCTGCCCACCTCTGTCACGATAAGCTCGTATCGCTTGGTGACATAGTGGTTGTTTTCGGTGGAGGGCATGCCATTGTACTGCTGTACCATGATGTAGTCATCCTTGCGGAAGGGGTTGTACATCCTGCCCTCGTGGGTGTCGAGATAGACCCTGCCTGTCTCTGGATTGTAGTGGTCAACCTCTAGCATCGCCGTGAAGATGCGGTTGTCATTCTCACCCAAGAGTTGAGAGACGATCATCTCGAAGATGCGCATGGTACCACGCACGATGAGATTATCCAGCTCTAGGTTGTATTTATTCTCCTGTACCCCGGCAGCGTTGGTCGTGGGGTTGTTGGCGAGTCGCCAGCCCTTGCCATCGAGGAAGCCCGAGACGAAGTCGGGAGAGCCTATGGTATCATCAAAACGAGCAGCGCCCTTGACGTGCAGCGCACTGACTGTCGCCAAGCCCCACGCCAGGATCTCTTCGATGCAAAGCTTGTAACCCCCATTCTCTTTTGTGGCGAGGCAGAAGCCTTTTTGACCAGCCTCGGAGTAGTCATCAGTGGCGATGGAGTGGGCGATGATGTCGCCCTCTTTGGAGAAAGAAAAGAGGTTGCCTATCTTGATGCCCTTGAGAAAGGTGATGAGCCCATGGGCTGTATCGTCGTTGATGGCGGAGAGTTTATCGTTGTCAGCAGAGGAAGCATAGTCGAGCAGGGACAGGAAGGCGTTGCCAATGCGGCTTGCCGTATTGGCGTGCTTGACTCTCTCGTCACGGATGCCCTCGAAAGCCTCTCTGATTTTGTTGATGTCTTTATTTTCTGCCATATTTTTTATTTTGATGCAAAGATAGGAAGGATGAGAACTATATAAAAATACGCTAGATAGGGGTGCCGAACATCTGCTTGAAGAGGTCTGCCATCAGGCCCTGGTATTCCTCGCCATAGAAATAGCCCTCCATATCGTTCAGCTTCATGATGGATGCATAATACTTCCGGTTGAACCATGGGCGCCTCTGTCTGGGTTCGCCCAGATGATGCTTCGCACGATATTTCGGATCCAGGAACTGGAGATCGCCAGGATTGCCATGGTAATAACCGTTGCCCGTTCCTGTCTCCTGATACAGACCGTAGAGCAGGAACTTGTGGGCGATGACTCTTGATGAGCCGCCAAACGAGGTAGCCTGCACGCTGTTGAAGAGAGCACCCGTATGTCGTATGCGGTAGTGCATGATCTTCTCCTTCCAGATCTTCACCATCTCCTCTGCCCATCCACGCTCATAGGCATGGATGTCTTCCTGAGATACGGGAGTCTTGATGTTATTCGTTCCATTCTTCATTGTCATATACCAGGTCTAATGGCTCGCTCACGTCGATGTGGAATTCCACGCCAGTGAGCCCGTTGATGAAATATGCGCCTATCTCCCGGTTGTCCACCTGGTCGCTCAGCAGATAGGTAAAGTCGCTTTCCCACTTCATCTTGTCGATGATGATACGGCTCAGAAACTGCCGGAAGATCTTTCTGCAGGTGTTCAGCTTCTCCTGGCGGTCGTTCATGTCGTTGAACTTGTATCGCATCAGGATCCACACCGTATAGGTGACAACCTTGCGGAAACTGCCGTCGCCGTTGATGGCCACGTTGCCGTCGTTGGTGTCATCTATGACGATGAAGTTCCTGCCCTTCGACATATTGGCCAGCATTCCCTCGAAAGCCTGTGGTGTAGAGCATGTGGTAGGAATGAACCCCAGCTCGCAGCATAGCTTGTTGCGCTTTGCCAGGTCTCTGAAGTAAGAGAATGCATCGAAGCCCACCTGTACCGATGGGGTATTGATTTCTGTCTTGATCATGATTTATTCAGTTTCTTGTTTAACTCCTCTGCCTCGCGTGCCTTGGCATCCAGTTCGGTGAGTGCCCGCCACACATTGGCTTTCCTGATAGTCTCCTCCTTGGTGATATCCCCGCCCGTGAGTGCCCGGATCTGTGCATTCATCGATGCCTCCATGTCATTTTCTCCTTCGCCTCCTTCAGCTGCAGGCTTGAAGAGATGGGGGAACTTTGTGGAAAAGTTGTGCTTTATCCACATAAACCAGAGGAACACACCCATCAGCTCATAGGTAGAGCACTTGATGTGCGCTGCCTGGTTGCCCTCATTGTCCAGATAGAGATATCGTGCCAGTTCCTTCAGCGGCTCATCGCTCGTCTTGTCCGACTGCAGATACTGCTGGAAGTAGTTGTCCGCACAGATGTAATACTCGAACGGGTAATCGTAGAGCTCCAGGTCTGCCGCCTTGTAGAGTCCGATGGAATCGAGCCTGTTTTCAGCCCCGGTATCTTCAAACACGAAGTCGAATGCCTCGCAGAAGCTCTGCACCTGCCACAGCTCCAGGAAGAATCTCACCTTTCCGCCCTTCTCCGTCTTGGTTTCGCAGAGCCAGCCGTCCTTCTTCTCGTTGAGCACCCTGATTCCGGCAAACCGGGCGAAAAGGTAGGTCCTTACGTGCCACTCCTCCCATCCCTGGGTGAGCAGGATGAGCACATAGCGCAGCTGGTCCTGTGTCAGTTCACTCCAGGAGTGGGGAACGTGAAGGTTCAGTGTTCCGTCATCCTGCAAAGAAGAAGGTCGGGTCGTCAGCTTTGTTCTCATACGCTTGCATGTGATTGGCCTTGTAGGCCGGTGAATCCTTGTATTTTGGGAATTTATCGATGTTCTCCTCTATGAAGTTGGCTGCTGCAGCATAGGCAAGATCCTTGTATCGAGGGTCGGCAGGAGTCTCTTTTGTAGAAATGTGAGCACCGATGAAATGGCACATTTTCACGATGGCGTGCCGATGGAATGGCTCATATTGTGCCTTGCGCTCTTCCTCAAGCAGCTGCTCGATGAGCGAGTCGGAGAACTGTTTGCGCAGCACCAGTTCTGCCATTCCTATCTCGTTGCGGTGGGCTGCCAGGTCGTCGAAGGTGACGAACCCCCGTACACTCGAGTAAGCCCTCAGCGTCAATGGTGACCAGAAGAAAGAGGCGATGTTGTTGCACGCCTGCACCGTCTCGCTCCAGCCTTCCACCGTGCGCAGGCGGTTCAGCACGCCATGCAGCTGCTGGTCCTGCTTGTAGGTCAGCTCCCTGAGCAGGGCATCCACCCTGGCTTGGGATGCTGGCGATATGTTTTCGTTGGAAACGATACCGAAACCGTTGTCGGTCATAATGAGATCGTTGGAACGGAGACGCAGGATGAATGCCTTCAGGATGACGTATGAGCGGATATTGCCCAGTAAGGCGCTGTCTTCTGCACAGGCGGCATCCTCGAAGTCGGAACCGATGACGGTGGCCACCAGGTCGAAATAAACGTTCTCCATCGATGGCAGAGCCTTCGTGAAGACGTCTTCCGTGGCAGCCCCCACGAATGGAAGGAGCTGCTCAAACTGTTCTGCGGTAATATTAATCATCTGTCTTTGAATTTGGATTGTTAGACACTTTCTTGGCATCCTTGTTCTCATCAAGGGTAGTGAGCATGATGAGCGGCACATCCGGATAAACCTTCTCCTCCCAGTGGTTGAAGTAGATGATCACCCAGTGAACCGTCTCCATCAGGTCGTGGAATGCCTTCTCTATGCTCTGCTTCAGCGTGAAGAGCTCGCGCTTGTCGGAACCCGAATTGTTGCTCTGGCTCTTGCCGGGAGTGGCGCCCACCAGGTTAGGGTGGATGTTGTCGGCATAGCACTGCATGTTGTTGCTCTCGGCGATATCATCACTGTAGTCGCCTCCGTCCTTCGAGGTATCGATGCGGGTGATGCGCACCATCTTCACCTCCTTGCCGTCGGGCGTGGTATAGTAGCCCGCTATCCAGAGCTTGCCGCTGTTCTCTATGCCCGAGATGAAGTCGCGTATCTTCTCCTTTTCGGCAAGCTTGCGCTTCTTCTGTTCCTCCGTACTGGTGATGTGCTCCTCCTTGAAGATGCCGCGCCAGTAGTCGTTGTGTATCTCTACCAGGTAGGGGATGGTGGCGTGGTTCTTCAGCTTCGCCATCTTGCCGATGGCGATGAGACGGGAGATGTCATACCATTTGTCCCTGAAGATGGCGGAGTAGTAGGGCACGGGATAGTACTGGCAGCCCGGGGTAGGGAAGCGGGTAACGATGGCGAAGACCCTGTCCTTGCATCCCGGTTGCCCCGACTGTCTTGCCTTCACCTTGCCGTTCTGGCCGTCCAGCCCCATGCGCTTCTGCAGGTCGCCCAGCGGATCCAGCTCGTCGAGCAGCGGCAGCACCTCTATGTTGGCTGGCACTGTGGCGTTTCTCCAGTTGGCATAGAGCACATATTCCGAGCGTCCGTTCACGCTCTTGGTAAACCGGCAGTAGCACGCCTCCTTGTGTCTTACCGCCACAATCTTGTCGCCCTTCTTGTTGAGCACGATGGCAGATACGCAGAAGAAGAAATACTTCATGTCGGTAATCTGTTCCAGGAAGAAGCGGCTCATCGAGTTGTGCATCCTGAAGAGGTTCACTTCACGGTCCTTGCTCGGAAGCTTGGTCTCCACGTCGTTGTACTGGAAGCCCATTCCGTAGCAGGTGAGCACGTTGAAGAGTTTGTTCTGAGCCATCACGCTGCTCCTGCCTATGTTGCTGATCAGTTCGTAGGGCAGCTGGTTCTCGTAGCCGAAGGGTACATAGGTATATTCCTTTCCCCCGACTTCCACGCTGACGAGAGGCGTGGTACCATCATCATCGAAGACTGTGGACGACTCCGTGAAACCGCTCGTGGGCGATGATGTCTGATAATCCATCACCTCGCCCATGGTGGCATAGGTGATGTCTATGTTGTTGCTGTTGTTGTTGCTTGCCATAATTATTATAAGTATATTGGAAGGTCATTGTATCTGAAGATGAAGATATCCCTCACCTTGCGTATCTGGTGATTCACCGGATTGTAGAGGTTGTGGGTTCCCTGCTGCCAGGAACTGCTCTTCACCAGCCAGCCCCGGTACTGGATGATGGAGCCGTCGGCTGCCTTCCAGCAGTCCAGGTCCACGGGCGTGCGGTCTATGCGGGAAATATCCAGCGCACGCCTCAGTTCATTGATGTGAATGGCTTTGGGTGTCTTTTCTTTCATATCTGCGACAAAATTATAAGGGTGAAACTTCTAGTTGAACGTATCATCGAATGAGTCATCAAAGATTCTGCCTCCCGTGTTCTCTACATCCCTGAAGATTACGTTCTGCACTCTCTGGGCATACTGATACGTAAAGGTGAACTCTGCTATGTCGTCTTCCTCGTTGGTCCGTTCGCTCTTCGAGTCGGTGAAGGTGATTTCCTTGTCCTTGGTATAATCCCTGAAAAGATAGATCTCATCGCTTCTGAGCAGGTCTTCGGCAAAGTGTGCCATGGATGGCGGGATGATGCCGGTGTCGCCCTCGAAGGAGCGGGTCTCCTTCACGGCATAGTTGATTTTCCTGCCGGAGATTACCGCCTGCTTGCGCTCGAAGGTAGGGGCTATCTTCTTTCTGCCCAGACAGTAGAAAATCTCCTGGCATCCGAACGAGTTGGTAAAGAGCAGCACCGGGTCGGCCACTGCCCGGGTATGGTCTATCTGGTACTCCTGCACTCGCCTGCCCACGGTCACGGTATAGGCGAAGAGACTGCCCTTGGCTTCATCGTAGTATCTGTCGGGCGAAACATCAAAGGTGGTGATGCCGTTCACGGTATGGGTAGGGGTGGCTGATGCATCGATGGTTGCGGTGCTTATGCTGCCCGATTCCCTGTTGTAGTAGCTGGCAACCACCTCCGGCGTGCTACTCTCCTCGCCTGCTGCATGCAGGTATTCCCGATGTCCCAGCTGTGTAAGCTTGGTGCCGTCGAGCAGGGTGAGGAAGAATGAATCCAGGAATGCCTGGCAGCTCATGTTCACGTCAACGGTGGCATAATATACGCTGAACTCCTTGCTCCAGGTATCTACATTCTTGTCTCCCGTATGTTCCGTGATGCTGATCTTGCAGGTGGCAGCCACGGTTCTTCTGGCTGCATCGGCTATGAGGGTACCGAGGTCGTAGATGGTGATGTTGCCCGATACAGGGTAGTAGGTCTCGCTGAGCAGTTCTTCACCGTCGCACGAGATGGCGACGGCGGCATTCTCGCCGCCTATCTTGAAGGAGAAGGTGTCGAGGGCGCTGGTAAATACCGGCGAGCTGGGTTGATGGATAACTGTAATCATATCTTTGTTTCATTAAACTTGTGCAAAGATAGGACAGGGAGGGTGAATATAAAAATACCCAGCCACCTCACGGTGACCGGGTACTGCTTATTTAATTTTTATCAGTATGGTGTGTAGGCTACGCTTAGCCTACCAGTGTTTATTTAAAATGAAAAGCAAAAGCTTGATTTCTTCTAGAAGGGATGGTCGTACTGCAGATGCCAGGCGAGCGTTCCGCCTTCTATCTTAACCATCTTGAAACCTCGCTCCACCATATATTCGGTGATGGTGGAGACGGGAGCGATAACCATATCCCTGAGGTCGTTCTGTATCTCCTTAGAGGTCTTGAAATCTACCTCATTGTTGTCTTCCGGATCATACGGCTGGTAGCCTAGCAGATACTGGTCCAGAGCCATGCGGGTATAGTCCGCCTTGGTTTCCTTCTCCTCTTCTCTCATCATACCACACCTCCTTTCGCCTTCAGAGCCTGGTTGATGGTCTTGAAGAGGTTCTCCATGCGCTTGAATGCATTGAGCATCAGGAGAACCTGTCCGGCACCGCCGAAATCATCCACGGCATTGGTTATTACCTCGTTTGAGATAAACTTGTCTTGAGCAAACTCAAGAGTCTCGATGAAGTTGTCCAGTTGGTCAACGTTCATCATATCTACTAGCGCATTCCAGACGTCTGCTGTCATGTGCAGGTTGGTTGTTATATTCGTGTTCATGACAAATCTTTATTTTGTTAATGATTGGCTTACTCCCTTAATCTGCAGGCATCAATCACGATTTTCTGTAGGTTCTTGTCGTGCTCCAAGGCTCCACACATCATTTTGGCGAGCACTTCATCGTTGCCATCGCAGCCTGATGCCAGGCCGCAACCATCACCATCATAACACTCACTCGTTGCTATCAGGACAAAACCTCTTTCCTTATCCTGCTGAGCCCATTCGCCCAGCAGTTTAGTCACCTTCTGTATGAATTCCAGTGGTCTGAAATTCTCCGGAATCTCAGAATCTGTACCCACGCCTATTTTCTCAGCATGAGTAACTTTCTTATTGTTCTTCATCGCTCATTCCTCCTTTCTTGTCTCTTGTCCAACCTGCGTGCCGACGCTCTCAATTTTATCCGGTGATGGCACTTTATTGCCCTCAACCTGGGCAATATCTTGCCATGGTGATGCACTAACCGCTACGTCCTGAGTCTTTTTATTCATCTCTTTCATAACTACATCACCTCCCCTCCGAAAAGATAACCACCAACAATCATCACACACACGAAGCAGGCTATGCCCACCATGGTCATTGCTACCTCGCCATACGTTACCTTCTCCTCGCAAAGGAAGCTGAAGGCCTCGCTCTTGGTAGCCCAGAGACGCTTAGCCTCACGCTTGGTTGCACACTTGAGGGTATGGATGCCCTCGTTGACGCTGATGCCTGCAGGTCTCACCTGCGCATCACTTAATAAAATTGAATTCTGCATAATTGCCATCTTATAACCATTATAGACCGACCTTGATGTATAAATACAATGGTGGCGGTCACATTCACCGTTGGTTATAAGATGGTAGCTTTCCCAGCGAAGGGCAAGTATCTTACGGATCATGCAACCGCCATATTGAAAAGTTCCCGCTGCCGGGAAAATGATACTTTATAGGCATAAAAAAAGCCCACGGCGTGAAGCCTAGGCGAAACAGTCGCCATCGCTGAGTAGATTACTACTATCTTATAACCGATGGCAAAAGTACGAAGAATAATTGGAACCGCCAAAAAAAAAGCGAGAAATTTTAAAGAAAATGACTTTTTTATGTTTTAGAGCATAAAACAAGGGGTTGAGGAACGAAAAAGGAATGAAACGGAATGAAAAGGAATAAAAACGGAAAGAAAACGGAAAGAAGGAATGTTTTTCTCCAGAAATGACCGAAAATGACCGTGAAAACGACCGGAAACGACCGCGAAAATGGGTCATCCTGCTAGAGGTCGAGGAATGGATTCCTCGGAAATTCCCCGATTTTCCCCGCATTTTCCTCGATTTTCCGTGCATATTCCCCGAAATCTCAATAAAATTCCTTATATTTGCATCGTTTTTCATTTTTAATAGAATAATATATAAGGTATGGAAGAAAAAGATCTCTTGAAGCGAGTAGAGATGCTCGAGAAGCAGCAGCGCTCCCTGCTGGATGCTTTCAGCCCCATCTGGCACGACTATCATAAAAATGGCGGTTTGGGGTATGCTGTAAAAAGCATACTGGGTATCCTGGTTCTTATCCTGGTATGCCTGTTCCTGCTGGTAGCCCTGCTACATGCCAAGAACATTTGCTAAGGCCTTGGCCAGCCATCCTGCAATGAAGCCTCCTGCGCCATAGAGGAACTTTACAAGGGTAGAAACCTTGTTGGCCTTGTCGATGTATTGCCAGAACTTCCGGTTCCTTACATATTTCCCGTATCCGTTCTTGGCTTTCCGTCCTTCACTGGTAAGACTATAGTATGCTTCTCCCATTTCTATGATGAGTCCTTCTCTTATCAGTCTGTTCAATATCAGCAATGGTTCATTGTCATAATCAAACTTCTCGTTGATAGTCCAATGAATATCGTCCTTGCTCATTTCGTTCTTGGTGAACAGCCCCAATATGTAGTCTATAATCTTATTCTCATTCATATTCTTCTTGTTTAGAAAATATCCCCGGCACGGAATCGTGCCGGGGACTGAGTTATTGAACATGTTAGCTATGCTAACTGCAATGCGCTGATGCGATTGCTTATTTCCTTGACCGCCTGGTTAAAGATGCCTTTCTGCTCCTGGTTGAGCGTATAGACCTTTCCACGTACCTGATATCCGTTGAGACGCTGCAAAAGCCATGATGCACTCTTGTTGAAATAGTTCTTGGCAATATAGGAGATAGGGAGCAGCTTGTAATCCTCTGCATCTATCTGGCTGCGGAGAGCTTTCACTTCGCCCTCCAGGCGAGTTACATTCTCCTCCACAAATGGTTTTGCCACTTCGGCCACGGCACCCTTATCCATAGCCTCCAACTTAGCGATAATTTCGTTTTTTCGCTCTTCGCTCTTTGCATCGGTATTACCAGCAAGAGACTTGTATTCCTCCAATAAGATTTTAATATCTTCCATATCAATATATATTTTGTAATCCCCTCCCGAAGGAGGGGAAGTTGAATTTTACTTTCTTTTCTTCATCAGTCTTGAAAGGTCGTCCAAGAGATAATCAAGTCTCTTTTCTATTTCCTTCTGCGAAAGACCAGTGAATTTCACGATTCGGAGAAAGTCTTCGATTTCCTTTTTCTTTCTCTCGATTTCCTTTTCTAAATCTTCTTGCATAGCTTAAAAATTTAATTGATTAAACATGTTCCTTAACTCGATTGCAAAGGTACATAATAATTTTGATATACGCAAATATTGCATAATAAAAATGTTATGCTTAGTTCAATTTTAACATTTGGATACAAAAAAGCCCCCGATGCGGAAAGCACCGAGGGCTTGTTATGCTTATTTCTGGAAATATACCTTAAGTGGTAGTGAGTTCTCTACGTCGCCGATTTTGAACGAAAACTTATAATTACCTTCAGCCGGGAACTGCAGGTCAGTAAACTCGAAGATGAAGTTGCTAAAGAGATACTCATCAGAAGGGCGCGGCTCAATCTTTGCCTGAATAGGCTTGTCGAGAAGCGGTTTACCGGTAGCCATATCGGTTACTTGGGTTGTGAACTCCTGCTGCAATTTACTCTCCTCGCTGCTCATCTTAACTCTAGCAACCAGGAATAGTGTGCTCTTGGGGAGTGGGGCCTTTCTGACCACGTAGTAGTCGAAAGTGCCCACAAGGGTAAGTTTACCCTCATTTTCTTGTGCAAAGTCACAAAGTGCAAGAATATCTATTGTCATTTTATCTGTGCTTTAATGTTTGACTCGACCTGCGCCGAGTGATTGAAAAGTTGTTTATAATTATCGAAAGAGTATTTCAGCTTTCCGATAGTTCGCTTGCTGGTGCTCGCCAGGTTAGCACCATGCCTTCCGGAAACTCCCTCTTTAGTGTTGAATTTAAGAGCATTTCGCTTGATCTCAACCCATAGCTTGATGGCATCACCTTGAATTTTGTCTCCGATTTCTCCATGTATCCCCAACTGCTCACGCAAACTCTTGCCATCGGCATCGAGTTCCATAGCTTCTGTGATTTCCACCGAGCAGTTGCGGTCAAGCTCATAAAGGGTCATCAGTTTGCCTGTAATGGGTTCTCTCTTGAGTCCTTTCCATTCAGCTCTTCTGGCTATTACATCGGCTTTCATGCCCTCTATCGTTTCGCCTTCATTAATATATATAGCCATTATTGAATACTTTTTTGCATTGATTTTTCGCTGAAAGAGAATATCTCGGCCATATCGTCTGGAGATTTTACATCCATAATGGATGGGCTAACCTCTAGGGCAACTTCTATATCTTCGATAGAGGCATCACAATCTTGCTTGATGATGTACTTATCTTCATTCTGTTCTATCTCCCGATCGAACTCATCCTCTGTGATAATACCGCCAAGCATATCACAGTAAAGCTTGAAGTAGTTGCGCTCACGTGTGCGGTTATTGATGGCGCGGGTCATCAATTCCTTGAGACGGTCTGCGGTGCTTATGCTGAAGAAACGAGCCTTGTTGGCTATGCCTGCAAATGCCACCCTGTCTTTATTGTTGTCTTGTATGGCAATGACAGAGCTGCCGTCATTCTTGTATGCTGTATAAATGGTCGTTGTATTGCTCATAATTGTATAGCTTTATTTTTTCGTCATGTTAATGATTAACACGTTGCAAAAGTACATCTTTTTTCTGAGATTTGCAAGTTTTATCGCAATTTTAACTATAAACTTTGCTATAAAGTTTGTTATAAAGATTAGAACACGCTAATTTCTGATAACTGCAAATGCGCAAATTTTAACTAAAATATACAATACTGGGAGATGAGGAATTTGCGCTATGAAAAAACGATGTTTTGCGGTCTTTGGAGCGGAAAACATACCTTAGACCGATGAAATCGCAACATTTGGCAGGCTTCGACCTCGAAGTTGAAGATGCCGAATGTGTCGTTTTACGACAGGTTTTCCACACCCAAAGGTTGGAAAACCTCGATTTTATCGGGGTTTTAGGGATTCAAAGGGAAAATAATTCCCCTTTGTCGCCGAAAGGACCCCCCACTGCCCTACGCCCGAGGGCGCTTCCTGCCTCCTTGAGACGGGCGGAATATGTAAACGACCGTTAAAGAATTTGTAAGAAGGTAAAAGGAAAAGAAAAGGGAGCACGCTTCGCAGCGCACTCCCCTCAGCGGCGGTCGGGCAAGAATGCCACCACCAGATTTACATTAGAACAATTTTTATGAGAGCTTATCTGTTACAGCATAGAACCAGTAGCGATGTACCCATCAGACTGCGGGAACTTCTCTATACCAATCATCAGCGTATCGAAGGCATCAGAACCGTCGGTGCGAGCCTCCAGCTTATCCTCTTCGGTCTCAGCCAGCTTCTCTCCACGCTTATCCTTCTTGCCGTTATACACTCCAGCCAGACGGATGGAGATGAGCAGGTCTTCATTGTTCTCGCTATTGATCATTATCCTGTGCTCAGCTCTTCCCACAAACATACGGTTGAGGAGCAGCATCTTCTCGAGATGTCCCATCGGGTTGCCCAGATACACATCGTTCACATACCAGCCATGGTCTGTGAGGTAGTTGGTGATGAAGGTGTGGAAGTCATCATTCATCAGGGCGTAGTTGTTGCCCACGAAGGTGGAGTCGTAGTAGAAGTTCACCTCCTTGCAGCGGTGATACTCGTAATACTGCATGAACTTATCGAGCAGGGCAGGCAGCTTCTCCTCATACTTCACGAAGATACTCTTCAGGCAGCGGGCTTCACCCCGCAGGTTGTCCTGCCCCACGGCTATCCAGTTGATCAGGGCGTTGGCATCGAAGGCGATACACAGCGGACGGTCGGGATCCACATCATCATCCATGCGGGAATCCACGTGCTGAAGCTTGTCGATGTCATACTCCAGTCCATCCAGGTAGGCGAGGTTAGGCGCCGTATATAGGTTCACATCCCGGAGATTGGAGTAGAAACCGTCGAGCGAGATGGAAGGGCGCTTGCACATGATGGAGGTCTGGAAGGTGAGGGCTGGCAGATCTCGCTTCATCTGCTTGATGAAATCCATACCCAGCACCTCGATGTTATATACTGAAGAGTACTCTTTATAGAAGAGAGCCTTGGAGCGCAGCTGTGCCAGGTGCAGCCCTATCTCCTTGAGTCTGCGCTTGGCATAGAGGCTGATGTGCCCTGAGGTCTTGATGCGGTTGCGGATATCATATTCCTCCACCACGAGCGAAGAGATGGCGTCGATGAGCTGCTGGTCGCAGTCCTTCTTGTAGTTGAGGAACCAGGAACCCTTCTTGGTTACGGGCATATCCGAGGTGATGAGCATGCCGTGATGGTAGTAGTGGCGCCCGAAAAGATTCACGTTACCACGGTTGGCAGGGAAGGTTTCATCCTTCAGCTGCTCGAAGTTGATGAACTTCGCCTCGTCGATATCCAGGTAATCGAGCGAGAGGGAGTTGGAGGTTCCCTTGCGGTCCTGCGAGATGATGGTACCGATAGACCCGTTATAGAAAGAGATGGTGTTCTCCCAGTTGGAAGGCGGGATTACCGGTTCCGGCCATCCCAGCTTCTTGGGTGGCTTGATGCCGATGAGATAATGCTTGCCCCGGTGGAATCCCCATCGCTCCCAGTGCTGGAGCATGGAAGGAAGCGTATTGGTGAGACATCGCTTGGTGTTGGCTGATACGAAACCTCCGTCGCTTCCGGGCATACGCTGCATGTTGCGCAGGTTGAAGGTGGCATGCAGGATACTCTTTCCGCTACCACGACCGCCCACGACCACAGAGTCGCGGGCATTGATGAGGTTTACTTCCTGCTGTGCCGGATTGAAATATTGCTCTATCATAATGAATTCTCCTCTTCCTTGACTTCTTCTGTTGGTGTATATTCCAGGAGCTGCTCGTCATAATCCTCGCTCTCGATCCTGATGAGATCCATGGAGTTGTCGGTGTATTTCCTGATGAGCTTCTTGATGGTACCCATCACGTTCGGTATGCGCTTCAGTCCGAGATGGCGAGGGTCGGTAGTAGGTATGAATACCTGAGGCTGGATCATGTCGTAGCCGTTATCCACAGGGTCTTCCTTGTCGAGCAGGTGGTATTTGCCGTATGCGGCAGCTGCTGCAGCCATGGCTCTGGCATCGCCCATATTGTCTGCCTTCTCGTAGGTGCGCTGAATCATCTGGTCGAAGCGGTACCGGGCAAAGTCCTTGGAAACCTTCTGCAGGTTGCCCAGTATGAGCTTGATGAGGTGCAGGTCATTATAAGCCATCATGCGCTGCACCTTGTAGTCCTGCATATCCTTGAAGACCAGTTCCTGGTCTGTCTTGCGTGGATTGATGAGCCACCAGGCATAAAGAGCCCGGATGCGCAGAATGCGGTCACGCACGGGTGCGGGAACATTCTGTGCATCCATCTCTTCGGGTGTGCGGTCCATCAGGTCGATGATGGCATCGATGTTGGCTGGTTCTCTCATATCTTGATCTCCTCTATCATTTTATTCAGATATTCATGTGTGCGCTGTACGGCTTGAGGTGAGCCGGCTGCAGCCAGCTCCAGCTCATTCCTGCGAATCTGCTGCCTGACTTTTGCCATGCCCAGATAATAGACGCGCCGGAGCTCTGATGCAGGGTCGAGAATCTCTTCACGCAGAACATCCTCCTTAATATCCAAAAGGACGGACATCTCCGAGATCGGAGTCAGGTTCTCTGCCAGCTCTTGCACTTTGTTGAGTAACTCCTGAGTAATTTCCATTGATTCTTAAGCTTTGATTGTCACAATGACTGGTATATCCATTGAACAGGTCGGCAAAGACCTGTGGTTCCGTGGTGATGATGGTACTCTCGTCACGGCTGCCGTATGTCTGGTTTTGGGACGTGACGACCGAAACAACATACTGATCATTCCGGAAAAGCGTCACCTTGGAATGGTTTTCGCCCAGATAGACATCATCGAAGCATGCCGACATAAGCCGCCACAGGTGTACGGTCTTCTTGCTTGCCTTCACATCCAGCAGCATCTTTGCCGACGAGATGCTGCCCGAATCCCGCATCAGGCGGAAACCTCTGAGGAACTCCTCGGAGGTAGAGTAGGAAGACACCCACACATCAGCAGGACCAATCTGTGAAAGGATCCACTTGATGAGTCCGAGTGTGTGCAGGTGCCGTCCGAAGTATGCCTGTGTCTTCACCTCATCGATGGGCTTGAGTATATCGGCAACTTTAATCCTGGCTGGCATTTTCGGCGAGTCTGGCTTTAGCTACCCGGTCACGGTCGGCACGAGTTACCTGGTATGAGTCGTAGGTGAGCATATCGGCACGATACTTCTTGTCGAGATCCGAAAGAATCTTCAGATGCTCGTATCGGTCGCATGGTTCCTTGTCTTCCATCGCCTTGAGCGTCTCGAAGGTAGATTTGATTTCCTTGTATCGCTTGGCGTTGATATCCCAGAGGTCGGCTACTTCCTTGGGCAGGAAATCGTGATCCATGCGCTTGCCCTTACGGACAATAGCCACTCCATCGCTATCCGAGGACGGGAGTTCTGTATCATCGGTAGAGGCATTTTCCTCGATGGAATCGCCGTTTTTCTCCGATTTTCCCTGATTTTCTCCGTTATTCTCTGATATTCTCTCATTTTCTCCGATTTTCTCCGCTTCTTCTTCGGCAATGATAGCCTGGGCTTCAGGTATCACGATATCGTTCATCTTCCTGACCTCCTCGATGGTCATGTTGTCGAGACGGATCTTGAGGAACTTATTCAGTTCATACTCTATGTTGGTGCGGTATGCCTGGGGCTGTCGGGTTGCTCGGACATGATAGAACCGGTTTCGGTTGAGACGGAAGAGCATATCTGCTCCCTTGATGATTTCTGCATCCGATTCGTGCTTGGAGTTGAGCCACTCTTGCATATGCCTGGTAAATTGATGATCCATATTTAATATATAATAAGGTGAAAACAAACAAAGGCGGCTCAGGCACGAAGCGAGAGCCACCTAAGCAAATCAGTATGTGTAGTTATGTAAAATTGGGCAAATCTTATCAGCCTTCGCTAGTCCAAACAGAGCCATCGCTGCCCTTGATATCACCTTCATCTGTCTCAAGCTTGCCATCATAGTATGGAGCAGGGCAGAAGTCGGTGGCCTCTACGCTGAGGGTTGAGGTCTTGGAGTCGGTAGCTCCGGCTCCACTGTTCTGGGCAAATGTGGTCTTCACCGGGAACATCTCGTTACCGAGAATGCGGAAGCGCCCGTTAGGATCCTGCTGGGCATAGACCAGTTCGTCATTGATCGCCATACGGCCGAAACCGGTAATATCGGCATCAGTGCCGCCGATGATATACTCTGCCTTGTTGAGGAAGGTCGCTGATGGAGCTTCGCCCTGAGTCTCCGTGGTGATGGAAGACTTGAGTGCTACGAGGTCAACTGCGTGCCACTTGGCATCAGTGGCAAGAGTGAAGTCGCCCTTGTAGGTGGCGAGTTCCTCCAGTCCCTTGGTGGTATCGCCAGGATCTGGAAGCTTTGGCCAAGTAAGAATCTGCGTAAGCGGGATGGCCAGGAACTTCGGCTTAATGCCGGGACGAATAATCGTACCCGGACATTTGCGCACTGATTTATATAAATCTTTGTTAGTACATGCCATATTTTAATCTCCTATATTATATAAGGTGAAACATTAGACGTTTCCGTCAGCGGTAGCGTCCTTGCCACTCTGTTTGCCGCCAGTCTGGCTGGCAGATGATGTGGCTGCCTTCCGGATGAGTGGCTTGGTACCATCATCGGTGATGAACAGGGCACGCTCCTTGTTGATGCTCTCAAACTGGGTTCCGAAGAACTTGGTAGCGATAAAGTCGAGTTTCCATGGATTGTACTTCTCCACGCTAACCTTCTCGGCATCGTTGTTGTTAAGCTCGTTGACACCTACAAGCATATTGTTCTTGGTGGTAAGCTCGAAGAAAGGAGCGTCCTTCTTGTTGGAGAGGGCGGCGAACTCTACGTTGCTGAAGCCTTCTACTGTGAGGTGGTTGTACTCCTTGTTGTAAGGAACAGAACCAAACTTCTTGAGATAGGCACGGTTGTAGAGGTTGACAAACGACTGAGGAACGTAAAGATAAACCTTATCCTCTGCCATCAGCTCCTCATCGGCAAACTCGCAGATGCCCTGTGCGAAATCTACGGCGTTGTCATCGTTGATGGTCTTGTTGTCGCCCAGAATGTCTGCAACCTTAATGAGGTTTCCGAGGTTGGCTGAAAGCTTGCCGGCATCCAGTTCGGTCTTGGCAATGGTATCGAAACCATTGAAGAGGTCAACAGAACCTGTTCCTGTAGGGTTGCGTACTGCCTTGAACAGAACCTTGTCGAGGTTCTTACCGAGCTTCAGGGCAAGAAGCTGAAGAACCTGCAGCGTGATAGGCACATTCTTCAGGGCATCGCCATTAGTGACGTTGGCGCCCCAGATGGTGGAATAAACTGAGTTAGGTGAGAACTTGATATCGACATTGCCAAAGAACACCTCCAGGGTACGAGGTGCAATCTTGACGTTGCCGTCAGCTACGCGGTTCTCATCGTATGGACCGAACTCAGCACCGCCTGTAAGTTCGCCTACGGTCTCTGATACACGGATGCCTGGGCGAAGAGTCATGTAGCTGAGTGACTTCTTCAGACCTCTGGTAGGCATGGTGATTAACTTATTACGGTAGATCTTTGCCGTCTTTTGCAGCTGTTCCTTTACGTCAACAGGTGCAACAAATTTATCATTCTCTGCCATATTATGCAAAATCAATTAAAACGTCCGATACTTGATCTGAGCAGAAGTCCTGAGCCTTGTTGTCATCTACGGCAGTGTGGGTTTCGCCACCCGGTTCTTTCTCCAGATCCTTTACTTTCTCTTCAAGGTCTTTCTTATCCTTCTCCAGGTTCTTGACCTTATCCTCCAGTTCCTTCTTCTCGTTCTTGACCTTATCGAGTTCCTCGTCCTTGGTCTTGATCGAGCTGGAGTCGGCAGCAATCTTATCCTCCAGCTTCTGCATCTGCTCCTGGGAGATGGTGCAGTCCTTGGCTGATTCCTCTGCCTCAATGCCCTCTACGTTGAGAACATTGTTGATGTGAGTCCATTTCTTAATCATATCTAAAACATTTTTGTGTGAGTTTTCCTTTCCGAAGATTCGTCCCAGGAAGCCCGGCTTCTTCTCATACCAGGAATTGACGACCTCCGGCAGTGCTGGAAGATCGTTGTACTTGATGAAGTTCTGTGTTGACTCTGTGATTTCAGCCGGCTTGCCATCCATCGACTCATCGACTAAACCGAGATCGATGCACTCATCCACGGTATGCCATTTGGCTTCAGACATCACCTTGATGATATCCTCGTGCTTCTTTCCCGAGCGATCGCAGTAAACATTGGCAATGATATTGTCTATCTTCTGCTGGTCTTCCTGCTGCTTCTGCAGCTGCTCGATGAGGGAACCGATTTCTTCCTCATTGAGGGCGCTCCATACAAACTGCTCCGTGGAACACTTATGAACCAGGAGCAAACTGTATTTGTTCATTCGGATCTTCTTGGCGCCCATCGCACAGATGGTGGCGGCAGATGCAGAGAAGCCCGCCTGAAAGTCAACCGTCACATCGCCATGGTCCTTGAACATCTGACAGATGGCGAGACCTGCGGAAACCGCACCGCCCGGCGAATCGATGGCTACATCGACGTGCTTGCCTTTGTTGTTATTAAGGATATCGCGGACCATAAACTTGGTCCACGACCCTATATAACCGGTGATAGATATTTGATATTTCATACAACTTAGCGAATTTGATTGCCGCAAAGTTATATAATAAGGAGAAGAAATAAAAAAACTTATTCTATGATTTGGAGCGGTCTGATGACGTCTGTCCAAGTCGCTGTATAGGTAATCAGGGATGATTCCGTATGTGAACTTGGCAGGTTTTCGGTACGGGTGAGTACCGGATATGGTCGGCGGTCGCAGCCCATAAGGTAGCGGATGCCATCTGCCGTGGTGATTCTGAAGGCTAGAGGTCGGTAGTTCGGATCTATCTGCTCGCACGACTTGAAGGTGAGCTTGGAGGTGAAAATGCGGACTTTTGACTCTACTTTGTCGGAAATCTCACAACTTGACGGAACTTTGCATTGAATTGACCGGAAGTTAGCAGCCGACGGTACAATGCATCTCTGATCCATAGGGAAGACGACACTTTTGAGGTTTTCTGCCTCTGTCATCTCAATCTTGATGATGTTTTTGATGTATGCCATATTTCTAAGTTGTTTGGTTATTTCGAATATTTCTATTCTGTTCGGAGTTGTTCGCCGAAACGGAAAAAATTGTATTAATCTTTATTAAATCTTGTTGTAGAGTTTAAATTTACGCCCTTTTTTGCGTGCTGATCGCGCATTCTGTAGAAGCATTGGCGCACGGTATCCTCATAATCAATGCCAATGCCATGTTGCTCGCACCAGGCTGAAATGAGTGATGAAAGCTTGCATGAGCGGTCAGCGATGTCCTTCAGGGATGCCCAGAGGTCTATCTTGAAAAGGTCGGTGATCATCTCCTTCACGGCTCTTCTGGCACGTGGGCCCAGGTAGTTGTACTCACGTATTGGCTTCGCCTTGGATTCCGGAAGCGAGATGGCGATATACTCATTAGGGTGAATGAGCCATCGGCTCTGTTCGTACTCCTCATCTTTGAAAGTATTCGTCACGCTCTGGTGCAGTGAGGCGGCATCCGCCTTCTCCATCTCTTCCTGGCTCTCCTGTTCTACAGGCGACAGTTTAGCCTGAGGCGGTTTGCTTGTGAACCGACGTATGACGGCAACCTCGTTGCCGATGATAGGGAAAATAATTGGATTTCCATAACTATGGTATGCCCATTGCCTGATATGAGCAGGCACCTTGATGTAAACTACTCTATTCATATGCCATTTTTCGGCAAAGATACAAATAAAAATTGAGATAACTAATAATTATTGGTAAAAAGCTAATATTTCTTAGTAAATTTGATGTGATGTAATTTCGTCCGAAAAGTTTGTATTTTTGTATCGTGTAACTACGGCTTTGTAACTTACTGATAATCAGTGCTATTCTTTTGATACATTTTTTCGATACAAAAAAGTGAGCCAAAACAAAGTTGTAACATAACCTATATGAGAAGGTGGGGCGCTGTTACAAAAACAGTTCGTTACAAACTTCAAAAACTTTGTAACTGAGATGTAACGCAACTTTGTAACGGCTCGGGTTTTGGTTAACTCGCTCTTTTTTAGTTATTTATATTCTTTCACCAACATTCTGTTACAGAGTTACAAAAGATTTGTATAATAAATAAGAAAGGGGAGTGGGGAAAACAGCGGTAGGCGGGGGAAAAGGGCTAAAATGAGCCTGTCGGGCAGAGCTGGCCATACCTGGTGAAGACGAAAAAGGGAGCGATGAACAGATGCTCATCACTCCCTCGTAACATGAGAAAAGAAATATAAAAATCAGCGAATTTCGCTTGAAAATTTTGCCGAAAATATTTGCATAATTCAGATATTTTTTGTACCTTTGCACTATAACTTGGGGCTATATACCCTATTATATATGTAGGGGTTAGAAAGCTTCGTTACTATTAGTATCTATCTTGCTCCAGTCGATTGTCGATTGATAATCACCCTTTTTTGCTTGAGTTTCTTCTTTTGGAGAATCACTCTTCTTGCTTCTGAGATAAATCATCTCAACCGGGCTTCCATCAGGATGCGCTGGATCTCTTCTGATAATGCGATGCTGGCTGTTACAGAGGTCATCCGGGTTCAGGGCTTCAATGTATGGGCATAGCTCCACAAATGCCTTCAGCTTCTTGGTAAAGCTCTGTGTCGTTGCTTTGTTAAGGCCAGAGAACTGTTTGAAGTCTGTAAATGCCTTTTCTCTTACGACAAACTCGTCGAGTCTTCCACTCTCCTCAGAGAAATAAGAACTGGCCCAATCCTCGAAGTTTACACCCATATCAGCTTTAAACTTGCGCTTAACGATATTCTCCATAGGTGGCAGTATCTTTACGGGTTCTCCCACGAGAGATATGTAGAAGCGGCAGCATTGCAGGAAGAAGTTGATATCTGCGTTCCATTCGGCCTCAGAATAGGTCTTGGAAAATAGATCCTTGTCGAAGTCATCTCTGATGCTTCTGGTCTCCTGGTAGTCATTATCCTCCGTGCGCTGATGATAATAGTCTGAGAACACCATATACAGCAATCTCGCCTCTGAAGACGGATCGAAATCTGCCGGCACATAATTAGTAGTGAAGGCAATTTTCGGGCTATCCTCGAAAGGTATAGTGAAGCTCTGGTTGTTCTTTGGGTTTACAGTCATATCTGAAGTAATATTATCATAGAAGAGTCCTGTGTTGAGATACCGGTCACAGTCATCGAGCAGCAGCATCTGGGTGTGCTGGGTTACCTGGTCGAAGACATGAGGGTTGTCCATCAGTTTCGGGTTTCTACCGGACAGCTTAACGGTCTTCATCAGCAAAGAGAGTGTCTTGAAGAAGAAACTCTTACCCGAACGGCCGTTGCATTCGTTGTCTTCACCGATTTTGTTGTCCATGGCCATAGGCGCCCATGCTCGTGAGGGAGACTTGTAATGATGAAGCATATACCCGAATGTGAATATCTTGTTGATGAGGTTCTGTTTCTGTTCGGCAATCTCGACATCGGTCAGGCCTTCACCTGCGATATCGAATAGGTGAGCCTTATGATATGCTTCTTTTTCATCAACGCTTCTCTCCTCGAAGTTGTATTCCAGTTCCTTGCGCCAGTAGGTGCGTGAGGCGTTGATCAGATAGCCAAAGAAGTGAGAACTCACGTTCTTGACCTCGATATCAAACTTCGGTCTGCCATCCTCATCGATGGTGCGCGTGATGGTGAACATATCATCGAGCTTCTTGAAGTTATGATCGATGACGTTCTCCTGCCATACGTAGTTCTTGAGCGAGCTTCCTTCACGCTGATACTCAATCAGGCCATCCTTGGTTACCTCTATGCTGACACGAGGGAAGAAGAACAGCTGGGAGTGATTGGTGTAATTGGTGAAGTCAAGCGTTATTTCCTGGAGTGAATCGAGCGCAGCGCTGGAGAGCTTCGGGGTATTCAATACCAGGTTGAGAATATCTCGCTTTTCTGCTCTGTCGATGACCCATTGTCGGCAGAACTCACGGATATCTCTTGTGGTGATGAGCTTCACGATGTTACCGGTGATTCTTACATACTTCGTGATGGTGGAGTTCTCGTCGTGGAGCGTGTAGAAACCGTTAAGGCGAAGGAAATTGTAGAGGCACGCTGTATCGATATAGTGGTCCCAGGTGTTGGACTTCTTGTTGAGCTTGCTCACCCAGAAACGGGCAGGCATGGCCAGCGTCATCAGATTGCGGAAGTCCTTGCGGGTATTGCGCAGCTCCATCCAGTCACGGAGATCCTTGCGGCCTTTTCCTCGGTTGTCGTGGTAGGTCCTGAGCCATTGTGGCAGCCAGATGGTATGTATGTCAATGTAGCGCAGGGCAAGTTCCGTTCCCTTGGAGATGCCGGTCTCGTCGATGTCCGGTATATTATAGAGCACTTCCACATACTTCATGATTTCTCTGTATTCCTCCTCGCTGAGCTTGTAGGTCTCAGAGTTGAACCATAGAGGGTGGTAACCGAGAGACTTGCAGCAGAGGCTATCTCGTTCGCCGCTGCAGATGAATGCTTCAGGAAGTTTCTGTTCTTTATAGACCTTCGATTCATCGACGTTGGTCTTGTTGAATTCAGCCATCTCCTTGGCGTTGAACTCATGGTATGCTTTCTTGAGCTCAGCCAGACCATTGATGTACTTCTTAGGCTTGACACCATCAGGAGTATATGAGAATCTCCACTGTTTGCTGAAGTTGAGCGGTTCGTATATCTTGTAGAATTTTACTTCCGGTTTCTCTCCTTCAGCTGGAGAAACCAGGCACTCACGCATGAAGATAGGGTAGTGCTCATTGCTGTATTTGATCTTGACCTTGCGGTCTTTGACATATCCAATCCATTTGGCTGAATGCCAGTTGAGGGCATCCACATGTTCCTGCTTCACGTTTGGACCAAGAACCTTCAGTTCATCTTCCGTGAATTTATCATTGAGTTCAAAGATGCGGGTACCATCTTTCTCATCGATGGTGGCATCACGTTCTGCAAAAGTAGGCTTGTTTACATCCTTCTTGAGCTCATCGGTAACGTTATACTCTGCTGCCAGGCGAAGGATGGCATCAGGGAAACGGTCGATATTCTTCTCCTTCATATAGAGATCGATAGGAGATTCTGCATTTCCTTCGCCTCCAAAGTCTGTTACTCTCCAGCATTCCTTGTACTTCTTCAGGGAACACGATGGGGTATTCTCCTTTCGGATGGCAAAGTGCTTCTTGGGCGTTCCTGTGCAGTATTTCTGCACGCATTCTTTGGCGTCCGGGTATAATGCGATGATTATGTCCAGTCCGTCATCGGTTGCCTTGTAAATCTGTTCTGCTTTGATCATATTTCTTTTCCTTAAAAAACTGCCTGCAAAGATAAATGTTTGCAGACTCAAAACAAAATACTTGCTGCCGATAGCCTTAATGCCTTAGGATATGGCACTTTATGACTTTGTTGACAGCATTTGGTTGGGATAGGTTGAATTCCGAAACAAAACGTCTTTCGTATTCAGCCTGTGTTTCACGCTCTTTACGGTGTGGGGGGGTAAGGAAATCTATGATTGCCTTATACCCTGATTCCAGTGTCATTATTGCTTTCATATTCGTTTATTTTTTCAGGTGTACATCCAAGTGGTTCTGAGCTATGCTCTATATATCTGCGAAATAGGGGGCAGTATCTTCCGTTGATACAGTTCACCCCTATTGGGCAGCTTAGACATTTACTTGGAGGCATCTACTTGTACGTTAAATCTATCGTCGTGGAGAAGTAGCTTGGTGTGGATGTATTCTGGTCGCTGCTCCTCTTCGTTCCATCTGATTTCCCGGAAGTCTCTACCGCCTACCTCACATTCGGAAGCTGTCCCGGTTTCATCCCATTCGACAATATGATCTTTCCCATCTTTAGTGGGAACTACACCTAATATACATTTGCCAAAACGGTCGTTTCTAACTTCATATATAGTAGCATCAGGGAATTTTTCCTTGATGGCATCCTCTATAGACATAGTTTTAACCTTTCTTTTCATTGTTTCTCATTCTATATTTAACAATTCCTTCTACAATTCCGTCTTCAGCGTCATCGTAGAAAAGATTAACCTCAGATTTGCCTTTATGGAAAGGTCCGTACGACATATCGACCGGAACGCTAGCGTCCTCGAAGTCCTTCTGGATGTACTTCAGCTGTTCGCTGTTGCACTTGATAGTCATCTTTCCCATTTACTTCTCCCATTTACCCTCGTTGATAACCTCATCTACCATCTCACGCTGGTATGGCAACCAGTTGTTCTTCTTGATCTTGTCGTAGATGCCTGATGCCGACATGCCGAATTTCAGCTGCAGAGCCAAAATGAACTTGTTGCGCTTGTTACGAGGAATCTCGTTGTACCAGTCGCGCAATGAATTTTTTTCATCACTTTTTTGCATATTTTCTTTCATATTTCAAATATTATTATTAACTTTGTTGCAAAGTTACGAATAAAAATTAGAAAATACTAATATCTTTTAGTAAAAATACTAATAGATATTAGTTAAATATTATTAATTAAATTGTGTTGTTATGTATAACGGTCAGGTACTCAGAAAGTTAATAGCAGAAGCTGGTTTAACCAAGAAACAGTTCGAAGAACAGGTTTTTCAGGGAAAATCAACTGGCTTGTATCATGTTGAAACGGCAACGAGTGTCACTTGCAATACCCTTGAGCGTATGCGTGATGTACTCAAGTGCTCGATGGATGACTTCTTTACCACTCCCGAGTGGGCCACGAAAAAGACGGGAGAAGTCATTGGTTCTAATAATGTTCTCTCGAATGTGAAGATTAACAATAGTAAAATGGAGACACAGTATCTCAAAGAGTTAATCCAGGAAAAGGATAAGCGCATCAATACATTGGAGAGTTATATAAAACTTCTCGAAAGTAAGGATAAAAAGGACTAAATTCAAACGAAAATTAGTGCTTACTGATTTTTTTTAGTTCTTTTCTCCCCTATATATAATAAGGTATATCATATTATTAATGTGTTGGTTATGATATTGGGCATCTAAAATCTTATCCGGCGGTAGTAGGCTTGTCATCAGTCCTGCCGCCGCAACAATGCAAATCGGGTAGAAAGTTGTAATTCAACATTCTATCCGATTCTTTTTTATCCCTATATTTATAATTTAACACTAAATATTTGCATATATCGAATAAAACTACTAATTTTGCACACAGATATTTTTATGTGCAATCATTTTAATTAGGAGGGACTTCAATATGTCAATTTCCAAAACAAGACAAAAGTTAGTAGATGTCGCCCGACAACTGTTTGCAAAGAACGGTATAGCAAATACCACTATGAATGATATTGCTGTAGCTTCTGGTAAGGGTCGCCGTACGCTCTATACGTATTTTAGCAGAAAAGAAGATGTCTATTATGCTGTGATAGAATCAGAGTTGGATCGTTTGTCTGAGAGACTCGATGAAGTTGCCTCTTGCAAAATGCGTCCTCAAGATAAAATCATAGAGCTTATTTATACACATCTCAGTATGATTAAGGAAACAGTAGTTCGTAATGGTAATTTGCGAGCTGAGTTTTTCCGTAATATCTGGATGGTAGAGAAGGCTCGCAAGAATTTTGATGAGGATGAAATTGAGATTCTGAGAAAGATTTATTCTGAAGGAAAGGAAGACGGTGAGTTTGACATTGATAATGTTGATCTCGTTGCAGATATTACTCATTATTGTATCAAGGGCTTGGAAGTACCATTCATCTATGGACGATTGGGACATGGACTGAATGTAGAATCCAGCAGACCTCTTGTTGCCAAGGTAGTATATGGTGCCTTGGGTAAATCTGGATTGAAATTGTAATTTATTGATAATTAATTAAATATAAAAGAAATGGGATTATTAACAGGTAAGACAGCCCTTGTTACAGGTGCTGCACGCGGCATCGGTAAGGCTGTCGCAATGAAGTTTGCATCTGAGGGTGCTAATATTGCATTCACTGACCTCGTACTCAACGATGATATGGCTGCTGGTTTGGAAGCTACTCGTAAGGAGATTGAGGCTCTTGGCGTGACATGTCGTGCTTACGCAGGTAATGCTGCTGATTTCGAGGAGACAGAGAAGACTGTTAAGCAGATTCATGCAGATTTCGGTTCTATTGACATTCTCGTTAACAACGCTGGTATCACAAAGGACGGTTTGATGCTTCGTATGACAGAGGCTCAGTGGGATGCTGTTTTGAACGTAAACTTGAAGTCTGCTTTCAACTTTATCCACGCTTGCTCTCCAATCATGCTCCGTCAGCGCAGTGGTTCTATCATCAATATGGCTTCTGTAGTGGGTGTTCATGGTAACGCAGGTCAGTGCAACTATGCTGCTTCTAAGGCTGGTATGATTGCTTTGGCTAAGTCTATTGCTCAGGAGTTGGGTCCTAAGGGTGTACGTGCTAATGCTGTTGCTCCTGGTTTTATCGAGACAGCTATGACTGCACAGTTGCCAGAGGAAATCCGTAAGGACTGGATGAAGAAGATTCCTTTGCGCCGTGGTGGTCAGACTGAGGATATCGCTAACGTTTGTCTCTTCCTCGCTTCTGATATGTCTAGCTACGTAAGTGGTCAGGTTATCCAGATCGATGGTGGTATGAACATGTAATCTATTGGCATCCGTTTTTTAGCTAAAACATGCAGGTAGTTTACGAAGACAACCATATAATTATCGTCTCTAAGAGAAGTGGTGAAATCGTGCAGGGCGACAAGACCGGCGATGAACCTCTCTCAGAGACGGTAAAACAATATATCAAGGAGAAATACCAGAAGCCGGGAAATGTATTCCTAGGCGTGGTGCATCGACTTGATCGTCCTGTCTCAGGACTCGTAGTGTTTGCCAAGACCTCAAAAGCATTAAGTCGTCTGAACACGATGTTCCGTGATGGCGAAGTTCACAAAACCTATTGGGCAATTGTAAAGAACATGCCAAAAGAGACAGAGGCAACCTTGACTCATTGGATTGTAAGAAACGAAAAGCAGAATAAAAGCTATGCTTACGATCATGAGGTAAAGAATTCGAAGAAAGCGATTTTGAAGTATAAGGTGATAGGACATACTGATCATTACACTCTGTTGGAAGTGAACCTGATGACAGGACGTCATCACCAAATCAGATGTCAGTTGGCTAAGATGGGATGTCCAATCAAGGGCGACTTGAAATATGGTTCCCCCCGCAGCAATGCCGACGGCAGTATCTCGCTTCTTTCGCACAAGGTAGAGTTTGTGCATCCGGTATCTAAGGAAACGATTATAGTGGAAGCTCCTCTGCCTGATGATAATCTATGGAGAGCGATAGCTCCATAACTATTAAATATCCATGCTTATGAAGAAGTATGCGAAATGGGTAAGTGTCTTAATCCTTACTCCATTCTTGCTTATATTGTTGCTAACCGTTTTGCTTTACTTGCCACCTGTACAGAATTGGGCGGTAAAGCAAGTAGCTTCTTATGCTTCAGAATCGACGGGCATGGATATTTCTGTTGAGCATGTACAACTCGTTTTCCCTCTCAAATTGGGAGTGGAAGGCGTGAAGGTACTGCAACCTGTCGATTCGCTGAAGAACAGCAGAAATCTTACTCTGAGAAATAAAAAGGATACTGTTGCCGACATCCAGAAGATGGTGGTAGATGTGCAGTTGCTTCCACTCTTCAGCAATCAGGTGATGGTGGATGAACTGAATTTCACCAGGATGAAGGTGAATACTACCAATTTCATTCATGAAGCCCGCATCAAGGGAGATGTGGGCAAGTTGCAATTGGTGGCACATGGCATCGATTTGGGTAAAGAGCGTGTGAATGTGAATGATGCGCTCATAAAGGATGCCAGGTTGTCCGTGGAATTGAGTGATACTGTTCCACCTGATACGACTCCAAGTACTAATTTCTGGAAAATCAATATCCAGAAGCTAAAACTAAAGAATACCGATTTTACCCTACACATGCCTGGAGATACACTTCAGGTGAATGCTTATTTGGGTGATGCGTTGGCTCGCACCACCTATCTCGACCTGTATAAAGGTTTGTATCAGATACAGCATCTGGATTGGAAGAACGGAAGGGTGAACTACGATCAGAATTTCGAGCGCCCGGTACCGGGAATGGATTTCAATCATCTTGCCTTCTCTGATATGGAACTGAAGGCAGATTCTTTCTATTTCTGCGATTCCAGGATTGATGTGAAGATTCAGGAAGCGAAGTTGAAGGAGAAAAGCGGATTGAAAATCAACCAGCTCTATGGCAGATTCGTAATGGATTCTGTGAAGATGCAGTTGCCGGATCTCTATCTTCGTACCCCGGTTTCTAATTTGCAGGCTTCTGTAGATTTCGATATGAATGCCTTCGCTGAGAAGAATCCGGGCAAGATCATGGCTCGTGTAAACGGAGCCTTGGGACGTTCTGATCTTTTCCTCTTTATAGGTGATGCTTTGCCTAAGCAGATGAAGAACAGATGGCCTTACTATCCGATGAAGTTAGAAGGCTCATTCAAGGGAAATATGCAGCGTGCTTCCTTCTCGGGAGTCAAGCTGAGTCTGCCTACGGTTTTCCAGTTGAGTACTGATGGTACGGTTGCCAATCTGATGGATATGGACCATCTGAAGGCGAATGTCGATTTGCAGGCCCGTACCTATAACCTAGGTATGGTGACGGCGATGCTTGATCCTTCCTTGACTCAGGAAATCCGTATTCCTAGCGGTATCAGCATCAATGGTAATGTAAAGGTTGATGGTACGAAATATGCAACCAGGCTGGCTCTTACCGAAGGTAAGGGAAGCATGAAGGTGGATGCTACTGTTGATGCCAGGACCCGCAAGGACGGTAGCCTGGACATGAACAGTCTGGCTTATCAGGCTAAGTTGCAGGCTTCAAACATCCAAGCCAGACATTTCTTGCCTCATCAGGATCTCTACACTTTTACCGGAGCTGTAGAGGCAAAGGGTGTGGGCACGGATTTCCTGTCACCACGTACCCGACTGATGGCGAAAGCCAAAGTGAATCAGGTGCATTATGACAAGTATCATCTGCATGATGTCTTGGCTGATGCGCAGGTTGCTAATGGTAAGATACATGCCACGCTGGATAGTAAGAATGACTTGCTGAACGGTGTCATCTCCGTGAGTGCCTTGGCAAGTACCAAGAAGTTGCAGGCTACTTTGGTGGCTGATGTGCGCCATGCGGATATGTATCAGTTACAGGTAACCCAAAAGCCTGTGGGTGTTTCACTTTGTGGACAGATAGATATTCATTCTGATTTAAAGGATAACCATAAGGTATGGGCCTCTATGGACGATATTACCGTAAGAGCAGGAGATAATGTCTATCGTCCGGTAGGAGTGAATCTGGATGTGCTGACCACAAGGGATACTACCCATGCCATTGCTTCCTGTGGTGATTTCCGCCTGAACATGGATGCGCATGGTGGATATCAGATGCTCTTCGATAGAGTGGTGGGATTGCAGAAGGAATTGTGGAAGCAGTTTAAGAACCGTCGCATCGATCAGGTGCAGATACGTAACAGCTTCCCGCTCGGACATATCTATCTTTCTACCGGCAAGGATAATTTCATCTCGCGCTTCATCAAATACATGGGATATGACTTCAAGTCTGTAGAAATGGATTTGAATGCTTCGCCTTTGGCTGGACTTGAAGGTTATATGAATATCGATTCCCTGGTAGCAAGTGGCATACAGCTGGATACCATCCGTGCCTTGGTCCATACGCAGGGAGATACTATCCGTTATTCGGCTCGTGTTCAGAACAATAAGCACAATCCGCAGTATGTGTTCCGTGCTTTGGTAGATGGCGAGGTTCAGGAGCATGGTTCCAATGTCAAGGCACGTATCTATGATGCAGCCAATAAGTTGGGCGTAGATGTCGGACTGGCTGCCATGTTGCAGCCTAATGGTGTGAAACTTTCCTTGATTGATACGCATCCGATATTGGGTTATAAGGAATTTGTAGCCAATGATTCCAACTATGTGATGTTGAGTAATGATGGCCGTGTATCTGCCGATCTGGTGCTGAAGGCTGCATCAGGTAGTATGGGTATGCGTCTCTATTCCAATGATGAAAATGAGGATGCCTTGCAGGATATTACTGTCAGCATGAGCAGGTTCAATCTGGACAAGGTGCTGAGTGTGATTCC
>ULNY01000870.1_pt1 | contig 52502 bp, 70 predicted proteins | sample 1952071 | NCBI WGS metagenome assembly ULNY01 (sample SAMEA4835589, study PRJEB28245) | human gut metagenome | biome: gut microbiome; material: fecal sample | place: Denmark | collected 2008 | reverse complement strand
ATACATAATTTTTTTAAAATAAACAAGACAAAATGTCATATTGGTATTGACATAAGACAATAAGTCTTGTAAAATGAAAGAGTAGATAGGAGGTATGAAAAATGAATTCGAGTGATATGCTTAAAAGATTTAGAGGTAAAAGTCTTTTGACACAGAAAGAAGTTGCTAATGAGCTAGGAATTTCTAGACAACTATATAATACTTATGAAAACAATATTTTAAAATGTCAATTAGATACTTTGCTTAAAATATTTAAAGTGTTAAATGTATCAGAAGAAGATATGAAAAGTTTTTTATTTGCTCTTCAACAAGACTATATGTCTTATATAGAGGCGTAGCAAAATGAAAAAAAAGAATAACTAGTTATTTTAGAAAGAGGAGAAATGCAGATAACTGCTAATATTTTAGAAATTGAAGTGCTTAATGATTATGTAGTAATCACAACAGAAAAAAATTTTAATCTTGAAAGCTTAGAACAAATAAATATAAAAAAGCTAGATAGTGTAAGTATCCAGCTTTAAAAATTAGTTTTCACTTGGGCTTTTGCCGTAAATTGTATGTGGATTATCTTTGACTAATTTTTCTAATTCACTATAGATAATATCCATAGATTTTGCTACTTCATCAGCAGATTTTTCTGTATTTTGATTTGAAATCATAGCTATAACAATTTCTTTAGTAGCTTTGATAATATCAGTATTACTCATTAATTATCGCCTCACTTTCTAATAACATTTTAAAGAATAAAAAGGCTAAAAGCAATAGCGTTAACTGGCACAAGGAGTGTTTTATGTTAACTTACAAAGATATTATGGAAATAACAGGATACAGTAAAAGTAAGGCTTATGAAATCTTACGAAAATTAATAAGGAATTTTAAAAAATAAAATCCAAAAGCATTAACTTTTAGAGGCCGTATTAAAAGAGATTATTTCTATAAAAGAATTTATGGTATAGAAACAAAAAAAGAATTATGACAGAAACAAACCAATCATAATTCTAAAAAATTGATCGTAAATTTAAAAAAATTTACTCTTAGAGTATATCAACTTTTTAAATTTATGTCAAATTGTGGAAAGGAACAAGATGATAAAACCAACTTATATAGAAATGGCAGAAGTTCTAAATACATATTGGATATCAAGAACTCAGATGAGAATTTTGCTGCCACAATTATCTAAATCAAAATGTGATGAAGAGTTTAATAAAATATTAAACGATATGAAAAAAAATAATGAAGCTTATTTTGAAACTAGACCAATACTTATACCGATAGACAAGGTAATTGATAAATTTAAAATAAATAAGGCTTACATATTAAAAGAAGCAAAAAGAATGGAGAAGGGTTGATATGAAAAAGTGGAAAAGATTTTTTCAAAGTTTAAATTTAATAGAATGGATGGAGTTTATTCTATTAATTATTGTGCTTATAGCAGGCTTATGTACTGTATTTAAGTTTTTATTTGTGGGGGAAGAAAAAAGTTATAATACGCCAGTTGGCAGTTATACTTGTTATGGCGGTGCTATTAAGGTATGTTCAGGGAATACTGAAGTAGCAGAATATTTAGGGGTTTAATGATTCATATTAATATTTTAGTAACAGTTAAAAATATTTATTATGTACTATATTAATCTAAATGGCATTCTTTGTTACTGCAAAGAGTGTAAAAATTTGTTTGATTTAAAATGTGTTTATAACTTAATCAATAATGAAATAAAAAAAGATAGAAATAATAAAAATAAAGAATATATAAAAATAAGAATAAAGATAAAATGTACGCATTGTGGCAAAAAAGAATTAAAAGAAATAATATTAGAAAAAAGTAAAAATGTATATATAGCGTATGAAAATTGATATAAAGAATGAATGGATTAAGTTAAATAGAAAAATAGTTAATTGGGAATGGTACCAAGATATTGCCACATTTAAGTTATTTATACATTGTTTGATTAAAGCAAATTGGAAAGATGCTAAATTTAAAGGTATTGAAATTAAAAGAGGTCAATTTATTACCTCGTTAAATCGTTTATCTGAAGAAACTGGTTTATCAGTACAGCAAGTTAGAACAGCCTTAGAAAAGTTAGTATCAACACACTCTGTAACAAAGTCATCTTTTGAAAATTTTACAGTAATTACGGTCGAAAATTATGATGCTTACCAAGAAAATAACAAAGAAGTAACACACTATCAACATACGAGCAACAACAATAGAAGAAGAATAAGAAATAAATATATATATAATAAAAAACGCACACACACACGAAATAAATATTCAAAGAGGAATAATAGAAAGAACTATTGTCATTTGAATTTTAAATTTAAAGAAGAAAGTTGCAAAGATTGTTACAAGAAATATAAATGTCATAAGCCAACAAGCAACAAATTTATGTATCAGCATAATGGTCTTACATTTGAAGAGTGGGAAAGAAATATAAATAATTCTTATTCTAAATCTTCGGATAATATACCAGGAATGAGCGATATAGATAATTATGATTGGCTTAACGACAAAGAATCAATGGTTGGTTATGTATGATAGATTTAATTTTGTCATTAATAGTCATTTTAATTCTAATTGTAATAGACATGCTTTTGTTTATTCTAAGAATGGTAAAGGAAAAATTAAGATGAAAATATTTTATAAAAAAGATTACGAAAAGGCTTTAATAGATATTTTAAAGATAAATAAAGAAAAAGCAAATTTGGTAAGAGAGATTGCAGATTTAAAAGCTTCAAAAAAATATCTTCAAGATAAGAAATCTGAGATTGAAAAGGAACTAGCAATAACCCAACAAGAATTGATCGAAGCTAATGCTAAAGGGAATGACCTTAGTCTAGAAAATAAAAAATTAAAAGAGGTTAATTCTGAAAGAAAAACAAAAATTATAAATATCCAGCAAGACTTGGCTAAAGCTAATGCTAAAAATAGCGACTACGAATTGGCTTTAACTGATTTAAAAAAATCAAATCGAATTTTAGCTTCATCAAAAGGTGGTTATGGTACTAGTGTAAGAAAACTAAAAGAAAAAATAAAATTATTAGAAGATACAAATTCAACTTTAAAACAAGAAAATGATGAATTAAAAAGTGATAGATATGTTTTAAAAAAGATTCCTTCAGGCAGAACTCCAAAATCGCAGGAAATGAAATCTAAGCATAGTGTTACCACTAAGTCGAATGTTTCAAAATTTATTAAGGAGGAACATTTAAGCTTATGAAAAATTTAGATTTACTTATGAAATCATTTGGAATATTAATGATGGCTACTTTAGAGTTTAAGATATTTAGTTACTTTTCAAGAGAAAGAAAAAGAAATCTTAAAGAGCAAATAGAAAAGTGTAAGGTTAGAAGATGAATAGCAATAATCAGCCAAGAGCAAACTCATTCTTATTTAATGTGAAATACGAAGCAATGTTTCCTGAAATGTTAAGAACTTTAAAAGAATTTTGTCCTTTAACATATAGAGATTTGATGTATGATAAGGGACTTAGACTTAGAGATGATGGCAAGCAAGGAATAAATGAACTGGTTTTATTAACCTCAAAAGAATTTAAAATGCTTTACGGTCCAATTAAACTTACTTATTTGCTTATCGGAAATAATGTTAAACTTTTAGGAATTGAGCCATTGGAAATTTTTATGCCTGGATTTCTAAAAAGACCAAGATTTGTTTATGGTGTTCCAATTTTTAATAAAATGGACAAGTTTAAGATTACACTTTTACGAAAAATGGAGGAAATAGAAGGTGGAAGTTATTGAGAGAATAGCAAGTTGTGCTATGACTTATATTTGTGTTACTGCTTCTAATATAGTTATTGTATTTCTAATAGCTGTTTGGATAGCATTTAAAGATGATAAGAATAGAAAGGAAAAATAAGTATGGTAAGTTATATTTTAGGTTTTATTACAGGAATTATACTTATGTGTTTATGCGCTGCTAGTAGAGATTAGAAAGGTTGATAAATATGAATAGAAAAGAATTAAAAGATTATTGTGAAGAAGAACTTAAAGCATACTCATTATTCAAGTCTAACAAGCGTATGTCAGCATACAAAGAAGTTTTAGAATTATTAGATGAAAATAATATATTAAATAAAAGATTATTAAGGTTTCAACGATTACTAATAGTGTGTGTTGAAATGTTAAAAGGTTCTAATATTAATCCTGATGTTTCTATTGATAGCAAAGCTTTAAAAAAAGCGGAACATAAATACTTGTCCATCGAGTCATTTTTAACTGGTGATGTTAAACTTAGGGTGTTAGATGAAAATAGCTATCATCACCTATGAGAAATTAGAAAGACTTTCTTAATGAATAACGATAAATTTGAAATATATGAGATAGTATTTATTTTAGTTCCTATATTTATGATTTTAATTGTTTCGATTTTCCTTTATAAAGAATATTCTTTTGGAAAGCACACAGGAACTGTAATTGATAAAAAATATCAAGCAGCATATGTAAGCTACACTAGCTCTGATATTGCTGGTGGTACTCTCAGAATGCCAACTGCATATCCAGAAAGATGGCTTATTAAGATAGAAAAAGATAATAAATCAATTTGGACAGATGTTTCTGAGAAAGAATACAATGAGCTTAAAATAGGCGACTGCTACAATTGTCAGGAGGAATGATAACAAAATGATTTATAAAATAAGTGTTTTGGATAGTCAAGGATGGATTGATTATCAAGCTACAAATGATATTAACAGAATGTATTTATATATTAGAGAAATAATAAAGGAATCTAACTATTATGGGGTAATGGTTAAAGAATATGATAAATTAAAAAAGACTGAGAAGATTATACTTTTGAGGACTTTAAGCAAAAGTAGAAAATTGGTTTTAAGAAAAGAAAGGAAATTAGTATAGTTATGGATAAATCAAAAGAGAAAACTTTACTTTCTATATGCCTGGTTATGATAGCTTCAGTTATCTTAACTGGTTGTGAAATGATATCTGGCAATAGTGCGGATACAGTTAAGCACAATATCAGTAAGGAAGCTGATGAATTTAAGGTCAAGCGAAGAATAACTTTTGTTAACTTAAGGAATGGTCAATATTTATTTCAAATGACAGGCAATTGTTCCGTAAAAGGAGGGACTAGCAGTTCTAATGGTGAGTTAGAAGTCATTTGTAGGATTGGCGATGATAAATATCAAAAACATATGTTATACATTGCAGATGAAACGACTTATGTAGTAGAGCAATTAGAATATAGTGATGTTTCAAGATATGATTATGAAATTGTATTTAGACCAGAAGCAATAGTTCCAATAACAATTAAGACACAGATTGGTAATGAATAAGTTTGAAAAATCAAATGTGGAGCAGAACCAGATAAAAATATTATGTGTTAAAAATTTTAAGTGTAGAAAGGGGAAAAATTATGACAAATGATAGTGTTAAAGGATATATAATTTTTGCTATGAAAGATTTAGGTTATTCTTTAGAAGATGTTGATGAAATATTAGAAAAATTAGAATATTATTTTGACATATTTGCTGAAGGTGATGCTGAAGACTATTATCGTAGTTTAAAATGGCAAGATAATAATAGAAAGACTATAAAAGATGACAAAAGAATTCAAGTTTAAGATTGGAATGTATATTAGGACTTATGATGGAATTTCAAAAATAATTGAGGTTAGAGATAAATATCGAAAAGATATGTTAAGGTTTGTTGATACATATGGAAATATTTATTTTCCAAATGATATATTGTGTAACCCTAGTTTTGATATCGTTAATTTAATAAGGCCAGATGATCTTGTTTTGATTATGAGGAAGAAATTGCCTCCATATTTTGAACTGCATAAAGGTGATACTATTGTTTACCTTTTGAATGTTCATGGTAAAAAAAATTTTATAAAAAAATATAAAATTCGTGGTGTTATAACGAAAGAACAAATTGATTATTGGAATGCTTTAACTAATAATTCAGATTTAAAAATTATTTTTCCTAAATTTTGGAGATAAATATGAAAAAAATAATAAATAATAAATTATGTGATACTGCTAGAGCAAAAATTATTATTAGGAAAAATGATTTAAAATCGAATAAAAAAATACCATTGATTTGTAGAATTAAGAGAAATCATTTATTTTATACGCCTAGCCCGTCAGCTTTATTTGTTTGTAAGTATGGTATTAAAAATAGACCTACAAATTTATGCTTAAATTGTCCTCAATATATCGATTTTTCACTTCATTGGCAGCTATCAAAAAAATAAAAAAGTATCATAGAAAAAAAATAGGTCTTAAAGCCTTATAAATGCTAAGCAAAAAGGCTGTAGATAACTTGCAATATAATATTATACATATCTTGCACAGAAGAAAGGGTTAAATAATGGGTAAAAAGGAGTTAGTAGATAATTTAGATTCATTTATAGAAGGGTTGGAGCTAGAAGAACTAGCTCCTAAAACCATATCAAGTTATAAAAATGCAATTAATAAATTGATTAACTATTTAAAAGATAATCAAAAAATAAATAAAAAAGTTATTATGAGTTGGAAGAAAGATTTAAAAGATAAGAATTATGCTTTGAAATCAAGAAACCAATTTATAGTTGTTATAAATAAATACCTTGCTTATCTTGGATTAACCGATTGTATGGTTAAACAGTTTGAGGAACAAGAAAAGTCAAGTTTAGAAGATTACATTGAGCCACAAGAGCATAAGAGAATGTTAAGATGGGCTAAGCAGATGAATATGCTAGAGGCTTATTACATTATGAAAGTATTTGCTTCTTCAGGTGCTAGAATTAGTGAATTACAATATTTTACTGTAGAAAATTTAGAAAGTAATTATATTAAAGGAGCTTATAACAAGCACAAGGAAAGAACTTTAATCATGACTAATGATTTAAGAAGAGAATTAAAAAAGTATTGTAAAATCAATAAAATCACAACTGGCTATATATTTAGAAGTCCTGACCCTAAATTAAATAGTAATCCAGATAAAATGGTTAATCAAAGTACGATCTGGAGATGGTTGAAGAAAATTGCTAAAAAAGCAAAGATAAATGCCAAAAAGATGCATCCACACGCGTGGCGTCATTTATTTGCTAAACAATGTAAAGCTAATGGTATTGATTTAGATGAGCTGGCTGACATATTGGGACATAAGAATCTTAATACAACTGCTATATACACTAAAACTTCTATGAAAGAAAAAAAGAATAAATTGGAGAGGATAAAATATTAAATGAATTTAGAAGATAAGAAGGTAATCATTAATAAGGTTATCAAAGAAATTGAAGGGAAAAAAATTATTAAGTCCAGCTATCGTGCGACTGAAAAGTTACTTTACAGTTATCCAAAGTTGCCAGAGTCAATAAGTTTTATGAAAAAAGAAATAAGTCGTTTAAAGAAAGAACTTTCTTTAATGCCTAAGAAAGGGACATCTAAAATGATAGTTATTAATGAGCAAAAGAATAATTATTTTTATGGCGATGATACTTTAGAGATAAGATTAAGTGAATTAAAGCAAGTAGTTGCAAAAGTAGAATCACAAATAAGATTAATAAAGAATGCTTTATCTAAAATTAGTAATGATGAATATTATGAAATAATTACTAAATATTATTTTGATAGATGTACTTTAGAAGAGTTAGCAGATTATTTTGATACATCAACCGTAACAATAATTAAGCACAAAAAGGCTCTAGTAAATGAATTAAAAGTGTATCTATTTCCATCAGAATTTATCAGTGAATTATAATAATTGTGGTTTAATTTTGGGTTAAAAAAAGGTTAAATTTATGGTTAAAAAGTGGTTTATTGTAATCTTAAATTGTTATGTTATAATGTGATAAAATGAATTAATTATATTGAAAAATCAAAGGGAATGTGAATTGTTCTCTTTTTTATTTGAGCTAAGTTGTTTTTTCTATTCTTTTCAACTTGGTTCAAATAAAGAAGTGAATAAATCATTTCTTTAGAAAGAGGTAAAAGAATATGAATAAAGACAAAATTATTATAGATGGTAAAGAATATTTTTTAGCATCTAGTGCATATACTCAATTTGCGTATAAAGAACTTACTGGTCGAAGTTTTTTAAGGGACTTAAAATATGTCATAGATATTAGAAAAGGCAAGAAAAAAGATGATATTTTGTGTTTAGAAAAAATAACAGATATGATTTTACATATTGCATTCGTTATGATAAAAGAAGCATCAGAGAGCCAAGTAACTAATTATACTAGTTTTATTAAGTCAATTGGTTCCATTTATGATAATCAAGATTGGATTGAGAAAACTATACTGCTTGCTTCAATGCCCTTATCAAGGCAATTACAAAACATTGGAAAATAGCTCAACTGATGATGAGCCTATGGATGAATATTCTGTAGTTGCCTTAGCAAAAAGATTAAATATTAGTATTGATGATATAAAGCAAATGAGCTTTGTTTCTTTAATTAATATTTTGATATCTTCGGTAGATAATAGTCATAATGATACAAATGCTACTCAAGATGATATAGATAGGATGTTTTAATATAGCAAGAGAAGAATTTTATCAGAGCAAAGCTTGGAAACAACTTAGAAAAGTTATTTGGTTAAGTCAGCATTGCCTTTGTGCTAGGTGCGGTAGAGCGGTTTATGTTAAGGGCTTAACTGATTATATTCCAAAAGAAAAGCGCGTTAAAGGAATAGTCCATCATAAAGAATATCTTAACAATATTAATGTTTATGATGATAACATTAGTCTAAACGAAGAAAAGTTGGAAGGACTATGTATTTTTTGTCATAATACAGAGCATTTTAAAGCAAAAACCACAAGAAACGATGTGATTTTTGATGAAGATGGAAACTTAATTAAGAAGTAACCCCTCCCCATTAAAGCCTATAAATGCTCTTAAATGGACAACGATGCAAGGGCATTCAAAAATTGCGTGTCTCGTGTATATGACCCCCCCTCTAACTTTGATGAAAGGATGTGATAATTTTGGAAAAAGTGATTAAATCACCTAAGTTAACAGCAAAAGACATTGAAAGGTTAGAAAATGTCTTCGAGGATTTAGATAATGATGCTAGTTCGTTAGGATTAGCACTTATAGAAGAATTAAAGTTTGCTAGGAAAACTATTAAGCGGCTGAAGAAAGAAATTAATTCTAAAGGTGTTGTCATTAAAATGTCACAAGGAAATTATGAAATAGATAGAACTAACCCAGCATTACAAAGTTACAATACTTTGGTAAAAAATTATCAGGCTCTTATTAAACAGATAGTTGAAATGTTGCCAGAATCTTATAGCAATAATTTTGATGATTTTGACAATGATGATCTATGAACTATGTAGAAGAATATTATGAGTGGATAAAAACCAATCCAAAGAAAGTTTGTGAAAAAGTAAGATTAGCGTATGAGAAACTGATAGATGATATACATCATCCAAAAACAGTTTCTTTTTTTAATAAGCTAACAAACGAAGAAGAAACACATACTTATATATTTAATGAGAGGAAAGGTTTAAGAGCAGTTCATTTTATTGAGAGGTATTGCCGACAGTCTAAAGGTAAATGGGCTGGCAAGCCTATAAAATTAGAACTATGGCAAAAAGCTCTTATTCAGGCTGCTTTCGGATTTGTTGATAAAGATACTGGATATAGAAAATATAATAAGGTCATTTTATATATTGCAAGGAAAAATGGTAAATCCACTATTGCATCTGGAATAGCTACTTATATGCTTACTAAGGATCATGAGGGTGGAGCAGAAATTTATTCTCTTGCTTCTAAAAGAGATCAAGCAAAAATTATTTGGGAAGAATCAGCAAGAATGATAAAAAAATCTCCAGCTCTTAATAAAAGAATTAGGTGTTTGATAGGTGGTATTTATTATGATGCAACTGATTCTTTTTTTAAGCCATTGTCTAGCGATTCAAGCACATTAGATGGTTTGAATGCTCATTTTGTGGCGGCAGATGAAATCCATGCTTGGAAAGATGCTAATCTGATTGATGTAACTTACGATTCTATGAGTGCAAGAACCCAGCCAATGTTTTTTGAGGTATCGACAATGGGGACTGTCCGTGGTGGTGCTTTTGATAGGGAATATGAATATTGTTCTAAGTTAATTTACGATAAATTGCCAGCACCAGATGAAACCACTTTAGCGATTATTTATGAATTAGACAATGCTGATGAATGGCAAAATCCTGAATCTTGGGTTAAAGCAAATCCTGGTCTTGGCACTATTAAGGATGCAAATAAGTTAAGGGATAAAGTTAACAAAGCCATAAACGATTCTAGTCTTCTTAGTAATTTATTATGTAAAGATTTTAATGTTAGACAAACTAATACATCTAGCTGGTTAAAATTTGATGAGTTAAATAATGAGAAAGAGTACAACGACTTTAGGGATTGTTATTGCATTGGCGGTTGTGATTTATCAAGTACAACAGATTTAACATGTGCTACTTTACTTGGATTTAAAAATAATGAATTAATGGTAAAGCAAATGTACTTTATTCCTGCTAATAATATCCAAAAAAAGGTTGATGAAGACCATATTCCTTATGATAGATGGATTGAAAGAGGCTTTGTTAGAGCGTCTGGAGATTCGAAAATTGACTATCACGATGTAACAAATTGGTTTATAGAGCAAGTGGAAAATTTTGAATTAAGACCCTTGTGGGTCGGATATGACAGCTGGGGTGCTACTTATTGGTGTGATGAAATGAAAGATGCAGGATTTGATATGGTTGAAGTTCGACAAGGGGCTAAAACAATGTCGGCTCCTATGAAATTAATGAAAGCCGACTTAATTGATAAGAAAATCAATTATAATAACAATCCTGTTTTAAAGTGGTGTTTATCAAATACAGCCATTAAACGGGATGAAAATGAAAATATTCGTCCCGTAAAAGAGCAATCCCGCCAAAGAATTGATGGGACTGTTAGCCTTATAGATGCTTATGTTGTTTATATAGAAAAACAGCAAGAATATTTGAGCTATGTAAGTTAGGAGGTGATACGATGGCAAAAGAAAAGAAAAGTTTATTTAGTAAAATATTTGGTAATAATGAGAATACAGTTGCTCCAACTAATTCAACAGTTTTCCAACTTTTATCTGGATATACTCCAATTTTTACAAACTATAATGGAAAATATTATGATGATATAGATGTTCGAGCTTGTGTTGATGCAATTGCTAGGAATGCTGCAAAATTAAATCCTAAACATCAAAGATATAGTTCAAAAAAGATTAATGGAAATATTGCTTTTACTAATGTTAATGGTAATATTCAAAGACTTATTGGCGTGAGACCAAATGAATTGCAGAATGCGTATCAATTTTATTATCAGGTCATAAGTGAGTTATTTTTATTTAATAACTCTTTTATTTATATTTTAAGGGATGAGAAAGATAAAGTATTAGGATTGTATCCTCTTCATTATCAGACAATACATTTTTATGAATATAAGAATGAGGTCTGGATTCAATTTCGTTTTGGAACTGGTAAGACTAGATTTGTTGCCTTGCAAGATTGTATTCATTTAAGAAGATTTTTATCAAGTGATGGCATAATGGGTGGTAATGATATTCCAATTATAGACACATTATCAATCAAGCATGTTTTAAACGAGGGCGTTATTAATGCAATTAAGACTACTCAAGCTATTAGAGGAGTTGTCAAAAGTAACAAATCAATGCTAAAACCCGAGGCTGTTAAAAAAATGCGTGATAATTTTGTAAATGATTTTATAAATGCCAATGATGGTTCGGGGATAGGTGGATTAGATGCTACAACGGATTTTACCCCTGTAAGATTAGAACCATTACAAGCATCTGATGAAGAAGTTAAAAATGTTGATAAAAAAGTTTTAAGATATTTTGGAATTAGTGAGGAAATTATTCAGTCTAAATATTCTGAGGATGATTGGAATGCTTTTTATGAGAGTGTTATAGAACCCATTGGTCTACAACTTGGTTTAGAATTCACAAATAAGCTATTTTCGTATACTGAAATAGCTCATGGCAATCAAATTATTTTTAATTCTAATAGATTGCAATATGCCTCCAATTCAACAAAAATTAATTTATTAAGATATGCAAATAATTTAATGACTGTTGATGAACTAAGAGAAGTATTTAACTTAGAACCTTTACCAGATGGAAAAGGTCAAAAAATTATGCAAGATCTAAATCATATTAATGGCGATATAGCTGATAAATATCAGTCTGGCGGTGATAGTAGTGAGGAGGAAGATGAAGATGATAAATCAGGAAATGAGAACAACGAAAAATGAATTTAGAACCGTTGAAAATGAAAATGGTGACTTAATTATTGAGGGGTATGCAATAGTATTTAATCAGCCTGCAACCCACGGCTTTACTGAAATAATTGATAGCAAAGCATTAGATAAAACTGATATGTCAGATGTTGTTTTAAGGTACAACCATAATGATTCATTTTTAATTTTAGCTAGAACTAGAAATAAATCATTGGAATTGTTAAAAGATAATTATGGTTTAAAAATACGAGCAACATTGCAAAAAGATATAGCAGACCATGTTAATATTTACAATGCTATTAAAAGTCAATTAATTGATAAGCAATCGTTTGCGTTTTCAGTTACTGCTGATGAATATGATTATGACAATGATACGAGAACTATTACTGAAATTGGAAAACTTTATGATGTTTCAGTAGTTGATTTTCCATTTTATAGCGGTACATCAATAAGCACTGTTGAGCGAACAAATGATGATTCATTTCTTATTCAAAGAGCAAAACTTAGAGAAAAAGTGGTTTTGGACTTAAAAAAAGATATTTTAAAGAAATTAATTTAAAAAATAGGAAAGATAACAGCCTTTAAAGAGTGTCAATTTGAAAGGAAGGTCCAAATGGATAGATTAAAGGAAATCGAAACTCGAAAAAATGAAATAAAAAAAGAATTAGAAGCAACTGAGGATAAAAGTAAATTAGAAAAACTTAGTAAAGAAGTTGATGATTTACTTGCTGAAGAGAGAAATCTAAAAGGGGTTGAAGAGAGAAAAGCAATTACTAAAAAATTAGAGGAAAATTTAATTGTTGCTAATGATATTGATGCTGAAATGAGAATGGTATCTGCGAATGTTGAAGTAAGAAACACTTCTAAATATATTGATGCTTACGCTGAATACCTAAAAACAAAGGATGATACAGAAGTTCGTTCTTTATTAACTGATAATGCTACTGGTGGTACAGTTGCTGTTCCAACTTTTGTTTCTGATATTGTAAAAACATCAAGAGAAAAATCAAGTTTAGCTTCTTTAGCTGCATGTTCAGAAATTAAGGGTAATTTCGAGCAGCAATTTGAATATGCTGGAAGTGATGCAACCGATCATGCTGAAGGTGCAGCTGACAATGAAGAAGGAAACATTTCATTAGGAATAGTTAAATTAATTCCAGGATATGTTAATAAAATGATTAGCATAAGTAAGGAAGTTATGAGTTTAAGAGGTACAGCATTCTTAAATTATATTTATGATGCAATAGCTCATAAAATTTTCTTGAAATTAGATGACAAAATTGTTGCTAAAGCTTTAGCATTGCCAGCTACTGCCACAAGTGAATCTCCTAGTGCAAATGTTATCACTGTAGAACCATCATCAAAAGCTGTTGTTGATGCTGTTTGCAATTTGTCTGATGAAGCTAACAAACCAGTATTGATTATGAATAAATTAACTTATTCTTATTTTAAGGATGTAGAGAGAAAATCAAATTATAACTTTGATATATTTGAGGGTTATGATGTAAAATATTCATCAAAATTACCTGCTTATGAAAAAGCAACTGCGGGTGCTGTTTACATGATTGCTGGTGATATTTCTAATGGAGTTCAACTAAATTTCCCAAATGGTATTGATAATATTGAATTTGTTTTCGACACATTAACTCCTAAGAAAAAATCTTTAGTTGAAATATCTGGTGATTCTTATGTTGCTGCTGATGTCGTTGCTGATAAAGCATTCTGTCTAGTAAAAAAACCAGCTGCATCTAAGTAGGTAATTGTTTATGGTTGAAGAAATAAAAAAACTTCAAGGTATAAATAATGACGAATTTGATAACATTATAGCAGCGTATGTTGCCTCAGCCGTAAAGGATTTAAAGGTAATTGGATTAGATCAAGCAAAAGTCGTTGAATCTGACCCTTTAATTCATACGGCTATAATCAGTTATGTTTTAAGCTATATTGATGACTTAAATAGTGAAATGTATGCTAACTCTTATGCAATGCAAAAGGATTCATTAAGACACAGTATTGAATATATGAGGTAAGTAATGAGATATACTGAAATCATATACTTAATTGCTAAACAATTAAAACAAGATGAAATAGGTAATTTTATATCATCTGGAGATGCTAAACAAAAATGTTTTGCCAAAAAGCAGAGTGTTAAAACTAATGAATTTTATACTGCTACAGTAAATGGTTACAAACCATCAATCGAGTTCGTAATCAAAAGAAAAAATTATAATAATCAAGAATTATTGAGTTGGAATGATGAACTATATCAAATTATTAGAACGGTTGATCCAAAAAATAAATTTGATATAGTTTTAGTTTGCTCTAAAAAGTTAGGAGTTGCTTAGATGGCAAAAGGCATTTTAGATGTAAGTACAATTTTAAATGAATACTCTAAGGATATTCAGTCAGAAATTACAGAAACTGCCATTAACATTGCTAAAACAGGAGTTTCTGAACTGAAGAATAATTCTCCAAAGTCTATAAAAAAAACTAGTCATCGTGGAAAATATGCTAAAGGATGGAGATGCAACATTTCTAAAGGAACAGGTTTTGTTGAATGTGTTATTCATAATTCAACTGATTGGCAATTAACTCATCTTTTAGAAAACGAACACGCTACTAATAATGGTGGAAAATATGTTCCTAAAAAGAAACATATTGAACCGGTCCATGATAAGTGCGTGGAAAGTTATCAAGAAGAAGTCGAAAAAATTATAAGAGGTGGAAAATGACGCATTCTGATTTATTTAATATTCTGAAAAAAATTGGAATTGAAGTTGCTTACGATCATTTTGATACTCCAGTAAATCCTCCGTTTATTGTGTATAGAGAATCGGATTCAGATAGTCTTTTTGCTGATGACATTAATTATGTCGATTTTTTAAACTTTGAGATTGAATTGGTAACTAAAAAGAAAGATTTATTATTAGAAAATTCGATATCTAATAAATTAAAAGAAAATGAAATACCATATAGAAAGAATCAATTATGGGATAGTGCAGAAAAAATATATCATACGATTTATGAAATTTAGAAAGGATAATTATGGAGACAGTAAATAATAAAGTTAAATTTGGTTTAAAAAATTTTTATATTGCTCCACTTGATTTTGATGGAACCAAATATACTTATGAGGTTCCATTTAAAGTGCCTGGTGCTGTAGCGTTAGGAATGGACCCATCTGGTGAAAGCGGCGATTTTTATGCTGATGATACAATCTATTATTCCAGTACTGAAAATCAAGGATATTCTGGAGATTTAGAAATAGCCGACACTCCAGATGAGATGCGAGAAAAAATTTATAGAGAAAGTGTAGATAAAAATGGCGCATATATAGAAAATTCAGAAGTTGAAATTCGCCAAGGAGCAGTTATTTTTGAAATTAAAGGCGACAAACAAAATAGAAGAATTGTTTATTATAATTGCAGTTTTTCAAGACCTAAGAGTTCTGCTAAAACAAAAGAAAACAGTAAAACTCCTGCAACCGATACTATAACGATTAAAATGATGCCAAGAGAAACGGATCATAAGGTTCGTGCTATTCTTAAACCAAGTACTACCAATAAGACAGCTTATGATGCTTTCTTTGCAAAAGTTTATGAAGAAGAAACAGCAACACAAGCTAGTTCTAAATAAAAAAACATACTACTCATGTGAGTAGTACAAAGCACTGTAAAAACTACAGTGTTTTTTAGTACTCACAAAAAAGGAAGTGATATAATGGCTAATAAAAAACTACAGGGAATAACGATTGAAATAGGCGGTAATACTAAAAAATTAAATGAAGCTTTAGAGAGTGTAAATAAAACAATTTATAAAACTAATGGTGAATTAAAGAGTCTAAATAATGCTTTAAAATTAGATCCTAAAAACACAAAATTACTTGCAGATAAACAAGAATTGTTAAAAAATAACATTCATGCTTCAAAAGAAAAATTGAAAGAATTAACTTCTGCTCAAAAAGAGATGGGAAAATATAAAAACCTTACTGATAGTCAGAAAGAAAGTTATAGAGAATTAACTATTGAAATAGTAAAATCTAAAAATTCAGTTAAGAACTTAGAAGATCAATTAAAAGATATGAAAAATATAGATTTATCTAAAGTTGGCGATACTATTTCAAAGGTTGGAAACATAGCAGAAAGCGTAATAAGTAAAGTAACTAAAATAACGGCGGTGGTTGGCACAGCTGTTGCTGGTGCTGTTAGTGCAGGTGTTAAATCTTATGCTGATCAAGAACAATTGGTCGGCGGTGTTGAAACTTTATTTAAACTGAGTGATAAGGAAATCAAGGAGTATGCCAAAGTATATGGTATCAGCGTTGAAGAAGTAAAAGCTAATGCAGAATTAATGAATAATTCAATTGATACGGTTATAGGTAATGCTAATCAAGCTTATAAAACTGCTGGTATGAGTTCTAATGAGTATTTGGAAACGGTAACTTCATTTAGCGCTAGTCTTCTTCAAGCTGTTGGTAATGACTCGTTTGAGGCTATGGAAATTTCTGATATGGCTATAGTAGATATGGCTGATAATGCTAATAAAATGGGAACTTCTATTGATAGTATTAAAACAGCATATCAAGGTTTTGCTAAACAAAATTATACTATGCTTGATAATCTTAAATTGGGTTATGGCGGAACTAAATCAGAAATGGAACGCTTGTTAAGTGATGCTCAAAAAATAAGCGGTGTCAAATACAATATTTCTAATTTAAGCGATGTTTATAATGCAATACATGTTATTCAAACTGAGATGGGGATAACTGGCACTACAGCTAAAGAAGCTGAAACAACAATTCAAGGTTCCGCACTATCTATGAAAGCTGCATTTGATAATTTTCTTAATGGTAGTGGTAGCCCAGAGCAGTTGTCTGAAGCAATTGTTGTTTTAGTAGATAATGTTGTTAATGCAATTCAAAAAATTGCACCTGATATCATTAATGGTCTAATATCTTTGTTAAATTCGCTGTTGCCTAATGTGATAGACTTAATAACTCAAATGTTGCCACAATTAGTAGATGCAGCTCAACAATTAATGACTTCGCTGCTAGAAACTATAAGTCAAAATATCGAACCAATATCTACAACTGTTGTGAGTGTTTTAATGAGTTTTATAGATTTTTTATTAGAAAATTTGCCAATGATAATTGAAGTTGGTTTACAAATAATTATTGCTTTAGCTCAAGGGATAAGTGAAAATCTGCCTACAATTATTCCGGCTGTTATTGATTGTATATTGGAAATTATTGATGTTTTGATTAGTAACATAGATTTGATTATTGATGCAGGAATTCAATTGTTTTTAGGTATCTTAACTGGACTTATGTATGCCACTCCACAAATTTTAATTAAAATACCGGAATTAATAGCCAAACTGGTAGTAGCATTAAAATCTGGATTAGGTAAGATTTTTGAAGTCGGAAAGTATCTGATTCAAGGATTATGGGAAGGTATAAAAGATTCATATCAATGGTTAAAAGATAAAATTGCTGGTTTTGGAAAAAATGTTATTGGCTGGTTTCAAAGCGTATTTAAAATTCATTCTCCGTCGCTTTTGACGAAAGAGAAAATTGGTAAAAATTTAGGCTTAGGTGTTGTTGAAGGAATTGATTCGACAGTTAGTAATGTAGAAATGGCTATGCGTAATTTGTCTTCGAAAGTCGAGGCTAGTGTTAATCCAACAATTAATCCTACGGCAAATTCTAATCCTTTGATATTGCAAATTGATAACTTTTATAACAATGATGATATCGATATTCAACGTTTAGCTGAAAAATTGGAATTTTATAGGAAGAATAGTGCTTTAGCAAGAGGAGGAGCTTAATATGGTTTTGTGGAATAATAAAGATTTTAGAGATTATGGAATAATTGTTGAGAGTATCCCACCTATTCCTAAAGCTGAAAAAAATTTTACTAAATATGAAGTACCAGGAAGAAACGGTTATTTGTTTGTTGATAATGGAAATTATAAAATAACTACTTATAGCCTTTCTTGTCATTTTCATAAGAGTGCAGATATTAATAAAATAAAAGAATTTTTGGATGGTTATGGAACATTGTCAATAGACGGAAAAATTGAATATACTGGCGTAATTGATGGTTCTATTCCATTTGAAAAAGTAATGATGTTTAGAAAGTTTTTAATTCAATTTTGCTTGAATCCGATAGGGGAAGATATCAATTATACAGTTTATAAGGCTACAAAAAATGATTTCAAAATAAATATTAATAATGCTACAGCGATTATGTATCCTATTTTAAAAATATCAGCAACTGGTAATATAAGTGTAACGATAAATAATCAATCATTTAATTTGAAAGATGCTGATGGAGAGTATATTCTTGATTGTAAGAATAAAGTTATTACTAAGAATGGTATAAATGCTTCATATCAAATGCAAAATGATTTTCCTTGGCTTCAACCACAAGAAAATCATATTTTGTATACTGGTTCAGTATCTTCGTTTGAAATTCAATATAAGAAAGCTTATTTGTGAGGTACTGTATGAATATATATTTGAGCGATACTGTTGATTTTGATAATAATGGTTTGGGCTTTTTAAGAGATTTAATTTCCTGTAGTGTTACAGAAGAGCTAAACGGAGATTATTCTGTTGAATTTGTATATCCTTTAAATGGACTTCTATCTGAATATATTCAAGAAGAAAATATTATTAAATGTGATGTAGGTCACGATGATTATCAGCTTTTTAAAATTTATTCTATTGATAAAAATTTTGAAACAATTACTGTTAATGCTAAACATATTTTTTATAGTTTAGCTGACAATTTTGTTGTTGATATAGCTCCAAAAAATCAACCTTGCTCTGAGTTAACAAATTGGATATTATCTCATACTGTTGTTAAGAATAATTTTGAAGCATTTTCTAGTATTTCAACATTAAAAAGTGCAAGATATGTTAGGAAAAATCCAATTGAATGTATTATAGGAACTGACAATAATTCCGTTGTTAATTTATATAATGCTGAATTGCAAAGAGATAATTTTAAAATAAAATTATTAACTAGGGTTGGCAGCGATAATCATTTGAAATTGTTATTTGGTAAAAACATTACCGGTATTAACATTTCAATTGATTCTAGTGAAATTTATACTGAAATAATGCCTATCGGATTTGATGGGTTAATTCTTCCAGAAAAGTTTATTATAAGTCCGCTAGTTAATAATTATCCTAACCCTAAAATTACAAAGTATGAATTTAGCAATATTAAGTATGATCCAGATGATGCAGAGGCTTATCATACATTAGATGAAGCATATGATGCTTTAAGACTTGCAACTAAAGATTTGTTTGATTCTGGAATAGATAAGCCGACTATAAATATAAAAATTGATTGGTTGGAACTGTCGAAAACAGAAGAATATAAAAATCAGTATGGTTCTTTAGAACAGGTTCATCTTGGTGATACTATATATGCTGAATTAGCTGGTTTAAGCTATGAAACAAGAGTTATTAAAACAGTATATAATCCATTAAGTAAGATGATAGAAAAATTTGAGATAGGTACAGTTAAAGCAAGTTATCAAAGTGCTATTAACAAAATTAATTCTAGTCTTGAAAAACTTGATAATAATTATACTAATTTTCTTGATACAGCCAAAGAAAATGCCACAAAGTTAATTACATCAGCGATGGGCGGTTATACTTATAAAACAAATAATGAATTATTTATTATGGATACTGATAATCCTAAAACAGCTCAGAAAATATGGAGATGGAATCTTAATGGCTTAGGATATTCAAAAACTGGAATTAATGGTCCTTATGAACTTGCTATAACACAAGATGGTCAAATCGTGGCTGATTTTATTAGTACTGGTAAAATAAATACATCGTTAATCGAAGGATATGATTCTTTAGTAAATCAGGTTAAAAAAAGTCTAACATTAAAGAAGGATGTTACGGGTGTTAACAGTATAATTGTTGATGATGCAAAATTAGGAAATGTATTATCTTTTAACTTATATGGCAATGTAAAAAGTGATAATGAATATACTAATTTAATTATTGCAGATAAGACTGGTAATAAAAGAATCATTGAGTTGCCATTTAAAGAATTAAATTATTTAGATAAAGATACTTATGATGAGTTTACAGTTGAGAATAATACTGCTAAAATTGTTAGAAGAACAGAATATTCAACCGTTTATAAAGCTATTGAAGTTGGTGATGATCTAAGTGGTGTGAGATTAAAACTTGACTTATGTGATTTTCAGCTTGGTAATTTTACACTAATTGCAAGTGATAACTATTCAATTAAAGTTATATCTTACGGAAGTTCCAGCAATAGAACGGAAATGACAGTTTTAGTAAATTCAGACCAAACTAGCACTACAGTTTTATATAGCTATAATTCTGGTACTGGCAATGAAATCAAAATGCCTTACTTTAAATTACCAGATGATTTTGGAATTGTAACTGAAATATGGGATTATGATATAGATCATACTTTGAGTAATTACATAACTAAAGAAGCTGTTGGACCTTTAGTTAAATTAGATGAAGAAAAAGAAGATGATTTAAAAGAAGCTTTGAAAGAGTGCTTTATCACTTTAAATGATGGATATAATAAAATATATTTAGAAGTTAATGATATAAATTATAAAATGTCATATGTAATTCAGAATGATTATACTGATGTATTGGCTACGCAAATAGATTTAGCTACAATGAGAAGTCAAACTGAAAAATCAATTGTAGATAAAGTTTATGGAAAATATGTAGGTAGCGATGGCAAAGTTCACGAGTTATCTGGTGAAATAGAAAATAAGATTGATAAGGATGATGATAAATCTCTAATTTCGATTATCAATGCAAGTGCTAATGTAATTAATTTGAAATCTAATAGATTTTCAATGGTTTCTGATAACTCTAAGATAGATAAAGATGGTTCGGTTGAATTTACAAAAGGTTTAATTGGAGGCTGGCATTTGGAAAAAGGAAAGTTATGGTGTTCTATAAAACCTGATTATGACTATACAGAAGATGACTTTAGTAGAATTCAAGCCATTCTACAAGGAGCTTCCTATACTAATGAAGAACTTCAGAAATACGATATAGATAAAAATGGAGTTATTGATAGTAAGGATCAATTAATGTGTCGCCAATTAATCAAATTCAATTTGAAAAGTAGTAATCCTGGGAAATTGTTATTAGATCCAACTGATTGGATTAGACCGATAAGAATTGTCAACAGTTCTAATCAGGATATCGCTTGGTTTGGTGTTAATGGTGTAATGACTGGAGATAATTAAAATTATGAAAAAGTTAAATTTTATTATTAATTGCATAACTTTATTGTTATGTTTTTTTATTACTTTAAAGGTGCTTGATTTTAATAAATATGATTTAAACTGCGATGGAAGAATAGATAGTAAAGATTTATTAGATTTAAAGCAATACCTTTTAGAAAGGATGGAATATGAAGATAATTAATGCTGTAGTAAATAATGTTGATGTCTCTTTAGAAACTATTGAGACAATAATTGAAAATCAAGTAAATAATGCTAAAGTGATTATTAAATTTGATGAAACTTGGGAACCTTTTGATAAGTATGTTATTTTTAAAGATGAAAGCTTAAATACTTATAAAGTGGCTGTTATAAATGATGAAGTAATGCTCCCTAATGAATTAAAGTCTGGCTTTGTGGATTTTCAAATTTACGGACAAGTTTTAGGTGATAGTACAATAGAAAAAAGACAGCCTACTAGAATTTGTGGCTTATTAGTAGAAAATTCATTAAGTCCAGATGGTTTAAATGTAAGTATTCCAACTCCAAGCGAGTGGGATAACTACATTAAGCAGATAGAGGATATTACTAACAGAATTGTATCTGATGAAGCTACTAGGGTAGAAAATGAAAATAATCGTGTGTCAAATGAAGATACAAGAATTAAGAATGAAAAAGCTAGAGTATCTTCTGAAACTACAAGAGTTAATGCTGAAACCAATAGGGCTAAGAGTGAAACAACACGAGTTGAAAATGAAAAGTCCAGAGTATCAGCTGAAAACAAAAGATTATTAGCTGAAAACCAAAGAATAGAGGTTGAAAATACTAGAGTAGATAACGAAAAGCAAAGAGTTTCTTCCGAAACCGTTAGAATTAAAAATGAAGAAACTAGAGAAGAATATATTTTACAATTAAAAAAAGATGTTAAAGACGGAAAATTCAACGGCGAGGCTAATCTTGCCGTTTTTAAAGTTGAAGTGAAAACTGGAAAATTATTAATGTTGAAAACTAAAAATTTAAGATTGATAGATTTTAGAATTAATGAAAAGGGAAGATTGGAGGAGTTGTTAAAATGGATAACACAGTAGAAGTGCAAGAACTTGGAAAAGTAATGATTACGCCAAAGGGGGAATATAGTTCATCTAAAAGTTATGAAATACTTGATGCAGTTAGTTACAATGGCTCATCATATGTTTCAAAGATAAATGATAATACAAGTGTTCCGACTAGTAATGATTGGCAATTATTAGCTCAAAAAGGTGATGTTTATGATGTTGCTGAAGAAGATTTACAAGCTATAGCTAAACAGATAATCGATAATGCTAATAGTGCTTTTAATCAAAATGTAAAAACCAAAACAAAAGAATTTAATACCAATGCGACAAATAAATTAAATGACTATGATATTAATTCTAAAAGTACAACCGAAACTTTTGATGCCAATGCAAAAAAGAAATTAGATGAGTATAATGCAAATGATACTAAAAAGTTAAAGGCATATAACGATAATGCTAACAATAAACTAAGTGCTTATAACACTAATGATACAAATAAATTAAAAGCATATAATACAAATGCTGATTCTAAAATAGAAGAATATAACACTAATGCTAATAGTAAAATTGCTGAATACGACAAACATAGTGAAGAATTAAGAAATATGGCTATTTCAACTGATAATGAATTAGAACGAGTAAAAAATGAAATCCTAGATACAGGTAGTGCTAGTGATAGTTTTATTCATGTTGAAGATAGTTTTATGGCTAAAATTAAAGAATTAGAAATTGATGGAGTAATTAACCAAAAAACTACTACTGGGAAAAATAAATTGAATTTAGAATTTTCTAACGAATTATCAACATTAGCAGGTATGACATTTTCTCATACAAAAAGTGAGTTTACTTTAAATGGCACTGCAACGAGTACTTGGCAATCAATGGCATTGAAAAATAATTTGCCCATTGATGCCGGAAAAACATATTCTTTAAGTGCAAATATTGAAGGAACAAATCCTAAGATGCAAATAACATTAAGAGCATTTAATGACTCTAATCCCTTATTTAGTATTCCAATATTGAAGAGCAACAATTATAAAAACACAGTAACAGCTAGTTTTACCGATGAAATAACAAAATGTGATTTTGTAGTTGAAGGTTTAACCGTTGGAGAGGTATATAATTTAACGGCTGAAGTCCAATTTGAAGAAAATTCTACACCAACCGATTACGAACCATACACAGGTGGACAACCTTCACCTAGCCCAGACTATCCACAAAAAATTAAGACTATCACGGATGGTTTGAATATTACAAGTTGCAATAAAAACATATTTAATTTTAATGAAACTAAAAATTTAAAAAAATATAATTGTGACTATAAATATGAAAATGATATTTTAGAGCTTACTCAAACATCACAATGGACATATGTATCGTGTGATATAAAAGTTAAACCAAACACAACTTATGTGTATAGTTTTGAAATGGATTTTGAAGGCATTAATAGGCCATCAAATTGGTGGTTATCTTTAAACGATACCAAAGGCACAACATACAATAAAAATCTTGTTAGTTTTATAAATGATAAAATTTATAAAATTTTTAACACTACGAATAGTAATACATTACAAATATTATTTACTGGCTCTACTACAACTATACCAACTAAGACAATATTTAAAAACATCCAGTTAGAGGAAAATCCAAGTTTAACTGATTTTGAACAGAATTTGTTATCTAAAATTGAAGCCAAATTACCAGAAAATGAGTTTATTGGCAAATTTGATGGCACCTATAAAGACATAGTAAGAACCGAGTATTTTCCAGAAGAAGGGCAATATCACTTGATGTTGGATAAAATGATGGGAAAATACACGTTTACAGGAAATGAAAATTGGTCTACATATACTCAGAGTAATGGTATACCAATATTTAGATGTACTTTACCTGCTAGTGGTTACGTTGTGAAATCGAATTATTTTGTTTCACAAACTACTTGGCCTACTCTATTAGAGGAAAATAGAATATTTAATCATGTTGGAAATTATCAAAACATTGAAATAGCGTGCTCTAAATTTGATACACTAACTAATTTCAAAAACTTTTTAACAACCAATGTTGTTCAAATGTATTATGGTTTGAAAACACCATACACATTAGATTTAGGACCAATAGACATGCCTCTAAGTTACAAAAGAATAACTAATATTTTCACTGATAGCGACTTACTTCCAAAAATAACAGCTAAATATTATAGAACATTTGAAAAAACAATTCAAAATATGCAAATAAATGAAAAGTCTTTGAAGCAAGAAATAAACGATTTGAATAACAATATATCTGATATTACTAAAAGATTAGAGGCTTTAGAGAGTGCTAATGCTAGTATTGTAGAAGAAAGTGAGGCTTCAAATGATTTACAAAATTAAAGATAAGTACTACTTTAAGGTAAACGATAATGAATATCAAGAAATCAATCCGGTAAAAGTGTCAAGAGGTAATAGATATGATTTAGTTCTAACTGAGACTAATTTTTTTATTAGAAATGTTTCAGAAGAAGAGATACAAGAAGTAACTTTTGCTGAAGTTGAAAAAGAAGTATTGGGTGGCTAATATGGACGAAAAACATTTAGAAAAATTACAAGAAATAGATGATAGATCTAAATCCAATACTAAAAGACTCGACACTCAAGAAAAGAAAATCAATGAATTAGAAAAAACTTATTCTATTATGTCAAAAATGGATTTTCGAATGGGAAAAGTTGAGAGTGCAGTAGAGCGTATAGATTCTAAACTGGCAACAGCTGATAAAAACAAAGGGATGAAATGGGATAAATTGATAGAATATCTATTCTATGCTTTTGTTGCTTTTGCTTTAGTTAAATTGGGTTTGAAATAGAAAGAGGAAAATATTATGGATAAAATGAAATTAAAAGATACTATAGAATTAATGATAAGTGATGATTACAAAGAGAGATTTAAATCTGAATATTATCAAACTAAGATAAGATATAAAAAGCTTCATAAAATTATAATTAAATCTCAAGCAGGAACACTTGATTTTGAATTAAGTTGTCCTCTTGAAATTTTAGAAAAACAAGCATGCTATATGGGGAATTATTTAAAAACACTTGAAATAAGAGCAGAAATTGAAAAAATAGAATTATAGGAGAAAAATTATGGATAATGATAAATTTTTAAAATTATGTAAGAAAATTGTTAGCGATTATGCTAACGAACATCTAGATGTTACTGATAAGACTAAAATAGCTGAGACCGATGTATATTGTGTTTGGCTATGCAAAACACTTGGCAACAACAAAGCATTGCTAAGCACAACTTTATTTGATGGTATGTACTATGAAGTAACCTTTAATGGCGGCAAAAATCAGGTTTATTTAGACGCTTATAAAAAATTTGAAAATAAATGTATTGAAATACCAAAGGAAGGATAATTTATGAATATTAAAGAAATTTTAATCATTGTTGGAGCCGTGCTAATTTGTGCATTGGCTTTTTATTTAGTTTGCCAAACAAAATTAAGAATTAAGATTTATGCTTTGCTTTTGGATGCTGAAAAAACTGACGATGACGGCACGACTAAATTTGAATATGTGTGTAGTAATGCTTATGAATATGTCCCGTCTTGCTTTAAAGTATTTATAAGCGAAAGTTCTTTTAGAGTGTTAGTACAAAAATTGTACGACAAGTTAAGAGATTTAGCAAAAGACGGAAGGATAGATGGTGATAAATGAGTGAGATTGATAAAGTAATTAATATGGCCTTAGATGAAGTTGGATATATTGAGAAAAAAAGCAATGCTAACTTAGATAGTAAAACACTCAATGCTGGCAGTAAGAACTATACAAAGTATGCTCGTGATTTAGATAATATTGCTGGCTTTTATAACGGCAAAAAACAGGGATTTGCGTGGTGTGCTGTTTTTGTCGATTGGTGTATGGTTAAGGCTCTAGGAGTTGATAGAGCAAGGCAGTTGCTTTGTTACCCTAAAAATTCTTGTGGGGCTGGGTGTAGTGAATCTATTAAGTATTATAAGAATAATAATAGATTTGTAACTAGTAATCCAAGGAAAGGCGACCAGATTTTCTTCAAGCAAGGCCATACTGGTTTAGTTTATGATGTTGATAATTCTAAGGTTTATACTGTAGAAGGTAATACTACTAAGGCATTATGGGTCGTTTCCAATGGCGGAGAAGTTTGCAAGAAGAGCTATAGCTTAAAAAGTAGCAGTATTATAGGTTATGGCCGTCCTGATTATAAGATTGACGATAATGCTTCTAATGATAAAGTAACTGAAAAGTTCGGATATGAATTTGGAACCTGCAACGCATATTATAAAGCCAGAAAGGTTAAAGCAATTCGTAGAGAACCTAATTTGTCCGAAAATGTCAAGAAAGTCAAAGAAATTTCAAAGGGGTTAAGACCTGGGTTAACTTCTAAGAATCTAAATGCTAAAGCCCATATTAAGATAGGTTGTACTTTAACTATTTTAGAAATTATAGAGGATTCCAATGGCTTGATCTGGGGCAGAAATTACGATGGCTGGTTAGTGCTATGTGAAAAAGATGGCACTAAGCAATTAGTGTTTGTGAGAAATAAGTAATAAAAAAAGGTATTTTGCACATATTATTAAATATGATAAAAATTTTATTGACTTTTATGAAAAAATATCAAATAATATATAACACTATTTTAAATAAAGCAAAAGTATGCTATCATTTTAATAGTAGAGGTAGGAATATGGCAAAGAAGATGTGTAAGAGTAATGAGGGGATTATGGATGCTAGGTCTTTGGCTTGTTATATAAAAAAGTGTTATGAAAAAAAGTTTAATGGTGATGAAATATCACCTATAAAGCTACAAAAATCTTTATATTTTTGTTTTGCTTATTGGGGCGGTTTTGTTCGCAGAGGAAAAAGTGAAAAAACAGAATTTTCTACTAATAAGTATAGTGAAATTTTATTTTCTAATAAAATTGAAGCTTGGGTATATGGACCTGTAGTTCCGGATGTATATCACGAGAAAAATTTAGAAAAATATGAAGATAATAGTATTTTTACTGATGGTATTATGCAAAATTATATTAATGGTATTCTAGATGATGTTTTGGCTGCTAATGATTTTAAATTAGTTGAAGTATCGCATCAAGATAAATGTTGGAAGAAGCATTTTAATAAAAAATCAATTTTTCATAATGATACTATTCCAGCTGATGAAATAATAAGCGAATATGCAAAAATTTAGTGATAGATTAAAAGCAACATCTGAACTTTCAAAGCCAAGTATTTTTGACAATAAAGGCCGCTTTGATTCTAATGTAGTAAAGAGAATCGATTTTGATTCAGGACTAAAATCTAAAAATTTAGAAGAATACTATTTTACTAATTTTTATGGTAATGAAAACGAAAGTGCGTATTGTTTAATTAAAGAATTATATTCTTTTTGCTGTAACGGTGATTTTGAGTTTCTAAACGAGTTGAAAATTAGTGAATTAAGAAAAAGTGATAGAATAGATAGATTGCTTAAAATTCTTTCAGAAATTCAAGATAAAAAATATTCTGAAAAAGATCTATTTTCTATTTATAAGACTAGGTATAAAAATCACAATGAATTAAGAATATACATAAAAAGAAGCAGAAATAATTTATCTGTTATTTTATTAGATTTGTACCATCTTGGCATTTATTCTGCAATTTATAAAAAGGACAAAATGGAAGTTGTGCCTTTAAAAAAATTATATAGAAGACATATCAGAAACACATTAAAACTAGACGATTTAAAAAGAGGTAGTTGATACTTTGATAAAGTATTAGCTATCTCTTTTTTTGTTTAATAAAGTATTTTAAAACGCAAAATTTTTGGGATTTTCAAACACACTCCAAACACACTTTTTAGTAATTTATGCCGTTTTAATGATATCGTCAAGTTGCTTATTTGCTGATAAAATGGGCTTTCGTGTGAGTTATTGATTATTAAAAACTAGTTAAAATACTACTCCCACGAGACACCATTTGATAATTAAAGCCCGATAGTTCGGACTTTTTTTGATACTTTAAATAATTTTTGGAAAATAAAACAATTTTTGATTGCAAATAGTGAAAAAAATCCATTTATTGCAAAAAAATGCATAATATTACCTTAAATGTCATAATATTTAATTGACTTTGAATAATTTGATATGCTATAATTTATTTGTTGCTGAAAAGCAAATGGAGGAATACCCAAGTTGGTTGAAGGGACTGGTCTTGAAAACCAGCAGGTCGTGTAAGCGGCGCTAGGGTTCGAATCCCTATTCCTCCGCCATTTCTTAATTATATATCGCGGAGTAGAGCAGCCCGGTAGCTCGCGAGGCTCATAACCTTGAGGTCATTGGTTCAAATCCATTCTCCGCAACCATTTGGTTCGTTAGTCTAGAGGCCTATGACGCCTGCCTGTCACGCAGGAGACCACGGGTTCGAATCCCGTACGAACCGCCATTTATGGCTTCATAGCTCAGTCGGTAGAGCAGAGGACTGAAAATCCTTGTGTCGCTGGTTCAATTCCCGCTGGAGCCACCATGGAGATAAACAATACCCCAATTACTGGGGTTTTTTAATACCTAAAATTATTTTGGATCTTAATCAGATCTTAAAATTATTAATTTTATCTTTAAAGCACACTCTAAACACACTTTTATAAAAAGATGATATAATTAAAGATATGGATGTCAATATGACATTTGAATATATAATTTTATTAATTTAAACGAAATTTATGATATATTTTAAGTCAAATACTTAAAATGCTGTATGTAATAGCACTTACGCTATATTATAAGAGAGATTATGGGAATTAAAGGTGGTATAATGAATCAAGAAAAATTTGGAAAACTAATTAAAGATATCAGAAAAAAGAATAAATTAACGCAAAAACAATTAGCAGATAAATATAATGTTACTTATCAAGCAGTTAGTAAGTGGGAAAATGGTTTAAATATGCCCGATACAGCTTTAATGTTAGAGATAAGTAAAGATTTTGGGATTAGTTTAGAGGGATTATTAGATTGTAAGAATGATAAAAAAATTAACAAGAAGAAAATCTTTATTATAAGTGGTGTGGTTTTAAGTATTTTAGTTTTACTAGGCATATTAATTATTGTATTTAAACCATTTTCTAAAGATAATGATTTTCAATTTAAGACTTTTTCCACGGAGTGTAAGAACTTTACTATTTCAGGAAATATTTCTTATAATGAAAAAAAAGCCGCTATCTATGTTACTAATATAAAGTATTGTGGAGCAGATGATCCGGTAGAATATAAAAAGATAGAATGTAGTTTGTATGAGAAGAATGGTGATTTAGTTCGCAAGATTAGTAGTTATGAATCGCAACAAGAAAATACAAAATTACAAGAGTTTTTAGAAAATATTACTTTATCAGTAGATAATTATGATCGAACTTGTAAAGAATATCAGAGTGATAGTTTTTATTTACTTATTAAGGCTACTAATGATAATGATAAAATAACTACTTATGAAATTCCTTTGAAATTGGATGAGTGTAATTAAGAATTTTGTCTCTTTATAAGATAAAATTCTAGGAATTAGAAAGAGGAGATTATGGATAAGTTTGTTTGGAAAATGGTTAATGGTTTATTTCTAAAAAACCCTTTATTTTGGTTATTTATTATTGTTGTTATTATAACTGTTCTTTTTTATAAAAGAATTGTTGGTTTTATGGGTGAATTATGGACTAAGGAGGCTCTTTTTAAACTAAATAAGAATGAATATAAGATTCTAAATGATATTATGATTGAGATTGATGGTATTACTCATCAAATTGATCATGTAATTGTTAGTAAATATGGAATCTTTGTCATTGAAACAAAGCAGTATAATGGTTATATTACAGGTAGTGAATACGATAAAAATTGGTGCCTAAAAGCAGGAGGTAAAAAAATTTATATTAACAATCCTATGCATCAAAATTATGGTCATATTATTGCTCTTAGTAAAAAGCTTAATTTACCTCAAGATAAGTTTATACCCCTTATTTGTATTCCCAGCACGGCGAAAGTAAAGGTAAAATCTCAAATACCAGTTGCTAGAAATTATAATTTAGTAGGTATTATTAAGAGCTATCAAGATAAAATTATAGAAGAACCAGAAAAAATTTTAGAAATATTAAAGCAGTCTAACATTTCCGATAGAGAAATGAAAAAAAGGCACATTAAGTATGCTAAAGAGGTTGCAAAATCAAAAAAAGAAAATAGTATTGGTAAGTGTCCAAAATGTGGTGGTGCTCTAGTTTTAAGAACCGGTAAATATGGAAAATTTCTAGGATGTAGTAACTATCCTAAGTGTACATATACTAAAGAAAAAAAGTATTAATCAATGTCGTTAATACTTTTTTCTTGTTTAAAATTCTTCTAAAATCTTAAAGTATTTAAGGATACTTTATCATCGTTTTTAAAATCTTTTTAGGGATAAGTATTCTTTATTTCTTTATATAATTTTATTTCTTCTTTAGTAAATTTTATTAATAATTTAATCTTCATTGGCAATTAAAACTTTCTTATCAGTAAAGCCCTCTTACTATGATTAGAAAACCATTCAAATACCATAAAATATATTTTTCTAGGTAATATTTGTTCTAAAATAGAATTACTGACAGGATATATTTTAAGATTGCTATATTTTTTTTTGATTTCTATTTTAGTATAACATAATAATAATAAATTAAAGCAAAATAAAAAACAATCAAACGATTGTCCTAAATAAATGGTGCCAAAGAAGGGACTCGAACCCCCAACCTTCTGATTACGATTCAGCTGCACTACCAATTGTGCTACTTCGGCAAAGAAAAAGGAGAAGTTAATAACTTCTCCTTAATAATCTAAATGGTGTCCCCTTAGGGATTCGAACCCTAGACCCACTGATTAAGAGTCAGTTGCTCTACCAACTGAGCTAAGGAGACATTTCGCTCGTACAAGAAAAATTCTAACACAATCAGCTAATTAATGCAAGTACTTATCTTGCGTTTTTTTGATATTTACTATATAATTTTCTTACGAAAGAAGTGGTTATTATGTTGGATTGTTTCATAGATGGGTTAATTGATACGTTAAAAGTATTTCCTTTTTTACTAATATCATTCTATATAATAGAGATTTTAGAACATAAGATTAATTCTAATAAAAGATTAGAGAGTTCTGGTAAATATGGTCCTGTTTTAGGAAGTCTCTTGGGAATTATTCCTCAATGTGGAATAGCTAGTATTGCCACTAATTTATATGTGACAGGAATTATTACTTTAGGTACTTTGATTAGTGTTTTCTTATCGACTAGTGATGAGATGATACCAATTCTTCTTAGTGAGAAGGTTAGTATTAAGTTAATTTTGATTATCTTAGGGATAAAGTTAGTAGTGGGATTAGTTAGTGGTCTTTTGATTGATTTAGTTTATCCAAGGAAGATAAAGAGTCATTATGAGATATGTGAAGAGGAGCATTGTCATTGTGATGATCATAAGTTTATTTCAGCTTTTAAGCATACAATAAATATTTCTTTATTTATTTTAGTGATTAATGTTCTTTTGAATATGGTATTTAATTATGGACTTAATGATTATTTAAGTAGTTTACTTCTAAAAGATAGTATCTTTAGTCCGATTATTACTAGTTTGATTGGGTTAATTCCTAATTGTGCTTCTAGTATTGTGATTACGAAGTTATATCTAGCTAGTTCTATATCTTTTGGCAGTATGATTGCAGGATTACTTACTAATTCAGGGATAGCGTTAGTAGTTTTATTTAAGACTAATAGAAATCTTAAAGAAAATATTAATATTATTTTACTTACTTATTTTATTGGAACTGTAATAGGGATTATCCTTAATATATTACATATTGCCTTCTAAGAAGGCTTTTTTTGATGTTTAATTGACTACTGCATTTTTATCGAAATGACAACATTAATTACAGAACTTTAAGAAATGCTAGCTTGGCTGATAATACTTACACTTTGGCTGGTTCTAATTATGCAAGACCGGTAATTAATTTAAAGTAAGATAGCTTGAAATTGGGCGATGGAATGATAAATTCGACATATTTTGTAGGATGAATATTTGAAAAAAATTATAGTTTTACATATTGCCAAATAAAAAAGGATACTGTATAATTATTAATATAGGAGAAGATGAATATGAAAAATAAGTTGAATAGAAACGGTTTTACATTAGTTGAGTTACTAGCTGTTATTGTTATTTTAGCAGTTTTAGCATTAGTAGCAATGCCAAACGTTACAAGATTAATGAATGATTCAAGAAAGAATGCCTTTATAACAGAAGTAGAAAACTTTGTTACATATGCTCAAACTTCATATACTAATAGTCAGATTAATGGTACTATTACCAACAGTGCAGATGAGTCTCTTGTTCCAGGTCAAAAGTTTAATGATAAGATGTATGATTATTATTGTGTAAGTTATGCTAAGTTAGTAAGTGGCGGTTTTATTCAAAAATCGAATGGCGATAATTATAAGGGCATTTTTGAAATTTATATGCCAACTGATGGTGCTTCCTCAAAAACTATAATTTATATGTCTAACGGAAGTTATCAAATCAACGGCTTGTCAATTAATAAACTTGCTAATAAATCTTATGAAGAAAAAACAACTCAAACTGATTATGCGTTCTTAAATAGTAGTTCACTTGAGTTATCTAGAACTGCTTGCTATACAGAAAAAGGAACTGAATTAACTACTCATGCTAATGCGGCTTTAGGAGCTGCTTAAGACCTAAAAGGTCTTTTTCTTTGACCTTTTTTTTGATAAAATTAATTTGAAAGAAGGTTTTAGAATGTTAATAATTGGTTCTCATGTATCTTTTGGCAAAGATCAACTTCTTACTTCTGTTAAAGAAGCAATTTCATATGCTGCAGATACTTTTATGTTTTATACAGGGGCACCGCAAAACACAATCAGAAAAGATATTGATTTAGAAAAAACAGCCCAAGCTCAAAAATTAATGTTAGAAAATAATATTGATATAAATAAGGTCATATGTCATGCTCCTTACATAGTTAATCCTGCTAGTAATGATCTAATTAAACAGGATTTTGCTGTTAGTTTTTTACAAGAAGAGATTAGAAGATGCAGTTTGATGGGGATTACAAAGATAGTATTGCATCCAGGGAGTGCCGTTAATGAGACGAGAGAAGAAGGCTTAAATAATATTATTAAAGTCTTAGATAGAGTTTTAGATAATCCTTATGATGTTATTATTCTTTTAGAGACTATGGCTGGTAAAGGAAATGAATGTGGAATTAATCTAGAAGAAATTAATTATCTTTTGAGAAATGTTAAAGATAATAGAAAATTGGGAGTATGTTTAGATACTTGTCACTTAAATGATTCGGGGATTGATATAGCATCTTTTGATAGGTATTTAGATGATTTTGATAAGTTAATTGGTCTTGAAAGAATAGGATGTGTTCATGTAAATGATAGTAAGAATCCTTTAGGGAGTCATAAAGATCGTCATGAGAATATTGGTCTAGGGACTATTGGGTTTAATAATATCTTAGGAGTTATATATAACCCTAGATTAGAGGGGATTCCTTTTATTCTAGAGACTCCTTATATTTCTAAGATAGATAATGAAAAAGAGAAAGTATATCCCCCATATAGGTTTGAGATAGAGATGTTAAGACTAAAGAAGTTTAATACTCATTTACTAGAAGATATCAGAGAATATTATAAATAATGTTAATAAAAAGAATAGTGATTCTTAAAGATTGTTGTCTTTATCATCATCTATTCTTTTTTCATATTTAATATAAGAGTAGGTACTATTCTTACTACGGAGGGTCATTTGATTATAGACTTTATCTCTTAGAGATATGGCTTGTTCTTTTCTAGTAGGAAGATTATCGGGGTAGAAAGGTCCATCAATATAAATAGTTATTTTAGGTCTTTTACCAAGTTTTCTTTTTTGATAGGTAGTAGTCATAGAAAAGGAGGGGACATTATCTTGGACGGGAAATTTAAAAGAAGAGATAGGAAGAGGTCTAATCTCTGTATAATAGGGCCAAAGATGAGCTTCTGGATAGATAGTTATAGAGTGGGTTTGGACGAGGGTATGCATAGCAGTAAATAAAGCTTCTTTTTCATGAATTTTTCTGGGGATAGGTAAGGCTCCGACAAAAGGTAAAATTTTACCAAGGATAGGGATACCTAGGTTAGCAGTTGAAGCAACAATATAATTTTTCTTGGGAAATGTTAGGAGTAAGGGATTAAGGGCATCACCTATCATTTGCGTATGGTTACCAAATAAATAGTAGCCTTTATATCTTTTTAAGACTTCTTTATTCTTAAAAGTTACTCTTAAGATTAGTTTGCTGTAGATAAGAGCTACTAAGTAAGAGAGAAAATAAAGAAGAGAAGAGATAATCTTATAGAAGATATTATTATTTAACCATTTATAATTATCTTTAAGCTCATAATTTTGGTTACTAGAAGTAACAAAGTCATCGGTATAACTAGTATAGGTTTTAGAAACGTTTTTTTTCATAGATATCACAGGAATATTGTAGCAAATTAATTGACTAATTTCACTAATTTTGCTATCATTTGATAGAAAGAAGTGGTACTTATGCAAAAATTAAGCGAACAAGAACTTGTTAGAAGAGATAAATTAACCGAGATAAGAAAAGTATGTAATCCTTATCCTGATAGTTTTAAAAGAACACATACTTTAAAGGAAGCTAGAAATTTAAGTGATGGCACGACTGGTGTTAGAGTTTGTGGTCGTATTATTTTTATGCGCAAAATGGGTAAATTATCATTTGTCCGTATTAGAGAGTTAGAAAGCGATTTACAATTAGAGTTTAGAGTTGATGAAGTTGGGGAAGAAAGATATGATTTCTTTAAGAAGTTAATTGATTCTGGAGATTTTATTGGCGCTACAGGTGAGATTTTTACAACCCAAACTGGGGAGAAGACTTTAAGAGTTAAGAGTTTTGAATTCTTAGGAAAAGCTTTAAGACCGCTACCAGAAAAATTCCATGGGTTACAAGATACCGAACTTAAGTATCGTCGTAGATATGTGGATTTAATTATGAATCAAGATTCGCGTAATGTTTTCTTGGGACGTAGTAAGTTTTATGCTTTCTTACATCGTTATTTAGGAGAGAATGGTTTCTTAGAAGTAGAAACTCCTATTATGCAAACAGCTGTTAGTGGGGCAGCTGCCAAACCATTCTTTACTCATCATAATGCTCTAAATTTAGATATGAATTTAAGAATTGCTCCCGAAACTTATTTGAAGCAATGTATTGCAGCTGGGTTTGACCGTGTTTATGAAGTTGCTAAGTGCTTCCGTAATGAGGGTATGGATACCGAGCATTTACAAGAATTTACGCAAGTGGAATGGTATGTTGCTTACTGGAATTTTGAAGATACTATCGTCTTCTTCCAAAACTTTATTAAAAATGCTTTACTTGAGCTTTTAGGGACAACTACCATTAATTATCGTGGTAATGAGTTAAATTTTGATGGTGAATGGGAAAGAATTAACTATATTGATGCCATGAAAGCGCTATTAGGAGAAAATTTCTTAGAAATTACGGATCCTAATGAATTGAAAGAATTAGTGGTAAGTAAGAATTTATTTACGATGGCGGATATGGCTGAATATAAGTCTATAAGTCAAATTATTGATTTTGTTTATAAGAAGAAGATTCGTGCAAATATTATTGGTCCTACTATTCTTTATAATTATCCTGCTGTTTTAAAACCTTTGGCTAGAAGAAATGATAATGATGAGTCTGCTGTAGATGTTTTTCAAGTTGTTGTTTGTGGTACGGAGATTTGTAATGCTTATTCGGAACTTGTTAATCCTGAAATTCAAAGAGCTAACTTTGAAGAACAAGCAAAAGCTAAGAGTCAAGGCGATGATGAGACTATGGAGCTTGACGAAGATTTTATGGGAGCGATGGAACAAGGGATGCCTCCTATCTCTGGATTAGGTTTTGGAATTGATCGTTTGATGATGTTATTCTATAATCAAGAGTCAATTCGTGATGTCGTTTTATTCCCAATTATGAAGAAAGAAAATAGCACTTCTAATGAAGTAAAAACTAGTCCAGTAACTTCTGTTTCAGAACCAATTGACTTTTCAAAAGTAGAGATTGAACCATTATTTAAAGACTATGTTGATTTTGATTCCTTTGCTAAATGCGACTTTAGAGCTGTTAAAGTTAAGGACTGTATAGCAGTTCCTAAGAGTAAGAAGTTATTACAATTTACTTTAGATGATGGAACTGGTACCGACAGAACTATTCTTAGTGGCATTCACAGCTTTTATGAACCAGAAGCTTTAATTGGTAAAACTTTAGTAGCTATTACTAATTTAGCGCCTAAAGCGATGATGGGCATTGATTCTTGTGGTATGTTATTATCAGCAGTTCATACGGAAGAAGGCGAAGAAAAGTTAAATCTTTTAATGATAAGTGATACAATTCCTGCGGGAGCTAAGTTATATTAAGAAGTCTAATTAGTAGACTTTTTTCTTTTCTTAAAATTTGGTATATAAAGATATTTATTTTCATAGTATGTTCTAGAGAGGAATTGATTTTATGAGAGAGAGTATACCTTATGAAAAAGAAATTGTTTTTAATACGAAGATAGCGGAAATTACTTCGATTTCTTTAGAGTATGAAGCTAATGTCTTAGATGAGGATATTGAAGGAGACTTTATTGTTTCAGGGGATTATAAAATTCATGAGTTAAGTGTTAATAAAGAACCTTTTAAGTATAGAATTCCCTTTAGTGTTTCTTTGACTGATGATATTATTAGGGACTCAATTAAGTATGATATTAATAATTTTACTTATGAGATTATTGATGATGATACTTTAAAAGTTAATATTGAGTTTGGAATTGATTATGAGCTAGTGAAAGAGAAAATTCAAAAAGAAGAAGTTAAAGAGACTAGAGAAGATGTTATTCAAGGAGAAGTGACTAAAGATGATAAAGCTTCTTTAGAATTAAATAATTTATTAGATGATATTGAATTAAATAATACTTCTCGTGATTCAAAGACCTTAGATTATACTACTCTTAAAGATAGTAAGATTGATAATTCTAAAGTTTTAGATACAACGGATAATACTAGTAAAGAGGTAGTCTTAAATAATGTTAGTGAGTCTTTAAATACTTATGTTACTTATCATATTCATGTATTAAGTGATGGAGAAGATATTGATACTATCATTAATAAGTATAAAGTTAGTAAAGAAGTTATTGATGAGTATAATCAAGGACTTGAATGGGTTATGGGTGAAAAAGTAATTATTCCTGAATTACAAGATGAATGAGAAATTAAAAGAGATAGTTTTAAAGTATAAACCTCTTAAATACACCCTTAAAGGGAAGACTATTAATGTCAATAGTATGCAAGGAAACTTTGTAATTAAACCGGCTAAAAAAGATATTATTAGTCTTTTCAGTTATTTAAATTCTAGAAGTTTTTATAATTATCCGAAGGTTATTGCTAAAGATGATGATTATATTACTTATGAGTATTTAAAAGAATTAGAGACTCCTAAGGAACAACAGTTATTAGATTTAATCTTAGTAGTATCTAAACTTCATAATAAAACGGTTTATTTTAAAGAGGTGACCGAAGATAAGTATAAAGAGATATACGATAATATTAAAGATAATGTTATATATCTAAGAGATTATTATAGTGGGATTTATGATGAGGCTTTCAATGAGATTTATATAAGTCCAGCGAAATATAATTTTCTTTTGAATTATAGTCTTCTTAATAATGATTTAGCTTTTATCTTGGATGAGTTGGATGAATGGTTTAATTTAGTTAAAGAATCAAATAAACAAAGAGTTTGTTTAATTCATAATAATTTATCTTTAGAACATTTTATTAAAGGGATGGATAGTTATTTAATAAGTTGGGATAAGTATACTTTTGATACGCCTGTTATGGATATAGTTAATCTTTATCATAATGAATATTTAACTTGTGATTTTAGTGGCATTCTAAAAGAATATTTAAAAAATTTTAAACTTAGTGTTGATGAAGAAAAATTATTATTTATTTTATTGTCTTTACCAGATAAAGTTAATTTTGATGATAGTGAATTTAATAATACTATTAATGTTGCTAATCTAGTTGATTATATTAAAAGAACCGAAAAGCTAATAAGGCCATATTATACGGAAAAGCAAAAAGAAGAGGATTGATACTTCGATTAGAAGAATGAAGATATTAAAACGAAGTGGTAAGATAAGCGTAATTAAAGTTTGGTAAAAAATTAGAATAGAAAGGCCAATAATAGCTAAAATTGTAAAAAAGTTGGGGACTCTTGGTCGATTATTACACATATATATACACCTATTTTATTATATGTTAAGTATAGTAAAGGGTGTTTTTTCTTGGGGTTAAGTATTTAACTATTGGGGATATTCTGTTATAATGGGGTTATAAAGTAGGTGGTAGTGTGAAAAACTTAAAAAAAGATATGGTTAATATCTTGCTGATTAGTGGTATTAGCATTAATTATTTTTTAGGAGGTATCCAAGTTAAGGCAAAGTCTAATTACAAGGCTTATACGCAGGATGATGTTAATTATCGTAGGGAACCTAATTTAAATCTTAAGACTGCTAATGGTGATGATAATATAATTGCACATATTGATAAAAGTGTCCAAGTAACGGTAGTTAGTGATACTAAAGTTGGAACTGATGGTTGTAGATCGGGTTGGATTAATATTATCTATAATGATGTTTCTGGTTATATTTGTTCTTATTATATTAATGAAATACCTCCTAAAGAAGTTTATGGTAGACCTTGGAATACTCCTAAAAAAGCTATTATGGGCGGGGCCAAGTGGATTGGGGCTGGTTATATTTCTAGGGGTCAATTTACTTCTTATCTAAAGAAGTTTAATGTTAATCCTAATGCTGAAAGTGCTTTATATAACCATCAATATCAAGCAAATATAGCAGCCCCTTCAAGTGAATCAGTTACGACTTATAATGCTTATAAGAAGAACGGCTTTTTAGAGTTACAATTTACTTTTAATATTCCGGTCTTTAATAATATGGCTGATAAGTATGACCGATATATTGGTTATGATTCTTTGAAAGATAATAGAAAGGTTAATAATCTAGTTAGTGATATTCCTACACAAGATGAAGTAACAGATCAAGGTTTTGAAGATACTCTTAATAAGGAAGGTTTCCCTGAAAGTTATAAACGTATTTTAAGATATTTACATAATATTCATCCTAACTGGGTTTTTAAGGCTATGTTAACTGGAGAAGATTTTGCTTTTGCGGTTAATCAAGAAAAACTAGCCGGGGCCATTGATATGCGCTATTATTATGATGAGACTTTGAAAGTTGTAGAGGGAAGTCGTTGGTATCTTCCTACGACAAGTGCTACGGCGTATTATATGGATCCTCGTAATTTCTTAACCGAAAAATATATTTTTCAATTTGAAGCTTTAAATTATGATGAAAAGTATACAGAAGAATTAGTGCAAGGGGTTTTAGATAATACTTTTATGAGTGGGGATAGTGTACTTGATAAGCAAAGTTATAAGAGTATTTTTGTCGAAGCGGGAAAAACTTATGATATGTCACCTTTATATTTAGCATCTTTAGCTCGTCAAGAAGTAGGAACTAAAGGAAGCATTGCCTCTTCGGGAGCTAGGTTTACTTATAATGGTAATGAATATCAAGGTATTTATAACTTCTACAATATTCAAGCTAATAGAGGGGTTTATGACGGATTAATGTATGCTACTGGAGGTTATTGTAAAATTTGTGGTGATTATATTGAACCAGTTACTCCACTTCCTGATAATAATAATGGAAATAATGGTGGTAATGAGAATAATGGTGGTAATGAAAATAATGATACTCCCGTTATTATTCCTAGTAGTAAGACTATCATCAATAATTTAGGACTTAAAGAAGATGGCAACTACTTAAAAGGTTTTAACGTCGGTAGTAGCATTAATGATCTAAAGGCTAAAGAGTTAAGTGTAAATTATAGTTCAGAAAATATTATTGCTACTGGTACTAAGGTAACATTTAGTGATGGAGCAAGTTATACTGCCGTTATTTATGGCGATTTAACAGGTGATGGTCTTATTAATTCTGCAGATTTGTTACGTTTAAGACAACATCTCCTTGGCACTAAAGAGTTAGATGATGCTTATTTAAAAGCTGCTGATTTAACAGGCGATGGAATCGTTAATTCGGCCGATTTACTTAAACTTCGTCAATACTTATTAGGGCAAACTAATATTAATCAATTATAGAAGGAAAACAATTATGAAGAAAAGATATATTTTATATACATTGGGACTTTTAGGGACCTTTAATACAATAGTTATGGCTGCTCCTAGCTATAGCTTTAAGACTTCTAAAAGTTCTATTACTAATGGGGATAAAGTAACAGCCTCTGTAACAGTTAGCAGTACCGCAAGCTGGCAGATTAAAATAACTAGTTCGGGTAATACTTATGGCTGTACTAACTCTTGGGCTGATGCTACTTCTAATGCTAAGAACACAACTAAGACTTTTTCGGTTACTTGTAAAGCTAGTAGTACGGGGGTAGTTAATTTTACTTTATCAGGAAATATTACCGATGAAGGCGGTAATACAGTTAATTTAAGTGGAAGTAAGAGTGTTTCTATTAAAGAGAAAGCTCCTGATTCTAAGGTTAATACTTTAAGTAATTTAAAAGTAGAAGGATATGAATTATCACCAGCTTTTGATAGTGAAGTCTTAGAGTATTCCGTTAATGTTCCTCCTAATACGACTAAAATTAATATTTCGGCAACTAGAAAAGATAATACTTCAACGGTTAGTGGGACTGGGGAGTTTGATGTTGTTGAGGGGGAAAATAAATTTACTATAGATGTTAAAGCTCAAAATGGAGATTTAAGGACTTATACTATTAATGTTTCGGTAACTGATGAAAATCCTATTAAAGTTAATGTTTTAAATGAAGAATATACAATTTTAAAGACTTCTAGAAATCTAGAAATACCTTCTTTATATAATGAAACTACGATGGAGATTGATGGTAATACTATTCCTTGTTTTGTAAATGAAAAGACGGGTATTACTTTAGTAGCCTTAAAGAATAATTATGGTGTTATTGATTTCTTCATTTATGAAGATGGTAATTATACTAAGTATGTAGAAATAACTAGTGATAATTTAATAATTATGCCACTCAATAGTTCTCTTAATTTAAAAGGATATACGGAAGAAGAAATAACTATTAATGATAATAAAGTTAAGGCTTATCATTATAAGAAACTTAATAATGGTTATTATGTATTAGAAGCTAAAAATCTGGAAGATAATACAGTTAATAAATACTTATATAATTCTAAAGATAATACATTTATGTTATTTGATGAAGAAGTTTATCAGAGTATTTATAATGATATGATGTTTTATCTATATACTATTTTAGGATGTGCAGGAATTATTATTTTAAGTCTTATTATTATCTTGATTATATCTAGTAAGAATAAGAAAATAAGAAAATTAGTTACGGTTTTAGAAGAAAAAATAAAACTTAAAGATAAAGAGATAGAAAAAAGAAAGAATATATACTATAATAACAAGCATAAAAAGCACAAAAAGGATAAAAATACTAATATAGTTAGGGAAACTGGTGATACTACTAAAGAGTCTATGGACTTTGATGATACTGAAGACTATAATATCTTAAAAGATTAGGAGTATTTATGGAATTAATGGTAAATGGACATAATGTGTTTTTGATAATAATAATTACCTTTCTGTGTAGTGTTATTTTAGTACCGGTAATGATGAGGGTAGCAGTACATGTGAATGCAATGGATTATCCTGATGGGATAAGAAAAATGCAGAAGAAACCGATGCCTAGGCTCGGGGGAGTAGCTATTTTCTTATCGTTTATGGTTGGTTATATGCTTTTTGCAAGAGAAAGTACAATGATGCTTTCGATTCTGATGGCTTCTTTCTTATTAGTTTTAGTTGGTTTTGTGGATTCAATTAATCCTGTGAAAGCTAGATATCAATTGCTTACTCATATTATAGCGGCTATCACGGTTAGTGTTTATGGTGGGTTAGTATTAAATGATGTTTCTTTTCTAGGTCTTAATTTTAGTTTTCCTTATCCGTTAAATTATTTAGTAACAATCATTTTTATTATTGCTTTTATTAATATGATTAATTTAATTGATGGGTTAGATGGTTTAGCTGGGGGAATTTGTTCTATATATTTTGCTACAATTGCGATTATTGGTCTTATTTTTACTCAGATGGAAGGGTTAGATGTCATTTTAGCACTTATTATGTTTGGAGCGACAACTGGCTTTCTAGTGTATAATTTTCCTCCGGCTAAAACTTATATGGGTAATTGTGGTAGTGACTTCTTAGGCTTTATTGTCGGTGTTATTGCTCTTTTAGGATTTAAAGCAACTACTCTAACAAGTATCGTTATCCCCGTATTAATTATGGCTATTCCTATCTTTGATACTTTATTTGCCATTCTAAGACGGGCTATATCTCATAAAGGAATATTTACTCCTGATAGGGAACATTTACATCATCAGCTTTTAAAACTAAAATTTTCACCTCGTACTTCGATTTTAATCATCTATAGTATTACAATTATGTTTAGTGCAGTTTCTATATTCTTTGTCTTAGGGGATCAAAAGATTGCAATGGCTATTTATATTATCTTAATGTTAATCTTAGTCTTTATTGTAATGAAAACAGATATTCTCTTTAAACATAAGAAAACTAAGGAAAAAGAACTAAAAGCAATTAAAAATCAAGTCTATGAGGCTCAAAAGATAATGCATCAAAGAAAGAAAAATTTAAAAAAGAAAAAAAATAAGTAAAACTTTACTGAGAGTAGAGTTTTTTCTTTTCGTCTGTGATATAATTTGAAGAGTGATGAATATGAAGAAAAAAATTAAAGAATTAATTCCTTATGTAGTTATTTTAGCCGTAGTAGTCTTATTTCGTACTTTTATAGCAACGCCAGTTATTGTTAATGGTCCTTCTATGCAAGAAACTTTATATACTAATGATTTTCTGATTTTAAGGAAAACTAAAAATATTAATCGTTATGATATTGTAGTTGCTAATCATAATGGAGATAAACTTATTAAAAGAGTTATGGGTATTCCTGGTGATAAGATTAAATGTGTCAGTGGTATTATCTATGTTAATAATGAAGAGGTTTCTAATTATGGTTATGGGACGTCATTTGATTTTCCCCAAGTTATTTTAGGTTCTGATGAATACTTCTTGATTGGTGATAATAGAGAAGATTCTCTTGATAGTCGTTATTTCGGACCGGTTAAAGCCTCAAGTATTAGTGGGGTTGCTAATTTCCGGATTTATCCTTTTAACAAAATTGGTAAATTGAATTAGGAGAAAATTGTAGTGATAGATAAAATATTAGAATTAGCAAAGAAGAAAACAAATTCAGAAGAAGTTAGAGCTTTCGAAGAAGAGTTAATGTCTTTAGATAATCCACGTTATTATTTTTTAGCTAGTTATTATGTTAAGGGATTAGACATTAAAAAATTAAGTGAAAAGATGTTAGCCACTAATGATAAGAGGTATATTCAGTTTTATTTTCGACAAGTAGATAATATTGATTTAGAAAAATTTTTCATAAAGATTCTTTCTTTTAAAGATGCCAAAATTATTTTTTATTCATTGTATGACAGAAAAAAATTAGATGATATTTTCTTTATCAGAGGGATAGAAAGCTTAAGGTCACTTGATAATAATCATTATTTAGGACTTACTTTTTATTATTATTTCAATGTCTTAAAAAGATTTAATTCTATTATTTTTAGTTATTTAAAAGAGGTAATACCACAAGTTACCGAAGATAATTACGTAGAGATTTTAGAAAGATATCGTAACCAAACTAAAGAAAAAATTGGCGTTCACGATGAAGAATGCCCTAATAAATATATTGGTCATAATGGGACAATTCCCGATATGATAGTTTGTCATATAAGTTTTGATTATGGTCGGATTATAAGTCTTTTCTATGACGAAAAAACAGAAGTTAGCAGTCATTTTGCGGTAAGTAGAGATGGAAAGTATCAACAATTTGTTTCTTTAGATAATAGCAGCTGGGCTAATGGGACTTCTTTTAAAGATACGAGTGATGTCTATAATGCTTTTGCTAGAAGTTCTATTGTTAAATCGAGAAATATGAATGCTAATTACTATACTTTTACGATTGAACATGAGTCTATGGATGGTAGTTTAACTAAGGTTCAATATCAAACTTCTTTGAAGTTAATGTGTCAGATTATTGATTATGTTAAGGAAACTTATGGTGTTGATTTTCCAATTGATAAAGACCACATTGTTGGGCATATTGATATAAATCCGGTAGTACGTGTAAGTTGCCCTGGCGAGAAATTTCCTCTTGAAGAATTCATTTTAGATTTAAGAAGAATTTATAAAAGATAAGAACCATCTGGTCTTTGAGGGACTAAATGGTTCTTTTACTTTGTTTTCCTGAATAAAAAATATAAATCCTCTAAAAATTTTGTTCCTTTTAATCGAAACGATAATTAGTAATAAAGAATGGTAAATTTATGAGTACTTGGTAATTGGTAAATTGGAAATTCCATTTAATAAACCCAAAAAATATCAGGAAAAACAAAGGCTAGGGCTTAAAAAAACATTTTAATTTAACTTACTAAATAGTAAGACCCTGAAGATTAGAAATCAAATTCGATTGAATTTAATTTAGATATTTCAAACTCAGTAGTCTCAATTTCTTGGGTAATTTTTTCAATTTTATTTTTTATTTCTTTAACATCATAATTTAGATTACGACATTCAAAGTAAGAATTATTTACTTCCGTAATTCTTTGCTTAGTGGAGCGATTATTAACTATAGAATTATAAAAATTCTTTAGCTTTCTTAAGTAATTGTTATCAGATATAGCTTGTTGAATAGTTCTACCATCACTTAGTTTTAAAGAATTATTCTTTATAAATTGAAATTTCTTTAACTTAGTTAAAAGTTGATAAGAAGTTTCTAAAGATTTTAATTCTTCATCTAAGTCTTGTTTATAGTTTTCTAAAACCGTTTCAGAACCATCTAATTCTTTAATTGAAGTGCTATAAAGATGTTCTTTGATATTAGTCATTAAGGTATTAAGATTACTTTCCTCCTCGTTAATTTTACTCATTAGAGTTGTAAGATTTAGTTTCATATATAATCATTCCTTTCAATTCGTATTAACTATACCATAAAAAAATTAAAAAGTGGTCGCTTAAAAAACAACAATTGCATTTTTGGCTAAATTTATTCGTTTGGCTCCAAAAAAGACCACTATAAAGTGGTCTGGGATTATTTAGTTTATTTTAAATAGAAGTAGTAAGAATTGCCATCAGTCTTATCTTCATAGACCTCGCCATAATATATGGCAAAAGGTTTTTTCATATTACTTTTTAAGTCATACGATATTTTAATTTCTTTTGTCTCATTAACGGCAAAGATATATTTTTCGGTTTCATCTAAAGAATAGGTATAAGATGATTGTGCCTTATCTAAATTCCACATTAAAGGGAAATCTTTATTAGTTATGGCTTTCTTACTATCAGTAGTATTTTTAATCTTGAGATTAATATTTAGTTTATTATCAACTTCCTCAGCACTGGTAATTGTAATATCAAAATCAGTCGCATGCGCAGTATCACCAACATATAGTCCCATAAACCCACTATTGGAATCGTTATTTTTAATTAGATTTTTTGTTTTCCAAGCTGGGTAGTTAGTACTTTGAAGAGGAAGAGCGCAACCACTTAGAAGAATGATACTTAATATAATAAGAATACTTTTTATTTTTTTCATTATTTCTCACCAATCTTTCTGATTTCGTAAGTATTAGCATTTTGTCTTTGCAAACTATAAGAAGTAAAAATGCCAATGATTGATAGAAGATATCCTGTTAAAAGACCATTATTAAATAGTTTGTGAAATTCACTTATAGTATTTAGATAATAAGGAATAGCTTTATAAGCATCAATTAACTTAATAATATAATCACTTTTATAAAGATTATAGATATAGATAGCACAATTAATTTCGTGGGCTACTAAGACCATAAATAAACCAATAACAGTAGAAATAATAATTCCGGGAAGTTTAATATTATGGGCAAATTTTTTATAGAAAACAGCTGATCCCATTGTAATAGCAATTCCGGCAATACCAGGTTCAATCCCAATAAAGCCAAATAAAATCCATAAGATAATACCAGGAATAGTTCCTAAGATAGCACCTATCGTACCCAGTAAAATATTTTCTTTTGATTTATTATATTTTTCTTTCTTATAGTTAGCAGCCTTTTCGATAAGTTTATAACAATCATTGCAATAGAAACTAATCTCTGAGTCATTATCAACTAAATGAGTTTTTTTAGCTTCTTTACAATGACGACATACTTCTAAAGCTTCAATTTTTTCAAGATAATTTCCCACTATTTCTAAAAGAGGGTTAATCATCTCTGGTAAATATTTTTTGTTCGTAACAGAACCCACAATATTAAGATTTTTATTATTATAAGAGACAATAGCATCTTTAGCTTCTTTTTTAATACTATTAGTTAATTTCGTGATATTAGAATTCATCTCAATACTAAAACTTAGAGTATAAACACTTGATTGATTATCATATTTAATTAGAAAATGATAATCTTTAATACTGCCGGCAAAGATGTTACTGCCACAATAGATGGTATTAGTGCCAATTTTTTTTGCTATTTTCTTCATTTTTTATCTTCCTTTTCTTTTTTCTTGGTATATTTTTCATAAGTATTTTTTAGATACTCTTTATTAATGGTATATTTTTCACCTTGGGCTCCTAAAGTTTCTAAGACCTCAGTGATAAATCCTTGAATTTTGCGGTTAACCATCGAATTATCCCGAACTTTATTCCAATAGTAGTAAGCAGACATATCACTATATTTTTTACCTTGATAAGTCTTGGAGGCCGCTATCATATCGCAAATCATTTCCACGGTGTATTTATAAGGAATAACTGGAGCTTTTAAGGGAGCTGCATAATCAAACCAATATTCGTGATGATGTTTATTTCTTCCTTTATGATGAAGCCAGGCTTTGGAGTAGCCTTGGTCTTTTTTAGCATTAATAATCGGAGAATATTTACCGTTTGCATAATACTTGACACCTTCAAAGAACTCTGTTGGACTATATTTAGATAAATCGTGGAGCAAGCCTTGAAGGGGAATACCAGCTTTGGTGCAAAGAATAAATACTTTTAAGCGATGCATATTAATCGTATGTAAATGTCCAAAGAAATTTAAGATGTAGTGCATAGTATTATTCCTTTCAATATATTTATTATAGCATTTCTCTTTGGATGTGTAAATTAAAGGACTAAAATTTATCAAAATAAGAAATTTATCTTAAAAATCACTTTACTTTTTAGACTATTTTTATTTGAATGTATAAATTCACAAAAATTTCATATACTAAAAAAGAAAATATAGTATAATTAAATTATATTAAATAGAAAAGAGGATATAGAATGAAAAAGAAAACTGTTGCTACTTTAGTAGGTGGCATAGCAGCTGGAGCTGCTCTTGGAGTCTTACTTGCTCCTAAATCAGGAAAAGAAACTAGAGATGATTTAAAGAAAGCTTTTGATGATTTTATGAATAAAGTAAAAGATATCGATGCTGATGATGTTAAGAAGTATGTTGATAAAAATATTAAGAAAATTAAAAAAGAATTAGATGACTTAAGTATGGAAAAAGTCGGCAAGATGGCTAAGAAAAAAGCTAAAGAAATTGAAAAGTCTATGAATGATTTAGTAGATTATGTTAAAGAAAAAGGCACTCCGGTTTTAGAAGATGCCGTGGAATCTTTAAGACTTAAGGCTATCGAAGTAACTAATTCGGTTATTAATAAATTAGAGAAAAAAGAAGACTAGGATTGACCTAGTTTTTTTTAATGGAAGAAGGGGTAGTTTAAGGGATTTAGGGTAAAAATTATCATAAAGAGAAGAATTAAGAAGAGATATAACTTATAAGAATTAGTTTTTCTGGCGTATTTATAATAATGATTACTTACTTTTAGACCAATTAGAATACTTAAGAAGAATAAGAAGATGTTAAAGATAAGACTTTCAATATTAAAGCCATATCTCATTGAATAGTAGATAAGAATCATACTGGAAATACTAGTAACTAAATCGATAATAAGACTACTAAAGAATTTATCTTTCTTTAAGATTAGTCGATTCTGATAGTAGAAAAGACTATAGAAGATGATTGTAGGTATAATGAAGAGTTTAGTATGAGAGAAAATAGATTCATTAGTGGGACTTATTAAACCGATAAAGAAATTTTCATTAGACCACGCATAAATAAAATGAAATAAACTTCCCAAGATAAAAATAAACAAAAGATGATAAAGGTTATATTTCTTAGACATAAAGACCTCCTAATAAAGAGTATGTCTAAAAAAAAGAAATAGTCTTAAAAAAACTTCCCATATGAGGAAGTTTTAAGGTTTTAGTAGTTTTCTTTCTTAATTTCGAAGAAACTTTGAGGATGATTGCAAACGGGACATACTTCGGGAGCATATTTACCGATAACGATATGACCACAGTTACGACATTGCCAGATTCTATCATTGTCTTTAGAGAATACTACTCCACCTTCGATATTGGCAATTAGTTTACGATATCTTTCTTCATGATGACGTTCGATTTCTGCTACGGCTTCGAATTTTTTAGCTAGTTTTTCAAAACCTTCTTCACGAGCAGTTTTAGCAAATTCTTGGTACATATCAGTCCATTCATAGTTTTCACCGTTCGCAGCATCTTCTAAATTTTCAAGAGTGCTTGGGATTTTACCATCATGTAATTCTTTAAACCACATCTTAGCATGTTCTTTTTCATTGTTAGCAGTTTCTTCAAAGATTTCAGCATATTGTTCATAACCATCTTTACGAGCTTTAGAAGCATAGAATGTATATTTGTTTCTAGCTTGTGATTCGCCAGCGAAAGCTGCTAGTAAGTTTTTTTCTGTTTTACTACCTTTTAATTCCATAGTATTATAATTCCTTTCGACAAACCTTTTGGGTTTCAATATTTAGTATAGCAAATTATTAAGAAAATGCAAGGAATGTTACGAAGTTTTTAGAGGAAAAATTTTTTAATAAGTCTTGGCAAATGATGGGTTTAGTGTTTATATATAGTCTTAAGATAATACTTATCTAGGAAATTTTTCCTTATTTATGTAGGAGATTAAATCTTATGAAAAAACATTTTGCTACTAATTAATTGTTTTTTTGATGGGTTAAATTTAATTGTTATATTTTGAATGTCCACTCCGAACTTTTTCGGAATTCCGAAAAAGTTCGGAGTGAGATGATTTACTTTTGGTACACTGGAATGGTGAAAAGAAAAGCAAATATAAAAAAGTATATTTCTAAAATGTTATTTTAATTCTTTAAGAAAAATTAGATAAAAGAAAAAGACCTATCTTCCTAAGAAAACAAGTCTTAAATATTTAGGCTGCTGCTGGCACTTCTTCAGTACTAGTTTCTTCTTCAGCAAGCTTAATCGCACCTACTGGGCAACTATCAACAATACTTTTAAGAGTATCGCTATCCAAATTATCTTGGCTTATTACTTCTGATAAACCATTATCATTAATGGTGAAGTGTTCGGGGTCCGAAGCTGCACACATTCCACAACCCATACATACATTTTCATCAACTATTAATTTTTTCATAAATATTCCTCCTAAGTAATTATAGCAAAATCTATAAAAAAGTAAAATAGTAATACCAAAAAATTACTTTTTATGATAATATGTTAGTGATAGAGGTATGATATGAATACAAATGATTTTTATAATGATAATACACCAAGTCGCGTTAGAAAGAATGCTAACCTTTATAAAAGAATAGATGCATCAAAGATTGATGAAGTAGAACTTCCTAAGAAGGAAGAACTTTTGGAGAATAATACTTCGACTATTGATGTCGAAAAGTTAAAAAGTATGCTTGATAAGAAGTATCGTGATCCGGAAAATGATAGTCGTAATACAGATAGTAGTGTTAAAGAGAGTATTAATTTAGAAGAGACTAGAGAATACAATTTAGATATGGCTTTAAATAAAGCTAGAGATAATGATGATACTGATTATAAAATCGAGAGATTAAAGAAACTTAATGATACGAATGCTTCTATATTAGATGGGCTAAATATTAAAGATACAAGTACTTCTAAAGAGATAGAAAGACCTAGTAAAGTTAGTAGTGATTCTAAGAAGTTAATTGAGCTTATAGATACGATTAATCTTAAGGAACAGGAAGGGTATGATAGTATTCTTAAAAGTAGTAATTCTGATGCTAATATAAATTTAGAGGATGAGGATACTACGGGGATATTAGATAGTCTTAAGGGAGATAATGAGGAAACTAAGGTAGTTGGAGCGGCTTCTTTAGATAAGGATTCTACAAACTTAGAGGATACTAAATATGAAGATATAGACTTAGATGATACTAAGGAGGAGTTTGATACTACGGAAGTGGTTAATCGGGATGATACGAGTGAATTTACGGATAGTATTGAACTTACGACGACCCAGATATTTACGAAAGAGGATTTTGATGATTTTGATGATTTAAAAGAGGCTACTAAGCCCAAAATACTTGTTAAGATTCTTATATTTATTATTATAATAGCAGTTATTCTAGGGACTATTTTTGTTTTAGATAGAGTGTTAGATCTGGGAATATTAAGTAGATTAGGGATTAACTTTTAGAGAGGAATGTTTAAATAGTTCTTCTCTTTTTTTGATTATTTAATATATTTTAATATGAGAAAGTTTAAAAGAAGAGTTATTCTTAAGAATTATATATTTATCTATTTAGTTATTATTTTCATAGAGGTATTTTATTCTATAGATAAGATTGGTTTAATGATTAGTCCTAAGATGATTAATATCATTAAGAATAATATATCTTATTATGATAATATTCTAATAGAAGAGTATTTAGATACTAAAGAGTTAAGAGATTCTTATATAGAGGAGTTAATTACTATAGATAAGAATAGTAAAGAAGAGATAGTTAATATAGATATAAATACTTCTAAGAGTTATATACTTCTAAATAAAATTGTTAATAATCTTAAGAATAGTAATAGTACTTATAGAGATATGTATGCTAAGAATAAAAAGAATTATATCGTACTTAGATATCCAATAGGACTTATTAGTAATAATATACTTATTAATAATCTAGGATATAGGATTCCTATTAGATTAGAACTTAATAGTAATATATTAACTGGTATAAAGAGTAAAGTTACTAATTATGGACTTAATAATGCTTTAATAGAGGTATATCTTAGGGTTAAGTTTACTTCTAATGTCGTATATTTTTCTTTAGATGATAGGGTAGATAATGAATATGAGATATTATTAGCTTCGAAGATGATTATGGGGAGAGTTCCTGAGATGTTTAATGGGTATTTAGAGAAGAGTATAGATTCTAATTAGAGGGGGATAATATCTTATTTAAGATATATTTTTATAGAGTTATATACTCTAAAATTTTAGTCTAATATGTTGACTAGAAAGTTGACTAAAGAAATAATTATTCTGCTATTTTAGGGTTTAAAATGTCTTTTTGTTATGCTAAAATTAGAGTATAAGTTAAAAATAGATGACGATTTTATACTTTGATAGAGTTATATACTCTGTGAATAGAAATTTGGTAAAAAGACAATGGTTTCTGGTTTTTTATACATTCTTAGTATTATTTATTTTTAACGGGAAATAATAGAAGTAAAGGATAATATATGAAAAGAAATGTGGGTAAAAAAAGACTTGCCTTTATTCTAGTGGCAGTCTGTTTAGTGGGGTTAATTGGTATTGG